>OOCI01002160.1_pt1 | contig 12678 bp, 10 predicted proteins | sample 1671761 | NCBI WGS metagenome assembly OOCI01 (sample SAMN06348190, study PRJEB24527) | human gut metagenome | biome: human gut; feature: ankylosing spondylitis patient; material: feces | host: Homo sapiens | place: China | collected 2015-10
CTTGTCCGGCCATTTGCGTTCCTGCAGCGCGGAATCCTCATTTCTGTTACCGGCTGTGTTTTGCGGTTTCTTCGCCATGTTTCTTCCTTTCCACTATTGTGCACAGGCCCATTCAAATCCGAAAGCACTTTTGCAGCGCTTTATACTCACCCATTGTCAGAATCGTTATGTCATCGGACAATACAGTGTCCGGCGTAACGGAAACATCCGTTTTTCCTGCACGCTTGATGCCGAGGATATTGATGCCGAACTTTCGGCGAACATCCAGTTCTCCAACGCTTTTCCCGACCCACGCCTTTGGCACCTGAACTTCAAAGATGGCGTGCTGCTCGTCGATCTCTATATAGTCAAAAATATGGTCGGCAGTGAAGCGAATCGCTGCCCATTTTGCCATCTGCTTTTCGGGATAGACCACGTTATCTGCGCCGTTGCGGAGCAGAAACTTCGCCTGCACATCGCGTTCGGCGCGGGATACCACGCATTTGGCACCCAGCTCTTTCAGCAGCGAGGTGGTTTCCAGCGAGTTCTGGAAGTTGCCGCTGATGGTCACAAAGCAAACGTCAAAATTTCCGATACCGAGCGAACGCAGAAACTCCGCATTGGTGCTGTCGCCGATCTGCGCATTGGTGACAAACGGTAGCACATCGTTGATCCGCTCCTCGTTGGTATCGACTGCCATGACCTGATGCCCCAGTTGAGAGAGCTGCATGGCGATATGCCGCCCAAAGCGGCCTGCTCCAATCAATAAAACATTTTTCATGGGATAGATGCTCCTTTGCTTATCCAATCGTGATTCTTTCCTGCGGCAGCTTTGCATTGCCGCTTTTTTTGCTGGACACCGCCGCATAAATGAGCGTCAGCCCGCCGACCCTGCCCAGATACATCAGCGCGATCAATACCATTTGCGAGGGAATATGCAGCTGCGGCGTAATACCCAATGTCAGTCCAACCGTGCCTACCGCCGACGCTGCTTCATACAGGCAGGAGGACAGCGGAAGATTCTCATATACGCTGATAAAGACGGCTCCCCCAAAGAACAGCGCAAGGTACATCGTCAGAATGGTCGCGGCGGTTTTGACGGCACTGCAATCGACTCTGCGCCCAAAGAATTGGGCACTGTCCCGCTGGCGGAAGCTCGCGGCAGCATTGGCAAGCAGAACAGCCAGCGTTGTGGTTTTCATGCCGCCTGCCGTGGAGCCGGGAGAACCGCCGATGAGCATCAGAAGGATCATCACGCCCAGCGATGCGCCGGACATGGCGGGTAGATCGACTGTGTTGAAGCCCGCCGTTCTCGGCGTGACCGATTGGAACAGGGCTGCCTGAACCCGCGCTCCGAGGGGAAGGGCATCAAAGTCCACAAAGAAGAAAAACAGCGCCGGAAGGACGATTAGTGCAAGTGTCGTGACAAGAATCACCTTGCTCTGCATTCGATAACGGTGGAAGTGCAGCTTGTTTTCGCAAATGTCATCCCACGTCAAGAAACCGATGCCGCCGGTTATGATCAACAGCATGATCGTGATATTGATCACCGGATTTTGAACATAACCGGTAAGGGACGGATACAAGTTATTGTTCGTTCCCAGAATGTCAAACCCTGCGTTGCAAAAGGCGGAGATGGAGTGAAATACCGCCATCCAGATCCCGTGCCATCCGTAGTCGCGGCAAAACACCGGCAGCATGGCAAGCGCACCGATCAGTTCGATCAGAAATGTTCCCCGCAGGATGAACCGTGTCAGCCGGACGATTCCCCCCACTTTCGGCGCTGAGATGGCGTCCTGCATGGTGCTGCGCTGCATCAGAGAGATCCTTCGCCCGGACAGCAGCGCAAACGATGCCGCCACGGTGACAACACCAAGCCCGCCTATCTGAATCAGCGTCAGGATCACCGCTTGACCAAAGACCGACCAATAGCTGCCGGTATCCTGCACCACAAGACCCGTTACACAAACAGCGGAGGTCGCGGTAAACAGCGCTTCATGGAATGGCGTTACGCACCCGGCTGTTGTGGAAAGAGGCAGCATCAGCAGCAACGCACCCAGCAGAATGACCCCGGCAAAGCCCAATATGATAATTTGAAAAGACGAAAGGCGGTGCTTTCTGCAGACCATTTCTTCCGACATCATCCTCACCCCTTATGAATCGCGCGATTGCTTTATTGTTCGCAGGTCAAACACACGTCGCATTGCCTGACTGTGATGAAGGATACCCTGTACGCACTCAGATCGGAGACCGTGATCTCCAAATTCTGTACGGTAAAGGAATCGCCCTTGATGGGGACTCTATTCAGCTGCTCCATGACCCAGCCGCCGACGGAAACACTGTCCGATTCCAGCTTGACGTCAAAGAATTCCATAAAATCCTCCAAGCTGACGGAGCAGTCCACGCGGTAGGTATTCTCGTCCAGCTTTTCAAAATCTTCTTCCACTTCGTCGTGTTCGTCCCAAATTTCACCAACCAGTTCTTCCAGAATATCCTCCATCGTAACAATACCGAGCGTGCCGCCAAAATCGTCTACAACGACGGCGACATGGGACTTCTGATGCTGGAGCATTTTTAGAATGTCGCGGATCTTCGTGTGCTGATAGACGAACAACGGTTCCGTCATGATTGCCGTAATGGGCTGATCCGTCATCTTGCCGTTGATATAGAAGTCCTTCTGATGAAGAACACCGACGATCTGATCGATGGTATCCCGGTAGACCAGCAGACGGGAGAAGCGGGACTGTGTAAAGACTCTGGCAATTTCCTCGTGGCTCTCGCCGATGTCCACGGCCTCCAAGTCGATTCGATGGGTCAGAATTTCCGCCGCCGTCAGGTCGCGGAACTCAAGAGCATTGCGCAGCAGCTCGCCCTCGTTTTCGTCAATGCCGCCGTCCTGCTCCACGTCCTCCATGAAAAGAAGCAGTTCCTCGTGAGACATTTTTGCGTCGTCATTTGTCTTGAAGAAGCGAGAAACCAGCTTTTTCCACTGGGAAAAGAGAAAATTCAGCGGGGTCAGCACCCAGATCCAGAGCCGGATAAAGGGCGCACTGAACATGGCAAAGCGCTCCGGCGTGTCCTTTGCAACGCTTTTGGGGGTGATCTCACCAAAAATCAAAACAACGATCGTTACGACGACCGTAGAAACCGTCGCGCCGATGTCGCCGTAAAGTCCGACGAACAGAAGTGTGCCGATGGACGCCACCATGATATTGACGATATTGTTGCCGATCAGGATGGTGGAAATCAGCTTGTCATAATCTTCGGACAGCTTGAGCGCCAGCGCTGCCCGCTTGTTTCCGTTGTCCGCCAACACCTTGAGGCGGGTCTTATTCAGAGACGAGAATGCCGTTTCTGTGGCGCTGAAATAGGCGGACATGGCGATGCAGGCCACCATTGCGAAAATGCTTCCAAAATAATTCATTTTAAACTCCTTTATGTTCTGTTCTTATTATCGTACCAAGCAAAAAGACACACCTATACCCGATACCGCAGCAAAGGGCGTAGATATGCCACATACGAACAGACCATATAAGAGCGGTTACCGTTGTCGTCGCTACTGTCGTTTTCCACGGATTTCTTCCTCCTTTTTGCTGTGTGCTTATATCATAGCATTTCTCCGGTGTAGATTCGGTAAAGAAACGAGTGCGGCGCAATATCCTCCTGTGAGAAATCTTGAAGCGGTTCCGCTTCTGCGGTATAATAATGCCGTAATATCGTTCAGGAGAAGCATGATGAAGAACCGTCAACGACAAAAGGATATTTTATTTTCAATCCTTATTTTTGGCAGCGCCTTTGCCGTCAATTTGCTGATTCAGAAGCTCTTTACCACGCAGACGCTGGTGCCCATGATCTTTGTGTTCGGCGTGTTTCTGATCTCGCTGAAAACGCATGGGTATTGCTATGGTATCATTTCGGCTATCGTCAGCGTGTTTGCGGTGAATTTCGCCTTCACCTATCCCTATTATGCCTTCGACTTTTTTGTGGAGGAAAGTATCCTGTCCGCCGTCATCATGCTGGTCGTCGCCGTTTCCACCAGCACGCTGAACATTCGCATCCGCGATCAGGAGAAGCTGCGCTCAGAAAACGAAAAAGAAAGAATGCGCGGTAATCTGCTGCGGGCGATCTCCCATGATCTGCGCACGCCCCTCACCTCCATATACGGGTCATCCTCCACGCTGATCTCCAAGTATGACGCGCTGCCAAAGGAGCAGCAGCTCAAGCTGTTGGGAGAAATTCAGGAGGACAGCGAATGGCTCATCCGCATGGTGGAAAATCTCCTTTCCGTAACGCGCATCGGCCTGGAATCGGCGCGCATCGAAAAGCAGGACGAAGTTGCCGAGGAGGTCATCTTCTCCGCCATTTCCAAATTCAAAGCGCATTTTCCGGGCGTTGCGGTCACGCCGCAGCTGCCCGAATCGGTGATGCTCGTGCCGATGGACCCCGTGCTCATCCAGCAGGTGCTCACGAACCTTCTGGAAAACTCTGCCCGCCACGGCGGCGCAACGGAGATCACGGTCTCGCTTGCGCGGCAGGGGAACGTCGCGGTGTTCACCGTGCAGGAGGAAGTCGGCCTGCGCGGCGCAGGTGCGGCGGCTGATGGCGGAACACGCCAAGCTGCGCGGACTGTGCGATCGGATGAAGACCGAGGGCGACGCCCTGCGCAAGGAGAACAGGACGTTGCAGGAGCGGGTGCGTTCGCTCGAAGAGGAGCTGTCGTGCGTGCGGCTGGCCGAAGGGCTTGCCGGAATAGGGCTGATCAAGGGATCGGCGGCCGACGCCGTGGCCGCGGGTGCCATGACGATGTTCATGCCCCACGGACTGGGCCACGGGCTGGGCATGGACGTGCACGACTGCGAGGCGATGGGCGAGAGGTCGTTCGACTACGGTTCGATCGCCGAACGGGCCGCCGAGTCGGGAACCTGCGTCTACCGCGCGGCGTGGCGGATCGAACCGGGGACCGTGATGACCGACGAACCGGGTCTCTACTTCATCCCCGCGCTGATCGACAAGTGCCGCGCCGAAGGGAAATACAAGGGCATCGTGGACTACGACGCGCTGGAGGCCTACCGCGATTTCGGCGGCATCCGCATCGAGGACGACATCCTCGTGACGGAGTCGGGCAGCCGCATCATCGGCGACCGGAAAATCCCCGTCACGGTCGAAGAACTGGAAGGCGTCGTGGGCAAATAACGCACCGAAAACCCCGCAAACACAACGACTATGGACAAAAAATGGACAATCGGCCTGGGCCTGCTGGGCATCCTGATCGTCTTCCTGCTGCTCTGGAATTTCGCTCCGGCCATCCAGCGGTGGCTGGCGAGCGTCTTCGTGGACATCATCCTCCTGCTGGCCGCCTTCGCGGCGGGATGGCTCTTCGGACGTTTCGGAGGCAAACGCCGCCGCAGCGACGACGAACGCAACGCACGCAACATCACCCAAGCTCAAAAAAAGTAACGACCTCCATGAAAAAACTGATTCTGCTGATCGCGCTCGCACTTCCGGCCCTGCTGACGGCCCAACAGCGCGACTGGGCCAACTACGGCCGCTATGCCGAAGCCAATGCGCAGCTCACGACCCCGCCCGCGGTGGTGTTCATGGGCAACTCGATCACCGACGGATGGGACAACGCCCATCCCGAATTCTTCACGGCGAACAATTTCGCCTGCCGCGGAATCAGCGGGCAGGTCTCGGCCCAGATGCTCTGCCGCTTCCGGGCCGACGTGATCAACCTCCATCCGCAGGCGGTGGTGATCCTCGCCGGGACGAACGACCTGGCGCAGAACAACGGGCCGATCGCCACCCAGCACATCGTCGAAAACATCATCTCGATGGCCGAGCTGGCGATGGCCGCAGGCATCCGGCCGATCATCTGCTCCGTGCTCCCGGCCGGAAAATACCCCTGGAGGACCGAGATCGAGTCGGTTCCCGAAAAAATCCGGGACCTGAACGCACGGCTGCACCGGTACGCCTCCGACCGCGGGCTGATCTGGGTCGACTATTACACGGCGATGGACGCCGGAGACGGCTCGATGCGCAGCGAGTACACCAAAGACGGCGTGCATCCCACGCCCGAAGGATACGACGTCATGGAGCGGATCGTTCTGCCCGCGCTGGCGCACTACTGTCCCGCGGCCGCAAAGTGAATCCGCGGTTCCGACAGACCGAAAAATCGCCCTCAAGGGGCGATTTTTTCATTCCCGAAGTTGTTTTTCACGAATAATTTGTATATTTATAGTCGGCTAACCGAAAAACCTTAAAACCATACGAGAATATGAAAAATTATTCAGCTAAAGAGATCAAGAACATCGTACTCATCGGCGCGCCCGGCACGGGTAAAACTACCCTTGCCGAAGCGATGGCCTTCGAGGGTAAGGTCATCGACCGCAGGGGTAGTATCGAGGCGAACAACACGCTCTCGGACAACACGGATATCGAGCACGAATACAAACGCTCGATCTATTCGACGATCCTCTTCACCGAATTCATGGACCGCAAGTTGAACATCATCGACTGCCCCGGCTCGGACGACTTCTGCGGAAGCCTCTTCTCGGCCTTCAAGGTCGGAGACGTGGGCGTCTTCCTGTTCAACGCCCAGAACGGCTGGGAGGTGGGCAGCGAGATTCAGGCCCGCTACGCCCGGCTGCTGCAAAAACCCGTGATCGGCGTGGTGAACCAGCTGGACGCCGAGAAGGCCAGCTTCGAGGCCACGGTCGAGTCGATCCGGGCTTCGTCGCGCGTGAAACCCGTCATCGTGCAGTATCCCGTCAACCAGGGTCCGGAGTTCAACGCCTTCATCGATGTACTGCTGATGAAGATGTACCGCTTCAAGGACAACGACGGCCACCGCGAGGAGCTGGAAATTCCGGCCGAAGAGCTTGAAAAGGCCCAGGAGCTGAACAAGGAGCTGGTCGAGATGGCCGCCGAACACGACGAGGCGCTGATGGAACTCTACTTCGACAAAGGCACGCTCACGCAGGACGACATCCGCTCGGGCCTGAAGATCGGCGTCTCGAAACGCGAAGTGATGCCCATCTTCTGCACCTCGGGCAAGCGCGACATCGGCACCAAGCGTCTGATGGAGTTCATCATCAACGTGGCGCCCGGTCCGCAGAAAGCCCCGGCATTCCTTTCGACCGAAGGCGAGGAGATCACGGCCGACGAGACCGCACCCGCCGTGGCATTCGTCTTCAAGAGCCAGGTGGAACAGCATATCGGCGAGATCACCTATTTCCGCGTCATCCGAGGCAGGATCGCCGAGGGAGCGGAGCTGGTGAACACCCGCACCGGAAACAAGGAAAAACTCTCGCAGCTGTTCGCCGTGGCGGGCAAGAACCGGATCAAGGTCACGGAACTCATGGCCGGAGACATCGGCTGCACGGTGAAGCTGAAGGGCACGCGGACGAACGACACGCTTTCGGCCCCGTCGGCTCCCGTGACGATCGAGCCGATCGCCTTCCCCGAACCGCGCTACCGCGCCGCCATCAAATGCAAGGACCAGGCCGACGAGGAGAAACTGGGCAAGGTGCTCAACGACGCCAAATTCGAAGACCCGACCATTCTGGTCGAATACTCCAAAGAGTTGAAGCAGACCATCATCCAGGGTCAGGGCGAACACCACCTGAACATCCTGCGCTCGCGCATCGAGAAGGAGAACAAACTCGCCTACGAATACATCGCGCCGAAGATTCCCTACCGCGAAACCATCACCAAGGTCGCGCAGGCCGACTACCGCCACAAGAAGCAGTCGGGCGGCGCAGGCCAGTTCGGCGAGGTGCACATGATCATCGAACCCTATTACGAGGGCATCGGCGAACCGAAGAACTACAAGGTACCCGGCAAGGGCGACATGGTGCTGAACCCCAAGACCAAGGAGGAATACGACCTGCCGTGGGGCGGCAAACTGCAATTCTACTCGGCGATCGTGGGCGGCGCCATCGACGCGCGCTTCATGCCCGCCATCCTGAAAGGTATCATGGAGAAGATGGACGAAGGCCCGCTGACCGGATCGTACGCCCGAGACATCCGCGTGGTGATCTACGACGGCAAGATGCACCCGGTGGATTCGAACGAAATCTCGTTCAAGCTGGCGGCCCGCAACGCCTTCAAGGAGGCTTTCCGCAACGCGGGACCCAAGATCATGGAGCCGATATACAGCGTCGAGGTACTCGTGCCGAGCGAATACATGGGCGCCGTGATGTCGGATCTCCAGAACCGCCGCGCGATGATCGCCGGCATGGAGTCGGACAAGGGATTCGACCGGCTGAACGCGCTGGTTCCGCTGGCTGAACTGTACCGCTACTCGACGACCCTTTCGTCGCTGACGTCGGGTTCGGCCACCTACTCGATGAAATTCGGCAGCTACGAGCAGGTTCCCGCCGACGTGCAGGAAAAACTGCTCAAGGCCTACACCGACACCGACGACGAATAACCCGGCAAAGGCCGGGCTTCAGGAGGCGAGAGGCCAGTCGGAACGGCACAGCCCATTCTGCGCCCGGCCCCGCTTAAAAGACCGGCTTCAGGGACCGCAGCAGGCCCTCCGCGTACCGTCCGGTTCCACGCCCCCCGCAAAGAGCCGGGTCCGGAGGCGGCACACAGGCTTCGGATGTCGCCATCCGGCGCTGCGCCCGATAATGCAAAAACGGCGGACCAACAAGGTTCGGTATTTGTAGGTAAAGAGAAGTGCAGGAAAGAGTAAATATCTTGTTTGCAAGTATTTAATTCTCTATTCTGCATATGCTCCAAGCAATAAAAAAGCAGAATCGGGCAGGTTTGACGGTGAGTTTTGTTACTTATCCGTTACCTGCCCGAAATGCTTTTGTTTGCATTAAGGCGTTTGTTTTCAGTTTGTTGCATCGGATTTCCGCATAACAAATAACTTGACTTAACGTTTAACCCATCCACAAAGTTCAAGTTATTATGCAACGCAGCACTTTCAAAGTCCTTTTCTATGTAAAAAGGCAGTCGGAAAAACACGGTCAGGTTCCCGTTATGGGCCGTATCACCATCAATGGCACGATGTCGCAGTTCAGCAGCAAACTCTCCGTTCGTTCCAGCCTTTGGGATGCCAAAGCCAACAAAGCCTCCGGCAGAAGTCTTGAAGCCCAGCGCATCAACGAGAAGCTGGAGAATATCAAAACCAATATCGGCAAACAGTATCAACGCCTCTGCGACCGGGATTCGTATGTTACGGCCGAAAAAGTCCGCAACGCCTTCCTCGGTATGGGCGACGACTGCCGCCTGCTGTTGCAGACCTTCGACGAATACCTTGCAGGGTTCCTCAAACGTGTGGGCAAAGACCGCGCCTATTCGAGCTATGACAATTACCGCAAACGCCGTAACCGGCTTGCCTCTTTCCTCGAATACGAATACCGTGTAAAAGATATTCCTTTCAAAGAGCTGAAGCGGGATTTCATCGAAAAGTTTGTAGTCTACCTCTCCTCGGTACAAGGGATGCGTTCCGGGACGATCCATTCGACTATCAAGAAACTGAAGCTGATGACCTACACGGCGTATAAGAACGGCTGGATTGCCGTCGATCCTTTCGCCGGGTTCTATGTCAAAGCGGAATACGCTGAACGACGTTATCTATCCGCTTCGGAATTGCAGGCCGTGATGGATGTCAGGCTCCCCAACTACCGGACGGGCATTAACCGGGATGCCTTCGTTTTCTGCGCCTTTACGGGCCTGAGCCATGCGGACGTAGTGAAACTCACCCACGCGGACATCCATACGGACGATAACGGGGAGCGCTGGATTATCGACAGGCGTCAGAAAACAGGTACGCAGTTCCGTGTCAAACTGCTTCCCGTTGCCGAAATGCTTTACGAGCGTTATAAGGATATGCATCTCTCAGGCGACCGGGTCTTTCCGCTCAAAGGCACTTATAATACGCTGAACATGTCCTTGCGGCATGTTGCCAGACACGCCGGTCTGTCGTTCAACCCCACGATCCACCTCGCACGGCATACCTTCGCCACGACGGTTACGCTCACGCAGGGCGTACCTCTGGAAACGGTCAGCAAGATGCTGGGGCATAAGCGGATCACCACGACCCAAATCTATGCTAAGATCACCAATGATAAAATCGGACAGGATATGGCGGCATTAAGCGAGAAACTCAGCAGCGTCTTCAAGGTCGCACGGTAATGGCCTCCTATCTTACAGCTAATTCGATTCCCGATCTTACTTCGTCAATAGCAGGGTAATTTTCGATGTAAGTTTTCCCGCCGGCAGGGAATTTATCGTCAGAGATGGAAATATGCAAGGCCATGCGAATCGCCCGAGGGGCGAGCCTTGCATATTTCCATCCCCGGCGTTTTGCTGGTCGCATGTAGATTTGCAGCGTGATGTAATCACAGGTAATTTCGATATGGAGTCGCAGTGAACCGGGGCTTGTCGTAAGCTTTGAGGCTTGGCGGTAGATTTGGACTGCGATTCCATTAACCTGAGAGAATGGCTGTTTAGAATTGTAGGTTTGAAGACCTGGTACATGTGATAGCATACGACTCTCACAAAACTAACAAGTTATGCACTATTTGTATTATGTGGGTCTGGATGTGTCGAAAGAGACTTTCGATGCGTCTTTGGTCGCCTTCGAGGATGCAAACGAGATGGCTCACCGCAAATTCGCCAACTCCCGAAAAGGGATCTGCTCGTGTCTGCACTGGGTTGAGAAGCGGCATGGTATTCGGCTCGACGATGTGATTTTCTGCGCCGAGGATATGGGGAGCTACATATCCGAGATGGCGGTTTGTGCTTCCGACAGGACGCTGAATTTCAATTTTTCACTGATCTCGCCGTTGGTAATCAAGTATTCGATGGGTATTGCCCGTGGCAAAACAGACAGAGTGGATGCCCGGCGTATCGCCGAGTATGCGATCACTCACTATCGGAAGATAGCCCTTTATCTGCCGGCAGAGAAGGAACTGTGTCAGTTGCGCACATGGCTGATCTTAAGGGCTCATCTGGCAAAACAACGTGTAGCGAAACTGGTGTTGCTCGAAAAATTAGACTACAAAGAGAAATTCGCGGATGTATCTATTCAACGTTCCATGCTCCAGGAGGAGATCGCGTATGCAGAAACTCATATGAAAACCATCGAACGGGAAATGAAGGAACTGATAGCCGCCGACAGCAACATTTGCCGGAACTACAAGCTGCTGACCAGCATCAAAGGTGTAGGGCCGATCACGGCCATTGTGATGCTCTGTTCGACGCTTAATTTCACCAAAATCACAGACCACCGCAAGTTTGCCTGCTATTGCGGGCTGGCTCCGTTCGAACATAGCTCCGGCACAAGCGTTCGCGGGGGATGCCACACATCGAGCATGGCGAATCGAGACATTAAAGTACAACTGAACCGCAGTGCACTGATTGCCATCAGGTGTGATCCGCAACTAAAGGCATATTACGAACGCAAAGTGGCTGAAGGTAAACATAAATTCAGCGTCCTGAATGCTGTGAGGGCCAAAATCGCCGCCAGATGCTTTGCCGTCGTAAGGCGTGGAACACCATATGTAGCGTTGCAGATATAATCCGGCATACATATCTGCCATTCGATAAGATTTTGAGATCATTCAAAATCTCAAAATCTTATTGTCGGAACAGTCCGTCTAATTGGGAGCCGAACCTACTCATAATTAATGTATTGTCATTTCCGTACTCCGCAAATTAACGATTCTGACTATGGGATGCAAGGCTATACAAGCGCTTCGCGGCCTTGCATCCCATAGCCAGAATCATTTTGCTAAACGCTACGACAAAAAATGACAATTTCCGGGCATGAAACTTTTTGCAGCTTTTATTTGGTTTTATCTTAGAATTCTACCGTCGGAATAGGCGGCTTTCTGCGGCCCGGACGCTACCCTGCGGACTGCCCCTCCAATAGCCATAATCCACGACACGCACGTCATATACCCCAATAGGCATAACAACCGCTCCCGACGTTTCGTTCAGCTGTCCGTTATAATTCGCATTGTCTGTTCAAAACGGTCGTCTGTTGTTCTTCTTCTCGTGGAGATAATTCAGCTCACCGCTGTAAATGTCCATGACAAATCGCAGCATATTGTCGACCAAGGCCGTAAGCCTTGTACTCTCATTCCCTAACAGGTGGAGTATTTCCGATACTTTGTGCTTGGTTCGGGTACTGACATAGATCGCAGAGCGGTTGCGGCAATCCACCGGAGCGAAGAACGTGCGTTCAAAATCCGGTAGCGTGAGCTTTTTCCGACGGAAACCGGAATGTTCTTTTACGGTACTCGCAGTGGAGTCTATGCCTGTTTTCTCAGCAGTCGGCGCCGATGCTACGGATGCAGTTGCCGATGTCTTTTCCTCGGGATCGTCCGTATTTTCCTCTTCCGGCTCGGGAATCCTACGGACGACTTTCGAGTCCAAAGGAGCTTGTCCGGCGATCATCTGACGCATCAACTCCTCATCGACTTCGATACGGGGATGCTTCGGAAGGTTTGTTGCAGGTTTGTCAGTTTCTTTTAATGAATCCATGGTACAATGTTTTTGAGATTGAATATTCGTTATACGGTCATAAAGCTCGTGTGTTTGGTTTTATGTTTTAAACCATTCAAAATACCGTTTTCTGTTTAATACAGTTTATATCGGGATAATGAACGGAATAAGAAAACTTGCCTTTCATGCTGCAAGATACAACCGACAGAAATACCTCGATTCCGATGTCCGCTC
>OOCI01002164.1_pt1 | contig 12655 bp, 9 predicted proteins | sample 1671761 | NCBI WGS metagenome assembly OOCI01 (sample SAMN06348190, study PRJEB24527) | human gut metagenome | biome: human gut; feature: ankylosing spondylitis patient; material: feces | host: Homo sapiens | place: China | collected 2015-10
CTACTACTCCGAGCTTTCCGTATACGGCGCATGCCGCATGTGCATGGTAGAGGACGACAGGGGCAATATACACGCCGCCTGCTCCACCCCTCCCAAGGCCGGAATGACAATATACACCAACACATCGCGCCTGAGGAAATATCGCAGGAATATACTGGAACTGTTGCTTGCAAATCATTGCCGCGACTGCACCACCTGCGAAAAGAGCAGCGACTGCAAGCTCCAGCAGCTTGCACAGCGCTTTCACATAACCGGGGTGCGCTTCCCAAACGCACAGACAAAGCCCGACCCGGACTGTTCCTCCCCCTGTATCTCCATCGATCACAGCAAATGCATACTCTGCGGCGACTGCGTAAGAATGTGCAATGAGGTGCAGCACGTGGGCGCCATAGATTTCGCATACCGCGGCGCGAATATGGTAGTCTCCCCTGCCTTCGGCAGGCCCATGGCGGAGTCCGGCTGCGTGGGCTGCGGCCAGTGCGCCGCCGTCTGCCCCACCGGCGCTATCGTCATAAAAAAGGACACCGAGCGGCTATGGGAAGACCTTGCGGATAGTAATACGCGCGTAATCGCTCAGATCGCCCCTGCCGTACGCACAGGTGTAAGCAAGACCTTTAACGAAAAATACGGCGACCTTGCCATGGGCAAGCTTGTAGCCGCCCTACGCCGCATGGGCTTTGACGAGGTGTTCGATACCTCCACCAGCGCTGACCTTACGGTGCTTGAAGAGAGCAGTGAATTCCTTGAGCGCCTCGAGACAGGCGGCAAGCTGCCCCTCTACACCTCCTGCTGCCCGGCCTGGATACGCTTTGCGGAGACCCGCCACCCTGAGATATTGGAAAATATTTCCACCTGCCGCTCTCCAATGGAGATGTTCGGGTCCGTAATAAAGGAATACTTCGGCAATTGCGGAAAGCGGGTTGTATCCGTCGCCATAATGCCCTGTACCGCCAAAAAATTCGAGGCCATGCGTGACGAATTCAGGGACAAGAACGGCTCTCCCTACGTAGACTATGTAATAACCTCCCAGGAAATAGTCCAGATGATACGTCAAAGCGGCATACGCTTTGACGAGCTGGAACCAGAGGCCGTTAGTATGCCCTTCGGCATGAGCAGCGGCGCCGGCCTGATATTCGGCGCGTCAGGCGGCGTTACCGAAGCGGTGCTAAGAAGGATCTCCGATGACAAATCCGCAGGCGCGATACGTTCCATTGCCAACTCCGGCGTCCGCGATTTAGCAGGCCTCAAGGAGTGCAGCATCACCCATAACGGCGAGGAGATAAAGATCGCCATAGTCAGCGGCCTGGAAAACACCGATAAGCTCATCCACCGCATAGAAGAGGGCGAGGTCAGCTACCACATGGTGGAGGTAATGGCATGTCCCGGCGGCTGCGTATCCGGCCCAGCCGTTCGCAAAATCCGGTGAGCGAAGGCAGCGCTCCGAGTCCCTGTACCGAAACGACAGAATGTGTCTCATACGCCGCTCGGAAGAAAATCCCCTCATGGAGGAACTGTACAGCGGCATACTTAAAGACAGGACACACGAACTGCTGCACGTGGATTATGTAAAATAACAGTATCAGCCCATCGTCCACCCCGATGGGCCACTTTTTTTGCAAATGATCAGCGGTAAATCCGGAGCGAAAGTGCGCCCTTGCTGGAAAATACATTCAATATAGCATACCTGTAGTTATGCAGACCGGAACTGACGGACGCTTTCACAAATACTCCGGCATGCAATCGCCTTTATGCCCGGCACAGAGAGGCCACCGAGCTTTTTTTCAAAAACCCCATGCTCCAATGCGGAACATGGGGTTTTCGATTAGCCAAATCATCAATACCTCTGGCTGCGCTGCTTTTGTATTACGTTTCTACCTTACTCCGAACAGTAGCCTTTCGTATGTGGGAAATGGCCAGTACTTCTCAGCCGTAAGCATCTCGGCCTCGTCGCACACTACCCTGAGTTCGGCCATTTTGTGCAGTATGACGTCTCGTATATAGTGCGATGCTTCCGTAACGTCGTTTATGGTCTTTAGCCTGATAGCGGCGCTGTCAAGCTCCTCCGCCGCAGCATCTATCTCGTCCACAAGCCCGGAAAGCTTTGCTATAGTCCTTCTCTCGTACCTTCCTGTAAGCTCCGGCAGCATCTTTAGCTTTGCCTCGAGGGTATCCGCCAGATCCTTTTCGTATGCGGCAACTGCGGGCAGTATCTCCTTGCGCGCCATGTCTACCATGGTCAGCGCTTCAATATTGACAGTCTTGCAGTAATTCTCCAGAATTATCTCGTAGCGCGCCTGTATCTCGGCCCGGGAATAAACCCTGTGCCGCATCAGCATATCCACGTTCTTCTTCTCCAGCATGGCAGGCAGTGCATCCGGCGTAGTCCGAAGATTCAACAGTCCGCGGCTTTCCGCCTCCTTCAGCCATTCATCGTCATAGCCGTTGCCGTTGAACAATATCCGCTTGTGCTCCTTTACAGTGCTGCGTATAAGGTCGTGCAATGTACCCTCAAAATTCTCAGCGCCTTCCAGCTTATCGGCATACTGTCTCAGGGACTCCGCAACGGCGGCATTTATCATGATGTTGGCGCAGGCTATGCTGTCGGATGAGCCCAGCATGCGGAACTCGAACTTGTTGCCCGTAAAGGCGAAGGGAGATGTACGGTTTCGGTCCGTTGTATCACGTATGAACCGGGGCAGTGTATGCACGCCCAGCTTCATGACGGTCTTTTCCACTCCACTATAGGGTTCGTCCTTCTCTATGGCATCCAGTACCGCCGTGAGCTCATCGCCCAAAAACATGGAGACCACGGCGGGCGGCGCCTCATTTGCCCCGAGCCGATGATCATTTCCGGCTGTAGCTACAGACAGTCTGAGCAGATCCTGATAATCGTCCACCGCTTGTATGACGGCTACGAGGAACAGCAGGAACTGAGCGTTCTCATGGGGCGTTTCGCCCGGGGTGAGAAGGTTCACCCCGGTATCGGTAGCTATGGACCAGTTGTTGTGCTTGCCGCTTCCGTTTACCCCTGCGAAGGGTTTTTCGTGCAGCAGGCATACCAGGCCATGCTTGGAGGCCACCTTCTGCATTATTTCCATGGTAAGCTGGTTATGGTCGGTGGCGATGTTCGTGGTGGTATATATTGGCGCAAGCTCGTGCTGCGACGGGGCCACCTCGTTGTGCTCTGTCTTAGCCAGTATGCCAAGCTTCCACAGCTCCTCATCCAGCTCTGCCATATAGGCGGCCACTCTGGGCTTTATGGCCCCGAAGTAATGGTCGTCCAGCTCCTGCCCCTTAGGCGGTTTTGCTCCGAATAGGGTCCGCCCACAGAATACCAGATCCTTGCGCTGCTCATACATATCCTTATCTATGAGGAAATACTCCTGCTCGGGGCCTACACAGGTGCGCACACATTTGACGTCTGTATTGCCGAAGAGCCGCATTATCCGCATGGCCTGCTTATTCAGCGCCTGCATTGAGCGCAGCAGCGGCGTCTTTTTATCCAGCGCCTCGCCGCCATAGGAGCAGAAGGCCGTTGGTATGCAGAGTGTCTTATCCTTTATGAATGCGTATGAGGTAGGGTCCCACGCTGTATAACCGCGGGCCTCAAAGGTAGCGCGCAGGCCCCCTGAAGGAAAGCTCGACGCGTCAGGCTCGCCCTGTATGAGATTTTTGCCGGAAAATTCCATTATGACGCCGCCGTCCGGCGATGGCGCTATAAAGCTGTCGTGCTTCTCGGCAGTTATGCCGGTAAGGGGCTGGAACCAGTGGGTAAAATGTGTAGCCCCGTGCTCCACGGCCCAGTCCTTCATGGCGTCGGCTACCGCGTTGGCAACATCCGTATTCAGATTGGCCCCCTCGTCGATTGTCTTTCTGAGCGAATCGTATACTCCGAAGGGCAGCTTTGCCTTCATCGCCCTGTCGTCAAACACCAGGCTTCCGAAATAATCCGGTACCGAATTCATGCTCTGTTTCTCCTTTCATCTCTAAACCTTTATATACTAAAAATTTAAATAACAATAATAAAAAGGCGTCGCGGAAAACACTCTCCGAGACGCCTTTGCCTTTATAAAAAAGCATTATACCGCATATGCGTCAGATGTCAAGACTGATTTAAAATTTTGTCCTTACAGCCAAAAAAGCATTGACGCGGGTCTGGGATTGTGCTAACATTCCGATATTAATGGGCAAAGGCGTTCATTCATATCCAAGGACAAGGTGTCCCAATATGAATGAGCGTTTTTCACTTTTTAAGGAGGGCTTATGAATTACACCGCAGACGAAGTGATGCAGTACGCGGCAGAAGAGGACGTAAAGTTCGTGCGCCTTGCCTTCTGCGATATCCGCGGCAGGCAGAAAAACATAGCCATACTGCCCGACGAACTGGGACGCGCTTTCAGGTACGGTATAGCCATCGACGCCTCAGCCATAGCGGGCTTTGGCGGCGAGGTGCATTCCGACCTTTTCCTGCACCCGGACACCTCCACCCTAACCTTCCTGCCCTGGCTTTCAGAGCAGGGCAAGGTAATAAGAATGTTCTGCCACATAACTTACCCTGACGGCACTCACTTCGAGGCCGATACCCGCTCCATACTCGCCAAGGCTGTAGATTGCGCTCATGAACAGGGCGTGTCCTTCGCCTTCGGCTCCGAGATGGAGTTTTATCTTTTTAAGCTGGATGAAAACGGCGAGCCGACGAAGCTGCCATACGACAACGCCAGCTATATGGACATTGCCCCTGAGGACAAGGGCGAAAACGTCCGTCGGGATGTATGTTTCACCCTGGAGCAGATGGGCATAAAACCGGAAAGCGCCCACCATGAGGAAGGCCCCGGCCAGAACGAGATAGACTTCCGCTACTCCGACCCCGTGACCTCTGCAGACAACGCGGTGACTTTCCGCGGCGTCGTGAATACAGTCGCCGCCCGCAACGGACTTTGCGCCGACTTTTCGCCAAAGCCCCTCGAAAACCGCTCCGGCAACGGCATGCACATCAATATATCCGTCAGGTCGGAGGACGGCGGCGATGCGCTGCCTCAGGTGATAGCCGGCATACTATCACACATATCCGATATGACGGCATTTTTAAACACCGCCGAGGATTCCTACCTGCGTTTCGGCAGCAATAAGGCTCCCCGGTACATATCCTGGTCCAGCGAGAACCGTTCACAGCTTATACGTATACCTGCGGCAGAGGGCGAATACCGCCGGGCAGAGCTGCGCTCCCCCGATCCTGCCTGCAACCCTTATCTGGCCTTCGCGCTGATAATATACGCAGGGCTTGACGGGATCCGTCAGGATATGGCGCTGCCCGAGGCGGCGGACATTAACCTCTATACAGCACCTGAAGATGTCAGGGCAAAATTTGCAATGCTGCCCAGCACTCTTAAAAAGGCGCAGTCAGCCGCAGCGCGCAGCAGCTTTATAGCGGCGAGCCTGCCTCAAGCTATAATCGACTTTTACACAAAATAACCGCACTTTAATTATTCAGGGATAAGGAGGATGCGCAAATGGAATTTACCGAGCGCCGTTACAGCGTGCTGCTGGTGTCCTCATCTCCCAAATTCAACGAATCCATGCTGGCGCTGCTCCCGGAGAGCCGCTTTTATCCGGTCGCCGCTGTATCCGACGTTTCCAGTGCCCGGCGGCGCCTTCTCGAAAACAAATACGACATAGTCATAATCAACGCCCCGCTACCCGACGATTTCGGCACCCGCCTTGCCCTCTACATATGCGAAAACAGCGGCGCAGGGGTTCTTCTTTTGGTAAAGGCGGAGCATTATCCGGATATAAACGGCCGGGTATCCCCGTTTGGCGTGCTGGTGCTGCCGAAGCCCGCCTCCTCGCAGACGGTGTCCCAATCGCTGCAGCTCCTTTGCGGCACAAGGGAACGCCTGCGGCGCATGGAACAAAAAACCGCCTCCATAGAGGAAAAGATGGAGGAGATACGCATAATAAACCGCGCGAAGCTGCTGCTTATGGAGCAGCTGAAGATGACGGAAAAGGAGGCGCACCGCTTCATTGAAAAGCAGGCCATGGACAGGTGCGTCACCCGCATAACTATAGCCCAAAGCATACTTTCCACATACAAGTAGAGGAGGAACAGCAACCATGACTAAATACATCTTCGTTACCGGCGGCGTGGTATCCGGCCTTGGCAAGGGCATCACCGCGGCATCTCTCGGCAGGCTGCTCAAAAACCGCGGTCTCAAGGTAGCGGCGCAAAAGCTGGATCCATATATAAACGTGGATCCGGGAACCATGAGCCCTTATCAGCACGGCGAGGTATATGTAACGGCGGACGGCGCCGAAACAGACCTTGATCTGGGTCACTACGAGCGTTTTATCGACGAAGATCTGAATAAGTATTCCAATCTTACCACCGGTAAGGTATACTGGAACGTGTTGAATAAGGAGCGCCGCGGAGAATTCCTTGGTTCCACAGTGCAGGTCATACCCCACATAACCAACGAAATAAAGGATTTCGTATACCGTGTTGGCAAGCAGACAGACGCCGATGTGGTCATAACCGAAATAGGCGGCACCATAGGCGATATAGAGTCCCAGCCCTTTATAGAGGCTGTGCGGCAGATATCCCTGGAGGTAGGCAGGGAGAACAGCCTGTTCATACACGTTACCCTCGTCCCCTTCCTCCGCGGCTCCGATGAGCACAAGTCCAAGCCCACCCAGCATTCCGTAAAGGAACTTCAGGGCATGGGCATAAACCCCAATATAATAGTCCTCCGCTGCGATGAGCCTCTCGAGGAGTCCATATTCAAAAAGATATCCCTCTTCTGCAACGTGAAGCTGGACTGCGTCATAGAAAACATCACTCTCCCCTGCCTTTACGAGGCGCCGCTGATGCTGGAGCAGTCCCACTTTTCCGACGTCGTCTGCAGGGAGCTTGGCATAGACGCGCCCGCGCCCGACCTTGCGGAATGGGAGAACATGGTGCGGCGCATAAAATCCCGCGAGAAGGAAGTACGCATAGGCCTCGTAGGCAAGTATGTACAGCTCCACGACGCATACCTTTCCGTTGCGGAGGCCTTGCGCCACGCGGGCTATGCCCTCAATACACATATCCGCATACGCTGGATAGACTCGGAGACGCTCACCGAAGCCAGCTGTAATGAGATGCTGGACGATCTGGACGGGATAATCGTCCCCGGCGGCTTCGGCAGCCGCGGCATTGACGGAATGATACTTGCGGCAAGGTATGCGAGGGAGAATGGCATCCCCTATTTCGGCATATGCCTCGGCATGCAGATAGCCGTCATAGAGTACGCAAGACACGTTGCAGGCATTGCAGATGCAAATTCCGGAGAATTTGATGAGCTTTGCAGACACAAGGTCATAGACTTTATGCCGGGGCAGAGCGAAAATATAGATAAGGGCGGCACGCTGCGCCTTGGGGTGTATCCCTGCGTAATTGCACCGGGTCATCGACTTCATGCCCGGCCAGTCCGACGAGGTGGACAAGGGCGGCACCCTGCGCCTGGGCAGCTACCCCTGCGCGGTGAAGAGCGGCACCACCATGGAGCGCTGCTACGGTACAAGCCGTATATCCGAGCGCCACCGCCACAGATATGAGTTCAATAATGACTATCGGGATGTCCTTACCAGGGCGGGGCTTACCCTTTCCGGTATGTCCCCGGACGGCAGGCTGGTAGAGACGGTCGAGCTTACCGGCAGGCCCTTCTTCGTGGGCGTGCAGTACCACCCGGAGTTCAAATCCCGCCCCAACAAAGCCCATCCGCTGTTCAGGGGGTTCATCGCGGCGGCTCTGGACAGAGCGGAGCATAAGCGGTAATATTATTATATTGCGTAATATTATTTAAAGGAGACAATAAATGGCAGCACAGACGGTACTGATACTTGATTTCGGCGGACAGTACAAAGAACTCATCGCCCGAAGAGTAAGAGAATGCGGCGTTTACTCCATAGTAAAGCCGGGAGATATTTCCTTGGATAAGATACGGGAGATAGACCCCATAGGCATCATACTTACCGGCGGTCCCAACAGCGTATACGAGAAGGAATCCCCCCACTGCGACAAGGCCATATTCGATATAGGTATACCGGTGCTCGGCATATGCTACGGTATGCAGCTGCTCTCCTGGTCGCTCGGCGGCGAAGTAGCTCCCTGCTCCTCCAGCGAATACGGCAGGACAAAGATGCAGGTAAGCACCGATTCCCCGCTGTTTGCCGGGCTCGACCCCGCACAGATCGGGCTGATGAGCCATACCGATCAGGTGACAAAGCTCCCCGCGGGATTCAGATCCATTGCTCACACCGTCTCCTGCGAGAATGCGGCAATAGAAAATGCCGCTAAAAAGCTCTATGGCTTCCAGTTCCACCCCGAGGTTGAAAGCACTCCTAACGGAACCGCAATGATACGCAGCTTTCTTTACTCGGTTTGCGGCGCAAAGGGAGACTACGACCTGAAGAACCTTGAGCAGCAGCTCATCTCTGACGTCAAAAAGCAGGTGGGCGATGCACACGTGCTGCTTGCCCTTTCCGGCGGCGTGGATTCCTCCGTATGCGCGGCGCTGCTTTCCAAGGCGCTGCCCGGCCAGCTCCACTGCATATTCGTGGATCACGGTCTCATGCGCAAAGACGAGGGAAACGAGGTCGAGGCGGCCTTTAAAAACCGCGATTTAGACTTTATCCGCGTGAACGCCCAGGAGCGCTTCCTAAAGGCCCTTGCAGGCGTTACTGACCCGGAACAGAAGCGCAAGATAATCGGCACGGAATTCGTGCGGGTATTTGAAGATGAATCCAAGAGACTGCCCAACGTAAAATTCCTCGCCCAGGGCACCATATACCCCGACGTCATAGAATCCGGCGGCAATAAGGCAGCGACCATAAAGAGCCACCACAACGTGGCCGGCCTGCCCAAGGATATGAAGTTCGAGGGTGTGGTAGAGCCCCTCCGCGGCCTCTTTAAGGACGAGGTGCGGGCGCTTGGGCGTCAGCTTGGCCTGCCCCGCCGGTTCGTGGAGCGCCAGCCCTTCCCCGGCCCCGGCCTCGCCGTCCGCGTGATGGGCGAAATAACCCCGGAGAAGCTGGAGATACTGAGGAATGCGGACGCCATATTCCGCGAGGAGATCGCAAAGCGCCGCATAAAGGCGGATCAGTACTTCGCGGTATTGACAGACACCCGCTCCGTAGGCGTAGTTGGCGATTTCCGCACATATAACTATGTCATAGCCCTGAGGGCCGTCAAAACCTCCGACTTCATGACCTGCGAATATGCGCCCATATCCCATAAGGTGCTGGGCACAGTATCCTCCCGCATAGTAAACGAAGTCAAAGGTGCAGGCCGCGTGGTCTACGACATAACCGGCAAGCCTCCGGCAACTATAGAATGGTGCTAAACTGATTATTGAGAGGGCTTCAGTATGCGAGATTATAAAAAAGAATACGAAGAGCGAGTAGCCTTTATAAGGGATCTGCTCGAAAAAAGCGGCGCCAAAGGCATAATATACGGCAACAGCGGCGGCAAGGACTCCGCCTTGGTGGGCATACTCTGCAAGGCGGCCTGCGACAATACCGTTGGCATAATAATGCCCTGCGCATCCAAGCGCAACTTCGGCCAGGATGCGGAGGATGCGCGTATCGCCGCCGACCAATACGGCATAGAGACCCGCTTCATCGACCTTACTCCGGTTCGAGAGGCCGAGATGCAGCAGCTCAGCAGCCTTACCGAAGTCACACCCGCGGCGGTCGTAAACATCGCCCCCCGCCTCCGCATGACTACGCTGTACGCGGTGGCTGCCAGCGAGGGAAGGCTGGTTGCCGGCACAGGCAACCGCAGCGAGGCCTACGTGGGCTACTTCACCAAGTGGGGTGACGGCGCGCACGATTTCAATCCCATATCCGATCTTACAGTGACCGAGATATACGAGTTCCTGCGCTATCTGGACGCTCCGGCATGTATAATAGAAAAGGCCCCCTCTGCCGGCCTATTTGACGGGCAGACAGACGAGGCTGATATGGGTCTCAAATACGCAGACCTTGACGAATACATACTCACCGGGCACACAAACGAAAAGGCAGCCGCGACAATAGAGCGGCTGCACAGAAACAGCCGGCACAAGCGCGACGGCATAGCAAGGTTCAGTAGGTAAAATGATCCCGCCGGTATAATACCGGCGGGATAGTTTTTTCGTTTTACTTTCCCAGTCCCGCCTTTTGCAGCGCGGCTATTGCGTATTTTGCTGCAATTCCCGTAAGCGTACCTGTGATTACGGCGGATATCATGAGCACCGGCAGGTAGCACAGCACCGCCCGTGATTCCACCACCATGCAGGCCACGGCTATCTGGCCGATATTGTGGGACACCGCGCCGCCTACGCTCACGCCTATTATCCCTACGTCCTTCAGACTGCTCAGCAAAAGCATGACACAAAGGCTCAGTAAGCCCCCTGCCAGGCTGTAAAGCATTCCGGAAAGTCCGGCGAATAAAAACCCCGACAGCACAACCTTGGCCAGCATAAGCAGCATCGCGCTTTTCGCCCCCATTAGGTATACAGCATAAAGCAGCACCGTATTTGCAAGACCCAGCTTTACCCCCGGTATGCCGGGAGCTACAGGTATAAACCGCTCAATGTAGCCCAGTACCAGCGCCATTGCGCAAAGCAGACTGAAGCGGGCAATGCTTTTAGTCTTCATGGCTGTTCCCCCGGCGCAAGCTCTACGGAAACCTTGTTTGGCAGGCATATTATCCAGCTGCCCAACGCCCTGCTGCCGGCGTTTTCAGGCGTTACGGTTCCCTGCTCGATGCAGTCCTGGTTCCGGCAGGTGGATTCCTGCATGAACACGCCGCCGTTCTCTATGCATATCACATTTTTGCAGTCCTGCTGCTCTATTATGACTGTTTGGTCTTCGCTAAGCGATATTTCTTTATACAGTTCGTCACCGACGTATATCTTCACCCTATCGCCGCCCTTTAGAGCGCCAAAAAGCAGGTACGCCACAGCGCAAAGCAGCAACGCCCCGCCTATTATAAGCATGTCCTTTTTGCCGGTAAGCTTCATAAAAGAGCACCCGTATGCTTTAGAAATTTACCTTTATGTATTCCGCAACGTCCTTGAGGTTTGTACCGTGGGAGGCCTTTACGAGCACCGTGTCCCCGTCCCTCAAGCAATTATCCAGGGTGCGCATTATATCCTCGCTGGTATCGAAGTGCATGGTCTCGATGCCCGCGCGCTCCGTCTCTTCGCAGGCGTTCTTCATTAGCGGCCCTTTGCCTATCATTATATCCGCACCGCACTCTACGGCCTTTTTGCCCATATTTCTGTGGTATTCAGCGCTCTTTTCGCCCAGCTCCAGCATGTCGCCCAGTATAAGCACTGTGCGGCCGGAAGCACGGCAGGCTATATTTATGGCGGCAGCCATTGAGGTAGGGTTAGCGTTGAAGCTGTCGTCGAGAAGGGTAAGCCTCTGTGTTTTAATTATCTGCATGCGGCCCTCTACCGGGGCGTAGCTCTCTATGCCCTGCTTTATGAGCTCCGGTTCTATGCCGAGTGTCAGGCCTACTGCCGCGGCGCAGAGGGAGTTCATCACCATGTGTATGCCGGGAGAGGGTATGGTGGCGGTTATTCGGCCGCCGCCGTATACGATATCGAAGCTCATGCCCTCAAGCCCCATATCCTTTACGTTTTCGCCGCGAATGTCGTTATCCGCATTAAGGCCGTAGGTGAGTACGTTTTTGAGTTTGCCGCGCAGTGTGCAGAGCTTATCGTCGTCGCCGTTGACTATGGCGCGCCCGCTTTCGCCTATGTATTTGAATATATCGGATTTTTCCTTCAGTATGCCGTCGCGGGTGCCGAAGAATTCTATATGAGCCTCGCCTATATTGGTTATAACGCCTATTGTGGGGCGTACTATATCCGCAAGGGCGGCTATCTCGCCGGGGGTATTGGTACCCATCTCTATCACCGCCACCCGGTGTTCTTCGTTGAGGCGGAGCAAGGTCAAGGGCACTCCGGTCTGATTATTGAAGCTCTTTTCGTTCTTGAGCGTATCGAACTTCTGGCTCAGCACGTTAGCCACCAGCTCCTTTGTTGTGGTCTTGCCCGTGCTGCCGGTTATGCCCACCACGGGTATATCGAATATGGCGCGATAAGCCTTTGCCATGGCAAGCAGTGCCTTTATGGTGGAATCCACATATATGACCGGGCAAGTATAGCTCTTTTCGTTTTCCGCAAGCACGGCTATCGCGCCCTTATCCATCGCCTGAGGAATAAAATCGTGGCCGTCGAACCTTTCGCCCACTATCGGTACGAAAAGGCAGCCTGATTGTACCGTCCTGCTGTCTATCGTAGCGTCCTGTATACGCCTGTCTAGCAGTTCCTTTGGGCCGGAATACCTTCCGCCTGTGATGCCTGCTATTTCTCCCAAGGTGAAGCTTATCATTACAAAATTACGTCCTTCCTTATTTATTGTACTTTTCCAGCGACAGCTCGATTATCCTCATGCAAAGCTCCGGGTAGCTTATCCCCATGGCCTTCGCCTCCTGGGGAAGATGGCTGGTGGGGGTCATGCCCGGAAGCGTATTCGCCTCCAGACAGTAGAAATTCCTGCCGTCGTATATGAAGTCCATGCGCGCATAGACCTCCAATCCCAGCGCCCTGAATACCCGCAGCGATAT
>OOCI01002165.1_pt1 | contig 12653 bp, 8 predicted proteins | sample 1671761 | NCBI WGS metagenome assembly OOCI01 (sample SAMN06348190, study PRJEB24527) | human gut metagenome | biome: human gut; feature: ankylosing spondylitis patient; material: feces | host: Homo sapiens | place: China | collected 2015-10
CACGACCAGCAACTCTCTGGAGGGCTATGCCATCACAATTCCGTCGGGATCGGACGTCCTGATTCGCAATGGAACGATCCAGACCATCGAAGGCGGTATACTCGCATATGGGGATTTAACACTCGGAAGTGATTTGAAAATCACGATTATCGGTGTTGAGTTCAATGCCGTCCTTACTCAGGGCTCCAAACTGACGGTTAATGGTGCGGAAATCAATAACATATATGGTTTTGGTATTGTTGTTGCCAACTCGAATGGGGATAACACATCTGAATCCATTCCATCTAACCTTGTATTCAATAGTGGATCGGTCGATTGCGGTTATTTCACGATATCTACGAACAATCTGACCTCTGCGGGATGTACTATAGATATCAATGGTGGAACATTCAAGTCAACCGATTCCGACTGTCCTTCCATCTATCTTCCTGCGATGTGTGAAGTCACAATTGACAACGCCACCATCACGGGAGCTTCAGGCATCGAGATAAAGATGGGCGACCTCACTATCGGTTCTGGAACCACCATCAATGCTACTGGTGAGTACAAGCAGGACTATGTCCCAGCTGGTGGAGGGGCGGGAGCCAACGGCAGCGCAATCAACATAGGAGCTCATCAGTATGGAAGCGTTGAAGGACAAGCAATCGATGAGACGAACCTTCACGTCATAATCCAGGATGGTGCAGTCCTCAACTCAGTGAATGCGAATAGTGTCGATATCTTCAACATGGGTCAAAACGACAGGGACGTACTCGATGTAAGCATAAACATCGAGACGAATGTTAATGGTGTCCGCATCATCAACAATCCCTCGATTGAAAACATCTATGAAGTTCCGGTGACCATTGCTGATACATCTGTTGTGGATACTCTTTATTTCACAGGAAACGCGAATGTCAAAATAGACGGATCAGTAGAGACAATCGCCGGTACGATGATCGGCTCACTCACCATTAGTGCTGGAGCCTACGCTGGATTTGGAGAAGACTTCTCCCTGGGAGATGGTGCTGAATTCGTCAACGAGGGTTCTGCTGGTGCTTATGATGAAAGCAGTCTCGAGGCGGCTCTGAACAATACTCAGGATGGTGGGACTATAAGACTCACCGGGGATATCTCGACAGACGATATTGTCGTAGATAAAGACATTATATTGGAACTCGACGGACACTCAATTGACTGTACTAGTTCCATAAACGTACTGGGTTCACTGACCATTAACGGTGAAGGACGCATTACTGGAAATGATGTGGATGGCGGGGCCATCTCGATTATTAGGGGGACCCTGACCATCAATGGTGGGGAGTACCATACCGATCAGGACAAGGTCATTTTCAACGTCGGTGGTACTCTGACCATCAACGGAGGTTCTCTCAATGGTAGCGAAGCGTTGATCGTTGCCTCATCCTCGGTAGGGAATATTGAAGCAGACGAAGCTGTAATTGATATCGCCGGGGGAACATTCTCTGGAGATACAGGACTGTATCTGGATCAGAATGTTCATGTGAAAATCAGCGACGGTACATTCAACGTCAACACCCCTATGTCTGTACAGAACTACATAGGATCCATCTCCTTAACGGGCGGAGCCTTCTCGACTGCAGTTCCTGAAGATTACATTGCCGAGGGTTATATGCAGCAATTCTCCAGCGGATACTATCGTATCGTTGAGGGCAGTCCAGACGATCCTGGGGTGATCATCCCTCCCTTCGATGACGATGACGACTACATCCCCATACCACCCGTGATAGACAACAGCGGCTCCGACGACGACACGACAACCATCGTGGCATGTGCGGCGGCGGCAGTGGTTGCCGCACTGATGGCTGTGTTCCTGATCATGGAGTACAGGAAGAGATGACGAGAGCCACCAGAACCTGTTCGGACATACTGGTGCTGGAGGAGAGGCACATGATAGCGGTGCTGCTCTTCCTAAGGGACCACGAGGGGTGCATGAAGTCGGACATCTATCGGACCCTCAACCGCTCCCCTCGTTTCCCCGAAAAGTTGGACCTCCTGGAGAGTAGCGGCCTCATCACGGTCGACGACATCGACAGGAGGGCGACCTGCATCCGTTTGACGGACAAGGGACGGCGCATCTCGGACCATCTCGCGGAGATGCAGGCCATAATGGCCGACACTGGGACCTGAACAGAAAACAGGGGGTCCAATCCCCCCTTCCCATCATCCTTTCAAACATCCACCCATCCACTTCCATTCTCTCAACAAGGTGTCAACATGAATGATAAAATGACAGTGGGGGGTATGCCAACCATCTGGTCATTCTGCACATCTCCGACCTTCATGCGAGGCAGGATGACGATTGCACCGACCGTCTGAACCATGTCCGTTCCAACATTCCTGACGGAGTCTGGATGCAGTGGTCGTCACAGGGGATCTCACCGATCATGGAAAGGACATGGACCAAACGGCCAACTCGCTGGTCGTGGCGCTGAATTCCATCGACAGGCTGAACGGTATGTTCGGGTGACATGGCAGGGTCCGTTCCCTGACATTTCACAGGACTCGTAGGTTCGCATCGTTCCAGACAGCGATATATACTCATTAGACTGTACTGCTAATATCGTCTCTGATGACCGCTCGTTCTCGATGGATGGTGCCGATTTGATTTCCGACAGAAGTATTAATTCTCGTTACGTTAAGAACTTTGGAGATGATGGTATGATCGTCACCGTAGACAAGCCGGATATCCGGGTACTCGAGGAGCGTCATATGATCACCGTGATGTTGTATCTCCTCGATCACGATGGATGCAGGAAGACCGAGCTCTACAGGGATGTCGCGCGTTCCCCGCGCTTCCCCGAGAAACTCGACCTGCTCCAGGCGCACGGCCTCCTGGAAATGGAGATCATCCATCCCAAAGCGATCATCGTGCATCTGACCGACAAGGGCAGGGCGATAGCCGAGAACCTCGTCCGGATGCAGGAGATCATGGTCTCGGAGTGACGGCGGCCGTCCATCGCGGCCGCCGCATCTCCCCGGGTCAGTCGTGCCCCTCCATGTACGCTATGGCGGCGTCGACCAGGCCCTGGTGCAGCGGCGACGGCCTCTGCGGCTTGGATTTGAACTCCGGATGGAACTGCGAGGCGACGAAGAACGGATGGCCGTCCAGCTCGCCGATCTCCATCCTGGTTCCGCACTCGGACCTCCCGGTGAACCTCCATCCGGCGGCCTCGATCCTGTCGATGTAGTCGGGGTTGACCTCGTACCTGTGCCTGTGCCTTTCGGACACCTGGGCGGAGCCGTACAGTCCGTACGCCTTCGACCCCTCGGCGACGACCACGTCCTGGGCCCCGAGGCGCATGGTGGCGCCCATGTCCCTGACACCCTTCTGCTCGTCCATGATGCAGATCACGGGGTCCGGCGTGTCCGGGTCGAACTCGGTGCTGCTGGCCATCCCCAGTCCGAGGACGTCCCTGCAGATCTCGATCGTGGCTATCTGGAACCCGAGGCAGACCCCGAGGAACGGGACGTTGTTCTCCCTGGCGTACCTGGCGGCCGCGATCTTCCCCTCGACGCCTCTGGTCCCGAACCCTCCGGGGACTATGACGCCATGGACGCCTCCGAGGATCTCCTCCGGGGATCCGGTGGTGAGGTCGTCGCTGTCGACGAACCTTATCCTGACCTTGCACTCCCTCGCCGCGCCGGCGTGGGTGAAGGCCTCCAGGTGCGACAGGTATGAGTCCGCCAGCGAGGTGTACTTGCCGACCAGGGCGATGGTGACCTCCCTCTTCGGGTTGACTATCCTGCTCACGAACTTCTCCCAGGAGCCCATGTCCCTCCTGGTGGTCAGGGGCCTCAGCTTCATCCTGTCGATGATGTAGTCGGCCACCCCCTGTTTCTCAAGGTTCAGGGGGACCTCGTAGATCGTGCGCGCATCGGGCGTGGAGATCACAGCGGCCTCCGGGACGTCGCAGAACATGGCGATCTTGGACCTGGCGGCCTGGCTGATGGGCTCGGAGCACCTGCCCACGATGATGTCGGGCCTGATCCCCATGCCCATGAGCTCCTTCACGGAGTGCTGGGTCGGCTTGGTCTTCTCCTCACCGACGGACCCCATGATGGGGATCAGGGTGGTGTGCACGAACAGCACGTTCTCCTCCCTGCCCAGGTCTCTACCCAGCTGCCTGGCGGCCTCCAGGAAGGGCATGGACTCCATGTCGCCGACGGTCCCTCCGAGCTCGACGATGACGACGTCCGCCCCGGACTCCCTGGCGACCGTGGTGATCCTGCGTTTGATCTCGTCGGTCACGTGCGGGATGATCTGCACGGTCTTCCCCAGGTACTCGCCCCTCCTCTCGTTCTCGATGACCGAGCGGTACACCTTGCCGGTGGTGATGTTGTGGTCCCTGGTGAGGTGCAGGTCCATGAACCTCTCGTAGTTCCCCAGGTCCAGGTCCACCTCCCCTCCGTCGTCGAGGACGTAGACCTCGCCGTGCTCGTACGGGTTCATCGTTCCCGCGTCGATGTTCAGGTACGGGTCTATCTTGATGGCCGATACCTTGATCCCGCGGGACTCCAGGAGCCTCCCTATGGAGGAGGCGGTGATGCCCTTGCCCAGACCCGATATCACTCCGCCGCTGACGAAAATCAACTTCATGTCAAATCAACGGGAACCTTCGTACGCGGGCATGTGATATAAAGATTTGGAGCATGGATGTTCAAATGAACATGAACATCATCGATACGGAGACATGTGTATTGTATAATACCGGATGTGGCGACGACGGTCCGGAAGGCCGCCCGACCTGGCATACGGGCCGGCGATCCGATGCCCGCCCCCGTCTCCCGCGGGACGGTCGCTCCCCTTATGGTAGAGATTAACTATATTGTGGGATTACAGAGCCGGGAGTGGTAGAATGGAAGGGCACAAGGACATCTCCGAAATGAGCTTCGAGGAATTCTTCTCCGAGAAGGACAGGGCGCCGATCCAGGCGTCCGCGCCGGAACCCAGGCGTCCGCGCCAGGAGCGGCCGAGGGGCGATGTCCAGACGGGGTTCGGCAGCGCCAGCCCCAAGCTCAACTACAAGGATGGTAGGTTCCAGCTCTACATACCCAGGTACACCGCCGGCGAGAACTCCAGGTTCGAGGTCGCGGTGGACTGCGGCCAGGGGGTCATCCCCCTCGGGAGGCTCGACTCCGCGCCGCGCGCCGGAGGGAGGACCACCCGTTCCGCCACCATCGACATCACATCGGCGGGGGTGTCGCCGCTCGAGCCCTTCACGCTCGTCATCGACGGGGTCGACGCGTACCGTCACAAGCCTCGCGGGGTGATGTTCTTCAACAACATCGGTCTGCCGGTCGGGAGGCCGGTGGGCGAGACGTTCATAGTACATGCCAGGGGGACGAGCCTCAGGACGGTGAAGACCGAGATCCTCGAGACGGTCGAGGTCGGCGACGCCATCGTCGAGAGGGCGGAGGTCTCCGTCGCAGGAGGTGTCTGGCTGGACGACAGGAAGCACGGAAGGCCCCAGGAGGCGCAGCAGGATGCCCCCGCAGAGGCCGCCCCGGAGGTCCCGGCCGAGCCGGCTCCGGAGCAGAAGGAGGAGAAGAAGCCCAAGGCCAAGAGGAAGAAGGCCAAGGGCGCCATCAGGATGCCCGCGGGGATCCAGGATGCCGAGGCTGTCGTCGGAGGGGAGCCCCTCCCGATCCACAGGAGGTTCCCCCCGTTCACCGTGGCGGTTGAGAACTGCGAGCTCGCGGAGTGCACAGTCGAGCTCCTGGACGCGTCCGGCGCGAGGATCGCCGGCGGCGATGCCCCCGTGTCCGGCAACATGACATTCGAGACGGAGGCCGACGGCGTCATGGAGATCGTGCTCTCCAGGGAGTCTCAGAGGCTCGCATCCGAGAGTTTCGTGTACATCCCGGATTTCGAGTGCAGCCGCCCCGGCAAAGGGGACATACCCGCGGACCCGGTGTTCTCATACGCCGCGTTCGGCAGTTCGGGCGAGGCCGACATCTACGACGGCCCCATGACGTTCGACAGGAACGGCGCCGAGATCAGGATCGTCTGGAACATGCCCGCCGTGACCTACGACATCGGCTCCGGCCCGGTGCGCTTCCAGCCCTTCGAGGCAGACGTGGGGGACCTGGGCGACACGCTCATCGTCACGGTGACAGGCGCCAGGAAGAAGGCCCTGTTCTTCGGCGGAGAGAAGGGGAAGAAGAGGGAGGTCACGCCCGACTGGACAGACGACACCTACCGCGTGCCCCTGAACTCGATCAAGGAGGAGATCTACTCCTCGTCCGCCAGGGAGTTCACCCTCTACATAACAGTCAACTCGTTCCCCATGAGGAGGTTCATGACCATCAGGAACCCTCCGAGGATGTCCGCGTCCTTCGCGGACGGGAACGTCGTCGCCACGGTGTCCCAGAACGGGCAGTACGTGTGCCGCCTCTACAGGATGGACAAGTCCGTGGAGGAGGTCGCCCTGCAGGCGGGGGAGAACTCAGTCCCCGTTACGCCGGACGTCGTGGAGGCGGAGGTGGCCGAGGTCCACGACGGCAGGGACCGCGCGTCGATCCCGGTCAGGGTCAGGCCGCTGCCGTTCCTCTGGAGGGACGAGACTGGCGAGTACTGGCTCTACGTCAGCAGATCCAAGCGCATCCCGCTCCCCGGCGACATGGTCGCCTCGGGCAAGCCCGACGGTGCCAGGATAAAGGCCTGGCATGACCAGATCACCCGCATGAACCCTGAGCTCAGGGATGTCACCGCCCAGATGATGCAGGCGGCCTTCGACGCGATGGAGTGGTGATACGATGGAGCACAGGTTCTCACGCTCGGCGGAGTCCACGATGGACTCCTTCATCATGGGCCTGGTGGACGTGGCGGCGAAGCCCGGCATGATCGCGTTCGCCACCGGTCTGCCCGACAACTCCCTGTTCGACATCCCGGCACTCACCAGGGCGATCGAGGACGTCATGTCCGAGGACCCGTACGGAGCTCTGCAATATGACACCGCCACCGGCTACATCCCTCTGAGGAAGCGCATCGCCGAGAGGTGCAGGAAGGAGCTCGGGTTCGAGACGTCCTGGGAGAACGTGCTGATGACCAGCGGGTCCCAGGTGTGCTTCGACCTCATGGGCAAGATGTTCCTGGAGCACGGGGACGTCATGGCCGTCGAGAACCCAGGGTACCTGGGGGCGATCCAGTCCTACTCCGCATACGACCCTGACTTCCGCGGCGTCGACGTCGGTCCGGACGGGGCCGACCTGGACCAGCTGGCGGCGGCCGTGTCGGACGGCGCCAAGCTGTTCTACTCCATACCCAACCACCAGAACCCGTCGGGGGCGAGCTACTCCGAGGATGTCAGGAAGGGCGTCGCGGACATCATCCGCGGCTCCGGCTGCATGCTTATAGAGGACGACGCCTACGGCGAGCTCGGCTATGACGGCAGGGTCGGCAGGACCATGAAGTCCATGGCCCCCGAGGACACCGTCCTCACCGGCTCGTTCTCCAAGACGATCTCCCCAGGCATGAGGGTCGGGTGGATGGTCGTCCCGGACTGGATGGTCGCCAAGGCCGGTAGGTCCCTGGAGGCATGCTGCCTGCAGTCCAACACGTTCTGCCAGAGGATCATCGACCGCTTCCTCCAGGAGAACGACTACGACGCCTACCTCGACAGGCTCCGCGCGGGGTACGCCAGGAAGAAGCGCGTGTTCCTCGACGCGATGGAGGACAACCTCCCCGACACCGTGAGCTGGAACGACCCGCAGGGCGGGATGTTCGTGTGGCTGAAGACCCCGGAGGGCACCGACGCCATGAGGCTCTACGAGAGGCTGCTGGAGGGGAAGCTGGTGGTCATGCCGGGAGGGCCGTTCCACGTCCGCGGCGGGAGGAACACCATCCGCCTGAACTTCGCGACCCCCACGGACGAGCAGATCGAGGCCGGCATGAAGGTGCTCGGCAGGACCTGCAGGGAGCTATATAGTTAACACAGCTTTAGCCAGTGTTCCGTAGGGATACCGAGAAAACCACTTCCTCTAAGATTATTTTAAATATGATGTGAGGCTAGCCACCTTAGCATTAGAGGTCCGACCTAGGTCGGGCTATCGACGTTCCAATCGAAATCAACAGAAATTCGAGGTGAAAAAGTGGGAAACGGTCTGTACACCGCAAGGAAAATGAAGACTGACCGCCAGAAGTTCCGCTGGCTGGACAGGGGTTACAAGAAGAGGGTCCTCAAGCTGAGGGAGAAGTCCGATCCGCTCGAGGGATCCGCCCAGGCCCGTGGAATCGTCCTGGAGAAGGTCGGAATCGAGGCCAAGCAGCCCAACTCCGCCATCAGGAAGTGCGTCAAGGTCCAGCTCATCAAGAACGGACGCCAGATCACCGCCTTCGCCGTCGGAGACGGAGCCATCAACTTCATCGACGAGCACGACGAGGTCATGGTCGAGGGTATCGGCGGAAGGATGGGAAGGTCCTACGGAGACATTCCCGGAGTCCGTTACAAAGTCATCAAAGTCAACAACGTCTCTCTCGACCAGATGGTCAGGGGCAGGACGGACAAACCCGTGAGATGATTCAAATGTCAGACGAGATCGTAGCACAGAAAGCGCTCATCTTCGGCAAGTACGACACCTCCGAGGTCGTCGTCAACGACGGAGGACTTGCCAAGTACATCGACCTGACCCCCACCAACGTCCCCCACTCCGGAGGAAAGCACGCCAACAGGTGGTTCGGAAAGTCGAAGCTGAGCATCGTCGAGAGGCTCATCAACAACATCATGAGGACCGAGAAGTACACCGGAAAGAAGATGAAGGCGTACAAGACCGTGGCCCAGGCGTTCGACATCGTCGCCGCCAAGACCCACAAGAACCCGGTCCAGGTCCTGATCGAGGGCCTCGAGAACGCCGCTCCCCGCGAGGAGGTCACCAGGCTCCAGTTCGGAGGAATCTCCGTCCCCAAGGCCGTGGACATCTCCCCCCAGAGGAGGCTCGACATCGCCCTGAGGAACCTCAGCACCGGTGTCGTCGCGGCTTCCACCAAGAACAAGAAACCCGTATACGAGTGCCTGGCCGACGAGCTCATGCTCGCCGCCAAGGGTGACATCACCTCCTACTCCGTCGCGAAGAAGGAGGAGGCCGAGAGGGTCGCCCAGTCCGCCAGATGATCCCATTGAGCAAAGGTGAGTGAACATGGGCCGTAGAGAAGACAACGCGAAGAAAGCAGTCGAGCTGATGAAGGATCAGAAACTCATCAGGAACCTCGGAACCGCAGCGCATATCGACCACGGAAAGACCACCTTCTCCGACAACCTGATCGCAGGTGCCGGAATGATGTCCTCCGAGACAGCCGGAGAGCAGCGCCTGCTCGACTACGACGAGCAGGAGGCCGCCAGGGGAATCACCATCAACGCCGCCTCCGCGGCCATGGTCGTTCCCTACAAGGAGCCCGGAACCGGAAAGGTCGACCACTACCTGGTCAACCTGATCGACACCCCCGGACACGTCGACTTCGGTGGAGACGTCACCAGGGCCATGAGGGCTCTGGACGGTGTGTACATCCTGTGCTGCGCCGTCGAGGGAATCATGCCCCAGACCGAGACCGTCATCAGGCAGGCCCTCAAGGAGAGGGTCAGGCCCATGCTGTTCATCAACAAGGTCGACAGGGCCATCGTCGAGCAGCAGCTCACCCCCCAGATGATGATCGACAAGTTCTCCAAGATCATCACCGAGTTCAACAAGAAGATCGCCGACATCCTCCCCGCCCCTCTGAACAAGCAGTGGCAGGTCAGCCTCCAGGACGGTACCGTCGCTCTGGGATCCGCCTACAACAACTGGGCGGTCTCCATCCCCTACCTCCAGAGGCCCGAGCTCAAGAAGATGGGCATGAACCTCACCAAGGTGTTCGAGTACTGCGGACGCGAGGGAGGACAGGCCGAGCTCGCCAAGATCATCCCGCTCGCGGATGTCGCACTCGAGATGGCCATCAACCACATCCCCTGCCCGCCCGACGCGCAGAAGGTCCGTATCCCCGTCATCTGGAAGGGAGACCTGAAGTCCAAGATCGGCCAGGAGATGCTGAACTGCGACCCCAACGGCGACGTCGCCATGATGGTCACCAAGATCATCATGGACAAGCAGGCCGGAGAGATCGCCATCGGAAGGCTGTTCTCCGGTACCGTCAAGAAGGGACAGACCCTGTACATCGCCGGACAGCCCAACCCCCAGAGGGTCCAGACCGTCGCCCTGATGGTCGGAGCCGACAGGACACCCATCGAGGAGTGTAAGGCCGGAAACATCGTCGCGCTGACCGGACTCAAGGACGCCATCGCCGGAAGCACCGTGTCCTCCATCAAGGACATGGAGCCCTTCGAGAAGATGTCCCACTACTCCGAGCCCGTCATCACCAAGGCCATCGAGGCCAAGAACATGGCCGACCTGCCCAAGCTGGTCGAGGTCCTCAGGGTCATCGCCAAGGCCGACCCCTCGCTGAACATCGAGATCAACAACGAGACCGGCGAGCACCTCATGTCCGGAATGGGAGAGCTCCACCTGGAGATCACCGAGTACAGGATCAAGAACGAGCAGGGCGTCGACATCATCGCGTCCCCTCCGATCGTCGTGTACCAGGAGTCCGTCAAGGGATCCAACCCCAGCGAGTTCGAGGGTAAGTCGCCCAACAAGCACAACAAGTTCTACTTCATCGTCAGCCCCCTGGAGGAGTCCGTCAAGGATGCCATCAGGAGGAACGAGATCGACGTCGATGCCAAGATCAAGGACCCCAAGGCCCTTGCCCAGCAGCTGATGGGTCTCGGAATGAGCGATGTCGAGGCCAAGGGTGTCGTCGCGTTCAAGAACAACAACGTCCTGATCGACTGCACCAAGGGTATCCAGTACCTGCACGAGACCATGGAGCTCGTGAAGCAGTCCTTCGAGGAGGCCATGATGAGGGGACCTCTCGCCAACGAGAAGGTCGCCGGACTGAAGGTCTGCCTCATGGACGCCAAGCTGCACGAGGATACCATCCACAGGGGACCCGCCCAGATCATCCCCGCCGTCAGGGACGGTATCTACGGAGCCATGTGCCAGGCCGGAAGGATCCTGCTCGAGCCCATGCAGAAGCTGTACGTCGCAGTTCCCCCCGACTACATGGGAGGAGCCGTCAACCTGATCAACCAGCGCCGCGGAACCATCCTCGAGATGGGCCAGGAGGGTTCCGACTCCACAGTCACAGCCGAGGTTCCCGTCGCGGACATGTTCGGATTCTCCTCCGACATCCGCGGATCGACCCAGGGACGCGCTATCTGGTCCCTGGAGAACGCCGGGTTCCACCAGGTCCCGCCCGAGCTTCAGAAGAAGATCGTCACCGAGATCAGGACCCGCAAGGGACTCAACCCCGAGCCCTACGACGACAAGTACTACGCCGGCCTCTGAGGTCGAGCGGGAGTCTGTAAACCTTATATACCAAGCCCCTTATCGCTCAAAATAGCGTTCCACAACGGAGGAATAAACAATGGCAGAGAAAGAGCACATGAATCTGGTCATCATCGGCCACGTCGACCACGGAAAGTCCACCCTTACCGGAAGGATCCTCCTGGAGACCGGCGCGATCGACCCCCACATCGTCGAGAAATACAAGAAAGAGGCAGAGGAGAAAGGAAAGGGATCCTTCTACTTCGCTTGGGTCATGGACGGACTCAAGGAGGAGAGGGAGAGGGGAGTTACCATCGATGTCGCCCACAAGAAGTTCTACACCGACAAGTACTACTTCACCGTCATCGACGCCCCCGGACACCGTGACTTCGTCAAGAACATGATCACCGGAACCTCCCAGGCTGACGCAGCCATCATCACCTGCTCTGCCGTCGAGGGACCCCAGGCTCAGACCAAGGAGCACGTCTTCCTCGCCACCACCCTCGGTGTCAAGCAGATCATCGTCGCCATCAACAAGATGGACGCCGTCAAGTACGACCAGGCCAAATACAACGAGGCCAAGGACGCCATGACCAAGCTGATGAAGATGGTCGGTGTCAAGACCGACGAGGTCCCCTTCATCCCCGTCTCCGCCTACAACGGCGACAACATCAAGACCCTGTCCGGCGAGATGCCCTGGTACAAGGGACCCACCCTCATCCAGGCCCTGGACAACCTCAAGGTCCCCGAGAAGCACACCGAGAAGCCCCTCAGGCTGCCCATCCAGGACGTCTACACCATCACCGGAATCGGAACCGTCCCCGTCGGACGTGTCGAGACCGGTATCCTCAAGCCCAACATGAAGGTCATGTTCGAGCCTTCCCACGTTCAGGGAGAGGTCAAGTCCATCGAGATGCACCACGAGCAGATGCCCCAGGCCGTCCCCGGTGACAACGTCGGATTCAACGTCCGTGGAGTCGCCAAGAACGACGTCAAGAGGGGAGATGTCGCCGGACCCGTCGACAACCCGCCGTCCGTCGCCAAATCCTTCACCGCTCAGATCGTCGTGCTGAACCACCCCTCGGTCATCACAGTCGGATACACCCCCGTGTTCCACTGCCACACCACCCAGACCGCCTGCAGGTTCGTCGAGCTCGTCAAGACCATCGACCCCAAGTCCGGACAGGTCAAGGCCGACCACCCCGACTTCCTGAAGACCGGTGACATCGCTGTCGTCAAGCTCGAGCCCACCAAGCCCATGGTCATCGAGACCGCGA
>OOCI01002167.1_pt1 | contig 12644 bp, 9 predicted proteins | sample 1671761 | NCBI WGS metagenome assembly OOCI01 (sample SAMN06348190, study PRJEB24527) | human gut metagenome | biome: human gut; feature: ankylosing spondylitis patient; material: feces | host: Homo sapiens | place: China | collected 2015-10
CCCGCGCTTGGCCTGCGTGGCCTGCGCACGCTGCGCACCCACATGAACGTGCTTGAGGGACAGCTCAAGGCGCTTGCCGCCGCCGATGCCCAGACCGACGCCGACCTGTGGGTCATGGCGCCGATGGTCGCCGACGCGCATGAGGCCGCCTACTTCGTCAAGCTCGGCAAGTCCTTCGGTCTGAAGTTCGTGGGCGCTATGGCCGAAGTGCCGTCGATCGCCCTGATGGCCGACAAGGTGGCCGACGTGGCCGACTTCGTGTCCATCGGCACCAACGACCTGACCCAGTACACCCTTGCCGCCGACCGTACCCTCGGTTCCGTGGCCAACTACCAGACCGCATGGCACCCGGCGGTGTTGCGCGCGATCAAGCTGATCGCCGACGCGGGCAACGCGAACGGCATGCCGGTGGGTGTGTGCGGCGAGGCCGCCGCCGATCCGGATCTGGCCGTCGTGCTCACCGGCATCGGCGTCAACTCCCTGTCGATGACCCCGGTCGCGCTCGACGACGTGCGTGCCGAACTCGCCGGCGTCACGCTTGAGGAAGCGCAGGAGAAGGCCGCCAAGGCCCTCAACGGCGACTTCTACAACCCGTCCGAGTGGAACATCTGAGGGAGTCACGCCTATAAGACCATAATGTGATTCCACTGCCTCAAACGAGAGCGACGCCATACGAGATTCGGCTGTTTTGCCGGCTCGTGTACGGCGTCGCTTTTGCATATGCGGTGTGATGAGGTGCGGTAAAGCGCGTGATTAATCATTGTCCATACTAAGATTTCGCAAATCTTAGTATGAATGATTTAAATAATATGTACAGCTGGTGTTATGGAGAAAGAAATGTTCGCGCCAGATGCGCCCGGCGAGCTGGGGGACCTGCCTAACCCCGATATGCTGCGTCGCCCGACCATGCGTCGCGAAGCGCAGAGCACCAGCGCCCTGGAAGGCACGTTCGAGCCGCTCGAAACCGTTCTCGCTCAGGATTATGAGGTGGGCGAGGACAAAAGCGGACTGAGCGAGTCCATGCGCGATGTGCTGAACTACCTCGACGCGGCGGAATGCGGCATAGGCCAGATTCAGTCCGGGCATCCCATAAGCCTGCACTCTCGTGCGCGAATTGCAGAAGCTTCTTGTGAAGGGCACGAAGTCCGACAATCCACAGGCCTGGGATATACGATCCACCCAAGTGTTCATCGGCTCACCCACGCGGCGCATCGAGGATGCGCGTTTCGTGCCCATGCCTCCGGGGCGAATCGGGCGGTTGCTGGTGCTGTTGCAGATGATGAGCCGAGGCCTGCTGAGCCAGCCGCTGCTGTCCGTATCCCCGTGGTTCGAGCGCCGTCGACCCGAATATCAGGACAGATTGCTCGGTGTTTCCACGAAAGGGGATTGGGACGACTGGATACTGTTCTTCTGCCAAGACATCGAGGAATCCTGCGAGGACGCGCTGCTGCGCGTGAAGCGTCTTGTCAATGTGCGGCAGAGGTATCGCAGTCTATTGGATGAGCACAGATACAGCGGCCTGTCCGTGCAGACGGCGATGTACCTCATCGGGCAGCCCACCGTCACGGCGAGTATGTTGAGGAGAAGGTTCGGCAAGAGCCCGTCGGCCGTACAGCACGCGCTGTCTCGTCTGGTGTCCGTGGGTATACTCCGTGCGTATCCGGCCGGAAGGGGCAACCTGTATATCGCTCCGGACATCCATAAGGTGCTTGCTGCACCGCTCGGCGCGGCGATTGACGTGTCGGTGCCACTGATGTGCGAGCGTGGCGAATAGGCACAAGAAAACCTGGCGGTGGCATGACGCAGGTGCTCCCTCCCGCATTGTTTATACGGTGAAGAAGTTGCCGGGGAAGTGACGGCTCATGATGGCCGTGCGGTCGGCGTGCACCGCGGCGCATTCGAAGTCGAATGCGCGGGCGAGCTCGTCCGGTGCGGTGACGAAGCATGCGGTGGCGAGTCCATCCGCCAGCGCGGTGGGGTAGGGTCGGCCAGCCGCCGATGGCACATAGACCCAACTCGCGGCGACATCGCGCACGGGACGGCCGTCGACCGCGTTGAGCAGATGATGCAGCTGGCGGCCTGCCTCCTCACCCCAATGGCGTCGGCTGGGGGCGCTCGCGCAGAACGCCCCGTCAACGATGCTTGCGATGCCGATCGCCTCGGTTCCGGGGTTTGCGGGATCCTCTAGGGCGATGGTGACGGTGTCGCCGGTGTCGTGTCCTGACCCCTCGGCGAGTGGGGCCGGTTGAGCAGGCTCGCCCGTGCGGATCAGCAGATCGCCGCCCGCGTCGATGGTGTAGGGCGCGTGAGAGCCGGGGCCGGTGGCGGATTGCCGGACGGTTTCATCGCCCGCGTGCCCGTCCAATATCGCGCCGATCAGATCGGCGCAATATCCCTTGCCGAAAGCCCCGAAATCCAAGTGAACCGCGCGCTGCGTCACCAGCGTTGTGCCATGACGCTCCACATCGTTGCGCCATGTCGGGCGCCCGTGGACGGCACCGAGATGATGCTCCGCATCGGGTTCCATTGTCATCGAATACCGTGCGTCATAGCCAAGCCGGATCAGATCCTCGCCCACACACGGGTCAAGCGCCCCGTCGGTCGCGGTGCAGAACGCATCGGCCAGATCGAACAGCCCGGAGGCCCAATCGGGAAAATCAAACGAGCCGCCATGCGAGGATTCGCCCATTGCGGTCACCAGCGAATCGGCGCGGAACCGCGACAGCACGGACTCGTACCCATCGATGAACGCGTCGAGTTTCGAGCGGAAGCCGTCGTCGAGAGCCGTCGCCGACTGAATGATCATTCCGGTGCCCATCGCGCGTTCAAACGCAGTCGTATACGGCATCCGCCCATGCAATCCGCTCATGCCCCTCAGCGTAGCATTTCGCCAGCGGGGGCAGCCGTCTTAGCCTACGTTGATGCCGGAGATTTTGAGGCCTCCGGATGAGATGGGACGGTAGGGGTTCCCGCTGGAGGATGCGGTGTCCAGCCGTTGCACGCTGCCGTCGCTCAGCACCACATGATGATGGGCCAGACGGCTGGCGTTCGCGATGAAGGTGGGCCAGTCGGTGGCGATGCTGCTGTTCACCGGCGTCTCCACGATCGGCGTGGCCTCGGGCGCGGGCTACCGCATCGCCGCGGTGTGCGCGGCCGTGCTGTGCGGCATCGGAGGCATCGTCTTCGCGTTCTACAACGAGCGGAAGGTGTTGAATCGTCTTGATGGCTGAAGCAGGCTCTCAAAACTCGCAGATACAAGGGGAAAAACCCGAAAAACGTCTTGTATCTGCGAGTTTTGAGAGCGGCCCCTAATGGGCCACCCATACAATGACCACAATATGAGACATTTCGGCCTCAGGGGCCGCTCTATTACCGCATAAAAATTCAAAAGTCAAGACTGTTCTTTCAGGTTTTTTTTCTCTATATTGCATAGATGGTTTAGAAAGCGTTGATATGGAGAGGAATCCAATATGCGATGTCGTGCGGTAGCGCATCTTCGGGCGGTTGGATGTCGTTCGCTGGCCGTCGTCGCGGCGCTGTTCACGGTGATGGCCGTCATGTTCGCCCCGCAGGCGATGGCCGCCGACGGTTCCGCGGATTACGACACATGGGCCGACGTCGCCGCCGCGATGGACAAGCAGCTGCAGCAGGGGCAGAAGGAATACAAGGACGGCAACACCGCCGGTTCCACGTCCGACTTCATGGCCGCATACAACGAGATCTATGTGGCGTCCAACTTCACCCAGGTCGTGACCGACAACATCGGCTCCGACAAGCAGGCCTCCCAGCAGCAGGCGTTCCAAGACATTCAGGACCTGTCATATGTGACGGGCAACGAGGCGAAGATCGAACAGAGCGTGACCGCGCTCGTCTCCGACCTCGACAGCACCGCCAAGCAGCTCGACGCGAACACCAAGCTCGCCAATCCCCGCGACTACGACAAGGCGCTGCAGGAGCAGATCGCCAAGGAGCGCAAGGTTCTGCAGTCCAAGCAGAAGAAGAACCCCGGCAAGGGCGACCGCAGCTGGACCGACGTGGCCAACGAGATGATGCCGATCCTCGACAAGGCCTACAAGTCGTACGCGGGCGGCGACGGCGCGAAGGGCGCTACCCTCGTCAACGACGCCTACTACCAGTACTACGAGAAGCTCGGCTTCGAGAAGAACGTGATGAACGCCATCAGCGGCGACCGCGTCTCGCAGGTCGAGTACCAGTTCAAGATGTGCCGCAAGTCGATGAACACAGGCGCCTCGCTCAAAGACACCAAGAAGCTCGTCGACGATTTGAAGGCCATGCTGGTCGAGGACGCCGGCAAGCTCGACGGCGGTGCCGCCGACAAGGAAGGCAGCTTCACCAAGTTCATCACCAGCTCGGTCGGCCAGGCGTTCCTGATTCTGATTCGTGAGGGTCTTGAGGCGCTGCTGGTGGTCGCGGCCGTGGTGGCGTACCTCGTCAAGTCCGGCAACAAGCGTTTCACCAAGTGGATCTATGTGGGCGTGCTCGCCGGTCTTGCCGGCGCAGGCGTGGTCGCGGTCATCTTCGTGCTCGCGTTCGGTGGGTCCGGCCCGATTCAGGAGATCATGGAAGGCGTGTGCGCCCTGATTGCCATGGCCATGCTGCTATGGACCAGCAATTGGATGCTCAACAAGTCCAGCGTCGAGGCATGGAACCGGTACATCAAGGAGAAGACCGAAGCCGCGGTGGCCTCCGTCTCCTCACAGGTCGATGCCGGCGAAAAGGTCGCGTCCCGTACGGTGATCTCGCTCGCCATGCTGAGCTTCCTCGCCGTGTTCCGTGAAGGCGCCGAGACGGTGATCTTCTACCAGTCGATTTACACGATGAGCCGCGATGCGCATGGCATGGTGATTGGTGCCGTCGCCGCCGCGGTGGTGCTGCTGATCATCTTCTTCGTGATTCGCTTCACGTCGGTGAAGATTCCGATCGGACCGTTCTTCCTGGTCACGTCGATCCTGATGTCGGTGCTGGTGGTCGTGTTCGCCGGCGGCGGCGTGCACTCGCTGATCGAGGGCGACGCACTCCCGGCAACGTATCTGCAAGGCGTTCCGACGAACGACTGGCTCGGCTTCTACCCGTACGTCGAATGCATCATCGCCCAGGTGATTGCGGCCATCGCGGTGATCGCCCTGTTCGTGGTCGGCTTCATCAAGCAGCGCAAGGCGAAGGCCAAGGCTGCCGTGACGGCCGGTGCCCCGAACAATCAACCCAACAATCTGTGAATACCATTCACTACACAACAAAGGAAATAGAGAAATGATGAAGAACAAGAAGATCGCCGCCCTGCTCGGCGTGCTGCTGGCCGGTTCCATGGCCTTCTCGCTGTCCGCGTGCGGTTCCACCAACAATGCTTCCGACAACAAGTCTTCGGGCAGCTCCTCTCAGTCCAGCGACAAGAAGGACAACTCCAGCTCCAGCTCCGGCGCAGGCTTTGAAGAGGTCCCGGTCGGCCCGTCCGGCACCGCCGAGGAGCAGGACAAGGACGCCGGCCCGCTGACCGTCGGCGCCGTGTACTTCCAGCCGATTGACATGGAGCCCGCCTCCATGGGCCTGAAGGCCGCTGATTCGAGCTTCCACCTCGAAGCCGACATCCACGCCAACCAGAAGGGTACCGAGCTGGGCTACGGCAAGGGCGACTTCGTCCCCGAGCTGACCGTGAACTACACGATCATCGACAAGTCCACCGGCAAGGAAGTCGAAGGCGGCAAGGCCACCTCCGGTACCTTCATGCAGATGAACGCCTCCGACGGCCCGCACTACGGCGCCAACGTCAAGCTCGACAAGGCCGGCACCTACCAGCTGAAGCTGTCGATCGAATCCCCGGCCAAGAAGGGCTGGATGCTGCACGTCGATCCCGAGACCGGCGTCAAGGGTCGCTTCTGGACCGAGCCGATCGAGGTCACCTTCGACAACTGGGAATACACCCCGCGTCAGTGGTGATTGACATTGCCTGAGTGAAATGCTCCTCTCTGCCCGAGAGGAGCTTTCGCTGTTTTTATGACGGAATGAACGGAACATAATAGACGGAACAAGGAAAGGGTGCGAATGCTCGAACAGTTCGTAGCGGTGATGCCGGGCACGCTGGGGCCCGCGTTGCTGGTCATGTGCATGAGTGTGATGCTGACCGTCGGCGAGGGGCGTGACAAGCCGATCAGCTCCCGATGGCGTCTGTGGGGAATCCTCATCGGATTGGTGGCGGCGATCGTGTTCGCCGGACTGCGTGCATCCGCGGTGATTAACCAGCGTACATTCATCAACTACCCGGTGCTGTGGTGCTGCGTGGTCATCGACCTCCTGCTGATCGTGTTGGTGTTCGTGAACCGACTGATCACCCGCAATTGGCGTCGGCACGCCGCGGTGATGCATCTCGCCAATCTGGTGGCGGCGTTGGGCATCGCGCTCACCGTGTTCTATGCGCTGCCGGACGTGATCCTGCAGCTGACCATCTGGGTCGAGCCGGGAGACCCGATCTTCACGTCCGATATGCTGCTGCGTGCGCTCGGCTTTGTGCTGGGCATCATCGCGTCCGCGGTCATCGCCGCGATCTTCCGCACGATGCGTTCGACGGCGGTCCGTCCGGCGTTCCTGTCCGCAGTGCTGGTGGTGCTGGTGATCCAGCTGATGCAGCATCTGACCGGCCTGCTGCAGATCATGCAGGCCCGCACGCTGCGGTTCCCGCACATCGCGTTCGTGATGCTCGCCTGGCTGATCAACAACAAGTCCGGTTTGATTATGGCCCAAGCGTTCATATTCCTGATTCCCGCCGTCGCCTCGGTGGTGGCCGGCTTGCGTATGCCGGTTTCTGCGAAGCGACTCGCGGCCGACGTCAATGCGGCCACGGTGCGCAAGCACAAGGCGTTCCGGCGCCGTGCGATCGCCGCCGCCGCATGGAGCGTGGTGGCGATGATCGGCGTTACCGCGACGCGGACCTTGGGCGTGGCCGCAATCAACCAGCAGCCGACTCTCTCGCCGCCGGAAGCGTATTCGCTCAAGGACGGCGTGGCCACGATCCCGTTCAGCCAGGTCGAGGACGGCCATTTGCACCGCTTCGAATACAAGGCCAAGGACGGCACCGTGATGCGCTTCATCATCATCAAGAAGAACGGCGGCGCGTACGGCATCGGCCTCGACGCCTGCGAGAACTGCGGCGACGCCGGATACTACGAGAAGGACGGCAAGATCATCTGCAAGAAGTGTGAGGTGGCCATCAACCTGGCGACCATCGGCTTCAAGGGCGGGTGCGTCCTTCGTATTGGCGGCATGTGCCCTGAGCATTACTGTCATGCCATGCACCAGTTCCCTGACAGTCGGCGTGAACTTTCCTGTCAGGGCATCTCCGGTACCCCGCGCCCCGGCAATGAATTTTTCCGCTGTTTCCAGTGTTTCGCGTACGAGCCATTTGTCCGGGCTGTTATCACCAGAGAGGCCGAATAAAAAATCCCGGATATTGCCCATCGCCAGCCGGAACTCGCCGGTGGTCGTTTCAGGATTTTTCGTCCCGTCGAGTAGTTCTTTTGAAGGTAATAACGTCATTTCTTCCCCAGTTCACCAATAAAAAAACCTCCAAAAGGAGGTTTCACGTTTCCCTGATTCCTCCCAGATCAATACCCTTGCGGTGTGGCATCGACAATGCCCCCGACCCAGTTGCCGTCGACGTCCAGACAGGCGATCAATGGCCCGCGTTTCGGATCCTTGTCCACGACCTTGACACTGATGGCGTCGCCACCGTCGTCCTGCAAGGTGACCTGGACGTTTTCGATGACGTGATATTTTTCCCGGATCGGCAAACGGGTTCCCGTTTCGGCAATGGCGACGTCGTTCATCTGCTCCATGATGTCGGGAACGTCGATGACGACCTTGCAGGTATCGACGGTCGGCTGGGCATAACCTGCCCCGATGTCGAGCCTGAACTGGTAAGGCATGTACTGGGTCGTGACCTGTCCCGGCCAGGGCATATATTCACCCGGGGACGGATAAAAGAGCGACTCGTCGTCACCGTACATTTTTTCGGAATCGTCACCGTACATTTTCGTGCCGCCATACCCGCGATATGAAATTTTCATCAAATCGCCTGTCATGGCGACATCGAATGTCATCGTACTGCCGACAACGGCTTCATTCGGCGTGACGATAGTCGTTTCGTACGACATACCGGAGTACGCTTCTTTGAAAAAGTCGGAATTTTCGTTTTCACTGAAAAATTCTGCCGCTTCATCTTCCTCGAAAAATTCGGTAATATTGTTGACTTGCAGTTTGCCATCGACCACTTCTGCCCCGTCGATCACGCCCGGATAGCCCTGTGCCTGAAAATCGATGGTTTCGATCACGTTGCCTGCCAGCGTATCGCCGAACCGGGTCTCGATCACTGCCGGTTTGGCCGATTCGTTGCCACTGGTATCGATAGCCTTGATCATGAGTGTGATCGGCCCCTGCGGGAATTTTTCCGGCGTGAAAGGACATTGGGTAATGACGCCGCTATGCATCGGGCTGGCGTCATCCCAGCTCCGGTTATGGCCGTAGTGGAAACGGATGAGATAACCGTCCACGTCCAGATCCTGCACCGGCCCCCACGACAGGGTATTGCCTTCGATGAGGAACCAGGGAACGTTGGCCGGAACCAGCTTCAGGCCCATGATTTCCTTCGTGTACAAGGCCGGTTCGGATTGAAGGCCTGTTGAGGAAATCGCCATCACGGAAAATTCGTAAACCGCTTCATCCAGACCGTAAATATCGATGGACGGGTCACGGGTATTCAGTGTCGTCCAGGTACCGTTTTCCTTGCGGTAGGCGAATTCGAAACGGTGAGCGTCACTCGTCCATGATACCGTCGCACGGATACCGAAGGAACGGATACCGACGACGTACAGCGATTCGTTGACGTCGATGTTAACCGGTGGCTTCGGTCTCGGTTCACTGACACTCTCCGGCTTCGGCGTGATGCGCACGGCGTTGTCGATATAGTCGAATTTGCCCGGTTCATATTGAATGGCGGAGATGTCGTACGTCAGCCCGTCTTTTTCGGTAATGGACATGATCCGGTACATCGGTGCGGCCAGATCGATGCTGTCCACGGACCAGACGGCATTTTCAACAGGGAGTGTCGTCCAGTCGGCATTGACGGTGATGCTGTCTTCCACGACTCTGACGACGTTACGGGTTTCCGTTTCCCCTGTCGGCAATATGACGGTCAGTTTGTCGCCGACCGTTACGGTCGGTGCCTTGTCGAGTACGACGACACGGCCCGATGCCGATTTGATGCGGCCTGCATTGCGGCGTCCCATACGGTGAGGGTCGGCGACACGGACAATCTGTCCCGGCAAGGCAATGGCACCGTCAAGGCCGACGGAAAAACTGATGGTTCCGGTTTCCAGCCGGGAGGTGACAAGAGCCCAGTGTCCCCGTCGCTGTGCCTCGCCCTGCGAGGTACATCCGAACGCCGTGATTTCGAGCTGCTGGACGCCATAGCGTTTGATCCCTTCGTCGTCGGACACATATTCGACTTTGGCCCGGTAAAAATCGGCCGGGTCGTTCCAGCTGACGAGCGCGACGGTATAGCGCGTCTTGCGGCTGGTACCGATGCGGGTGAATTTGCCGTCGATCACGTTGGCCGCCGTATAGGTATAGACCGGTTCGACAGGCATATCGGCCGATGCCGTAATGTTGCTGCCTGCCCAGTAGGTAATGCCCCTGAAAATGGAGGCGATGTCCTGCAGGACGGCATACGCTTCTTTACGGGACTGGATATAGACGTTACACGTAAAACGGGGCTCATAGCCTCCCTTGCCGTCCGGGACCATCTGGTCGGCGTACCGGGCAATCCGGTAAAGCGACCATTTGTCGATCTGTATATCCGGGACAAGATGGCCAAGACCGTACCGGTCATTCAAAACAAGATCGTAAAAAACCCATGCCGGATTGTTGCTCCATGCCGGTTTGAAGGTGCCGTCCCAGTCCCCGTCATAAGTCCGCTTTTCGGGATCGTAATTGGAAGGGACCCTGATGATTTTCAGGTACATGTCGTAAGCGCGTACAGGAATGCTCTGGAACTGAGATGCGTCGACCTGTACACCGACGATGGCGCTCATCGGATAGCGCAATTTGGCGTCGATCACCTCCGTATAGGAAACGACAGACGTTCTGTCCGAGGTAGTCTGGCTGTTGGCGTTGGCGGTCAGGCGCCGTACCCGGACGGACCAGCCACTGTTTGCTTTCGGCAGCTCGATACGGTGAGTCCGTTCATATTTGCTGGTCGTTTTGCCGTCAAAGGCCGTTTTCAGCACTTCGACAAAACTGCCCTGATCCGTCGAGATGTCGATGGCATACTCCACACGGTAGCCGTTGATATCGCCATTGGAGGTATTGGCTTTTGAAAGGCCGTCTGCAGAAAGGCGAACACGGATAGCGGACAATTGCACATTGTTGATGGCGTGTATCCAGGGTTGTTTTGAAGTCAGTTCGACGCCGACTCCGATTTCATTTTCAACTGCGGGAAAACCGGAAATATGTTCCTGATCCTGCGTCCCGGCACGAAAGTCGACCGAGACGCCCCTGAAATTCAGGGAGCCATCCGGGTTGGCCAGTGGCGTCTCGTCCAGATAGATGGACTGGAGTCCGTTGGCCAACCCTTTGATTTCGCCTTCAGCGACGAGATCCAGAACGCGTGCATATGCGGTACTGTGCAGGTTGTCCGTCTGTTCGACAGGCGTATGGGAACTGCCCCCGCCTTTTTTGTAACCGATAATATTCATTTTTGATCCATTGCGTATATGCCGGCAGAGATGACTGCCGAACCGACTATCATTCGTCCGTACCCTACCGGAACCGGATTTCCCTGTGCCGTGGTATTGACGGCCCCGTTGAAGGCGTAAGACGCGCCGTTTTCAACATTGTCTCTGGTCGAGAGGCCTTTCATTTGTGGCGAAAGCAGTTGCAGGACACCCCCCATCATCATCGACATCCCCATCATGGCGGTCACACCAATCCAGCTTTCTGCCTTGAGCGCTTCCGACAGGCTGCCGAGGGAGGTAAAAGAACCTTGTGCCCACATGGCGAAAACCATTAGTGCGGCACCCAGAATGATCTGGAATATCCCGCCTTTGGATGCGCCTTGCAAAACCGGAGCGATCCGGATGTCATCCTTGCCGGCCGGATCGGCCAGCTCTTCCTGACGAATGTTCTTTTTTCCCAGAAATACGGCGTAATCGACGCCCCTGTCCCGGCTCGTCATCAACTCGCGTTCGAAACCGGGTCTGGTCATGCACAGGGCCCGGACGGCTTCGGCTGCACTGGCGACTGCCAGACGGTGAATCCGGCCGAACCGCGTGCCCAGTTTTCCGTATAAACGTATTGTTTTTAATGGTGTCATTTTTCACCCGTAAAAAAACCCGCGTTTCGCGGGTATGTTGTGCGCTGGCAGGCATTGCCTGTACGCAGGAATGAATGATTCAAAGCCGGTCGGCACTGTAAATCCCTGCCGAGATGACGGCAGAACCGATAATCATGCGCCCGTATCCCACCGGAACCGGATTGCCTTGTGCCGTGGTATTGACGGGGCCGTTAAAGGTGTAGGAAGCGCCGTTTTTAGGCCTGTCTCTGGCTGAAAGTCCTTTGGGTGTCAGCATTTCGGTAATGCCTGTCATCGCCAGTGACATACCAAGACCTTTTGCCGCCACAGCAAGAACTTCACCCCATACCCCCCATGTCGCCGGGATGTAAAATGAAACCACGACCAGTACCACGCCGAGTATGATTTTGAAAATGGAGCCGAAACCCGCCCCCTGCAATACCGGAGCGATCCGGATTTCGCGTTCTTCAGCCTCTTCGGCCAGCTGCTCTTGCCTCAGATTCTTCTTGCCCAGAAACACGGCATATCCAATCCCCCTGTCCCGGCTGGTCATCAATTCCCGCTCAAAACCGGGCCGCAATGCACACAAGGCGCGGACGGCTTCTGCCGCACTGTTGACGGCAAGCCGGTGCAGGCGGCCGAATTTGGTGCCGAGCTTGCCGTACAGCCTTATTGTTTTTAATGAAGTCATCGTTCACCCATAAAAAAAGCCCGCGTGACGCGGGCTGTTGATCCTGATGCCGCAAAAACAGGACAGCCCCCGTTTCCCCGATGCGTGTTGAAAACCGGTTTGCACGAATGGCACCATATCCTGCCTTTACGGCAAAATCCCTTGCGATACCGACATGCATTTCACTGTTCATCGCCATAACGTACCACTGCCCGGGTGACGTCTTTCCAGTAACCGCCATAGACATCCCTGCTGGACAATCTTCCGTAAAGATGGTGCAACATCATGCCTTCCCCCAGATAAATGGCGGCATGATTGGCCTCATACGCCCTTACCTGCATGAGAATGACATCGCCCTCTTCCAGTTCGCCGTGGACGGGATAAAAACCGGCGTCGGCATAATGTTTCATATACAGGTCTTCCCCGCGTTCCCACCAGCCTTCCGTCCGCTCGAAATTTCTCAGGGCAATGCCCCGTTCGCGGGCATACCAGTCGCGGATGAGCTGATAGCAGTCGTTGACTCCGTGCGAAAATTCCCGTCCGACCAGAGGCGCCTCGTAGCCGCATGGCTCGAACGTGACGATATCGCCTGCCACCGGCTTGCCCTCCGCATCC
>OOCI01002168.1_pt1 | contig 12638 bp, 10 predicted proteins | sample 1671761 | NCBI WGS metagenome assembly OOCI01 (sample SAMN06348190, study PRJEB24527) | human gut metagenome | biome: human gut; feature: ankylosing spondylitis patient; material: feces | host: Homo sapiens | place: China | collected 2015-10
GGTCGCGGGCCGTCCGGCAACACCCATCTGGGTCACATCATGCCCTGGATCTTCAACAAGTGGGTGCAGGACACGTTCGGAGTGGACATGCTGTTCCAGCTCACGGACGACGAGAAGTTCCTCTTCAAGGACCTCACCCTCGAGGAGACGGGCTCCATGGCCTACGAGAACGCTCTGGACTTCATCGCCCTGGGCTTCGACCCCAAGAAGACGAGGATCATCGTCAACACGAAGAACGTAGACAAGCTGTACCCCGTGGCGCTCAAGGTTGCCAAGAAGGTCACGTTCTCCACCGCGAAGGCCGTGTTCGGGTTCGACAACTCGACCAACATCGGCTCGATATTCTACACGACGATGCAGTCGGTGCCGGCGTTCCTGCCGTCCGACGAGGCCGGGAGGCAGGTCCCGGTCCTCATCCCCTGCGGCATCGACCAGGACCCCCACTTCAGGGTCACCAGGGATGTGGCGCCCGGGCTCAACTACCCGAAGCCGTCGCTCATCTACTGCAAGATGTGCCCCGGACTCGCCGGAGGCGACAAGATGTCCTCATCCGACGAGAACGCCACGATATTCACCACCGACACCCCGAAGGCGGTCAAGAAGAAGGTCGGGAGGGCATTCACCGGAGGGTGCGTGTCGGTCGAGGAGCAGAGGCAGAAGGGCGGGAACCCGGAGGTCTGTTCCGTTTTCAAGTACAACTACTTCCTGTTCGAGCACGACGATGCCAAGATCAATGAGCTTGCCGAGAAGTGCCGCAACGGGGAGATCCTCTGCGGGGAGTGCAAGATGTGCCTCACCGAGAGGATAAACGTCTTCCTGGAAGAGCATCAGGACAAGAGGGAGAAGGCGAAGGACGTCGTCGCCGACATGACGTACGACGGGTTCGAATGGTGATTCCCATGGGTATCGAGGAAATTCTTGAGGGACTTAGCTACAACGAGAAGAGGCTGCTGATCGCGCTTGAGGCCAGGGGTGGTGCCGCATCGCCGGCGGACCTCATAGCAGACGGCGCGTTCGGTCTCGAGGTCGAGATCATGGGCGCCGCATCCTGGCTCGAATCCAAGGGACTCGCACGCATATCCGAGAGCTCCGAGAAGTTCTACGTCCTCACGGACCCCTCGGCCGCAGAGGGCCTCCCGGAGAGGGTCGCCATCACCCTGATCTCCCAGGCCGGGGGCAGCATGGACATGGATGCGCTCGCAAGGGGCATGGACGGCGGCATGGATAAGGTTGCCGTCGGATGGCTCAAGAGGAAGGGCCTCGCGGACATCGTCAAGGACGGTGACAGGAAGACCCTCGTCCTCACGGACAAGGGGAGGGAGACGCTCGATTCCCGCATGCCCGACGAGGAGCTCGTCGCCCGCATGGCGGAGGGCCCCGTCCCGGAGGCCGACGCCGACGCCAAGGTGATCAAGGACCTCAAAGGGCGCCAGGGGATGGTCTCGGAGAAGGTCGTCACGACCAGGACCGTCTCGCTCACCGACCTCGGGAGGCAGGCCGCGGAATCCGGCATCGAGCTCAAACCCCAGATAACCGACATCACGGACCGCATCATCCAGAGCGGCGAGTGGAGGGACGCCGAGTTCAGGAAGTACGACGTGCAGACCTTCGCCCCCTCTGTCTATGCCGCCAAGAAGCACATGCTCTCCAGGCTCACCGCCCAGGTCGGCAGGATCTTCACGGAGATGGGATTCAAGGAGATGTCGTCGGAATACGTCCAGCCGTCGTTCTGGAACATGGACGTCCTCTACACCCCTCAGGATCATCCGGCGAGGGACCTCCAGGATACGTTCTATCTGGAGCACCCGGCCAGCATCCACATCGACGATGAGGAGATGGTCGAGATCATCAGGAACATCCACGAGAACGGAGGGGACACCGGCTCCACCGGATGGGGCGGCAAATGGTCCAGGGAGAAGGCTGAGGCCGCCATCCTGAGGACCCACAGCACCGTCAGCAGCATCAGGTACATCGCCGAGCATCCCGACGCACCTCAGAAGGCGTTCTCGATCTCCAGGATCTTCAGGAAGGAGTCCATCGATGCGACGCACCTCCCCGAGTTCACGCAGATCGAGGGCATCATCATCGATGAGAACGCCAACTTCGACATGCTCATCTCGCTCATCCGCGAGTTCTACTCCAGGATGGGATTCGACCAGATCCGCATCAGACCCGCCTACTTCCCCTATACGGAGCCGTCCCTCGAGCTCGAGGTCTTCTTCAACGGGAAGTGGATGGAGCTCGGAGGTGCGGGGATATTCAGGCCAGAGGTCGTTGCGCCCTTCGGGGTCAAATACCCTGTGCTCGCCTGGGGATTCGGATTCGAGAGGCTCGCCATGCTCAAGTGGGGCATCAAGGACATCAGGGACCTCTACATCTCAGACATGGACACCCTCAGGACCAACACCGTCCTCTGACACAGAGCGGGCCCTGTCCCTGAGGGCCATGCTGGCTCTGTCGTCCCTCGTGGCACACGAGGCTGCGCCGAGCAGTTTTGCCGCCAGGTCCCTTCTTCCGAGTGCGAGGTAGGACTCGCCCTCCCATCTCAGGACCTCTTCTAGGCGGAACAGGCAGCCGGTCTCCGTCATGCAGTTCCTGCATCTGCGGAGGTACACCACCGCCTCGGAATGCCTGCCGTTGGTCGCCATGCACTTCCCGAGCGCCAACGCCGTCGGTACATCCCCGCGGTACACATCCAGCGCCTTCTCGAGGGCCTCTGCGGGCCTGCCCTCGCAGAGCAGGATCTCCGCCATCAGCGCCCCTCTGAGGCACGGGTCCGATTGTCCTAGACGCGAGAGGGACCTCCTCGCCTTCGACATCCTCCCCAGACGCATGTAACAGAACGCGGCGATGGCGGACAGGCCCCGGTCGCCGGTCGAGGTCGCCAGGCGGTCCAGTGCGGCCGCCGTCTCATGGCGGGGATTGTCCATGATGTGGTAGCGGTTGCCCAGCGTCAGCTTCAGCGCCTCGGTGTTACGGCCTGCATCGGTCAGATGCTCGATCCTCTCGTCCACCGGGGCCATGTTGTCCGCGCACCAGTCGGCCGCCAGGCTGTGCCACCGTCTGAGCGTCTCCGGATCTGCCCTGTCCCTGAACGTCCTCCTGGTGTCGGCGCGGATGAACACCATGCCCGAGGCGTCGATAGGCAGGAGTGGCTGGTTCCTGCCTTTGGGCGTCTGGGAGAAATGGACCGGTGTGCGGATCAGGATGAGCGATCCGAGGACGTCCCTGTCCTCCTCAGCCAGCCTGTCGAAGTCCGTGGTCCGGCAGTGGTTCAGCGTGCGTGGCAATAGGACATCGGCGTCGCGCTCCCCGATGAGCGAATCGCACCTGCGAAGTCCGGACTCCGTCAACGCGTAGACCTGTCTGGACACCCTGCCGGTCTTGTTGATCACCATGCTCCTCGAGGACGTGACTATGCCGTCCCGCCTCATCCTGCCCAGTATCAGGGACGAGTACGAGCGGGAGATGCCGAGAGCCTCGCTGATGCCGTCCTGTGTGACGTCGAACGGGGCGTCGTCGAAGCCGTCCATGTCGTAGTATCTGTATCTGTAGAGGTGGAGCATTACCCTCTGTGCCTGAGTCAGATGTTCCATGACCATGTCACGGTATGTCCGGTTAAATCGGCGGACGTGTTGCATATCCACGCTAGAACTTAGACCGTGACATTCGCAAAGGTTAAGGGGACCACAGGGATTGACCGCGCATGTCCCGTCTTCTCATATGCAGCGAACCGGACCTGCCGTCAGTCAACATGAGGGCCGCCCTCATGGGGATGCATCGGTGGGAGGACCTCGGCGAGAGCGGAGGTGCCCGTTTCTGCGTGTGCGGGGACACATATATGATGTCCATAGATGACATGCACATACGCCATGACGATCTGGACCGCCAGGCGGAGGACTTCGGCATCGCCGTCGACGACGTGATCGTGATGTCGAAGCATTCGGCGAAGAGCGGCAAGCCCGCCCTCACCGCCCATCCGATAGGGAACTACCACGAGAACGAGTTCGGAGGGAGGGAGAGGACGCTGGTCAGACCATCCCCGGCCCTGATGTCCGACGCGCTCAGGAGGATCGTGTCATACAACGACGTGGAGGATGTCCAGACATGTTTCGAGGTGACCCATCACGGCCCGTGGCTCGAGAAGCCCACGTTCTACATCGAGATCGGGAGCGATGAGTCCCACTGGGGCGACCTCCATTCTGCGGAGATCCTCGCCCGCGTGATCAGCGACCTGGAGCCTCAAGATGATTATCCGGTCGTCGTCGGTGTAGGTGGCGGGCACTACGCCCCCAGGTTCACGGATCTGGTGGTGTCGCACAAGGTGAACATCGGCCACATGATACCCAACTACCAGATCGAGGGGCGTGACGATGAGGATTTCCTCCGCATGCTGGGCGATGCTTGCGCGTCGACAGGCACGGATCAGGTCTACATTCACAGGAAATCCATGAAGAAGCCCGAGGAGCACAGGATAACCGATCTGATCCGCTCCGCGGGCTATGACACCCCGAAATCCGCCGATTTCGAGGTCCTTCAGTGAGAGTCCACGAAGGTCCCGTTGAATTTCTCTCCCAGGATTGCCTTCCTGAGTTCGTCAAGGTTCCTTCCGTCGACTATCATTATGTCGATCCTCTTCTCGGCGGCGATCTTCACCCCGAGCGGATCGAAGACACTCGATTTCGAGGCTCCGTGCTCCTTGTACACGATGTCCCCGAGCTCGCCGATGGTCATCTCGGGGATCCTGACGGCGTCCGGGTTCTTGCGGGGGTCGTCGGTGTACACGGCATCGACCGACGTGGCGTTCACCACCCTGTCAGCGTCCATGTGGGACGCGACCATCATGGCCACCGCGTCCGTGGTGTGACCGGGTTCCGTGCCACCCATGACGGCGACCTTGCCGACCTTGGCGTTGCGGGCAGTCTCCTGGGCGGATTCCGGGATCCTGTTCGGCATGTCGCCGAGGGCCAGTGCCAGCAGCTGCGCGTTGAGCCTGGTGGCCCCGATGCCGAGTATGTCGAGCTGGTATGTGTCCCCTCCCAGTTCGCGACCTGTCTCCGCGTAGTACCTGGCGGTCTTGCCGCCTCCGCATACCACCGCCAGCCTGACGTGCTGGGACAGCTCCCTGAGCATCGATGCGAGTTTAGAGATGTATTCGGAATCATTGCTCCCGGGGACCAGGATGGACCCGCCGATGGAGACGACTACGCTGTCCGTTGAACCATCCGCCATGAGATAACCGGATGTCCAGATGGTTGGACCAATTTAAACCTTGGGCAGGTCCATGCAGGCCCTCTCGCGCGGGCGCGTATTTATATAAGAACGGGATTTGAGTGGAAAGTTGGTGAAGTCACATGGGAGAAACCAATTCAGAGGACAAAGCCAGATACGACTTCAAGAAGGACATGCAGGAGATCACCAATTACAGGGGCAGGGGAACCGAGCTCATCTCGGTCTACGTTCCCGCATCCAAGCAGATCTCCGATGTCATGGCATATCTGAGGAACGAGCAGTCCCAGGCGTCCAACATCAAGTCCAAGACGACGATGAAGAACGTCACAGGGGCGATCGATTCCATCGCCGCTCGACTCAAGACCTACAAGGCACCGCCAGCGAACGGTGTCGTCATATTCTGCGGGGAGGTCCCCAGGGCCGGGGACCAGACCAAGATGGTCCAATACGTCATCAATCCCCCAGAGCCCATCACCGCGTTCCTTTACAGGTGCGACTCCACCTTCTTCACCGAGCCACTTCAGTCCATGCTCCTGGACAAGAAGTGCTACGGGCTGATCACCATAGACAGGTCGGAGGCCACCCTGGGTCTGCTCATCGGTAGCAGGATCCAGGTTCTGAAGCACTTCGACTCGCTCGTCCCCAGCAAGCACCACCAGGGAGGTCAGTCGTCCGTTCGTTTCGAGAGGCTGATCGAGATCGCGGCCCATGAGTTCTTCAAGAAGGTCGCCGACAACGCCACGGAGGTCTTCCTCGACAGGCCCGAGCTGCTCGGGATCCTGGTCGGAGGGCCCGGAGCGACCAAGGACTTCTTCGTCAAGGAGGAGTACCTGCACCACGAGCTCAGGAAGAAGGTCGTCACCCCGCTGGTCGACACGGGGTACACCGACGAGTCCGGTCTCAGGGAGCTGGTCCAGAATGCCAAGAACATCATCACGGACATGCAGCTCACCAAGGAGAAGGAGTACATGCAGCGCCTCTTCACGGAGATCAGGAAGGCCGATGGAGGCCTGTCCTGCTATGGAGAGGACGAGGTCCGCCAGTCTCTGGACATGGGCGCAGTGGACATGCTCCTGATCTCAGAATCGCTCAGCAAGAGGAGGGTCACGGTGCAGTGCCCCTCAGGCCACAAGCACGAGCTCACCGTCAAGGACGCCGACGAGAGGATCGACTGCCCCGAGTGCGGGGCCGCCGCCACGGTGATCAAGGACGAGGACCTCATCGACGACTTCTTCATGAGGGCGGACGCATTCAACACCCGCGTCCAGATCATATCCCCGGATTCCGAGGAGGGAGACATGCTCCTGAAGGCTTTCGGCGGGATAGCGGCCATCCTCAGGTACAAAGTGTGATTCCCATGTCAATAATGAACGAGTTCGAGAATCAGGTCCGTGACAAGGTCGCGGACGCCCTGAAATCGATGGGAGCGGATGTGCAGTTCGTCACCGAGCTCCCCTCCGTGGACACGGCTGACCTCGCCGTGCCGTGCTTCACGATGTCCAAGGCGCTCAGGAAGGCGCCGCAGGCAATCGCGGACGACCTCGCGGCGGCGATACAGCCGTCCGGGCTCATCTCGTCGGTCTCATCCTGCAACGGATACCTCAACTTCTGCATGGACGGAGCCGCCCTCGTCAGGGGTGTCATGGAGGACATCCTGGCAACCGAGGGGGACTTCCGCGCGGAGCCCACCGGTATCAGGGTCAACGTCGAGCACACATCCACCAACCCTACCGGACCGATCCATGTGGGCAGGGCGAGGAACCCCATCATAGGGGACACGCTCGCCAGGTGCCTGAAGAGGTGTGGCCACGACGTCATCACCGAGTACTATGTCAACGATGTTGGCAAGCAGGTGGTCATCCTCACATGGGGTGTGAACAACGTGTCCGACGCCGAGGCGGATGCCGAGGCCGAGGAGCACGCCAAGAACGCGGGCCACGAGAAGGAGAGGGACAAGACCGACCACAGGCTCGTCGCCAAGTACAGGGTGGCCAACAGGAGGATGGAGAGCGAGCCCGAGGTGCAGGCGCAGATCGCCGACATGCTCAGGAGGTTCGAGGCCGGTGACCACGAGGTCATCGACACTGTCCGCCACACCGCCGAGATCATGCTCGGGGGCCTGAGGGAGACCCTGTCCAACATCAACGTCGAGCTCGACAGGTACACATGGGAGTCCGACTTCATCGCGGACGGTTCGGCCAGAGCCGTCGTGGAGAAGCTCAAGCAGACGGAGTACGCCGGCCAGACCGACGACGGCGCATGGTTCGTGGATCTCAAGGATTTCGGGATCCAGGGAAAGAACACCAAGTTCACCTTCACCAGGTCCGACGGCACCACGCTGTACACCACGCGCGACATAGCGTACCATCTCGACAAGTTCTCCAGGTCCGACCGCGTCATCGACGTCCTCGGAGAGGACCAGAAGCTGGGGTCCAAGCAGCTGAGCTCCGTCCTGGAGATCCTCGGCCACGACAGGATGCCCGAACCCCTGTTCTATTCCTTCGTCTCGCTGCCCGAGGGGAAGATGTCCACCCGCAGGGGTGTAGTCGTCTACCTCGATGACCTCATCGACGAGGCCGTCGCCCATGCGTACGACGAGATCAAATCCAGAGTCGAGACCAGGAACTCGGAGATGACCGAGGAGAGGATGAGGGAGATCGCCCGCATCGTCGGAACCGGCGCCATCAGGTACAACATCGTCCGCGTCCAGCCGGAGAAGCAGCTCGTCTTCAAGTGGAGCGAGGCCTTGAACTTCGACGGCAACTCGGGTCCGTACCTGCAGTACGTCCACGCCAGGGCATGCAGCATGCTCAGGAAGGCCGGGCAGTTCCAGCGCGAGACCGATCCGGACATGCTCACCGACCCCACCGAGATCAACCTGGTCAAGAAGCTCGCGCGCTACGGAGAGGTGATCAGGGAGGCCGGTGACGGCAAGAGGGTCCACATGCTTCCGGCGTATGCCCATGAGCTCGCGGTGGCATTCAACCAGTTCTACGCATCGGTATCCGTCCTGGACGCCGGCGAGCGCAGGGATGCCAGGCTGACGCTGGTGGAGTGCACCAAGATCGTCCTCGCCGACGTGCTGGACTGTCTCGGCATGGGCGCTCCCGAGGAGATGTGAGCATGGAGATCCGTCCCGTCAAGATAAGGGACATCGAGAAGGTCCGCGAGCTGGAGATCTCCTGCATCCGCGAATACTTCGCCGCAACCCTGGAGAACAAGTGGGAGGACCTGCCGCAGGAGTGGAAGGACAATCTCGGCGCCAGCAGCAGGAACCACTTCAAGGCCTATCTGGACAGCGGACTCAGCCTCGTCGCCGAGGAGGATGGGGAGATCGTCGGATTCATCTTCGCGCAGATGCTCCACCACATCGCCGACGAGGACAACCTCCTCTGGATAGAGAACATGGGCGTCCATCCGTATTTCCGCAGGAACATGATCGGATATCAGCTCCTGAGGGAGTGCGTCAGGCTCGGACGCGAGCAGGGCGCGGGCGTCGCACACGCGATGATCCAGCCCGACAACGCCCCTTCGATCCTCCTCTACAAGAAACTCGGGTTCTTCATGGACAGGCGCGAGGTCGCACTCATGGACCTGAACGACCCGAATCTGAAACTCTGAGCGGTACAGATGGCCGCATGGGGGCACACGCCCCCGCTTTTCCGATCCATTTTTATTGAAGACAGAACAATGAAAGGTGGCGGGGAGGTCCCCGCCTTTTAGGAAAGGATCACTCCTGCTCCTTCTTCTTCCTCTTCTCCGCGAGGTATCTCTCCCTCTCGGTGAGTCCGGTGGAGGTGGGTTTCTCCTTCTTCTTCTCGGCCTTGGCGGCCTTCTCCGCCTGCTTCTGGGCCTCGAGCTCCTCGAAGGTCATCTTGGGCTTCTCCTCCTTGACCTTCTTCTCCTTCACAGGCTTCTCCTTCGCAGGTTCCTTGGGCTCGGCCTTCTTCTCACCGCCGCCGATATATCTCTTCCTCTCGGTTCCGGTGGATGCGGGCTTCTCCTTCTTCTGCCTCTTCTCGGCCTTCTCAGCCATCTCGGCCTTCCTCTGTGCCTCGAGCTCCTCGAAGGTCATCTGGGGCTTGTCCTTGGGGTTGTCGCGGAGCTTCAGGTAGGCGAAGATCGCGATGACGATGACCACGACGATGATGACGGCGTAGGTGGCCCAGTTGGACAGGATGTTCTGGTTGACGTGCACGTTCACGTGGAACGAGTTGGGACCGTTGAATTCGCCGGAGGGGCCGCTGCAGACGACGTTGAGGTAGTAGTCGCCCTCTCCAAGTCCTTCGAAGTGGATGGTGACGACGTTCTCGCCGCTGTGGATCTGATACGTCCCGGTGTAGACCGTTGCGCCTCCGCTCTCGTTGATGACGGAGACCTGCATCTCGAAGCTGGTGTCGCTGTCGACGGTGAACGTGATGTCGCCGCCGTTCATGCTGTCGAACTCGATGGTCCCCCTGGGGCTGTCGGTGATGCTGGTGTCAGCATCGACCGCGGGCAGGAGGCAGACGACGAACAGCATCACGGCGCCGACGGCTATGATCTGTTTGGCGTTCATGCGGATCACCTCAGGTGATGATCTCCTCGACGCGCTCCTGCTCTATGGCCTTGCGGACCTCCATGGCGAGTCTCCTGCCGGAGGACATGTTGGTTCTCCAAAGGGTGTTGCCGTAGGGGTGTCCGACGGACATGTGCACGTTCGTTCCTCCGCCTATGCGGGGGGCGACGTCGTAGATGTAGAAGTTCAGATCCTTGTCGACGCACGTCTGAAGGCAGAACGGTCCGATGATCCCGGGGTCGTAGAACTTCTTGGTGGCCGCGACGTACTTCTCGGCCAAGGCGAACGCCTTGTCGAGCAGGGACTCCCTGAGGGTTGCGGAGTTGTGACCGCAGACGGTGTACTCGGGGATGATGCCGTCCTCCTCCAGCTCCACCTGCTGCTTGCCGGGGAGCCTGCAGTATCCGTCAAGGGAGCTCTCGAACCTCCAGTCGATTCCAAGGAGCTCGATTTTCTCGCCCCTCTCCTCCAGCGGAGAGTAGAAGAAGTCGAGGTTGAAGACGGGACCGATGATGTACTGCTCCATCCTCGCGTGCTCGAGGAAGTTCTCCTCGATGACGCCCTGGGCGATGAGCTCGTTGGATTTCTCCACGAACTGGTCGTAGTCCTTGGCGGTGAAGAATCCCCTCTCGAGCTTCTTCACCTTGTGGTGCACCTTGATGATGGTGAGTCCGTCGATGTCCTCGGGCTTCTCCACCTTCTTGGGGAAGGGCATGCCCGCCTGCTCAAGGAGCCAGTAGTAGTCGCGCTCGTCGCCCCTCTCCTCGGACCTGAGGAGGTTCCTGCTGCCGACCATGGGCACCGCGAAGTCATCCTCCACGGCATCGATGCCGCAGTAGGAGACGAACGACCTGTTGGGGACGAAGAGGACGTTGTTGTCCATCAGGCCCTTCTGCACCTCGGGTTTAAGGATGCTGCTGAACTTGTCGAGAATGACAGGCTCGTCGACGACCCCCCTGATGAGGTTCCCCTGCTCGTCCCTCTGGGACCTGAAGTACCTGGAGAACGTGGCGTCCCTGCCGTCCTGGCACACGGCGACGGTCCTGAATCCCTCGGAAACAGCTCCCTCGCAGGTGTCAAGGGCAGAGTGGGAGGCGATAACACCGATCTTGGCGTCCTTGAGGTTGTACCTCTCAAGGTTTCCAAGGACCTCGTCTCTGCTGATCATGTTGAATCACTGGAGAGGCCATCGCCTCCGCTGTAATAATAACTTCGCGCCTGTGCACGCGAGAACCTTGTGGGGAGACTGGTCATCTACAAATACGCCCGACGCCTGGCCCCGGCCATGGATGCGCCGAGCAAGGACGAGCTGCCGTTTCTGACGAAGGTCAACTACGTGTTCAGGTTCAGCTACACGCTGCCATTCGTCCTCGCGTCGGTGTGCGGGGTCCTCTGCGCGGTGCCGTACGACGTTCCCTGGCACATCCTCGTGCTGATCCCTGTGGCAGTCCTCTTCTTCGCGCTCCTGGTGAACTTCTCCAACGATTACTACGACCACAAGTCGGGGGTCGACGCGAAGGTCAACGCCAGGAAGACCAGGACCCGCGACTCCCTCGAGACCACCGAGTCCATGAAGAGGATCTACTGGGAGGGCAACCAGTTCGACACGGGGCTCGTCACAGAGTCCCAGGGAAGGGCGATAATGGCGATGCTGGCACTCATCATCGTCCTGGTCGCCGTCCCCGTCATCATGTATGCCGGATGGCCCGTCATCGTCCTCGGGGTGATCGGGGCGTTCTTCTCATTCTTCTACACCGCACCTCCGATCAACCTGGGTGCCAGAGGCCTCGGGGAGGTCTCCGTCGCCATCTCGTTCTTCATGATGGTTCTCTTCTCGTTCTACGCAGCATCCGGTGATGTGACGGCTGAGATGGTGCTCTTCTCGGCGATGGTCGGTGTAGTCGTGGGGCTCATGCGCCTTGTGGACTCCATGTCGGCGAACGATGTCCATCTGGAGATGGGCGAGGTGAACATGTCCATCCGTCTCGGTACCGAGGGCACGGTCCGGGCCATCAAGGCGGCCGTCGCAACAGCCTACATCCTGGCCGCGCTGACGTGCGCGTTCAACCTGCTGAACGTCCTGCTGTTCCTCACACTGCCTCTGACGATGAAGATGGTCAGGGTGATCAACGCTCGCGGCGACCATTGGGACGTGAGGATAATCCCGCTCTCGTTCCTGTTCTCCGTGATGACGGAGGTTCTGTTCATAATCGCGACCCTATGCACGCTGGCTGTCGGGCCGGTGACGTTCTGGTGAGCTCAGTCCTTCGATCTGGCGAACACCGGGAACATCTCGAGCACGGTCGAAGGGCTCCCCCTGTCTATGAGATGGTACTCGCGGACGGCGTCGTACCCGCAGTGCCTGCAGGATTCCGTCCCCTCCGAGGGGCAGCCGTTCTTCCTGGTGCCGTCTGGCAGCAGGAACGCCGAGAGGTATTTCGGGCATTTGGCCTCCCAGTCCTCCTCAGCCAGGAGGTCCAGTCCCTTCTTCGAGTTCAGGATGGGATATCCTTCGGATTTGAGTGCGCGTATCTCATCGATGGCCGCGCTCCTCTCCTCGGGCGACGGCAGGAGCTCGTAGGGCGGGGGCGTGATGAAGTTGAAGACGATCCCCGCGAGGCGCGGGTTGTCCCTGACGATGTCGGCGGTCTTGCGGATGTACTCCAGATTACCCTTCTGGAGAACCATGTTGGCGTACACGCTCCCCGAGAACTCGAGACCTTCCAGGGTCTTCATGACCTTGCCGAACACCCCGTCCCCGCGGACGCGGTCGTGCACCGCCTCGGGGCCGTCAAGACTCACGGAGATGACGTCCGAGTTGGTGAATATCCTGCCCGTCGTGCAGTTG
>OOCI01002177.1_pt1 | contig 12605 bp, 10 predicted proteins | sample 1671761 | NCBI WGS metagenome assembly OOCI01 (sample SAMN06348190, study PRJEB24527) | human gut metagenome | biome: human gut; feature: ankylosing spondylitis patient; material: feces | host: Homo sapiens | place: China | collected 2015-10
TCAGCATTTGAGCCTTTCATAGAATCAGGGCGGCGCTTTGCCGCCCTGATTTTTTATACCTAAAGAAAAAATTGAAAACCTGACAAATGTTTAACGAAATAATCGGTCGAATGATGACGGAATTCAACGATAATTTGGCGAAATATCCAAAAAAGTAAAAACGTCTTGCAATAGACCTGTCATTCAGCTATAATGAGACTGCCTGAAAGAGGCAAGTAAATTTCGGAATTCAACGCTTCTCCAACGTAGGTGCTCCGAAGCGCCCCCACGCGGCGGAGCATGTGCCGGTGAAGCGGTGAATGCCGGAAGAATCAAAAAGGAGATTGCGTATGAAAAAGTTTTTAGCTCTGATCCTCTCTCTCGCGATGGTCTTCGCGCTGGTCGCCTGCGGCGATGAGAAGACGGACGACAGCCAGAACAACGACGGCGACCCCAGCTCCGATTCCCCCGTCGCGATCACTCTGGCGACCGGCGGTACCTCCGGTACCTACTATGCTGTCGGCGGCGTTCTCAAGACCGTCCTCGACTCCAAGCTGACCCTTTCCAAGCTCTCTGTTGAGTCCACCGGCGCTTCCGTCGCGAACGTCAACATGATCACCGACGGAGATGCTCAGATGGCCATTCTCCAGTCCGACGTTATCAACTACGCGCACGAGGGCACCAACTCCTTCGACGGCGCTCCCGAGACCAACGCTCTTTGGGTCGCCGGTATCTACAACGAGACCGTTCAGATCCTTGCCAAGCCCGGCATCAACTCCGTTGCCGACCTCAAGGGCAAGACCGTCTGCGTCGGTGACGTTGGTTCCGGTACCGAGATCAACGCCTGGCAGGTGCTCGGCGCTGCGGGTCTGACCAAGGACGACGTCAATGCGGTGAACGGCTCCTTCCAGGATGGCGTTGACCAGCTCAAGGACGGCAAGATCGACGCCGCCTTCACTGTCGCCGGTGCTCCCACGACCGCTATCGTCGACTATGCCACCACCAACACCCTCAACCTCGTCTCCCTGAGCGACGATGAGCTCGCCGCCATCCAGGAGGCATATCCGTTCCTGATCCGTGACGACCTGGCTGCCGGCACCTACACCGGTCAGGATGCCGACGTCACCTGCGTCGCTATCCAGGCTACTCTCGTTGCCTCCGAAGAGCTGAGCGAGGATGTCGTTTATGAGTTCGTCAAGGCCATGTTCGACAACAAGGACGCTCTGACCGAAGGCCACGCCAAGTTCGGCTTCCTCGATCCCGAGGCTGCCTCTGCCGGTGCTACCGTCACCATGCATCCCGGTGCTGAGAAGTACTACAAGGAAATCGGCGTCCTGTAAGCAGGATCGCTACCGTGTATTGACGTGAATTCTCATCTGCGGAAATACATAATTGCGGCCGCTGCAATAATAACGATTATTGCAGCGGCCGCCGTGCTTCTTCCTCGCTCCGGCTACTATCTGACCCTGCGCAACCGCGACACCGGCGAGGTCTACGCCCGGTACAAAATGGGCGAGGGAGACCGCTTTTCCGTGACCTTTATCCATTCCGTGAACAAATACCCCCTGACCGATACCTACGAGATCGAAAACAAAACGATCTATGTGGAGGAGACGACCTATTGCTCCTTTGGCGCAGGCGTGCAGACGGAGCTCAACCCCGGCGAAACGCTTGACAAGGTCTATGTGGACCGCCCCGATTACAAGGGCTGGGCAATGGTCATCCGAAACATCCATCAGGACAGGACAAACGTCGGCTACATTGTCGGTACGGTCTCTGACCATGTACTCAATGTAAACGGCGAGGATGTCAGTCTGCGTGATTTGTGTGGAAAAAACGCGCCTGTGCGTTTTAATTACGAATTCTGGCTCGTCTGAGCGCACGGACGCTCTCAAATAGAATTAGGAGGAAATTGCATCATGGCTGAAAACGAAAAGCTCAACAATGTTGCAGTCGACAACGACGTCGGCACCATGGAAGACGTCGATGCGATCATGAAAAAGTACGACCGTGAGTCGAACACGCGCGTCTGGGAAGGCACTCCCAGAAAGATCCTGCGTGTCCTTACGGCACTGTTCGGCATTTTCCTGATCGTGATGAACATGTGGATCAAGATGGACGAGCGTGCGCGCCGTCCGCTCTTCCTCGGCCTGGTCATCATTCTCGTGTTTATCTACTACCCCATCAAGAAGGGCTCTCAGAAGGTCAACTACATGCCTTGGTACGATATCGTCATGGCGGCAGTCGGCGCGTTCTGTTTCTTCTTCTACCCCTTAAACCTTGAAAAAATCGTTACCGCCGGTACGCGAATCCAGAAGGTTTTCGTCGTGCAGATCGGCAGCGTTTCCATCCCCCTTCTGATCGTATTTGCAATCATCGGCACTTTGATCCTCGTCGAGTGCTGCCGCCGCGTGGTCGGTATGCCGATCATCTGCGTAGCGACGGTGTTCGTGCTCTACGCCTTCTTAGGTGCGGGCAAGGACTTAAAGACCGTTATGTATAACCTCTTCTACACCACGACCGGTATCCTCGGCACCCCGATCGGCGTCTGCTCGACCTACATCGCGCTGTTCGTCATCTTCGGCGCCTTCCTGGAGGCCACGGGTGTTGCAAACTTCTTCATCGACTGCGCGAATGCACTGGTCGGCTGGGCTTCCGGCGGTCCTGCAAAGGTCGCGGTCGTTTCCTCTGCCCTCTGCGGCATGGTCTCCGGTTCCTCCGTCGGTAACACCGTTACCACCGGTTCCGTCACCATCCCGATGATGAAGAAGACCGGTTATCCCCCGGAGTTTGCCGGCGCGGTCGAGGCTGCGTCTTCCACTGGCGGTCAGATCATGCCCCCGATCATGGGCGCTGCGGCGTTCCTGATGGCGGAAATGGTCGGCGTTCCCTATGCAAAGATCATCGTGCGTGCGATCCTGCCCGCATTCCTGTACTTCCTCGGCATCTTCCTCGGCGTGCACTTCAAGGCCAAGAAGCTCGGCCTCAAGGGTCTTCCCCGCGAGGAACTGCCCAAGTGGAAGCTCCTGCTCCCGCAGATCTACCTGATCCTCCCGCTGGTCGTTCTGGTCTACATGATCATGATCGGCTTCACGATGGCCACCGCCGCCGTGTACGCGACCCTTTACTGCGTGGTCGTCGCCATGATCAGCCGTGAAGAGGGCAAGAAGAAGCTCGTCATGGCCATCCCCCTGATCCCGCTTCTGTTCATGACCCTCATGAGCCGCAGCTTCGAGCCGGGCACCTTCATGGGCGAGAACGGCAGCACGCTCTGCCTTGCCATCGCCTTCGCGCTGCTGGTTATCAACTACGCCATCAGCAAGCCCAACGTCAAGAGCCTGCCCACCATCATCGACGCGTTTGAAAACGGCGGCAAGAACTGCCTGAGCGTCGGTATCGCCTGCGGTATGGCTGGTATCATCGCCGGCGTCGTCACCATGACCGGTCTCGGCCAGGTGCTCATCGGCGCGATCGTCGGTCTGTCCAACGGTCACCTGATCATCGCTCTCGTGCTGACGATGCTCTGCTGCATCGTGCTCGGCATGGGCGTTCCCACCACCGCGAACTACATCATCATGGCCACCACCTGCGCGCCGATCCTTGCCTCCGGCATGGGTCTCAACCTGATGGCTGCCCACATGTTCTGCTTCTACTTCGGTATCGTCGCAGACATCACCCCGCCCGTTGCGCTGGCTGCCTACGCCGGTTCCGCCATCGCCAAGGCTCCCCCGATGAAGACCGCCTGGAACGCGACTCGTCTCGCAATCGCGGCGTTCATCATCCCCTACATCTTTGCTTACAATAACGCCCTGATCTTCGTTGGCAACGACGTCAAGTTCCTGAGCGTTGCCTCCATCGTCATCTCCGCGACCCTCGGTATGGCGTCTATCGCCTCCGGCCTGATGGGCTACCTGATCCGCGATATGAAGTGGATCAGCCGCATCGCGCTGGTCGCCGGCGGCCTGCTGATGGTCATCCCCGGCACGGTCACTGACCTTGCGGGTCTTGCGGTGCTGGTCGCCGTCCTCGTTCTCCAGCGTATCGAGAACAAGAAGGACAAGGCGGCTGCGTCCGTGTAACGCAAAGCATCCTGCTAATGAAAAAGAGACCGCTTCGGCGGTCTCTTTTTTTGCATGTGCGCCGCTTTTCAAGCATAGACTGGAAACGACGGGAGGTTTTGCACATGCCCAGAATTTATTTGAGTCCCTCCACGCAGGATTGGAACCCGTATGTCGACGGCAGCGGCAGCGAGGAATACTGGATGAATCTGCTGGCCGACACGCTCGAGCCGTACCTTTACGCAAATACCATCTCCTTTGTGCGCAACACGCCGGAGATGACCGCGGCCTCGTCCATCGCGCAGGCGAACAGCCTCGGCGGCTTTGACTTTTACCTTGCCCTGCACTCCAACGCCTCGGGGGAGGAGCAGGCGGGGAAGAACCGCGGCATCATCGTCTTTTACTATCCCACGAGCAGCGACGGAAAGCGTGCTGCCGAACTCTTCGCCGCGCAGCTGCGCATGGTCTACCCGCTGCCTGCAAAGGTGACGACGCAGGCGACCACAACGCTCGGCGAGGTGCGGCGGCCCAGATACCCCGCAAATCTCATCGAGCTCGGCTATCACGACAATTACGACGATGCGCGCTGGATCGAAAATAACCTCGACGCCGCGGCGCAGGCCATCGCGCGGGGACTGACGGAGTATTTCGGCCTGCCGTTCATTTACCCGCAGCTCGTGCGCACCGGCGTCGTCACGACGGAGGGCTCGGCGCTGCGCCTACGAAGCTATCCCGGCATCGACGGGGAAGTGGTCGGCAGCATCCCGAACGGCGAGAGCGTGCAGGTCTACGGGAGCTATCAGGGCTGGTACTCCGTGGGCTACAACGACCAGCTCGGCTACGCGGCGCAGGCCTACATCGCGGTGTGATCTTCGCCCGTTTCCGATATTTTCCGGGCGCGACTTTTCCTTGACAGCTGGTTATAAAAAGTTTACAATGTTTTTTGGATTTATGGAGGGGAGAGAAGGGGAATCTCCCGTTTATGATTCAAAAACCCAACGATAGATCAATCGCATCGATCAAAAAACAGCACACAGGAGGAATCGCATGATCAGCTATCTCTACGCTGCGCTTATCGCGGTGGGGACGCTCGTCATTGGCATTCTTCTTGGTATTTGGATTCGCAAGAGAGCCGCTAAACGCGCCGAGGAGAAGATCTCCAACGCCGATGAAGAGGCGCTTCGTATTGTCAACGAAGCGATCAAGAGCGCTGAAAACAAGAAACGCGAAGTCATGTTGGAGGCAAAGGAAGATATCCTGCGCTCCAGAAACGAATACGAGAAGGAAGTCAAGGAACGCCGCGCCGAGCAGCAGAAGCAGGAGCGCCGGCTCCAGCAGAAGGAGGAGAACCTCGACCGCAAGACCGACGCGCTGGAAAAGCGCGAGGAGGCCCTCAACCAGAAGCATGCCGCTCTGGACAAGGAAAACGAAGAAATCAAGATCATCAAGCGCAGCCAGACCGAAATGCTCGAACGTATTTCCGGTTTTACTGCCGAAGACGCCAAGAAGTACCTGATCGAGCAGGTCGAGAGCGAAGTGACGCACGAGACCGCGCTCAAGATCAAGGAGCTGGAGCAGCGCGCCAAGGACGAGGCCGATTCCCGCGCCCGCGAGATCGTCGCCTCTGCCATCCAGCGCTGCGCTGCCGACCATGTTGCCGAGATCACCGTCAGTGTGGTGCCCCTGCCCAATGACGAGATGAAAGGCCGCATCATCGGCCGCGAAGGCCGCAACATCCGCACGATCGAAACGCTCACGGGCGTCGACCTCATCATCGACGACACGCCCGAGGCGATCACCGTCTCGTGCTTCGAGCCCGTGCGCCGCGAAGTTGCGCGCCTGGCGCTCGAAAAGCTCATCGCCGACGGCCGCATCCATCCCACGCACATTGAAGAGATGGTCAACAAGGCCCGCCGCGAGGTGGACGCCATCATCAAGTCTGAGGGCGAGCGCGCCGTGCTGGAGACCGGCATCCGCGGCCTGCACCCCGAGCTTGTGAAGATGCTCGGCCGCCTGCATTACCGCACGAGCTACGGCCAGAACGTCCTGCAGCACTCCATCGAGGTCTCGCACCTTGCGGGCATGATGGCCGCCGAGCTGGGCGCGGATGTTTACGCCGCCAAGCGCGCAGGCCTGCTGCACGATATCGGCAAGGCCGTCGACCACGAGATGGAGGGTACGCACGTCGCCCTCGGCGTCGAATTTTTGCGCAAGTACCACGAAAAGGACGACATCATCCATGCCGTGCAGGCGCACCACAACGACGTGGAGCCGCAGACCATCGTTGCCTGCCTCGTGCAGGCGGCGGATGCGATCTCTGCCGCCCGTCCCGGCGCCCGCCGCGAGAATCTGGAGAACTACATCAAGCGCCTCGAGCAGCTTGAGGAGATCACCGGCGGCTATCCCGGCGTCGACAAGGCCTATGCCATTCAGGCCGGCCGCGAGGTCCGCGTGATGGTCAAGCCCGACCAGGTCAGCGAGGACCAGATGGTCATTCTGGCGCGCGAGCTTGCCAAAAAGATCGAGGAAGAGATGGAATATCCCGGCCAGATCAAGGTGCACGTCCTGCGCGAGACGACCGCCATCGAATACGCGAAATAAGAAAAAGGCTCCGCTTTTGCGGGGCCTTTTTTCATGCCTTTCTTGCGTTTTGTCCCGCGCCTTGCTATACTGGGGAAAACGCAAAGCGGAGGAACGCCATGCTCTACAATATTCTGGCCATCGGCGATGTGGTGGGCGGCTGCGGCGTCAGCTGCCTCGAGCACCATCTGCGCGCCGTGAAAAAACTCAAGAACATCCACTTCACCGTAGTCAACGGCGAGAATGCCGCGATGGTCGGCCTGACGCCGAACGACGCCGAGCGCATCTTCTCCTCGGGAGCGGACGTCATCACGCTTGGCAACCACACATTTGGCAAGATGCAGATCACCGACTACCTCGACGACTGCCCGTATATTCTGCGGCCGCACAATCTCGGCGCGCGCGTGCCGGGAAGGGGCTACGGCGTTTTCGACTGCGGGCGCGCCCGCATCGCAGTGATGAACCTCATCGGCCGCTGCGACCTCGCGTTCCATGCGGACAATCCGTTCAAAACGGCGGACGAGCTGCTCAAAAGCGGCGAAAAGCCGACGTTCACGCTGCTTGACTTCCACGCCGAGGCGACGAGCGAAAAGCTCGCCATGGCCTATTACCTCGATGGCCGCGTCAGCGCCATCTGGGGCACGCACACCCACGTGCCGACGGCGGACGAAGAGGTCTTCCCCAAGGGGACGGGCTACCTCACGGACCTCGGCATGACGGGGGCGGTGCGCAGCGTGCTCGGTATCAAGCCCGAGCAGTCGGTCGAGACGTTTCTCGGCGGTCTCCCGGGCCGCTACCGCGAGCCGGAGAAGAGCGCCGGCAAGATGCAGGGAGCGATTTTTACATTGGATGACGCGACGGGGCTCTGCGTGGGCGTCGAGCGCGTCGATGTGCGCTGAGAAAGCGCGAGATAGAAAGGAACAACGCAAATGTCCATCGAAAAAGTGAGAGCCTATTTTGCACATTTCGGCATCGCCGACCGCATCCGCGAGTTCGACGTGTCGAGCGCGACGGTCGAGCTGGCCGCCGTCGCCGTCGGCGTGGAGGGCGCGCGCATCGCGAAGTCCATGAGCTTCAAGCTCATGGACGACGAGCCCATCATCATCGTGACGGCGGGGGACAGGAAGATCGACAACGCCAAGTACAAGGCGTATTTCCACGTGAAAGCAAAGATGCTGACCTTTGATGAGGCCTGCGCATTCACCGGCCACGCGCCGGGCGGCGTGTGCTCGTTTGCTCTGCCGGAGAATGTGAAGACCTATCTCGATGTATCGCTCAAACGCTTCGACACGGTTTTCCCCGCGGCGGGCAGCGCGAACAGCGCCATCGAGATGACCTGCGACGAGCTTGAGAAGTATTCCTCAAACTTTGTCGCCTGGGTCGACGTGTGCAAGGAGAAAGCGCCCGCCCCGCAGGCATGAGAGGAGAGAACACATGAGCGTGAAGATCGTCCACGCGGCGGACTTCCATTTGGACAGCGCGTTCGGCGCGCTGAGCGCCGAGCAGGCGCGCCAGCGCCGCCGCGAGAGCCGCGAGCTGCTGACGCGGCTTTGCAATTACGTGAATCAGAACGGCGTCGATCTTGTGCTGCTCGCGGGCGACCTGTTCGACAGCGACACGACCTATCGCGAGACGCTGGAAGCGCTCTCTGAGGCGCTGGGCGCAATGCAGGCGCGAGTGTTCATCGCCCCCGGCAACCACGACCCGTACAGCGCGAAGTCGCCCTACGCGACGCTTTCCTGGCCGGAGAACGTGCACGTCTTCACGTCGAAGACGGTCGAGCGCGTGGAGCTTCCGGAGCTTCAGTACGCCGTGTACGGAGCGGCGTTTACCGCGCCGGTGCAGGATGAGAGCCTGCTTGCGGGCTTCCGCGCACCGGAGGACGATTTCATCCATCTGATGGTGCTGCACGGTGATATCTCCGCCACGGAATCGCGCTACGATCCCCTCACGAAAGAGCAGATCAAGGAGAGCGGGATCGACTATCTTGCGCTCGGCCACACACACCAGTTCGGCGGTTTCCTGCGCGAAGGGCAGACGACCTACGCCTACTCCGGCTGCCCGGAGGGCCGCGGTTTCGACGAGCTGGGCGAAAAGGGCATCCTTACGGGCACGGTGGAGCGCGGGAAGGCCGAACTTTCGTTTGTGCCGTTCGCGCGCAGACGGTATGAGGTCCTGAACGTCGATGTGACGGGAAGATCGGCAGAGGACGCGCTGCGCGCGGCCCTGCCGGATGCGACTGTGCGCGATATTTACCGCATTATTTTCACCGGAGAGACGGATGAGCGTGGGCTTGATCTCAAGTCGATCGAAGAGCAGCTTGCGCCCGACTTCTTCCACTTGGAGCTGCGCGATGAGACGCGCATTGGCGAGGACGTCTGGGCGCGAGCGCAGGAGGATTCGCTGCGCGGCCTGTTCCTGCGTGAGCTGCGCACGAAATTCGATGTTGCATCCTCGGACGACGAGCGCGCGAAGATCAGCCTCGCCGCGCGCTTCGGCCTTGCCGCACTCGACGGGTGTGATTTGTAAGGAGAAGAACTATGTCGATCTGGTACAGCCGGCGGAAAAAGGAAGAAAAATCCCTGCGCCTCGCGGCGGCGGGGAAGTCCGCGTTCTGCTTTGCAGAGCTTCATTACAACGCGCGCAGCCTTACGCACGCCGCGGGCGTCGCGGCGGAGAGAGCGCTCCGCCTTTATCGCAAAATTGACCGAAAAAGATAAGAAAACAACCGAAAAAGACCGAAAGGAAGCCCCTTTCGGCCTTTTTTGAGAGGATATTAAGTAAGAATTAAGAAACAATCGCTGTTTTTGTTTGAAAACGGCTGATACAATGACCAACATGAGGTGAGAAAATGTACAACATTCTGATTTGTGACGACGAACAGGACATTGTCAACGCGCTCAAGATATATCTCTCCGGCGGGGACTACTGCCTGTTTGAGGCGAGCAACGGGCGCGAGGCGCTGGAGGTCGTGGAGAAGAACGACATCCATCTGATCCTGATGGACATCATGATGCCCCAGCTCGACGGCATCGCCGCGACGGCGAAGCTGCGCGAAAAGAGCAACGTGCCCATCATCCTGCTCACGGCCAAGAGCGAGAGCAGCGACAAGGTTCTGGGCCTGAACATCGGCGCGGATGACTACATCACAAAGCCCTTTGACCCCGTGGAGGTGCTCGCGCGCGTGCGCTCGCAGCTGCGCCGCTATACGCAGCTTGGGGCAAAGAAGGTGGAGGAGCAGGCGAACGTCTACACCGTCGGCCCCATCGTGCTCGACGAGGAGAGAAAAAGCGTGACGGTCGACGGCGACGAGGTCGCGCTCACGCCCATCGAGTTCAACATCCTGCGGCTGCTGATGAAGAACCCGGGACGCATCTATTCCTCCGCCCAGATCTACGAGCTGGTGTGGAAGGAGGATTCGCTGGGCGCGGAAACGTCTGTGAGCGTCCACATCCGCCACCTGCGGCAAAAATTGGAGATCAACCCCTCCGAGCCGCGCTACCTGAAGGTCGTGTGGGGGCTGGGGTATAAAATGGAGGACAAGAAATGAAGGCTGCGTGGATACGCAATTTCTGGACAAAGACGGTCGCTTTTTTGCTGGCGGCGGCGCTCGTGCCGGTGATCCTCACCTATGTTGTAGGACTTGCCTACTCCTACGGCGGTATGGGTCGGGACTTTTACACGAGCGACCTCTGCCTGACTGCGGTCGGCAAAAAGACGTGGGAGATCTGCGACGACTATATTGCCATGGAAGGCGGAAACTATGAGCTCGACAAGATCTACTCCAAGGGAGACAGCTACAGCAACATTCGCTTCCGTGTGACGGACGAGCAGGACAAGGTGGAGTTCAGCAACGTCAGCGACGGTGATACCTTCTGCTACAGCACCGTTTATGTTGACAAGACCTTTGATGTCTACCTTGTGAAGGGTCTTCCCGCGCAGGACGGCATTTACTGGGCAAAGGTTTTTTACGACAAGGCAGAAAGCTGGGGGCAGAACGCCCTGGAGATGCTCATCCTCTTTGGCGCGATGGAGCTGTTCCTGCTCATCTTCCTCGCCCGCACGGCGGCGCGGCGCGAGGACGGCGAGCTGCAGGGCGGCTGGCAGGAAAAGATCCCCTTCGACCTCTATCTTCTCGTTGACGGCACGATCATTGCGCTGCTGTGCGTGGCGGTGGAGGAGGTCTACTCCTATGTGAGCTTCTATACCCCGCCCTACGATGTGCTGCTGCTGGCGATAAGCTTTGCGCTGGCGGTGCTCGTCTTTGCCGCGTGGGTGACATTCTGTGCGCGCGTCAAGGTGGGCAGACTGTGGAAGGGAACGATCATCTACAAGCTTCTGTGCCTGTGCTGGAAGATCGTCAAGTGGTGCTGGAGAGTGCTCTGCGCCTTCTGCCGCGGCGTTATTGGCTTCCTGCACGCCATCCCGCTCGTCTGGCGCACGGCGGTGGGCTGCTTTGTGGTCAGCATGATGCTCGGTATATTTGCGGCAAATCGCGCGGGAGGGGCGATGCTGCTGACGATGCTTGTGCTGTCCGTCGCCGCGTGCCTCTTCTCGCTCCAGCTTCGAAAGCTCCAGAAGGAGGGCGAAGCCCTCGCCGCCGGCAATCTTGACGCGCAGGTGGACACAAAGTGGATGTATTGGGACGTTAAGCGCCACGCCGAAAACTTGAATTCCATCGGCGACGGCATGGCTGCGGCCATCGACAAGCAGCTCAAGAGCGAGCGGCTCAAAACGGAACTTATCACAAACGTTTCGCACGACATCAAGACGCCGCTCACGAGCATCATCAACTACGTTGATCTTTTGCAGCATGAGCACACTCCCGAGCAGGAGGAAGAATACCTCGCCGTCCTCAAGCGGCAGGCGTTCAAGCTCAAAAAGCTCACGGAGGACTTGGTCGAGGCCAGCAAGGCCACGACGGGTAACCTGCCCGTGAACGCCGTGCGGTGCAGCATGAACGAGCTTCTATCGCAGGTCGAGGGCGAGTACGGCGACAAGCTGAGCGCGGCGGACCTGACGCTCGTGAGCGTGATGCCGGACAAGGAACTCTTCTGCAATGTGGACGGCGCGTTGATGTGGCGCGTGATCGACAATCTGCTCTCGAACATCTGCAAATACGCGCAGAATGGCACGCGCGTTTATCTGACGCTTGAAAAGACCGGCGGCGACGCGGTCGTGACCTTCAAGAACACCTCGCGCGCGGCGCTGAACATTCCCGCCGAGGAATTGATGGAGCGCTTTGTGCGCGGCGACAGCTCGCGCTCGACCGAGGGCAACGGCCTGGGTCTTTCCATCGCGCAGAGCCTCACGGAATTGCAGGGCGGCAAAATGGCGCTCGCCATCGATGGCGACCTCTTCAAGGCCATCCTCCGTTTCCCGACGGTGGTGTGAGAAAAATACAGAAAGGTGCGGAAAGGCGTTGCCGTTCCGCACCTTTTCCGCGCCTGTGCTTGACAATTCGGCGCAAAAACAATACAATAACAATTCAGAACTCTATCCTGAAACTGAGGGAGAACATAAACATGGCAAAAGATAAAAAGGTAGAACAGATCACGAATCTTGAAGACGATTTTGCCCAATGGTATACCGACATCTGCCGCAAGGCGGAGCTTGTTGAGTATGCCAGCGTCAAGGGCTTTACCATCCTGCGCCCCTATGGCTTCGCCATCTGGGAGAACATGCAGCGTTTGATGGACGCGGAGTTCAAAAAGACCGGACACGAGAATGTGGCGATGCCCGTTCTGATCCCTGAGAGCCTGCTCAAGAAAGAGGGCGAGCTCGTCAACGGCTTCGCGCCCGAGGTCGCGTGGGTCACGATGGGCGGCAGCGAGAAGCTCGAAGAGCGCCTTGCCTTCCGCCCCACGTCCGAGACGATGTTCTGCGACCACTGGTCCCGCGTATTGCAGACCTACCGCCAGCTGCCGATGCTCTACAACCAGTGGTGCTCCGTCATCCGCTGGGAGAAGACCACCCGCCCGTTCCTGC
>OOCI01002180.1_pt1 | contig 12589 bp, 7 predicted proteins | sample 1671761 | NCBI WGS metagenome assembly OOCI01 (sample SAMN06348190, study PRJEB24527) | human gut metagenome | biome: human gut; feature: ankylosing spondylitis patient; material: feces | host: Homo sapiens | place: China | collected 2015-10
TTTAAGTTTGCCCTTTACATATTGTTTATCCATCAAAAATAGAAAGGTAAAATTATATTTCTATCAATTTTCTGCCGAAAATATATTTAATTATCTTTTTTCTTCCGAACAAGCAATACCGTTGCAAAGGAAAGAGCCGCCAAGGCTGTGAAAACACCCGTGTATGTTTCACTGCCTGTCATGGGCGAAATAACGCTTTCGTTTTTGCTTGGTTTATCCGGTGTTGTGTTGCCGTTCGTTTTATCTTGTTCGGGATTGATAATCGGCTGTTCCTGCGGCTTTTCTTCAAGTGCATCTATCGCCGCAAGTATCGCCTTTGTTTGGAGGTCTACCTCCTCCTGTTGTGTGATATTTCTGCCGCCGACATCAACAGCCAATTCCTTTTCAACCTGCGAGAAATCAACATATTTCTCTTTGTCAAGTCCTTTGGCTTTGGCAACCGCTTTGTCATATTCGGTGTAATCCGCAGGCTTGTATTCAAGTGCGGAAATTGCGTTTTGCAACTGCTCGGCGTAGGAGTCTACCTCCTCCTGCTTTGTAATATCCAAGCCGTAATCAATATCGTTTAATATTTCATTCAAGGCATTAACGGTTTTATCCGTGTAATATTCCAAATGTTCGGGAACGGTATTGATTTGCTCATTAACCCGTGAATAATCGGCAGGCTTCAAAACAAGGTTATCCAAAGCGGCTTTGATTTTTGCTGTCTTCTCATCAACGATGTTTTGCTGTGCGTTTGACAATCCGCTTATGTCAGCCGAAAGGGCTTCGTCAAGCTCGGTCAAATCGGTGTACAAACTGCGGTCAAGTGCCTTTGCCTGTGCCACAACTTTGTCGTATTCCGAATAATCAGCGGACACAAATGTTGTGTTCTCGCAAACGCCTGTGCATATCTCGATTGAGTCATATCCCACATCTGTACTTGTTACAACACAATAATAGTATGGGTATGCAGGATAATCGATAGGGTTAAAGTCCTTATCCGTTGCACCGTCAATGGGTGTGCCTGCAGTATTGTCTGCTGTAAAACTGCCGTACCACTGATAAGTGCGATTGAAGCCGATTACATCTGCGGTTAAAACTCCGTCCGCATCGGTATATTTTTCAGGCAGTTGAGTAAGCACGGCAGTGTCCTGCGAGACTTCAATAAATGTGTGTTCGTTTTCGTTTGCCCATTGCTCTGCATAAGTACCCTTTGTACCGTAAACCTTGTAATTTCTGCCCTTTGTATCTTCGGTACATTCTCTAAATGTTGAGGGCATAGAAATTATACAGCCTTCCGTCTGTGGCAGGCTCTGTGCGGTTTCAAGATGAGAGAACTCAATTCGTGAAGTTGGATACACTCCAAAAACATTTTCACCAATCATTTTAACATTATCGAAAAAATATGCTCTGGATTTTGCTCTTGGATTAGAAGATGTACTGCCGCCGAACGCATTTTTAGGGATTTCCAAAAGAGAGGGCATATATATTTTTTCCAAGCAAATACACATTTCAAATGCTGAAGTTCCCATTTTTTCCAAAAACGGAAAATACGCTTCTGTAATATTGGAACTGCGGAATGATTTTAAAGGCAATGCAGTTTCCGCAGGCATTACAACTTCACGTAACAAAGAACAATCCTCAAATATTCCGTACACAGGAATACCTGTATAGAATGAAACTTGCGGAAAATATACACGTTCTAAAGAATTGCAGCAACGAAACGTCGCTGGAGCAAGTTCCTTAACCTGCGGTCCGTCAAAGCTTCGGATTTTTGAATATTGAAAAGCTGCACGTTTAATCGTTTCAACAGAGGAAAAATCGCCACCGTAAAATTTACTTGCATATGCAAATGCACCGTTTTCAATTACCTTTGTATTGGGAAATTCTGCATACATCAATGCCGAATTACAAAAAGCGCTCATTTCGATATTGGTTACACCTGCAGCCCTGATAAACTCTAAAGATGTATCTTCATAAAAAGCGTTAGCGGGTATTTCCGTTACGGTTTCGGGCAATGTTAAACTCAGTAAAGCACCTTTTCTGAAAGCGCCCGCAACAAATCCGGTTACTTGAATACCGTTAATTTTTTCTTGAACATACAAATCGGCAATGCTGCCCGTATATTCGTGAATGATACCGTCTGCATCAATTTTAAAGGCAGAATCATCGTCGATATACTGTATTCTCGGCGTAACTTCTGTTTCTTCACCGTGATAACCGCTGTCCGCATAGTATGCAACTGCACGAATACGGGTACGTTCGGTTATAGAGAACGGTTCGGTATACATCGTAGCATTTTGTAAATCGGGATAGGAGCCGTCGGTTGTATAGAGAATTGTCGCATTTTTATCCGCACAGGTGATTTCACATTTCTGTTCCCCGACATACACTTTAGCTTCCATGTGTATTTCAGGGACTGCACATTCATCCTCTAACCCAAAAGCATCGCAAAACTGAACGATTCCCGAACCAATATACAGCGATTCCACATTGTCAAAATATTCTCCCTGTGAAGAATGATAAAAATTTTGATACTTTACCGGCAATGCCGTTTCTTTTAATCGTGTTTTCAAGGCGTCCACTGACATATTCGGGTTCACGGACAGAAGAATAGCGCCTATTGAAGCCACACACGGAGTAGAGAATGAAGTTCCTCTCCAAGTTTCATATTTATTATGAAACGCTGCGACTTTAACATCCTCACCGGGAGCTGAAATATCAGTATTTGGCGTTACAATATTCCAATCTGCCGCTGTGTTATCTAAATCTGTAGCTGCAACTGCAATACACTCCTTTTTATTTGCCGGTAAAAAGTACATATTTGCTCCGTCATCATTTCCGACACATGCAAATACAGGAATGTTTTTTTGATAAGCATAATCTAAGCTTGCCGATATTACATCCGCGCTGTCATAAGCTGTCCAACTGGCGTTAATTAAATCGACCTCTTCATCAACCGCTGCAATAACAGCAGCAGCTAATCTGGCTTCTGTACTTTTTCCGTTTTCATCAAAACCGTTATACATAATAATTTTGACATTTTCGGGGGTGTTGTCTACAATAACGCTGCTCACGGCAGTGCCGTGACTTTTATAGATGCTTTCTTCATCTTCTTCGGCATTGCTGTTATTAAGAAAATCAAATTTCGGATGTATAAGTCTTCCCTTAAGAAATTCATGGTTATAGTCAACACCTGTATCAACGACACCGACAATAATCTCTCGCATTTGGATATTGTTTGCTTTAAGATAATCCTGAAGTCGCTTAGACTGTGTTCTGTCCGTACTCCAAGCACAGAGATAATCTTTGGATACGTCAACTGTATTTTCAGATATCTCACCCTGTAACCCAGCAACAACCTCGTCAGGGGCGATTTTGGTTATGTTTTTTTCATCTTTTATCTGCTTAAAAGCCACCATAGCCACTTCGGGACTTTCATATTGTAAAATATGAAAGTCCTCAAAGCCGCTGACATCCTCTAACGCGCCGCATTTGTCAAAATTACCATCAGCACGAATAATCAATCGGGCTGTTTGAAAATCCTGTAAGGTATATTCAGTTTCAGTGCTGTCTGTGACTTCTTCTGAATTTCGAGCAGAAAAAGCTTGAATTTGTGCCGTTTCATCCTCTTCGGGGGCAACAAACTCTTTCTCCGAATCATATTTCCTTGCCAAGTCTGCAATCCCGTTTGTAAATTCAGTTATCTTTTTTGATTCATTTGTATCTGCTGCGCAAATCGTAAATGAGGGCATAAATAACATAATTATAATAATTGCAGACATTATAATACAGATTAACTTTTTCATAAAAAGCCTCCTACTTTACAAAAACATATAATCATTTATTCGCATAAATAATTATTGTTGTATTGTTTAACGAGATTTACAATACAGAAAAAATAAGAAAATAAAATCATAATAAGCGGCGGAAAAACGCCCAAAAACAATGCTGAAATTTTATTAAACCCTGCCATGTAGGTGTCTGCTTCCCAATGTATAATATCATCGATAGCGAGTCCGCCAAAAACCGTTATTAACAAAATAAAATAAATTGTCCAAATAACCATCTGAGAAAAATAAAATTTCTTCTTCAAAAGCTTATTATATAATACAGAAAATTCCTCTTTCTGAACTTTTATATTTGAGCTTTGAACAATTACGGGATGCAAACATTTAGACCTTATGTAAAGGAAATTATTATAGCAGCTTGTTTTAATGGCAATTTCCAATTTTGCATTACGATGAATATGCAGCATGTATGTTACTTTGAAACAGGATAAATCATATCTGAAAGCAAACAAATGATTCAATATTCTCTTTTGAAATGATTCGGATAAAAACGAAAATTTCAATTTTCCTAATTGATTTTTCTCAAAAGGAATGCTTTCTAATGTTAAAATATGATTTCCAACTTCTGTTTCAAATACATAATTGATTGCTTTTCCCGTATTTTCAAAGTCCATAGGTTCTTTCCCGTCTAACAGAAGCCGAAATTTATTATACTCGTTAAAGTGCAAGGTCAATGACAATTTGACCTTACCATATTCCGCATTTACCATCGAAGCTACAATCCATTCTGCACATTATTCGCAATAATCTTTAAAATATATATGCTTATTTTCGCCGAACGGCACGGCTCAAATTTTATTTTTCTGAATATTTTTCAATGAAGCTCTCAACCGTGTTCCAATAAAGCTCCGGCTCAACCGAGGATGAAAGCGCGTGTCCGGCACCATTGACGGTCAGACATTCCTTTTCGCAGGCCGCCGCCGAATACAGCTTATCGAGCATACTGTATGGAACAAGCTCGTCATCGGAGCCGTGAATAAACAGAGTCGGAATACGGCTTTGTTTGACCTTCTCAAGAGCGCTTGCTTGCTTGAAATCATACCCGTCGCGAAGTCTTGACATCACAGATGCGGCGTTGAGTACGGGGAACCACGGGATATGCAGAGCGTTTGCTTCGCATTTGAATTCATCCCATTCCGAGGTGTAGCCGCAATCTGCGATTATAACCTTGACATTTTCGGGCAGCTCTTCTCCGGAGGCCATAAGTACCGTCGCCGCTCCCATGGATACGCCGTGGAGTATTATTTGCGCATTTGGCTCCCAAGAAATAATAAGCTTTATCCATTCTATAACGTCAAATCGCTCCGGCCAGCCCATTCCTATTTTCGTGCCCTCGCTGTCGCCGTGTGCACGTGCGTCTGCTGCCAGAACATTATACCCGAGTGAGTAAAATTTGTTTACAAAACCGGCCATATGCTTGGCCTTGCTTGTGTATCCGTGGCAGACAAGTACATATTTTGAACTGTTGTTTTTAAATATCTTACCGTGCAGACGAAGAGAATCGGACGTAATGTAAACATCCTCACCGTGCTCATTGTACCATTTTTTCATTTCGGGAGTACCGGTAAGTCCGCTGTATTTTTCGCTCGCATCTTCTTCGCTGCCGGATGTGTTCGTGACCTTTTGAACGAGATTGTTGAGCTTACTCATATGTATAGGTGATTTTGTGTTTATCGAGAAATCATAGAATATTTCCGCCGACATTGCGGTCAATGCCGTCAGTCCGCAGAGAGTGCCGAAAAACGCACCTGCATTTTTTCTGTTCATAGAAAATCCTCCGTCATTTTTTAAAATTATACCATACCCACGAATCTTGTTTCAAGTCTTTTGCTATTTATATATTTTATACGGCAATTAGAACTATTTTTTTGTTAAAAAGGCAAAGAGGCTTCAAGTAGACCGTTTCAAGCGTTTTACTTCGTATCGAAAATGTTGTGCGGTATTGATTCCGATTTATCGCTTTGATATAATAAAATGAGAGTAATAGAGGTGTATTATGAAAATAACATACATTAACCACAGCGGATTTTTGGTTGAAACCGAGAACTGCTACTATGTTTTTGATTACTACAAAGGCGAAATGCCGAGGCTTGACAAAAGCAAGGAAGCCATAGTCTTTTGCAGTCACTTTCACCAAGACCATTTTAATCCGAAAATTTTTGAAATTCTTGATGATATGGGTATGAATTATCAGGCTGTTTTGGCGAAAGATATCAGCAAAAAGAAGTATCCTGCCGGTGTGAAAGTTACGACGGCTTATCACGATCAAACCTATATTCTTGACAACGGTACAAAGGTTACTACGCTTCTTTCAACCGACAGCGGTGTTGCTTTTATCGTCAAAACAAGCGAGGGCGCAATTTACCACGCAGGTGATTTGAACGATTGGCATTGGGAGGGTGAGACGGAAGATGACAACCGCCACATGACCTCCATGTACCGTGCCGAGATTGACAAAATCAAGGGCGTTCATTTTGATGCCGCATTCGTTCCCCTTGACCCAAGGCAGGAGGAGCATTATGCCGACGGTATGCTTTATTTTTTGAAACACGTCGACTGCAACGCCGTTTTCCCTATGCATTATTGGAACGAACCGAGCGTGATTGATAGGTTTATCACCGAATATCCGCAGTATAAATCACGAATAAAAAATACAGAATCCGCAAAAGGAGAAGAAATATGAGCTTTAGAATGATTCACGAAAACTATAATGTTTCCGATTTGGATAGGTCGATTAAGTTTTATGGCGATGCGCTTGATTTGCACGAGGTCAGACGAAAAACCACCGATGATTTTATTATCGTTTATTTGAGCAATGATTCAAGCGATTTTGAGCTTGAGCTCACTTGGATTAAAGAACATCCGCAGACGTACGATTTGGGGGAATGTGAATTTCATTTGGCATTTAAGGCAGATGATTTTGATTTGGCACATAAAAAGCACGAAGAAATGGGTTGTATCTGCTTTGAAAATCCTGAAATGGGTATCTATTTTATTGAGGACCCGGACGGCTATTGGCTCGAAATTTTGCCGTAACATAGAATAAACCAAAAGCGTCGGAGATTAGCTTCCTCCGACGCTTTTTGTATGTTATAAAATAATGAATAGCGTTGTGAATATTTCGAAAATTTACAACAGTAGAAATTATTAGTGATTATTAATCAGTTTTCGGTCAATGATGGAGACTTGCCAAATCTACAACAGTAGAAATTATTAGGGATTATTAATCAAACGGTATGCTGCCTTTTGCAGTGTTCAATCTACAACAGTAGAAATTATTAGGGATTATTAATCGTTATATTATAGTCATTTTAATTGACATTATCTACAACAGTAGAAATTATAAGGGATTATTAATCGTATATAGACCGCGCAACGTCCGCTTAATCTACAACAGTAGAAATTATTAGGGATTATTAATCAACATATTTTGTGTTATCGTTTGGACGCAATCTACAACAGTAGAAATTATTAGGGATTATTAATCCCTTGGATTGTTATAATTTACAAATTCGTTTTCGACAATTTGTTAAATATATCCGTCATAAACGGTTTTGATTTTCTTTTTGCGTTCAGTTAAAACGCCTGTTTTTTCGTCAAAAACATCAATTTTGCCAATCAAATTATATTTTTCGCAATACACGCTCACGCCCTGCAACATACTCTTTTCGGTTGAATATGTTGCAGAGTCGGAATATTTATGAGCATTCGTTCCGTTTAATTGAAACGAATCCTGAACCATAATATTCTCTTCGGTTTCAAGCGAATGAAAAAATATTGAAGCAGGGCAAAATATAAAATCATTTAATTGAGATATAGCTAAGGGCTGCTCGCTCATTTTTGCGTGTATTCAAGCCATTCGGCATTAGTTATACTGAGATTTGCTTTATTAAGCATATCATCCGGAGTGCTTTTTAAAACATTTATTGCCCAAAGTGCTTTTCTCGCAATATTATATGCGCCGTTTGCATCGGCATCGCAAGGTAATGCGGCATTCGTTCCTTTATAATTACGGCTGTCATAGAATTCGCCTCTGTCATTTGCAACAGGGGATATGAGGTAGTCATCCTCCGGCAATGTGCTGCCGGTAATGCTGTTTCTCATTTGAAGCGTTAATGAAAGAAGCTTTATCAATCGCCTGTAAAAGTCAGCATTGGAAATGCTTAAAATTGAAGTTTTAAGATTACCTTTATAATCAATGCCGAATTCGCCGAACAACGATTTGAATTCATCGGTAAGAACAATTTGCTTATTGTCCCACATATTATTCTTTTCTTTGTTTCGGCAAGTTAAAATCCTGCTTGAATTAGTGCAAACAGTCCAAGTTTTTTTGTAGTCTGAATTGCATCTTGGGAACTTACCGTAATCAATACAAAATTCAAACATATCGGTATTTGCATTATATTTAATGTCATCAATTGTTTCAAATAACTTTTTTGCTTCCGATACGCTTGTGTATTTTGGCTTCAAAATATTAACAAAACCTGTTACCGGGTCTATTTTGCTTGTGTCCCAAGCCGGAACATAAAAGATGATTTGCTTGCCCTTATTTACGCCGTCAAATTTATTCGTAAGCTGATATGCTCTTAAAAGTCCGCCGTCTTCTGTTGGGTCTGCCTTTTTATTAATAAGCAAATTGAGTTTTGAAATAAGCATATTTTCGAATTTTTGATAAACTTGCTTTTCAACAGGGAATCTGCCACGCTTAAAGCCAAAGTTCAAATTCTCCATGGCAATAACAGCGTCATATTTGACGACTAATTCACAAATTTTGTGAACAACCTGACTGATATAGCCTTCTTTGAGTTCCTTTATATTTTCAACAGAAGTCCAATTTTTTCTTGCTTTATCTCTTTCCTTTTCCTTTGTGTCCAAAAGCTGTTGATAATCAACTCTGTGTCCGTTATCACTGATTATTTCATTAAGCGACATTTGCTCAACGATTTTACCGTTTGAATCAATAACGCTGATATAAATCAGATTTCTTTCGCCTCGGTCAATGCCGATGACATAATTATCATCTTTATATTTAACCGCCTTGCGAACATCATAATTCAAAAATTCCTGACCGTGTGCCTTAAAGTTGATTGTAATAGGCACGTGAAGCGAAAATTGCCTTTTGGTAAATCTTTTATCTTTAATAATGTCATACTCAAAAGTGCTTTCTTTTTTCTCGTTATCAGGATTTTTGTTTTCTATCGGTTGATTGGCTTGATGAGTTATTTTTTCCTTGTCATTTATACTTGCTTCACGGTAAAACATCTCGGCTTCACCGTTGAGCTTGTATACTACATTTGATAAGTTTCTCTCATCAAAAAGCATTTTGAAATACAGAGTATGTAAATTCGGAGTTCCTTTGCTGTACTTTGAAAAGTCTTTATTGTAGATTTGGAAAAGATAGATATATCCGTTGTCTACAAGTTCATCAACATAGCTTTTTGATATTTTATTAAAGCTTACAGAATAACCCTGATCCGAAATTTCTCGATAAAACTCGCTGATATCGTTATAGTTTTCGGTAGGAGTAAACTCAAAGCCGAATTGCGACCAATCATCGTGCTTCTCAATGGAGTTCTTAAAATAATCTATAAACTCATGACATTCGGATTTATTAAATGTTGCCCCTTTTTTGAAACTCTCTCTTTTGCGAATGTCAAGTATTCTGTCTGACGGTTGGAATGTGTCAATGTTTTTAGCGGCAAAGAAAACCTTTGGCAACATTTTATTGGGACCGGGTAAAAGCTTATATTCCATTTTTTCGTAATAATCCTCGTCTTCAGAGGTTATATTAGGAGCATCAACAAAAGCTTTGCTGTGCAATTTGTCCATAACAGCAAGATAGTAAAAATCATCTTTGCGAAGAAGAACGGTTCTGTAATCGCTTTCTTTGTTTTTATCCCATCCACCGAGAAGTTGAGGATTGTCAAAATTTAATTTAATTTTATCTTTGGAATAAGGCTTTTGGGTAATGTAGTTTCTAACTTTATCGTAAAGCCTGTCAATATCTGTTATTGAGTCATAATACGAAGTGAGTTTGCCGTAAAAAAGTTCATCCTTGTTTTCTTCCTTGCCGGTGCCGTTTAACGACTTTACAAGATGCTGAAAATCCTTTATTGCGTCAAGCAGGTTTTTAACTGACTCTGTTGCTTTTCCGTTTTTAGAAAGTCTTTTATTGTAGCTTTTTTCATAATCGGATTTCAGCAATTCCCGTGCCTGCAAATAAGCTTCTTTGATTTTGCTGTTACATTCTTTGCTTGAGGAAATATACCAATCTGTTATTTCGTTGCCGTTTTCGTTACCAAGACTTTGAAGTTCAAAAAGCGAAAAGCTTTTTATTGCTTTATATATCTTGTCTCGCTTTTCAATATAATTATCGAGTTTTGTTTTGCTTGTTACGGGATGCAATGCCTCGTATTTCTCGTTCCAAGCTAAGCGTAATACGTTCCATGAATTAAATGCACCGTTTGAAATATCGGAAACGGCAGCGCCGGATTTTACAAATATTCCATTAGCATTATAAGTGTTTAATGATTGCAAAAGCTCTGTTAGCAAATCAAAATCGCCAATGTGGCTGCTATAATAATCTTCAATCGAAAGCAACACTTCGTTGTCTGAATTGAATTTCTCGGGAATGAACGATACGCTGTCCTTTTCGCTCAAGATTTGTTTATATAACGGCTTCATCAATGGCAATCTTTTTGATTTTTCATTTTTTGCAGCCTGCTGGTTATAAAGATTTATGCATTCATTAAGACCTTGGATTTTTGTTCCGTCAGAGCAAGTATATCCGCCAATCATAGAATTATAAATATCAATACCCGATTGAGCCAAAACAAATTCAAAATAATCAACAGAAAAAATATCTTCAATATTTCTGCCGAATGTATTATATAAATCTGTGTTTAGCTTTGTGATAGTTTCATCAGAAAGATTATCAAATACTTTTTGAAAACTTTTTACATTATCTAAAAAGCGTGGCAGGTTGTCATTTATGCAACGGTAAGCTATTGCAGTTGATTTTTCATCACTTGAATACATATTTTCTCGATTAGTATTAAAGCCTTTGAAATACGTTGTAAAGCTTCTGAAGCACTCAACTGTTTCTCTCTCTTCTTTATCCGTTAAAAAAGACGGTAAATCTTCACATATAAGTTCTTTTCCAAACAGCCTTTTATAGCGTGCATTTGATTTAAGCTGTTTTGATATTTGCTTTCGCATATCATTTTCTAATGATTCCATAGCCTTTGCGTCGGAATCGTCCTTGTTGCTTTTCCAATACAAATCCGCATATTCATCGATTTTTTCAACCCTTGCATTGACTAGTACGGATTCAATATATTCTTTGTGAAAGCGGTCAATATAACCTTTAACCTTTTCGTAATTTTCCGCTCTTTGTTTATCCCTTTCAAGTAACAGCTTTTTATTAAAATTATCCTCCGTTTTTCCGACGGGAATTAAAGAAATCTGTAAAGTTTTGGATAATGGATAGCAATTTATAAACTGTTCTTTCATCTTTTTCCTCCTTGCTTTTTATTTTATGATACCATTCACTTATTATTGGGTCAACCAAATTCTGTTGATAGACATTTATGGTACGTTTTTTTGTACATTTACCTTTAAATACAGATGCGTTGCGGTATTTCCTATATAATACATAACCCAAAAAGCGTCGGAGATTTGCTTTCTCCGACGCTTTTGCGAGTATATATTCAGGTTTTTACGGGAAACCCGTTGCCCGATTGCTTTTACAATTCTAAAATCGTATATATGAATTTGCCCATTTCGTCTATCACGTCCTCTGCTTGCGGAAAAACTCCGGTCGCGTTTAAATATCCGTGGCCTAGCCCGTTGTATACGACAAGCTTTGTTTTTACATTTGCGTTTGAAAGCTTATGAGCCCAAGCAACGGCGTCTTTTTTCAGATAGTCAAGCGCGCCTACTGTAATAAATGTCGGAACATTGCCGCTTGCGTCGAAAATGTACGGGTTGTTGTATTCGTCGGGCGAGAGTATGCCTATCTGCTTAAAATTGCAGTGTGTAAGCATTTGCATTTGTTTTATTACGCCTTTTGAAACAGATTTTTGTGACGGCTCGAATTTGTAGTCGGAATATCCTTTTTTATAATACTCGTCGGTAAAACCGAACATATTCAAGGTAGGATAGAGCAGAAGCTGCGCTTTGATTTTTCCGGTACCCTTGTATTTGGTAGAGCACGCTTGAGCAATATTTCCTCCGGCACTGTCACCGCAGACAAAAATTCTATCCTTGTCTATTTTGAATTCGCCACAGCTGCGGCTTATATATTCCAATACGTCAAAGCAATCGCTGTACGGTGCGGGATAGGCGTTTTCGGGCAAAAGCCTGTAATCTATGCTGATTACCTTAACGGCGAATTTATCAACGAGCATTTTTAAGCTCTCGTCATACGGCGCGAGCGTTCCGCCGACAAATGCGCCGCCGTGAATGAAAATCATTGCCGTCCTTGTGCCTTCACATTCCGCATTTTCATATATTCTGATCGGAATATCAAATCCGTCGGAAGCTTTAATGTGTTTGTTTTTGATTGAAACGCCTTTTATATGACAGTTTGCATAAGAAATCCTGTCGCAGCCCTTTCTGAAAAAACCGAGACTTCTCTCGGCTATTTTTAAATGAATACTGTTTAATAATTACTTCGCTAACGTTAACAATGCAAAGATGCGACATATTCAACGGACATGAAACGACAAGCGATTATCGGCTATACAGCATATTAG
>OOCI01002188.1_pt1 | contig 12540 bp, 9 predicted proteins | sample 1671761 | NCBI WGS metagenome assembly OOCI01 (sample SAMN06348190, study PRJEB24527) | human gut metagenome | biome: human gut; feature: ankylosing spondylitis patient; material: feces | host: Homo sapiens | place: China | collected 2015-10
ACGCAATGGGAGTCCCATTTCCGAAATAGATATAATTTCACGGGACTTCAGGTTTATATGGCGCTCCCCATAAGTCCTTGTACTTGAAATAGGCACTCGTGGATCGGATTGTCAGATTGGATGCGTAAATCGATCCGCTGAAGTCGGAAAGAGGGCTTGTTACCGTGACGTTTGCATAAGGAGCATATATCACACTGGCAAGAGAAGATGTTCCCGCCCCTTCAGGACTGTAGATATTCAAATTGAAATTTCCAGTTCCCAAATATGTGATTACAAGAAGCCTGCTGATTGTCTTTGTCGTCGTTACAGCTACACTGCCTGATTTACTGTTGATATTCAGGTAAGCCGGCTTTCCTGCGCCTCCTGATATATTTCCCAGAGTCAGTGAAACTGCCCCAGATGCCGTTACCTGGGAAAATTCAGCGGATCCTGTAATTGTCGTTGTTCCAGCAATATATGTTTTTACATCGGAACTATTTGCTTCATACAGTGCTTTTATTTTAGATTCCGTTGATGAATAAAAGGAATTGTAATCAGACAAGCTTCCCTTTTCACCGTCGAATAGTTACCTGCTGCAGCTGCCTGCTCAGGTGTCATGCCATAGGCTTTGGCTGTGTAAAGATAATCACTGGATCCTGAAGAACCCAGAGCCACTACATTGCCATCAAATGTCTTATAAATCTTCCCATCATAAATCGCACCCAGCCCCGTTATTGACTTAGCTGCTATCAAATCCTTAAATCCAAGATCAGCAGGCGAACCAGATGCCTTCGTTCCAACTAAAGCTACCGCATCTGCTGAAACATCTACGTAAGGCTTGATTCCCACCATTCTCATAAAGGAAGTCGGCATTTGTTTGACAATCATGACACGATAATACGTTTTTCCGGAAACCTTTTGCGCCTGAAAACTTTTTCCTTTCAGTCCTGTATAGCCGCTTCCCAGATTGGCTTTCAAGTAATCATCCGCCCTGCTGTCTGCCTCCGGATGGCTTCCTGCAGTCTCATCATTTCGCATATATGCTGAAGCCCCTGCCAATGCCGCTGAGTCTACGGCATTCTGCAGGTTGGATTTATAAGAATAAATGCTACCCAAATCCATTGCCAGTCCCGCACAGGCAAAGAGGATAGGAAGAAGAACTGCCACCAATACCAAAAGGGACCCCTTCTGCAGACTGACTTCTTTTCTGCTTTTCATGAAGGATGCCCCCTTTCACTCGAATATTGATACTCTTCTTATTTTTTATGAATTCCAAACCAAACTGGAATCTTCTACCAGCCTGCTTTTTGTCGACGTTGTACCGGAGCCTGAAGAAGAACCGCTGAATATATCCCTGTATCTAAACTGCGCTCCGCTTGAAACAACATCAAAATCTCTTGAATAGATGGACCCCTCAAAGACACATCCGCTTCCGATATTGACAACAACATCCGCATCAGGCGCATACAAAGCACCTGTAAATGTTATCGCCGTCCCTCCAGATCCAAAGATATTTAATGTCAGCGGTTTATAATTATTTTTATTATTGTTTTTGGTAGTCCCTGTATAAATAATAACAAGCGGCCTTGCATTAGTTGAATTAATCGTTATATTGATTTTATTTTCATTTTTAGTCCCGTCAATCATGAGATACACCGGTTTTCCTTCATTTCCTGACAATTCCCCAATCGACAGATTAGCATTCCCGGATGTTTCTTTTTTATAATAATCTGATGATCCGCTGACTGCCCTATTCGTATAATTCCAATCCACTACAGATGATCCGGCCGCATCATACATCTCATTGATCTTTTCAGTTGTTGAACGATAGAAAGAATTATAATCTGATGCTTCTCCGGCCTGTACTGCAGAATAATTTCCATCAGCATTAGCCTGATTTTCTTTTTGTCCTAAGGCAGAAGATGTATAAATCGTTGTACCAGCGAATCTAGAGCTTAAATCAACTACATTCCCATCATACGTTGTATTTACCCGGCCGTTCTTCAATGAATCGAGTCCTAAAATTTCCCTGGCTCCTATTAAATCCTTAAAATGCAAATCTGTCGTCCCGGGATTTCCTACTAAAGCAACAGCATCAGCAGAAACATCTATATATGGCTTTATTCCTAATATTCTCATGAAATAAGTAGGAGACGGTTCTGTCACTTTTACACGGTAATATGTTTTTCCGGAAACCGTCTGCGCTTCAAAACTTTTATCTTTTAAGCTGCTGTAACTATTATCCAGATTAGCTTTCAGATATTCAGCCGCCATTTCATCAGCCTCCGGGTGATAATCTACCGTATCCCCGCCGGCAGTATATCCGGAAGCGCCTGCCAGCGCTGCGGCATCAACTGCATTCTGGAGATTCGATTTATAGGAGTACATATTCCCCAAATCGACAGCGAGTCCCGCACAGGCAAAAAAGACAGGAAGCAGCAAAGCAAAAAGTACCAAGAGCGCCCCCCTCTGCCCCTCTCTTTGGTTTCGGTATCCAAACCTGCTCATAAAATCGCCCCCTTAGTATTTAATACTTCACTGGTACACATGCCGTTAATTCCAGACCAGACTAGTATTTTTTACCAATCGTGTCTTATAGGCTTCCGTACCGTTCCCAGATGAGGATCCACTGAAAATATCCTTGTACATAAAGTGAGATCCCGGTGAGTTAACATCCAGTGTTTGCGCATAAATTGAACCAATAAACTCACAATCATAACCCATATCAATTTCAACATCGGCATACGGTGCATACAAGACCCCTGTAAAAGAAACAGGCCCATACTGATTTCCGCTGATGCTTAACACGAGCGGCTTCTTATCTTTAGATTCTCCCGTGTAAATGATAATGACAGGTCTGTCATTCGTTTGATTAACATCTATACTTATCTTATTTTCATTAAAGTTATCAATTTTCAAATACACCGGTTTTGCCGTATCTCCGGTTATCTCTTCAATGTCAATCTCTACATTTCCACCCTTTTCTTTTTCATAAAAGTCTGTTGAACCATAAACAGTTTCTTTCTTATCTGTCCATCGACGAACAGGAGAATCAGTGGAATCATATAGTTCATCAATCTTATCCGTAGTTTTACTATAAAACGATTGATATTCTGATGCATTTCCTGCCTGTGCATAAAAATAATTTTCAGCGTTATCTGCCTGATATTTATATTGATAATATGCGGCAGATGTATAAATTTTTTCAGCATAAGCTGTGTTTTGATAGACTACATTTCCATCATATGTTGTGATAACTTCATCATAATCACTAGCATCTGTATCAGAATTTCCCTTATTTCCGTTGCCTTTGCCCTTATTTTTTCCATTATTTCCATAAGCTTTGCCATTATTGCCGCCAGTACTTCCGCCAGAAGCCAATGAAGCCAAGTCCCCAATTGTTTTAACTGAAATCAAGTCTTTAAATTCAAAATCCGGCGTTCCTGAAGTTTCGCTTCCCACCAATGCCACGGCATCAGCAGAAACATCCATAAGTGAATCCAGTCCCAGCAGCGTCATAAAATACACAGGGGATTTCTGCGTAACTTTGACACGATAATACGTTTTTCCGGAAACTGTCTGCGCCTGAAAATCTTTATCTATTACATTCTGATACCCTTTTCCCAGATCTGCTTTCAAATATTCATCTGACATCGTGTTCGCTCCGGGATGGTATTCTGCTGTCTCTTCACCCGCAATATAGCCGGCCGCACCTGCCAGAGCTGCTGCATCAACAGCATTCTGCAAATTAGACTTATGGGCATACATACTTCCTAAATCGACTGCCACTCCTGCACAGGCAAAAAAGACAGGAAGCAGAAGTGCTGTAAGCACTAAAAGTGCACCTCTCTGCTCAGGTATTTTCCATTTTTCCCTGGTCATAAAAGCACCCCCTTTACGCTTCCATATTACGAGCTCTATGTCTAAATTAGTTCTTGCTGCATCTGTCACAAATACGAAGAAGAATTACCGCAGAGTTTCCCTAATTTTATTGCTAATTCTTCACCGGTAAAACCACTGGAAAAGAATCATAAAAAACTAAAAGAGCGCCTTTGTGCACAGATATTTGGTCTTGATTCCAAATCTGCCCATAAAGCGCCCTCTTGATATGTACTATATTTTCATTCCTTTTTTATATCAGACTACTAACTCCACACCAAGCTGGAGTTTTCAATTAACTTGGTTTTCGATTTCTCCGTGCTTGTCCCTGATGAGGATCCTCCTAATACATTGGTATATGTAAAACGAGACATGTTTGAATCAACAGTCAAATCCCCCGCATAGATGGAACCACGAAATTCGCATCCATACCCCATTTGAATAATAACATCAGCATTCGGTGCATATAAAACACCAGTAAAAGTAGTCGGCTCATACCAGTTCGAGCTGCTGTTGATGTTTAGAATAAGAGGTTTGTTATTCCCATTTCCATTACCCTTACCGTTTTTCGTCGTTCCCGTATAGATGATAACAATAGGTCTGTTATTTGTTTCAGGTATATTTATAGTAATTTTATTTGCATTTGCATTGAGATCATCGTCAATTTTGACATAAATGGGCTTTCCAGACTCCCCTTCAAGGTCCTGAATCGTTACAGTTGCATTCCCTGAAGTGGTTTTTTCATAATAATCCCATGTTCCGTAGATGTACCGATTGGTGTAATTCCATTTTTGAACAGATGATTTATTGGCATTATATAAATCATCGAATTTCCTTTTTGTCGAATCATAAAACGCATTATAATCCGTATCACTGCCATCAGACAGCCTGAAATAATCGTGATCTGCTACAGCCCATCCCAGAGTTTTGTTATATGCATCCGGTGTAAAGGCATATCCAGGAGAATCTGAACCTCTTTCAACGATATTCCCGTCATAGGTTGCCTGAACGCTATATGTGCGCAGCAAATAAGGTGAAAAAATATCTCTCCACCAGTAATAGTAGTTCGAACCTATGGAACCTAAACTTGAAATATTATTAGCCACAATCAGATCCTTAAAGCCAAACCCGCTGGATGAACTTCCAGCATTTCCTACCTGCGCCACTGCATCCGCAGAAACATCCATAAGCGAATCCAGCCCCAGCAGCGTCATAAAATAAACCGGTGATTTCTGGGTAACCTTAACACGATAATAGGTCTTCCCGGAAACCGTCTGCGCCTGAAAATCCTTGACTATTAATTTTTGATATTCCCCTCCCAGATTTGCTTTCAGATATTCATCTGACATTATGTTTGCTCCGGGATGGTCTTCTGCTGTTTCTCCACCTGCGATATAGCCAGCTGCGCCCGCTAAAGCCGCTGAATCAACGGCATTCTGCAAATTAGATTTATGGACATACATATTCCCTAAATCGACTGCCAGCCCCGCGCAAGCAAAAACTACCGGCAAAAGCAATGCAGTGAACACCAAAAGAACGCCTTTCTGCGCAGACGGGCGGCTTCTATTCCCGTCCCTGTCCATACAGACGCTCACTCCTTCCTCTTCCTCTTTATCTCATTTAATTTTATCTATACGCTTCCATACTTATTATACCTTTTTCTTATTCTTATAACAACTTAAAATAAGTTTTTGCATTTTATGTATAATATAAAACTATTTATATCACTTTATGTCATACTATGAAAAATTTCCGCTTCATAATCCACGGATCAGCAGGAGTGCAATCGCTGGAATGGCAAAATACGGACCATAAGCGAAGGCACTTTTCCTGTTCTTTATACCAAGAAGCAGCATGATTAACGCAGAAATACCACCAGATAGAATCCCAAACATTCCAATGAAGAATAATGTCTTTGTTCCCATCCATAAGCCAAGACACGCAATCAGCTTAATATCTCCGCCGCCCAGCGCCCCGCGGGACAATATTGCAATAATGAGAAAGAGAACGCCGCCTGCCGCTGCAGAAATCAGATGATCAATGGCTATGGGTAGAAACAGCGCGCAGCAAAGTACTCCTCCCGCTGCTAAAGGAATGATCATGTCATTAAAAATGCAGTACTGCTCAAAATCTGTTGCAATGATCAAAAGCAGCAATCCGCAAAGTGCAAGTGACAAAACTAAAATAATTCCCTGTGAAACGAAGAAGAGTCTGATGCCGGTCAGGAAAAACAGCAGCGTCAGCAGCTTTACTCTGTACCTGGCCCTGCTTCCTACTGCATCAGGAAATGATAAAATCGAATGATTTTTGAGGTATAACCTATCAATCCACAGGGATCCATACTTTCCAAAGAAAAAGGACAGCGCCAGCAAAAGCGCTCCATAAGCAATTAAGAAATAATCCATGACCGTCTCCCAATAAACAAAACTTTGTTACAATATTTTTTATTATACAACGAAAACTTATCAGAATAACAAATATCAGTGAAGTATTCCGTAAATAAGAAAAGGCCCCGATTGACGCTGCCAATCCAGGACCTTCTCTTATTTAATAAACTGTATTTCTGAAACCATCTGATTAATCTTCTGTATCGAAGATGAAAAGTTTATGTTTTTTATCAGAAACCAGTTTTGTAAATCTATCATATTGTCTCAATATATCAACAATAATCTCATCTTTCTTCATATAGCGGACAGGATACCCGGTTCTGCCATCCTCAAAATAACTCATGGGAACATAAACAACTTCACTATCAACTTGAGGCATGGAGTCATTTTTGATGGCAAAATCAGAAACATTATGGATTTCGCAATCAATACCATACTTGAAATTTCTAATAGAATCCTGCTTAATAATAAACTCCGCTTTAGGAAGCAGCGATTCAGAATCATACTCAACCGTAGCTTCTACTCCATACTTTTTCATCTCATCTGCCAGTTCTTCAAAAGCCGGTACAGCCACTTCCCTGATAAACTTTCTGGCATTCACGAGATCTGGTTTTCTAGACATAGAATGAAGCCTTTCCTTCCACAAGGAGCCCGTCCAGTAGGAAGTACAAACAGAAAGCCCGCGGCTGAAATATCCGTTATCGACTAAAAGACCGTCCCACAAGCAGAAGCAAAGAACAATCATGACAACCAGGAACGGAAGCGCCATAACCATCGTCATCGCCTGCAGTGCCCCAAGACCGCCGGAATATAAAAGGACAATAGCCAGAAGAGCTAAAGATGCGCCCCAGAAAATACTCTGCCATTTAGGGAATCCGGATTTGCCATAGGAAGCAATGGTATTGATAACAAAAATACCAGAGTCAGCCGAAGTTACAAAAAATAATGCAATGATGACAACAGAAATGAAAGATGTCACACTACCCAGCGGAAGATGATTCAGGAAAGCGAAGAGCAAAGCTTCTGTCTCGCCTGAAATTGCAGAAAGAGAGCCATTGGTCTGCAAATCCACCCAGATGGCACTATTCCCAAAAATAGTCATCCAAAGCAGATTGAACAAAGTCGGAACGAACAAGACCCCAAGGACAAACTCACGAATCGTACGCCCTCTGGAAATCTTTGCAATGAACATGCCGACAAATGGCGCCCAGGCAATCCACCATGCCCAGTAAACGACCGTCCAGGAAGTGAACCATCCTTCATTTTCAGGATCATAGGCAAATGTCCTGAAACTCAAAGGAATAATATTATGGATATACTCGCCAAGATTCTGCGTGAAATCACTCATAATCATCATGGAAGGCCCCGCAAGCAGGACAAAAAGCAGCAGTCCAAGTGCTAAAAGCAGATTAATTTCACTTAAATGGCGAACACCCTTACCAACTCCTGATATCGCAGATAAAATCGAAAACGATATCGAAACAATTATGATGACAATCAGCTGGGGCATATCAATATGAGAAATGAAGCCAATCTGCTTCAATCCTGCTCCAAGCTGCAGAGCGCCGAATCCCAATGTTGTTGTAATACCGAAAATCGTACAGCAAAGTGCAGTTATATCAATAATACGGCCGAGAGCACCATCCAGACGATTCTTAAGCAGTGGATAAAAACCACTTCTTACGGTCAGCGGCAAATGATAGCGGAAACCAAAATACGCCAATGCCAGTCCAAGTACACCATAGATTGCCCAAGAGTGTATCCCCCAATGGAAAAATGTATTGAGCATGGCAGTTTCAGCACGAGCCCCCTGAGACAGGTTAGGATCAAGAGGAAGGGCATAGTGAGAAATTGGTTCGGCTACGCCAAAGTACATAAGTCCGATTCCCATTCCGGCAGCGAAGAGCATTGCAATCCAGGATAAAAACGGATACTCAGGTTCTTCATCATCATCTCCCAGACGTATATCCCCTAATTTGCTGACGCATAGGAGAAGGAGAAAAATAACAAAGCAAGATACGCCAAGAATAAAGAGCCAGCCCCAAGATTTGGTAATCCATTGTTTTGCTTCATTGAGATAGTAACCTGAAGATCCCGGGAAAGCAGCACATGCAATCACAACTGCCAATATCACTATAATTCCGGGTATCGTGACCCATGAATTAAAAGTGGAACGGAATGGGAATTTACGAGAATCATCCAATGGAACCGCCTCCAGTCAAAAAACAATAATTTATAATAACTGCACTTCATCAATCCATTCTGATTAATAAACACAGCAAAAGAGAGATTAAGCCTAGTTGAGCTGTTCTCCCTAAACTCGTTATAGATAAATCTATAGCGATATATTAATATCTTTTATTATACCATAAGTCACTTATGTATCCAAATTATAAAATCTTAATAATGTTCGATAAGTGGCGAATCCGGAAGAAAACAAAAGAAAAATTATATAATCTGAATGAGTTTAGTAAAATACGGTTACCCTTCTATTTTTTATCGAAAAGCAGTATTCGATAACGTATAAATGGAAAATGAAAAAGACGTTGACTTGTAATCAGCCAACGCCTTGTACTTCTTAATCTTTCAAAAATTCTCACACATTGAGAATACATTGATTTCATTAAGATTTTAATATACCTTCATTTAGGATTCTATTTTCCTCTCACCATGCATTGTCAAAGAATTATCCTTTGTTCTGTCATATGCAATATTCCCGAGGGTAAGATTCGATTCTTCCATAGGTGCGCCCTGAATACCCATAATCTCTACCATAAAGTTGTACAGAAGATCATTAGTCCAATATGAACTCCTTTGATCGATCAAAGAAGAGAATAAATAAGAGTGATTTTCCCTATATCTTTCTGAAAAATGAGCATTGAGAGGAATACGTGTCATTTGATGGGAAAACTTAGTCGGTTCATGAGCCGTCCCATCATCAGATTCTTCCCCATGATCAGAAAAATATATAAATCCCTGGAAATTAGGATTGTCCTTGACAAGGTCATACAGCCTGCTCACCACATAGTCCGTATAAAGTATAGCATTATCATATTCGCTGGTTTTGCTAACCTTACGATCAAACTTTTGATACTCAAAGGGATAACGTTCTGTATATAACTGATGACAGCCCATAAGATGGTATACAATCAGAGCATTGTCTGCATTTTTGAGGTCTGGAGTCTGATCTGCCAACTCCTCATCATAATAATTTGAGCGTATATATTCACCAACATCGCCATTCAACCAAATCTGATGATTGGCCATAGATGCGATTTCAGCTATAGGTGTATCAAAAATACCATAGCGCTCCTGATTACTGATCCAGTAAGTATCAAATCCCTCCGCGGCAGCAACTTCTATCAATGAATAGGCCTGTGCCATAGATACAGAATTATACTGATTCTTATCCGTCAATGCATAGGTCAAGACGGGAACCGTAGTCACATAATTTGAATATGCTTTTTTAAAACAGATGGTGCCTGGCTCTTTAACAAATTGAGACATCCAGGGCGTCGTATCAAAACGATATCCATAAACGGACATATGATCTCTTGCTGTTGACTCACCAATGACAAGTACATAGATCCCTTTATGCTCTGGAAGCACTGAGAGTGTACCTAAGTTATATAAATACTGCATCCTTTCCTGTCGGTTTTTAGCGAAAGAGGTATATCTTTTAACCGAATTCTTCAAGGAATCCATAATACGCACGGGTTCGTACCCGACAAATGAATATGTTACCTTCACACCTAAAAGCAAAAGAAAAATTGTAAGACTTAACGACCCCCATAGATACCGGCGCGAAGCAAATTCAATACGTTTTCGCATGCTGATACAGATTATACGCACTACGTAACCAATAAAAATCAAAATCAATAAAGATCCTAGAAAAGCAAAGAGCAGGCTAAATATATTTTGAGTCAATAAATAGTCTATAGCTTCTTTTAAATTTGTCTGATAGACCGCTAAAATAATATCGGAACGTAAATAATGATGGCTGACAATATAATATATCCAAAACAGCAAATTAGATAAAGCAAAAGGTATAAGGCTGAAAATAATCCACAGACCAGCAATTACACGCCCTACGCTGCATTTTCCCAAAATAGCTGCAATATTATTAATGCAGAAGCCTATAAGGAGGATAGATATCCAGATTATACTCGCTAGAGAAATGTTTACAAAAATATCTAACGCCATTACGATGATATGATCAAATAATTTAATTAGAATTCCGCTGCAGAGAAAAAACATCATCCCGAGATATGCAATAAGAAAATTCCGTCTAAATCCGCAGATCCACCATGCAAAAGCAAAAAGAAGTGCAGAATATAAGACTCCAATATTAAATCCATAAGAATAAAAATGATCAGTCAGGATATACGCTAAAAATGTGATCATATATATATACAAAAAGATAACTAAAAACATCTTTTCAAGATTAACTTTATTCTTTGCTAAAAATTTATTCATAAAAGCTCTCCCAGATGCACGCTGATAAAATGATCACTGTCCGAGTGCAGTACAAAGTAGAAAGTGTCCTAAAGCAGATAAAAACAACTGCACTCCTATGTCTATATATAATAATTATCATTTAACTTATATAATAAAGCAACCTAAAAGACAATCAGAGTGTTTAAATAATCTTGTGTAAACGTACTCCTATGAAAAAAGGAGATCTATCTTTAGAATAAAGTTGCGACACTTTATAAAGGAGATCTCCCATGTCAAATATTAACACAGAATTGAATGAAGCAGTATCAAAAGGCACCAATCTATCCGATGCCTGGAATGAATTGATGAGGAAAGAACTGGAGCACGCGATCAATGAGCTTCTTCAAAGCGAACTGACATCTTTCCTGGATTACGAGAAATGGGATATTGCAGGGTATAATTCCGGCAATTCAAGAAACGGATCCTATGCTCGGGAGATAGTGACTCGTTTCGGGAAGATATCGATTGAAGTCCCAAGAGATCGTAACGGAGATTTCCAGCAGCACACGGTTCCCAAGTACAGAAGGAGTGACGGAAGTCTGGAAGAGATGGTCATTCAGATGTACACCAAGGGAATCACAACATCCGAGATCTCGGATCTGATTGAGAAGATGTATGGAAACTATTACACACCTGCAACAATCTCAAACATGACGAAAGCCACAGAAGAACTGGTGAAGGAATTCCACAGCAGATCACTGAGTTCCCGTTACTCTGTCATCTATGGAGATGCGACTTATATCAATGTCAGACGAGACTCTGTGGCCAAGGAGGCGATGCATATCTTGATGGGGATCAATGCGGCAGGGCATAAGGAGATCCTTGATTATCGCCTTTTTCCAAGTGAATCTTGTGAGAACTATAGAGAGATGCTTAAGGACATCAAAGGGAGAGGTGTAAAGGAAGTCCTGCTGTTTGTGTCGGATGGTCTGAAGGAACTCGGGAATGTGTTTCTGGAAGAGTTCCCTAAAGCACAGTACCAGGCATGCTGGGTTCATCTGGGAAGAGCGATGTGCAGACATGTTCGGAATAAGGATTGGAAAGAGGTGCTGGGTGAGGCAAAAAAGATCTATGGTTCTACCTCAAAGGAAGAGGCAGAGAAGCAGCTGAGCAGTTTTATTGAGAAGTATGAAGGGAAGTATCCTAAAGCAGTGAATGTCATTCGTGACAATCCATCTCTGTTCAGTTTCTACGACTATCCTGCAGAAATACAGAGAAGTCTGTATACATCAAATCCGATTGAGTCATTTAATAAGAAGTATAAGAAAAACATCCGAAAGAAAGAACAGTTCCCCAACGAGGATTCACTGGATCGGTTCACATGTGCAATAGCCAGTGATTACAACAAGCAGTTCGAATCCAGGCAGATGAAGGGATTCAGTAAATGTTCCTATAAACTGCAGCAGTTATTCGAAGAACGCTATGGTTCTAAAGGTTAGAGGTTACACAAGATTCTTGACACACTCGACAATCATTCAAAGACATTTTGTTGTGTTTTGAATAAAGTAATAACTTATTCTGTCATAATTGCTGGATAGTTTCCTTGGATCATCTCGGCCCGTTGTTCACCGTATCGGCCGAGATGTATCTGAACATAATAGTATAGATAAAATAAAAACGCCAATCAAAACGATTGACATTTTTTCTATTAATCAGCGATACTTGTTGTTCACCATTCCAGCCAAGATGAGGTAGCAGGTATTCTAACAAAATAAAAGAACGCCAATCGCAATGATTGACGTCCTTCTTTCTTAATCAGCTCTGCTTGTTCCTCCCAGCCATTCCAGCCGAGATGACA
>OOCI01002208.1_pt1 | contig 12393 bp, 11 predicted proteins | sample 1671761 | NCBI WGS metagenome assembly OOCI01 (sample SAMN06348190, study PRJEB24527) | human gut metagenome | biome: human gut; feature: ankylosing spondylitis patient; material: feces | host: Homo sapiens | place: China | collected 2015-10
AACGTAGGGAGATAATAAGTCACAAGCATTTTTTGTGCAGGAATCTTTGCGTTGGATTCCTGCACTTTTTTGGTTCTTTGCGCCGATAGGGCAGCAGCAAGAAAATGATATATCACAGCGGCAGATTGGGGGCACCACCTTAGGTCGCTATATAAAATTAATGCAGAGGAGGATTTTATGTACACAGCATTAACAATCGCTGGAAGTGATTCCAGTGGAGGCGCCGGCATCCAGGCAGATATTAAGACAATGACCGCCAACTGCGTATACGCGATGAGTGCGGTCACGGCTTTGACTGCCCAGAATACGACCGGCGTAACAGATATTATGGAAGTAACTCCAAAATTTTTGGCAGAGCAGCTGGACAGTATTTTTACGGATATTTATCCGGATGCAGTAAAGACCGGAATGGTCTCATCCAGTGAACTGATAGAGACGATTGCGGACAAACTGACAGAGTATCACGCAAAAAATATTGTGGTAGATCCTGTCATGGTGGCAACGAGTGGAGCAAGGCTTATCAGCGAGGATGCCATCGGCACATTGAAAAGTAAATTATTGCCCCTTGCAACTGTTATCACTCCGAATATCCCGGAAGCAGAAGTTCTTTCCGGAATGGAGATTAAAACAGAAGCAGATATGGAAAAAGCAGCAGAAATCATCTGTAACACCTTAGGCTGTGCAGTTTTATTAAAGGGAGGACATCAGTTAAACGATGCCAACGACCTTCTTTTCCAGAAAGAAAAAGAACCGGTATGGTTTCACGGGAAGAGAATTGACAACCCCAATACCCATGGAACAGGCTGCACGCTTTCTTCCGCGATTGCATCGAATCTAGCAAAGGGAAGGGACTTAGAAACTTCCGTCAGGTATGCCAAAAATTACATTTCCGGAGCACTTGCCGCCATGCTTGACCTTGGAAAAGGAAGCGGTCCCATGAACCATGCATTTGCAGTCGAAGGAGAGTACAAAGGATGAATAAAAAGAGAACTTCCGTTTTTTCAAACGGACTAATCTGGTTTGGCGCAGGCGTATCCCTGGCGGAAATACTGACAGGTACCTATTTTGCACCGCTCGGTATTGGAAAAGCAATGGCAGCAATCCTGCTTGGTCATCTGATCGGCGGTCTTATGATGTTTGCGGCAGGAATGATCGGAGCGAAAGAGCGCAAAAGCGCCATGGAAACTGTAAAAATGAGCTTCGGCGAGAAGGGAAGTCTTCTTTTTGCCGTATTAAATGTGTTACAGCTTGTCGGATGGACGGCGATCATGATCTATGATGGCGCACTTGCAGCGGATGGCGTGTTACATATTGGAAACTGGGTGTGGGCGCTCGTCATTGGTATTCTGATTATTGTCTGGATTTTCATTGGACTGACCAATCTTGGCAGGCTGAATACGGTTGCCATGGCAGCACTTTTTATTTTGTCACTGGTACTATTTAAAGTAATCTTTTTTAATTCAGACTTTGTGATGCTGATTACAGCAAGTGATGACACAATGACGTTTGGTGCGGCGGTAGAACTTGCGGTAGCAATGCCGCTTTCCTGGCTGCCGCTTATCAGCGATTATACAAGAGAAGCAGAAAAGCCGTTTGCAGCAACACTTGTCAGTGTGCTTGTCTACAGTCTGGTCAGCATTTTTATGTACATGATCGGCATGGGAGCGGCTATTTTTACCGGTGAATATGACATTGCACAGATTATGTTAAAAACCGGTTTCGGCGTTGTCGGACTTCTTATTATTGTATTTTCCACGGTTACAACAACCTTTCTGGATGCTTACTCCGCAGGAGTTTCCAGTGTTTCCATTTCTTCAAAGATTCAGGAAAAATGGGCGGCAATCGTTGTTACCGTGATCGGAACGGCTGCAGCGATTGTGTATCCCATGGATAACATTACAAACTTTTTATATCTGATCGGTTCTGTTTTTGCTCCGATGATCGCAGTACAGATCGCAGATTATTTCATTTTAAAGAAGGCAGATGCCGAAAAATCTGCTTTCCAGTGGCGTAATCTGGTGGTATGGCTTGCCGGTTTTATGATTTACCGCATATTGATGCAGGTAGATACACCGGTCGGAAATACACTGCCGGATATGGTGATCACAGTCATTCTCTGCCTGATTGTGGAAAAAGCTGCGGGGGCATCACACAACAGGAAAAGAGGATGAAAAATGAAGAAACTGAATTTAAAGAAATTGACGGTCACAGCAATCTTAGCAGCGGTAGCAGTGGTGGGAAGCTTGTTTTCCTTCCCGGTATTCGGTTCCAAATGCGCACCGGTACAGCATCTGGTAAATGTTTTATGCGCGGTTACCGTAGGACCATGGTGGGCGCTGGCACAGGCTTTTATTGCGTCACTGATCCGTAATCTGCTGGGTCTGGGAAGCCCGCTGGCATTCCCGGGAAGCATGTGCGGTGCATTGCTTGGCGGACTTCTTTATAAGTACGGGAAGAAACTTCCGTTTGCCTATCTCGGCGAGGTGGCAGGAACCGGAATCATTGGAGGAATGCTTTCTTATCCGGTGGCATATCTTGTCATGGGGAATAAAGCAGCGGCGTTATTCACGTTTGTGGTTCCGTTCCTGATTAGCACCTGCGGTGGAACACTCATTGCCATTATCATTACGCTGCCGCTGAAGAAATCAGGCCTGCTTGGCAGAATGAAGGAAAGCTTAGAAGAGTAAGAAAAAGAAAAGCAATCGGGGAAGCTCGGTTGCTTTTCTTTTTCTGTCATAAAAGGGGATCTCCTTTAATTTTCTTGTCAAGCCATCTATAAGCGGATATAATATATTTGTAGGAGTTATAAGCATTTGCAAGGGGTGGAACTTTAGGATGAAGGAGAAAAAACGCAAAAGAAAATCCAAATAAGCATTCGTGCAAAAATCTTAGTTGGAATGGTTGTATGTACACTGATTGTAGCAAATCTCAGCGGCTGGTTTCTTATGAATCAGGCAAAAACGATGCTGCTTGAGCAATGCAAGCAGAACGCAGGAAGCTCTGCCAAAATCGCAGTACAGAGAATCGATGGGGATCTGTTGGAGCAGCTGCAGGCAGGTGACGAGGGATCTGCGGATTATGAGGAAATCCTTAGTCAGCTGCAGGAGTTTTTGTGCGGGGATGAGATCAAGTATATCTATACGATGCGGATGAACGGGGATACGCTGGAGTTTATTGTAGATGCCGATACCGAGGAGGGCGCGGCTATCGGAGAAGCATACGAGATTTATGACGAAATCGCGGAAGCATTCGATGGAAATGTCACCGTAGACAGCGAGATGACTTCTGACGAGTGGGGCGACTTTTATAGCGCATTTGCTCCGGTGCACAACAGCGCTGGTGATATCGTTGGCATCGTAGGTGTAGACTGCTCCGCAACAGAGATACGGATTCAGCAGAGTGCCCTGATCAGGAAGTTTATGCTCATTGAACTTGCCGGACTGGCAATTGCGGTGGTGCTTTCGCTCGTCATAAGCGGGGTGCTGTCAAGAAGCGTGAGCGCAATCGCAGGTAAAATGAGTGAGCTTGCCCAGAAAGAGGGCGATCTTACCCAGAAGATAACGGTAAGATCTTCGGATGAGGTTGGAAATATAGCAGGAAGTCTGAATGTATTTCTGGAGAATCTGCGCGAGATCATTAAGAAGATCAGCGACTGTGAATATAAGCTGGCTGGCAATTCCGAGCATGTGAACAATATCGTTACCGCGTCCGCGGATGAGGTATCAAAGGTAAATGCCACCATGAGCGTGATGGAAGACAACGTCCTTGAAATGAGCGAGATGGTTCACAAGATCGCGGAGGACGCAAAGAACAACGACGAACGGATGACCTCAGTCATCGGGGAGACAAAAGCCCAGGCAGAATATATTGGCGAGATTGGTGTAAAGGCGAAAAATCTGGAGAAAGACGCAATACAGGCGAAGGAACGTATGCAGGAGACAATCGTGCGTATTGGCAGGACGTTGGAAGATAAGATTGAAGAGTCAAAGGAAGTTGAGAAAGTTCAAAAGCTGACCGGACAGATCCTGAGTGTTGCGGATCAGACCAATCTTCTTGCTTTAAATGCCAGCATAGAGGCCGCAAGGGCGGGAGAAAGTGGAAAGGGCTTTGCAGTAGTAGCAAACGAGATATCAAATCTTGCGGAAGAGTCCTCCAGGACAGCGGCGGAGATCCAGAAGATCAACACTTTTATTGTAAATATCGTGGACAGTCTTACGGAAGCTTCGTTTGAACTTCTCAATTTTGTAAAGACGAACGTCATTTCAGACTATGACGTTCTGATGCATACAGGAAAAGAGTATGCGAGTGATGCCGACAGCTTCCGGGAACAGATGATTGCCTTTGAAGGATACATGAATGAATTGCAGCAGAGCATGGCGCGGATCAATTCTTATGTAACAGATATTATGAGCGGTTTTGACTCCCAAAAAGAAGATGTAGTAAAAAATTCTGAGTATATGTCAGAAATCCACGGCGAGTTTCAGAAAATCGTGGATGCTGTTATGGACAACAAGGAGATTGTCGATGAACTTGAGCAGATTATCGGGCAATTTAAGATCTGACTGGTTTTTGTTTTTAAATATTGCAGACTGGCTGCGAGCCGAGTAACACAAGTTACAAATCGTTGTAAATGGCATGGGTGATTCCATCATAGGACGGAACAATGACGGCACGCTAAACGAGGACTACAGCAAGTGGTGTTATGCCGACGGAACGTATACCTATCATAACATGGATGAGTTGCTGGATATCTGTGTCAAAAATATGGTAAATGAAAATTTCACAAAGGAACAGGCTCACTCTTATATGAAATAGCAAACGGGCAGTGTGAATTGAAAAAGCATAAGAAAAAGTTATTGGCTATAACCATAGTTGCTACAGTCTATTTCCTTATTTTGGAATTGTTGTTCTAAATGAAAAAATGTCAAATTACACATTGTTTCATAGAGAAAAATGCCACATAATACATAAGAAAGAGATACATCACAAATTTTGCGGAGGAAAGACATAGATGGAGAATCTGCTTGGAGAGATGATGCTGGGCGGACTGGGGATCGTCATTGTTATTCTGTCCTTTACCAGGTGGACGCGCGACCGGGCAGTCACACTTGGCATCGGGGGCTGGTTTCTTGCACTCGCCCTGTCGCTTGTTTTTGAAAAAGCACTGTTGTTTACCATCCTTCTAGGGGAGCCGGTCGGCGTGGCTGCCATTGTGGCGGGAGCGCTGCAGATTGCGGCTTTTGCAAAGGGAGAGACGCGTGGAATTGGCAGGATTTTAAAAAGTATCATGTTGATATTGTTCGGCATAGCACTGATGTATACGCCGGTCATGGTATGGAGAGGATAGGAAAATATGCGGTTATTGATCAAACAGAGAGTGTTTTCATGGACAGATTCCTATGACGTGTATGACGAGGAGGGAAAACCAAAGTATTTTGTGAAGGCGGAATTCCTGTCGTTGGGGCATCAGCTTCATGTGTACGATTGCAACAGGCAGGAAATTGGAGTAATCCATCAGAAGCTGTTGACGTTTCTTCCTGCGTTTGAGATCGAGGTTGGTGGAATAGTAAAAGGCGAGATCCAGAAACAGTTCACACTGTTTTGTACGAAATACGAGATCGATTATAACGGATGGCGCGTGGAGGGAGATTTTCTGGGCTGGGATTATGATGTATACAATGGCTGCAGTTCCATCATCCACATTTCCAAACAGCTGCTATCCTGGGGAGATACCTACGCCATCGACATCAATGATCCGGCCGACGAACTTGACGGGCTGATGCTTGTGATCGCTATCGATGCGGCAAACTGCACGCAGGGAGCATCATAAGAGGAACCGGGTGCCACAGGGCGGTGCGCGTATGAGCGCAAGGAAGAGATTGCTAGGAAGAGGTCAGTGCGGATGTTATAAGGCGGTCAGTGCAGGGGATTGACAAGCAGATAGAAATTGACGTATACTGAATTAGTTTTTTATGAAAAGAAAGGAGGACGCAGGATGAACGGTCTGGGTTATGCACCGGTCTGTAGCAGCAGTGCATTGTCAAAAACATGTATTTTTCGCGTGTACGGGATTACTGCGCCCTTTTTTAAGAAGGTTTAGCGTTTCTGTACATAGAAAAATGCGGCAGTAATTCCGAAACAGTTTGATCTCGCAAAGGTGTGGGATCGGGCTGTTTTTTCATTTTATTGATAACAATAAAAAGAAAAGAGGAATTACAGATGAACGAAAAACAGAATCTTCGACTTAAGAGAAATGTTGGACTGGACTATGTCCATACGTTTCTTTCCAATATGAACATGCAAAGCTCGATCTGGGTGTTGTATCTCGCATATTGCGGGCTGCACCTGGCACAGATCGGACTCTTAGAGGGAATATACCATGCGACAAGCATCGTGTGTGAGATTCCTTCCGGGGCTGCAGCCGATCTGTTGGGCAGAAAACGTTGCATGATTTTGAGCAACATCTGCATCGCGGTTTCCTGCGTGATCATGCTGTTCTCAAAAAGTTTCGGGTGGTTTGCGGTAAGCTTTGCCGTACAGGCACTTGGAAATAATTTAAACTCCGGCTCGGAGGAAGCGCTTGTATATGACAGCATGAAGTGCCTGGGGCAGGAAGAACACTACATGGGTGTCTATGGAAGACTCAATGTGTTGATCGAAGTGGCGCAGGGGCTTGCAACGGTCGCAGGCGGTGTGCTGGCAGAATTCTCCTACTTCTGGTGCTATGCGGCATGTGTTGTGATTGCGGTGCTGGCATTGCTGCCTGTACTGGGGATGGCGGAGCCGCCGCAGTGCAGCAAGGCAGCTGATACGGCAGGCGGGAGCGCAAAAGATGCGCCGGCGGAAGGAACTCCGGCACAGAGAACGATCTGGGAGACCGTGAAGCATCATTTTGCAGTCAGTGCATGTATCCTGCAAAAGGATGCCAGAATCGGAAAAATCATCGGCTTCTATTCTGTCGTTTTTGCGGCGCACACGCTGCTGTTTTTCTACAGCCAGCAATATTTCGCGGATCTCGGTTACAATAAAGTGCAGATCAGTGTTATTATGCTGCTCGTGGGAGGCGCTTCCTGCCTTGGTGCTCTCGTCAGTGAAAAAATGTACCGGTGGTTTGGGAAAAAGTGCCTGATACCGGAGACGGTTATCATTGCGGCGGCAATTCTCTGCTACGGATCAGGGAAGGCGGGCGTGGCTGCAGCGGCCCTTATGTGTGCCGGATTTGCGAACGCGGCGTTGTATCCGATCCAGTCGGACTCCCTGAACGCACTGATTCCGTCAGAGCAGAGGGCAACCTTGATCTCGGTCGACAGCATGTGCTTTTCCATCGTCATGATTGTGCTGTTCCCGCTGGCGGGAGCACTTGCAGACCGGTGGGGGTTAAAGACGGTGTTGCTGCTGCTCGGCGCCATTTTACTGCTGTTTCTTTTGGCAGCCTTTTGCATCGAAAAAGAAAGCTTTTCAAGCGATCATTCCTGATGTATGATGAAAAAAGCGAGGTAAACATATGTTAAAATTAGAGAAGGGACGTCCTGCCGACTGCGCGGGACGTCTGGAAAAAGAAGTCCGGACGTACGATTTTCTGGATAAACTGAATATCGAATATGAGCGCATCGACCACGAGGCGGCAATGACGATGGAAGAGTGTGCGGATGTCGACGAAGCGCTCGGCGCAATGATCTGCAAGAATCTGTTTCTGTGCAACCGGCAGGAGACAACATTTTACCTGCTGATGATACCGGGAGATAAGAAGTTCAAGACAAAGGATCTGTCGGCACAGATCCATTCGTCACGCCTGTCTTTTGCAAAAGAGACTTATATGGAGGAGCTTTTAGACATCACGCCCGGGTCGGTCAGCGTGCTCGGTCTGATGAACGACCGGGAACACCGTGTCCGGCTTCTGGTGGACCGGGATGTGCTGAAAGGCGACTACATCGGGTGCCATCCGTGCATCAACACGTCCAGCCTTCGCATAAGGCAGAAAGACATGTGGGAAAAAATTGTTCCTGCGCTGGAGCACGAACCGGTCTTTGTGACATTGGAAGAACCACAGGAGTGAGCAGATATGAAAAAGAAAATGCAGATAAATAAGAAGAAAGAAGAACGGCGGGGAACGCAGGAAAAAATGTCGAAAGTGGAAAAGACGGCAAGACCGGCGAAAGCGGAAAAACCGATAAAGGCGACAAGACCGGCAAATGCGGAAAAACCGATAAAGTCGGCGGAGCGCGCAGATGCGGTCTGTCCTTACGCGAAGAAGTGCGGTGGATGCGATTATCAGGGCATGCCATATGAGAAGCAGCTCAAAGAGAAGCAGGCATATGTGCAGAAGCAGGTCGGAAACTTTTGCAAAGTGCTGCCGATTCTGGGGATGGACGAGCCGTATCATTACCGGAACAAGGTGCACGCCGTGTTTGATATTGAAAAAAAGCGTGGCAGCCGTCCCGGAGCCCGTGGAAACGGTAAAGCTGCAAATGGAAAGCAGGGAAACGGCAAAAACGGAAGATTAGCGGCAAAGCCGGCACCGGGGGGAATTATTTCGGGTGTATACAAAGCGGGAACGCATGAGGTCATCAATATCGATGCCTGTCAGATCGAGGATGAACTATCCAGTGCGATCATCCGTGACATCCGGAGGCTTTTGCATTCTTTTAAAATCAAGACATACGATGAGGACACCGGTTACGGTCTGCTGCGTCATGTGCTGGTGCGGCGCGGATTCCACAGCGGTGAGGTGATGGTTGTCCTGGTGCTTGGCTCGCCGGTGCTGCCGTCGAAGAATAACTTTGTAAAAGCGCTTGGCAAGCTGCACCCGGAGATTTCCACGGTGATCATCAATGTAAATGATAAGCGTACCAGCATGGTGCTGGGCGACAAGGAGAGTGTGATCTACGGAAAAGGCTATATTGAGGACACACTCTGCGGCTGTACGTTCCGTATTTCGCCGAAGTCCTTCTATCAGGTCAATCCGGTGCAGACGGAGCTTCTCTACGGAAAAGCCATTGCATATGCGGGTCTGACCGGAAAAGAGACAGTTGTGGATGCGTACTGCGGCACTGGTACGATCGGCATTATTGCTGCGAAGTCTGCCAAAAAAGTGATTGGTGTAGAGTTAAACCGTGATGCGGTGCGCGATGCGGTAAAAAATGCGAAGTGTAACAACGTCAAAAATATTGAGTTTTACAACGCGGACGCGGGACAGTTCATGGTGGAGATGGCAGAATACCGTGCGGATGCGAAGGCCGGAGAGAAGAACGGGGCAGACGAGGTGGATGTCGTATTCATGGATCCGCCGCGCGCCGGAAGTGACGAGGCGTTTCTCTCCTCTGTGGTGACGCTGGCACCGAAGCGTGTCGTCTACGTTTCCTGTAATCCGGAGACGCTGGCGCGGGATCTTTTGTATCTCACAAAGCATGGCTATCGGGCACAGGAGTGCCAGCCGGTCGATATGTTCCCATGGACGAAGCATTGTGAGGTGGTTGTTCAGATGGAGAGAGGGAGATAGGTTAGGCTTTATAAAAATTAATTATTAAAATTTCTGTTTTAAGGGTAAAATTATATGATTACGATAAAAGAGTTCTATGGTGACGTTAAAGATATAGATGAGAGTGTTCTTGCAGTGAAATCAGATTGTTTATGGGAGAAGGGTTCACTATTGGATATAAAGAATCTGGTTACACCACAGTTATTTTATTTACATATTCTTGTTAATCTGATTGGCAATTGGAAATACGAAGGCTGGTGGTTTATAATGTGCGAAATGGTGCAATTTGTACCTTATATTGCTGAGACATTAAGCCAGGCAGGGGCAGAAGATATGAAAACAACTTTTGAAAAGGTAATTGACTGCTTTCCCGGAGACACGAGATTTGAAGATTCAGAGGAATATTTTGATATTGTTAATTTTTTACAAAGCATGGCATATAAAGTAAAGAATGAAAGCTTGAAAACCATAACGCGTGAAGAGCGCAAAGCCAATATAAAAAAGTTGCAAAAGTGTGTAGACAAATTAGATGAGATAACCAGCAGGTATTGGGGCGATGATGCGCCTGGTCATGGGTGGAAACAGGCAATAGATTATATTGAATTGAACTGCTAATATTATATCAGAAATGTATGTAATCATGGACGAAAAATTGCTTAGAAATGGGAGTAAAGCTTAAAGCCTATGGAAGATTTGGCGGTTTTCTTCAAGAGCATACTGGTACATATACTGGTAAAAACAGTTGATGAGTTTAAGGGCATGAATCCCAAGGATGTGGTCGACTGCATCGAGGGAACACCACATATCAGTACGGTACCGGTAGAGCCTGGACTCACAAATGCAGCCAGCAAAAAAAATGGTGAGAGACTGGTTGGTTTCAACACAGAAAATGAAGAGATTAATGAAGGTCTGGTAAGATTTGATATCGTTTTTTATGTGCGAATGCTGGATGGATTGTCGCAGATCATCATAAATGTGGAAGCACAGAAAGACGAGCCGAAGGGAAATCTTGACCTGCTGAATATCATCATGCTTGGACTGGCAAAGAATCTGCCGGAACATGATGAGACGTATGAACTGCACCGTCTGCTGGGAGCATTGTTATCCAAGGAACTTACGATAGATGAAAAACTAAACATAATTGGAAATGAATACGATATTCCTATTGAGGAGAACTTCAGGAAGGATGTGAGCGTTATGTGTAACTTGAGTCAGGGAATAAAAGAAGATGGTATGGCGATTGGAGAGGCAGGACTCATTATGAAAATGTATAAGAATGGTTTTACAGCAGAGCAGATAGCCTCAGCTACTGATAAGGATATAGAAGAAGTGAAAGCGATTATTGCAGGGAAGGAACCTGCACTTGCATAAGAAAATTTTTGATGAAAATGAGAAGCCTTTGAGTTTAATAACTTGAAGGCTTCTGTTTAATAGTTTGGAAAAATTAAGAAAAAAACATTTTATTGAAACATAAAAGATATTTAGGAGAAATGGAACAGGAAGATAAGGAAGAAATTTTAAAATATCTAATTTGCAACATGTAAATTGAAAAACTATATGTAGAGGAAAAATTCAAATGAGAACATTGGATGAATTGTTATATTATTGTGAAGAGCCTGAACCAGTCGGAGCTATACTATTGACTGGAGAATGGGGATGTGGAAAAACATATCTTATCGATAATGATTTGAAAGATGCATTGGAAAACAAAGCACATATAATTCGTATTTCCTTATTTGGAATAGCAAGTATTGAAGGAATACATATGGCAGTTAAACAGGCATGGATTAGTGAATATAATAAAGGGAAAAATTGGGATGCGGTTGCAAAAAAGGTTCAAAAGGGAAAAGATATAACAAGCAAATTAGAATTTTTGCCAGAGTGGATTAGAGGAATAGCAAATACAGACTGGTTTTCTTTTGTGGAAATAAAAAATGTGATAAACAAGAAACTGGTAATTTTAGTTTTTGATGATTTGGAACGTTGTTGTTTAGAGACAGTTGATATTCTTGGAGCGATTAATGAATATTGTGAGAACCAGAAATTTCATACAATTATTATAGCCAATCAGGAAAAGATGAGAGGTTCAAAGCAAATAACTGCTGTGCCAATAGAAGTTGAAATAGATACTGTTAAGAATGAAGATAATACCAATACTCCCCAAAGAATAGCAGGAAAGATAAAGTGCAAATCCCAAAAAGATATTGACGAATTGTCTTACAATGAAATTAAAGAAAAAATTATACATCGAACCGTTCAGTATATACCTGATTATGCAAGCATTGTAGATACAATTGTTGATAAAACTAAATATCAAGATGAAAAATATAGGGACTTTGTGAAGGAATGTGAAGAGGGAATATTAGAATTATTTGCACCTGATAGAAATACTTATAATGAATCTCAGAATGATAAAAGACCGCATAATATACGAAGTCTTAAATGTGCGATAGCAGATTTTTATCGAGTGTATGGGATTTTGACTAAAAACGGATTTGAAGATATAGATAAATGGTTTTATAGCTTTATTTCGTATGTAATTGCATACAAAGCAAATATAGCGAAGGAAGGACATTATGGAACATTGTTTTCGGATAATGAGGTTCAGAAGTTGTACCCCGCTTTTCAAAATAAATATATGTTTGCAACAGTGAAAAAATGGATTCTTCGAGGTATATGGGATATTGATGCTCTTAATTACGAAATAGAGATAATTAAATCAAGAAAAAAAGCGGAAACGCCATCCGATATTGTTCGAACCAATCAGATTATGGATATTGAAGAAGAGGTAATCGTTGAAGGATTTCCACAAGTAGTTAAGATGGCATATGCAGGAGAACTTAGTCTGGATGAGTATGTGGATTTTATATGGAATAATTATTGGGGAAGATATTATGATTTTAAGTTACCAGTGA
>OOCI01002209.1_pt1 | contig 12376 bp, 10 predicted proteins | sample 1671761 | NCBI WGS metagenome assembly OOCI01 (sample SAMN06348190, study PRJEB24527) | human gut metagenome | biome: human gut; feature: ankylosing spondylitis patient; material: feces | host: Homo sapiens | place: China | collected 2015-10
AGTAGCCGCCGCCGATCGAGAGCGAGAGACGCAGGTTGACCAGCAACGCGACGATCATCACGGCGATCGACTGATAGGCCAGAACGAAAAGCAGCGTTCCGGCGAGGATGATGCCGAGGCTGCCGTTGAGCGGCGTTCCCACGATCTTGAAGATGACGACCAGCATGACGAGCGACATGAGGAACATCGCAGCCGTGATCGGAAGCGTCTTGCCCGCGAGGGCCGCCGCAACCGAATCGCCGCCCGTGGCCAGCCATTCGCGCGAAGTGCCGTATTTCAATTCGGTTCCGATGGCGAAGATCGTGGCCATCACCGTGAAGATCATCAGCATCATCGGCATGAAGCTCGGCGAGAGGTAATAGCCGTAATTGATATGCGGATTGAAAAGTACGTGGCGGTCGAACCGTACGGGCATGAGCTGCGCCATGGCCTGCCGTTCGGTCAGTCCCTGCTTCATGAGCAGTTGCAGCTGGATGCCCGCCGAGAAGGTCGTCACGGCCGTCTGGATGTCTTTCGACAGCAGTCCGTTCACGGTGATATTGGTTCCCGAAATGTAATTCTCGATATGCGTCTGGCGGTTGCTCAGGATATCCTTCTCGAAAAACGCCGGAATCTGCACGATGGCCATGATCCGCCCTTCGCGCATCAGCCGCTCGCCCTCGTCCATGCCCTGAATGCCGTAGGCCACCATCGCCGTCGGAGTGTCGTCGATCATCTGCACGGCCTTGCGCGAAAGCGTCGTGTTGTCCTGGTCCAGGACGGCGATCGGGATGTTGCGGATTGCACCCTGGTTGAACAGCAGGGCGAAAAACGCGAACGACACCACGGGCAGGACGATCATCAGCACGAAATACATCGGCTGACGGGTTATCCGGCCCGTCTCGCGGCGCATCACGGCGCAGGTGTTGTGCAGGAATCCGGGCATCGCTTACTTTCCGATTTGGTCCCAGTCGACGAGCACGCTCATGCCCGGGCGCATGTTCGCGGCCTCGGTGACGGCCTTGGCCTTGATGGCGAAGGTGCGGATGTCGAACCCGCCCTGCGTGCGGGTCGCCGACCACGTTGCGAAATCGGCCTGCGGGGAGATGTAGGTCACCTCGAACTCCACGTCGCTGTCCAGCGCCGGGACATAGCCGTTCATGCGGGTCCCGATCCGAAGGCCCGGAAGCAGCGTCTCCTTCACGTTGAAGGTCACCCACAGGTCGCTCATGTCGAGGATGGCCACCACCGGATAGCCGCTGCCGACCAGTTCGCCCTCCTCGGCGATGATCGTCGAGATCTCGCCCGTGACGGGCGAATAGACCATCGCGTCGCTGATGTACGACTCCACCTCGCTGACAGCCCCTTCGGCCTGGCGGACGCGGGCCGCGGCGGCCTCCTTGTCCTCCTTGCGGGCGCCGTCCGTCGCCATGTCATACTGCGCCTTGGCGGCCAGCGCCGTGGCCTCCATGGCCTTGTAGTTGGCCGTGGCCTCGTCGAGCTTCTGTGCCGGAACCACTCCGTCGTTGTAGAGGTTCTGCACGCGCTCGTAGGTCTTGCGGGCCAGTTCCAGCCCGGCCTGCGCCTTCTGCCACATGTTCATCGCGGCCTCGATCTGCTGCACGCGGGCGCCGGCCAGCGCCATGGCGTCCAGCGCGGCGGCGGCGCTCTTCACGGCCTCGGCCTGCCGGAGCTTGGCCTCCAGTTCGGGCGTCGAGAGCGTGTAGAGGAGCTGTCCCTTCTCCACGCGGTCGCCCTGGGCCACTTTCATGTCGTCGATGCGGCCCGGAACCTTCGACGAGGCTTTGTAGGTGGTGCACTCCACCGTGCCCTGAATCAGCGTCGGGGTCCGTTTGGTGAGGTACCAGCTGATCAGTACGACCGAGAGGACGATGACCGCTGCGGCCGCCAGAATTCCGATTACGTTGCTTCGTTTCATATCGTTTGCTTGTTATCTATTTCGTATTGTTTGCGGGAGCCGGCGACGGGCCGTAACGTGAAGCCCGCCCTTTCCCGATCTAATTTCCGCTTCTTGAGCCGTCGAAGAGAACCGCCTGCGCGTCGTTGCGGCGCGCGTAGGACGGATATTCGTCGCTGATGCCCGCGGCCTCGAGCAGCCGGGCCAGCAGCAGGTCGTAGTTGTAGGCCGCCTGCAGCCGCTCGGTGCGCACTCCCGCGAGGTTCAGCTCGGCGTCGATCAAATCCGACGAGGAGCTCATGCCCTCGAGGAACGCGGCGTTCTTCATCCGCAGGTACTCCTCGGCAAAGGCGATCGAAGCGTCGATCGAGGTCATCTGGTTGCGGTAGTTCATCATCTGGTTGTAGAGTTTCTCCACCAGCACCGCGATGTCCTTCCCGGCCTTGTTCTGCAACTCGCCCACGCGGCGCACGGTCTGTTTGGCGGCCGAGTACTTGTATTCGCGGTTGAGACCGTCGAAAATCTTGATGTTGACCCCCACGCCCACGGCCCAGCGCGGCACGAGTCCCGCCACCTGGTAGTTGTAGAACGAACCGCCGCCGATGGCCGCCACCTGCGGCAGGAAATCGGCACGCTGGGCGCGCACGCCCTCCTGGGCCAGTTCGCGCTTGAGCGACACCTGGCTGAGCAGCGGGTTGCGCGCCTGCGCGAGGTCCTGATAATAGGCCAGATCCTCGACCTTCGCGAGCAGGAACATCGCCGTCACCGGACGCCAGTCGCTCTCGCGCCCCAGGGTGTTCGACAGCGCGCTGGCGATGGTCTCGGCCTGCAATTTGGCGTTTGCCAGCTCCCGTTCGGCCTCGGCCATCTTGAACTCCACGTAGAGGCGTTCGGTCTGGGCGATCATGCCGTTGCGTTCGAGCGCCCGGGCGTCTTCGAGATGCCTGCGCACGCCGTCCACCACCTGCTGACGCACGGCGACGACCTGCGTGGCGAGGGCCAGTCCGAAATAACGCTCCACGAGTTCCGAGATCAGCGCGTTGCGGGTCTGGTTGCCCTGCGCGACGGCCGTCTTCTCGTTGATCCGCGCGGCGCGGTTCGCGGCGTTGATCTTGCCGCCCATCCAGATCGGGACGGTCACCTCGCCTCCCACGAATCCGAGGCTCTGATCCTGCACCTTGAGGAACCAGTCGGCATCCATCATCGGGTTCAGAAGCCCCTGGAGCGTCGGAATCTTGTCGGCGGGGATCAGCCCGTTCTGCACGAGCGCCGTCAGTCCGCCCGCCACGCCCTCTTTGACCGGGCCTTTCAGGTCGTTGAAGTCGAATCCGATGTCCTTGGCCATGTAGGCGTATGCGCCCGTGACGTTGATCTGGGGCATGCGGAGACCGATGGCCGCGCGGCGCTGCTGCTGTGCGGCGCGCTCCTCGTAGGCCGCGGCTTTCAGCGCAGGGTTCTCCGTGAGGGTGACGGCGATCGCCTCGTCGAGCGAGAGCATCCGCCCGGCCTCCTGCGCGGACGCCGCCGCCGGGATCGTCGCCGCCGCCATGAAGGCGATCTTGACAGCTATTTTCATAGTATTCATGCGTTTATTCGACAAAGATAGATTTTCTTGCAATATCTTCTTCAGCCCGGAGGGCGTTTAGGCCATTTTTAGGCCCTTATGGACACAAATCACGCCCGTTTCACCTTCCGAGGTGGGCGTTGGCCCGGCGCACGCCTTCGGCCAGTTCGGGATAAACCCGCACGTCGACACCCGCTTCGCGCAGCGTCTGCGCCCCGCGGCAGCGGACGAACCGGTCGGGTTCGTACAGCGCAAAGACCACGCGTGCGAATCCGTGGCGCAGGATCAGCTGCGTGCAGCTCTCCGGCTCGCTCTTCCGCTGCGAGCACGGCTCCATCGAGGAGTAGATCGCCGCCCCGCGCAATTCGGCGCCCGCGTCGAGCGCCTTGCGGATCGCCTCCTGCTCGGCATGGTGCGTGGGCGAAGTCTCGTGGGTGTAGCCCGTGAAGCTCCTCCCGTCGGGAAGCGCCACCACGGCCCCGACGCAATAGGAGGTCCGGCTGGGCACGCACCGCAGTCCTTCGGCCACGGCCTGCGTCAGGTAGCGGAGGTCTTCGTCCCGGGTGTCGGGACGAAGCGTGCAGGTCGCAACCTCCATGCCGCCCAGATTCTCCCGCCGGCATACGGCCCCCTCCGGGACCTCGAACCGGAACTGCGCGCCGCCCCGCTCCGGTCCCAGCGTCAGCTGCGGATTGACCGCCCGGCGCACCGTGTCGGCCATCCCTTCGGCGAGGAACATGCGCAGGACGGAGGCTCCCCCCTCGACCAGCAGACGCTCCACGCCGCGCTTTTCGAGTTCGGTGACGATCGCTGAAGCCGTAATTGAACCGTCGCTTGAAATAACCTCTGCAACGCCTTTCAATTCCGGAAGTTCCTTTTCTGAAAACACGTAGCGGTCTGCGTCGCCCTCCGTGAAGAAGCGCATCGACGGCGAGAGCCGTCCCGAGTGTGTGAGGGTGACTTTCGTCAGGTCGGGCCGCATGCCCCGGGCACGGCGCAGTTCCCGCGCCGCGGCATCGCGCAGGAGCAGGGCGGGATCGTCGCGCCGCAGCGTTTCGGCTCCCGCGAGGATCGCGTCGTGCGAGGCCCGAAGGCGCAGGACCGCCTCCCAGTCTTCGGGCGTCGAGATCATCAGCCGCCGGGGGCTGTTGTCGTCCAGGTAGCCGTCGGCCGTCGTGGCGAAAGATAGTGTTATCTGCATCGTTTCAAGGTAAACAGGGTGACTTCGGGCCATGCGCCCAGCCGCATGGGATATGCAACATATCCCGTGCCGTCGTTGACATAAAGTGTGTGGCGGCCCGTGTCGTAGCGTCCGCTCCAGTGTTTGTAGATCCATTTCGCGGGCGACCATCCGCGACCCCAGGGCCTGATTTTCAGCTGCATCGAATGCACGTGCCCCGAGAGCGTCAGATCGCCGTAGCCGGCCTCGACGATCTGTTCCCAGAGCTGCGGGATATGTACGAGGGTGATGTTGTAGAGCGAATCCGGAACTCCGGCGTAAGCCTTGGGAATGGCCGTTCCCGGCAGGTCGCGGTCGTGGCGGCGTTCGCGCAGCGCGGGGTCGAACGACAACCCCGTGAGCGAGATGCTGTCCGCGCCGCGCCGCAGGTAGACGGTCGTGTCCTCCAGGACGGTCCACCCCATCGCCCGCTGGCGCGCGACCACTTCGCGGGCCTCCCCGGCCGCCGGGAAACGCAGCGAATCCTTGATGTAGGTTCCCACGTCGTGGTTGCCCGTGACCGACCAGACCGGGCCTGCGATCCGCCGCAGGAGCGCCGTGGTGCGTTCGTCCAGCTCTCCGGCGCGGATGTTCACCAGATCGCCCGTGAAGAACACCGCCTCGGGGCGCTGCGCGTTCACGCTGTCGGCCAGCCGCGTCAGTTCGCGTTCGGGACGGACGAGGGTCCCGACGTGCATGTCGGTGATCTGCACGAACCGGAAGCCGTCGAAGGCCTCGGGAATGCGGTCGGAGCAGATCTCCACCCGGTTGACGCGGATGGAGGTGCGTCCCAGGGTCGTGCCCCAGAGGGCGAACAGCACGAACGCGCAGGCTGCGACGTAGCCCGTGCGGCGCAGGTTCACGAAGTTGAACGCATAGAACGCCAGACGCGGCGGAACGGTGACGATCCACGCCCAGAACAGCCACATATAGAGGTACATCAGCTCCGGACCGTTGTCGCGGCTCAAGGCGCCTATGAGCGACGAGAGAATCGGCAGGGCGTCGGTCGCGGCGACCCACGCCACGAGTGCGCGGCGCACGGGCAGCTTCCGGCGGCGGCGACGGCGGAAATGGATGAAATCGGCGGCGATGGCCGTCAGGGAGAGTATCGACGTCAGAAAAAAGAGCATATACCTTTTATTTATATTCGGCAAAGATACGAAAAATTGCTTTTCCCGCGGTTTTCTTTGGCATACAACTTGCTGATTTGTCCGATGAGTTACAACTCTTTGAGAACGAGCAAGAACATTAATAAAACCAAATTTATTCGGCTTATGAAAACATTTCGACTTTTAATCGTGGCTCTGCTGCTTGCAGCTTCCGCGTCGGCGCAGCGTTACGAGCGCAGGGCCATGCGCGGCGAATATTCGCCTACGGTCTACCTGATCTCGGTGCAGGAGGTGGACACCATCTACAACTACGGGCCTTATGCGATGCAGCAGGCGGCGGCGCTCAACCGCATGGCCATGGACAACGCCACGCAGGACTACATCGAGACCCACCGTCCGGGCTTCCAGCAGGTCGAGAAACCGCAGTTCGTCTTCGCCACGAAGAACAACCGTTTCTCCTTCTCGCTGGGCGGTTTCGTCAGCCTCCGCGCCGGGTATGACTTCGACGGCATCGTCGACAACATCGACTTCGTGACCTACGACATTCCCGTTCACGGCAATTACGATACCAGGCAGAAGCTGATGATGGACGCTTCGACCTCGCGTCTGTTTATGAAGGCCATCACCAACACCCGTGCGCTGGGCCGCGTGGTCGTGTTCATGGACGCCGACTTCCGCGGAGGCGCCGAGGGCAGCTACACGCCCCGCCTGCGTTCAGCCTACGTGTCGTTCCTGGGCTTTACGCTGGGTCGCGACGTGACGACCTTCTGCGACCTTTCGGCAGCCCCGACGACCATCGACTTCCAGGGTCCCAACGCCTATAACTTCAACTTCGCCACGATGATCCGCTACGAATACGCCTTCGCCGACAACCACCTCAAGTTCGGCGTTGCGGCCGAGATGCCCTCGGTCAGCGGCACCTACAACGACAATTTCGCGACGCTGAAACAGCGCGTTCCCGATTTCCCGGCCTACTTCCAGTATGCCTGGGGCGCCAACCGCGACAGTCACATCCGGGCTTCGGGCGTCGTGCGCAACATGTACCTCCACAACCTCCGCACGGGCAACAACACCTCGCTGCTGGGATGGGGCGTGCAGTTCAGCGGCACGATCAAGGTGGCGCAGCCCCTGCGGCTCTTTATGAACGGCGTCTACGGCAAGGGCGTCACCCCGTATATCCAGGACCTGACCGGCTCGGGGCTCGACTTCACGCCCAATCCAGAGAACGCCGACCAGATTCAGACCATGCCCATGTGGGGATGGCAGGCCGCGGCCCAGATCAACCTGACCCCGCGTCTGTTCATCTCGGGAGGCTATTCGACCGTCCGCGTGCAGCGCAGCCACGGTTTCTACTCCGACGACCAGTACAAGCAGGGCCAGTATATCTTCGGCAACATTTTCTATTCGATCACCCCGCGCTGCAAGGTGGCCGGCGAGTACCTCTACGGTTCGCGCAAGGACATGTCGAACGACAAGGGACACGCCAACCGCGTGAACGTGATGCTGCAATACAGTTTCTGACGACACCGTATATTAAATAGTATTGAGTATTTTCGGGCGGCTTCTTCAGGAGCCGCCTTTTTTGCGGCAACCGCGGGGTGCTTTTGTATTTTTTTGCTGCAAAAAGTAGTAAAGCCGCGGTCTTCGCCCGCGGGGTGTAGCTACTTTTTGGTGGCAAAAGTACCAAAACCATCCGCATGTCGCTTTCGCGGGAACGGCGCTCGGCTACGCTAAAACGGGCGCCTTCGCGGGTTTGCGAGCAAACCGGCCCCGTTTTTTAACGCTCCGCCTTCGTGCCGTTCTTTTTCCGCTGCAAGCGATAATGCGGACTACTTCGCGCCGCGTTCCGCGGCGATGGCAGGATTCTGCGTTTCCGATCCAGCCGTTGCGCCTCTTCTCACGCCGCCACAGGCGGCGAAAGATCCCGGCTCGATGCCGGAGCCGTCAAACGAAGGCCCGGCTAAAAGTGATAAGAAACGGGGCAGGGGCGCGTGCGTCCCCGCGAATAGGCGCCCGTTTCGAACGTTAGACGGGACGAAGTAGGCGAAGGCATCTGCCGGGGAGTTTTTGGTACTTTTTGCGGCCAAAAAGTACAAAGTACCCCGCGTGGGAAAACCGTAATTCTGCCTTTTGCCGTTGGCATCCGCAAACGAAGCCGTTCCGCCAGAATAAACGGCCCGACTGTTGCACGGAACGTTTTTTTTTGCTACCTTTGTCTTGACGATTCGCCTGCGTGCGGATTGTTTGCTTTGCTTCACGTGAAAACTGCAACTTTCAAATGTCGAGGCGAAGGTGCAAGGATGCTCCGCGAGTTGTCGGCCCACGGCCCGGCAACGAGAGGTTCTGACTTGCTTATTATCGAAACTGCGCGTTACGGGCGTGGGTTCCTTGTATCTGTATTCGGCATGGGTTGTTGCAGACCTTCACGTGAGTATGGGTATCTTGGGGCCTGCGCCTTTCTTTTTCGAAAGCGCCGGCCCGGCCATACGGACCGGCGGCTGAACGTTGCGTCACTGCTTTCTGATTCTTCATGGAGTGTGTAACCGCCGGTCCTTTTTTACCTTCCGGGGTTTTGCCGAACCGCATGCGGTTCGGATTTGCAACGATCCGACTTTTTCGTACCTTTGGTGTCGTAACGACACTTTCAGGAGGTCGGGAGGTTTTGCCGAATCGCATGCGGTTCGGTTTTGCAACGGTCCGACTTTTTCGTACCTTTGTCATCGGACCAATCGACATCGTAAACATATGGAAGAGACGAACCACGCGATAGCCCGCTGGCTGACCGAAGCCGGATGGAGCGAAACGTATGTCAATCTGGCTGTCAAGGCAGTCATTATCCTGGGCATACTCGTCGTCGCCTATGCGGCGGCGGTTCTGTTCCGCCGCCTGGTCGTTCCGCTTCTGCAAAAAATCAGCGCCCGGACGAAAGCCGTGTGGGACGACCACCTTTTCAGCGACAGGGTGATGCACCGCGCGGCGCGCCTGATTCCGCCCCTGATCTGGTACGTCCTGCTCCGGGTGGCTTTCTACGACACGCCCGTTTTGCTGAACGTGCTGCACAAGGCCTGCCTGATCTACCTGATCGTCGCCGTCCTGCAACTCGTCGCGGCGTTCCTCGATACGCTCTACGAGATCTCCAGCCGCCACGAGACGCTGCGCAACCGTCCGTTGAAAGGCGTTTACCAGATGATCAAGCTGCTGGCGGTATGCGTCGGGGCGATTCTCATTGTCAGCATCCTCATCGGGCAGGACGCCACGGCCGTACTCGCGGGACTGGGCGCTTCGGCGGCCATCATCATGCTGATTTTCCGGGACAGCATCCTGGGGCTGGTCGCCGGCGTGCAGCTCTCGGCCAACGACATGCTGCGTCCCGGGGACTGGATCACGATGGCCAAATACGGCGCCGACGGCTATGTGACGGAGGTGACGCTGACGACGGTCAAGGTGCAGAATTTCGACAAGACCATCACCACCATCCCGCCTTATGCGCTGGTCAGCGATTCGTTCCAGAACTGGCGCGGCATGTGGGACAGCGGCGGACGGCGCATCAAGCGGTCGCTGCTGATCGACGCCAGTTCGGTGCACAACTGCACGGCCGCGGAGCTGGCAGCACTCCGCGAAAAAGGGCTGGCCGGGACGACGCCCGACGCGGAACCCGTCGTCAACCTCTACGCCCTGCGGGAGTACGCCGCGCGTTACCTGAAGGGCCACCCGGGCATCCACCCCGACCTGATGCAGATGGTCCGGATGCTCCAGCCCACCCCGGAAGGCATCCCGGTCGAGGTCTACTGCTTCACCCGGGAGACCGACTGGGTGGCCTACGAGGCCGTGCAGGGGGCTGTTTTCGACCACCTGTTCGCCGTCCTTCCCGACTTCGGCCTGCGGGCCTACCAACGCTCCTCCGACCGCGATCCTCAATCCTCCGAATCTTGATTTAACGGATAAAAACCATGGAATTTTTAGCGCAATACAACCTCACCGGAATCGTCATCGGCATCGCCACCTTTCTGATCATCGGCATCTTTCACCCGATGGTCACCAAGGGCGAATACTATTTCGGGGTGAAAATCTGGTGGCTGTTCCTCGTGATGGGAATCGCCGCCGTCGCCGGTTCGATCGCCGTGCGGCACATCCTCTGGTCGACGCTGCTGGCCGTGTGGGGCGCCTCGTCGCTGTGGTCGATCGGCGAACTGTTCGAACAGCGCGAGCGCGTGGCCAAAGGCTGGTTTCCGAAGAACCCCAAGCGGAAATAGCATGCGCGCACGCCGGATATGCCTGCTGACGGCGCTGACCTTTGCCGCCGTGTGCTGCACGCCCGCGGGAGGCCCTGCGCCCGTCGCGCCTCCGCCTCCGGCCGGCTGGTCGGGACCGGGGCCCGTGCCGCCGCCCCGGCGGATGCGGTTGTTTTTCGGCGGCGACGTGATGCAGCACATGCCGCAGGTCGACGCCGTGCGCCGCGGCGACGGCTTCGACTACGAACCCGTTTTCCGGACGCTCGCGCCCCGCATCAGGGCCGCCGACCTGGCCGTGGTGAACCTCGAAACCACCCTCACGCGCCGCAGCCGCTATACGGGCTATCCGCTTTTCCGGTCGCCCGCGGCGCTGGCCGACGCCCTGCGCGACGCAGGCGTGGATGTCGCCGTGCTGGCCAACAACCACTGCTGCGACAACGGCGCCGAAGGCATCCGCACGAGCGTCGAGGAGCTGGACCGCTGCGGAATACGCCACACGGGCGCGTTCGCGGACAGCGCTGATTACAACAAAAATAACCCGCTTTACCTCACGCATTGCGGCATACGGCTGGCGATCGTCAATTACACCTACGGAACCAACGGCATGCCCGTTCCCGAGGGTACGGTGGTGAACCTGATCGACACGGTGCGCATGGCCGCGGACCTGGCGGCGGCACGCGCCTCGGGGGTCGATTTCATCGTCGCGTGCGTCCATTGGGGCGACGAATACCAGCGGCGCGAGAACGCCGCGCAGCGGAGTTTGGCCGCGTTTTTGCGCCGTCACGGAACCGATGTGGTGGTCGGGAGCCATCCGCACGTGATTCAGCCTTGGGTGGCCGATTCGTCGCACGTGGTGCTCTACTCGCTGGGCAACCTCGTCTCGGGCCAGCGCCGCCGCTACACCGACGGCGGTCTGGTGGCCACGGTGGAGGCCGTCCGGCATCCCGAGGGGCGGATGACCTACCGGCTCGAAACGACGCCCGTGTGGGTCAGTGTGCCGGGCTACCGCATCCTGACGCCCGAGGCCGCCGACACGATGACGCTGCCCGCGGCCTACGGGATTTTCCGCGCCGACCTCGACGCGCTGCCGGGAAACGGCTTATAGGTAAACCGAATGGCTCCATAGGAAGAAACGATGGCGTTTTTTTGGAGATTGTTTCCGGAAATCGTTATCTTTGTAACAGTAAGAATGCACACACATTAAACAATACGACATTATGGAAAAGAGCATCAAAGGTACGCGTACCGAACAGAATCTGCTGAAGGCATTCGCCGGCGAGAGCCAGGCCCGCAGCCGCTACGTATTCTTCGCCAGCAAGGCCAAGAAGGAGGGTTACGAACAGATCGCAGGCGTTTTCGCCGAGACCGCGGAGCAGGAGAAGGAGCACGCCGAGCGTTTCTTCAAGTTCCTCGAGGGCGGCGACGTGGAGATCACGGCCAGCTACCCCACCGGACCCATCGGCACGACGGCCGAGAACCTGCTGGCTGCCGCCAAGGGCGAGAACGAGGAGTGGGACGTGCTGTACCGCGAATTCGGCAAGGTCGCCGAGGAGGAGGGATTCACGGAGATCGCCACGGCGTTCAAGATGATCGCGACGGTGGAGGCCGAGCACGAACGCCGCTACCTGAAGCTGTTGAGCCGCCTCACGGACGGCAACTTCTTCAAGCGCGACGGCAAGATCTGGTGGCAGTGCCGCAACTGCGGCTTCGTCATCGAGGCCGAGCAGGCTCCGCTGCTGTGCCCCGCCTGCAAGCATCCCCAGGCCTATTTCGAGCCGAAGAAGGAGAACTATTAGTCCGCCTTGCGGCCCGCATACGAGTCCCGTCTCTTCGGAGACGGGGCTTTTTTATTTCCGCTGCATGTGCGGACGTGCAAATATTCGGCCCCCGGAGACTTAAAATTCCGGATTTTCTCCGTATCTTTGCAAGAATCCTTATTTCGGACAATTCAAACACAAGATATGGCAGACGAAAAAATCATCTTTTCGATGGTCGGCGTAAGCAAGACCTTCACCAACCAGAAACGGGTGCTCAACAACATCTACCTCTCCTTTTTCTACGGCGCGAAAATCGGCATCATCGGCCTGAACGGCTCGGGTAAGTCGACGCTCATGAAGATCATCGCCGGGCTGGGCAAGACCGACCAGGAGCCCTTCTTTGACGGCTCTTATCATCTTGGGGAGCCCCACCTGGGGGACCTCTATGAGATGGTCTATCCCACCGGGACCCGGACGGAGGAGGACGCGGCCTACGACCGGGAATTTGCCTTCTCCTACGCCCGGCCCATCCGCAGCGCCGAGGACCAGTTCATTCAGACGGAGAACCCCGGCCGGAGCGGAAGCCTGCTCATGTTCC
>OOCI01002210.1_pt1 | contig 12372 bp, 8 predicted proteins | sample 1671761 | NCBI WGS metagenome assembly OOCI01 (sample SAMN06348190, study PRJEB24527) | human gut metagenome | biome: human gut; feature: ankylosing spondylitis patient; material: feces | host: Homo sapiens | place: China | collected 2015-10
GGTGTACAGTCTTTTAATATCACCTTATTCTCTTTATCCAACAGGTAAATGGTTGGCATGGCTTTGAGCCCGTAAATCGTGCTCAATCGGTTATCTGCTACGATGCGGAGCAGACTGATGCCGTCTGGTATTGTCTGTTTGTCGAGCCATGCAGATATCTTGTGGCAGTTCTCGCAGTCAGGATCGTAGAAATATAAGATAACCTTCTTTTCCCGGTAATCGCTCAACTGATGAGGCTTGCCGTCTTCCAGCATAAAACTGATGTTGGTAGCCTGTGTGCCAGGCAAGTTCTTTCTTGCCTGTTTCAGTTTAAATCCTATTCTTTCTTTCTCGGTTTCATCGAAGTATGGCGATTTAGCCATGTCTTCCAGAAATAGGGCATATACCCTGTCGTTGTGCATGGGCGACTCAGGATTCTCATAATAATGCTCGATGAGGCTTTCAAACTTCTCTTTGGATGTCTTCTGCTGGTAAGCTTTGGCTGTAAAGGCTGCAATCCCCTTCTGGGCTATTTCCTGGTCGAAACGTGCCAGAATATCGATGAAGTTGACAAAGCCCTGTTCTGCCATCTCCTTGTTTGCCAGTTCCAGGGTGTCGGAAAAGTTGAAGTTGTCCCAATAGTGCTCGCTCAGGTATGCAGCACGTTGCTCTACGCTGCGCAGACTGTCTGGCAGAGCAGGGTATTGGAAACTGTTCTGAGCCTTGGTTGGGGCTAAGGCTCCAACCAGCATGAAGAAACTGAGGAATATGAATCTTGCCATCATCTTTATATTGGAATTAATGATATTACTAACGGGTGCAAAATTACAAAATAAAATTGAAAGTGGCAAGGTTTTTAATATAAAAAAAGCCGCGGAACTATAGAAGGTGAGATCACCTCGGCAACTACAGTTCCAACGACCAGTCTAGTTTAATTTATTGGTTCCCGCATACTATTTGTATAGTAAATGATAATTATTTTATTACCTATTTCATTGATATTTGTGGGGCATTTATATTTTGAAACGATATGCGCCCCGATACAGATATATGAACTAAACTCTTCTAAGACTTACTATTGATAGATGAATTCAAACTTCTTAGCCATTCCTTGGTTGAAGTTATCAGCCTTCAGCCAGAAGCATCCCTTTTCACCTTTTTGGGCATTGCTGCGCACATTCCTCAACTTAAAGGTATATGTATACTTTCTTTCTCCCTCCTCCAGAAGAGTTCCTGAATTTCTCCTGATTACTTCAGCCTTATAGGTAAACCAGCTGCTTGTTTTGCAGTTGCCATCCGTTTCGGCTTCAGTATCACCTATTTCAACCTTCCAGTCCTTTGGATTGATATCATTTGATGCGATTTTGAAATTCACAGGCAACAGTCCGTCAGGATAATCCTTAGGAATGGTGATGGTGAAATCTCCTTCGCTGTTCAATGTTGCACTTATATTATTGGCATTTTTGAAGTCATAATTAGCCTCACTCACACTATAGAGATGGATGTTTCTGTTGAGTCCATGCTTCTTGTCGATGAGGTGGATGATGCCTTCTCGCCAGGTCTTGTCTATCTTGTCCAGTCTATAGGTGATGGTACCGGTACCGGTCTTGGAAGCTTCATTATAAGTATAGCTGGTAACCACTGGTGCATCTGCAGTTGCGTATGCCAGATTCTGGGTCCATAAAGCCTCGAAATCGGTAGGTTGCTTCGTGTCGGCATCGCTACCCTTATAAGTGAACTGTACCGTCTGCTCAGTATTTTCACCTGTATTTACTGTCTTATAAGTACCTCCGACGATAGCAAGTTCGTAGTTTCCATCAGTAACGCCCGGTACAATCTGTTCTACTCTGATCCAAGGGTTGTTTGCCGGTGCACTTTTCAATGCTACCTCAGAATTAGAATTGCCATAGCTCTTATCCAGCTTATCAATGATGATTTTATATTCATAATTACGCTTGATGGCGTATGGCTTATTATTGCTGTCCTGTAAGTAAATCAGGTAAAAGAGATTATCATGCCACAAAATCACTTTCGCAGGATCTGTTGGCAGATTGTGCTCTTCGAAAGCACCTGTCGGGTTGAACATCTGACCAACATCACCTTTCAGTCTTCGGGTGTTGATGGCTGGGGTAACATAATTTACCTTCCATACCCACTTATCATCTCCTGTAGTAGGATTAAATAACAGACTGTCTCTGTTGAAGGGAGCCAGCGTTCCGTAAGCCACACCATTGATAACTGTCATTTTAAAGTCGTTTATGATACCCGGATTTGCTTTTTTTACCGCATCGCTCCAGTCTGCAGAAATCTTCGCTCTGTCTCTGATGAGATGAATGATGTAATCTTTCTTTTTGGTGTCTGGTTTCAGATACTCTTTCAGTTCTTCCGGAGAGTCTTTCTTGATATATCCCCAATAGCGTATATAGGCAGCCTGGTTTTCACCATGTTCTGTTTCAAACGTAGTCATGAGCATATTCTCATGCATGCCTACCCAATTTGCCTGGTTGTTCCAGTTGATGGTTTGATATTGGCTTTCTGTATTGGCAACCAGATGGATACGGGACGTTTGGTTTGGTATGGTTGCATAGAAATTATGAGGTTCTGTGCTTCCATCCGGATGAATGTCTCCATTATCATGAATTGTACCATTATTGTCTCTTGTGAATCCTTTGATTTCATCAAATTGTTTAACCTTGCCGATACCTACAAATTGGCCTTCATTGTCAAAGCAGAAGAGTTTCATGCAGTTTTTCTGAATTCCTTCATTCATGAACACGGTGCTTCGGGTTACCTGTTGTTCGAAGTTGGGGATGGATACATTGAAACTGGCTGTGTAGTAACCTTCTTCGGTTTCGTCTTTAGAAGGTTCGCTGTCGGCTATACTGTCAGAACAGCCTGTAAACATTGCTGTTAACAGGACTGCTATGATTCCGATATATAATTTTATTTCTTTCATGTCATTTACCTTCTTTACTTTTCACCTTGTTTCTCTATCAGTTCTATTTCTCCCTGAGTCAGGTCGTGGACGCAGCGAACGTAGGTGCCATTCTGCGAATTATTGCCGTTCTTCTCTGTCTTGTCTCCATCCAGCGTCCAATAATATTCCCCTCTCAGCAGTTGTCTGCCTATAGCCTTGTCTTCGTTGCCTAACTTATAGATTCTGTTGATTTCTTCCTTTGTCGGAAGACGCCAACCATTCAGTTCGAGACTCTCATTCTTATAAGTCGTAGCCTTTTCCTGATACTTTTTACAGTAATCTCTTGCAGCCTGATTATCCTTGGCGCTTGTTTCCCCCTTTGCGGTTGATGCAAGGATGTAAGCAGGAGAAACGGTGTTGTCGGCAGACTTATTCTCATTGTTGAGTACAGGTTTGGCAATGGTGTAATCTGTAGCATACTTGTTGCTGGAGAACTGTATCGTGTACAGATGATTCTTCTCTTCAGAATCATTTGTACCTTCGCTTCTTACATTCATTGAATAGACCGAAGGATACTTTCTTACGGCTATTTCCTGTTTCTTGTCTGTGTTTTTAACTTTGATGTTAAAATAGGAATATTGAATTGTACCGTATGAAGGTGTTCCTGCATGTACGTCTATCCATCCTCTATAGCGATTTCCGGTAGACTCTTCGTAACTTGCCTTGATCTGTCCATCCTGTCCGGACTGCCTGTTACCATATCTGTCAAAATAATAAGTAGTTGGATTCTCAATTTCACATTCATCAGATGCAAACCAACGCATTGTGCAATCTGTAAAATCATTGCCTTCACCACCTTTTATATCTATGGCAGTAGGAGATACCACCAGATAGCTTGCACCATCCGCATTTACGTGGGTATCTTCACCTTCGGTCCATTTGGTAATCGCCCATTTCAGATAGTCTTCCTTTCCGTTGTAATCAATATCTGTCTTGGTGTCCAGATACTTGATTACGGCATTGACGGTATAGATATAGTTGCGATTCAGCTGCTTGTCGCCTTGCGGATCACGTACTGGAATATCCAGATGCTTGGTAATGGTTGTCTTTGCATCTGTACTTTTTTCGAAAGTAACATCTGCAACAAACTGTGGCATATCATCTTTCCCGTTCCATGTTGTGGAATAGCTGTAAGTTGTTACCTTATAGATATCATTACCGTTTACATCTTTTTCTGCCGTTGCTTCATACTCCTGATTATCTTTTATGATATTGGGAGTAGCAGGTTGACCGGCAAAGATAGCTGTATTGGTATTGTAATTGATGAACTTCCACTTTACTTCTTTAATATGGTAATCCTTCACCGTAGAAGAGATGTTCAGCTTGATTTTGGCTGCCGCTCTCACCAGTTCTACCGGAATATTCTGTTCCGGATCTTGAGTGATGGTATATTCACCTTGACTGCTCATTAGGAATTTCTTGTCGTTTACCATGGTAGCTGGCTTCCAGATGTCTTCATCCTGCTGGGTGCAGGCTAGGAGTTCTGCCAGATTCTTACCCTTGAGATTATCCGTTGCATTGGCTACAGCATAGTAAGGATAAGTTTTATCTACATCTAGATGGAGTGCCGATTTCCAGTTGCCCGAACCCAGTTCCTCTGCTTTGTTCTCTGCTGGGGTAGAGAACTGACGGTCTATTCTGAGTTCGCTGGATGTTGGTTCGAACATCTTAAAGTCAAGAGAAGACAGAGTTTTTTCATGAAGATTCTCTTCTTCCTTCACTCTTGTGGTCTGCAGGTCGTTGACCATGGGAGTCATGCTCAGCTGTTGTGTAGCCGAACCGTTTCCCAGTTCGTCTTCAGCCGAGCATCCTGCCATGAGCCATCCTGCCGTAAGAGCCAAGATGCATTTTGCGAATCTTATGTCTATATATAACTTCTTCATGATGAATGTTATTTTCTGTTGTCTTTATAATACTTGTTCAAAGTGAATATCCTTACCGGCGAATTTGCCCTCTTCACATCCTTTATAACGGAGTCCCGGATTCAGGATAAACTTATCATTTGGATATTTGGTCAGGAAAACCTGCGCCTTTACATTATGTGGCTTTGCCAGATCCAGTCTGTTCTTTGGCACGACATAGAAGTAAATCGTTTTCTTCTCACCATTCTCATTGATGATGAAGTCATCTATATGATAAGTATATCCAAGTATATTGTTTCCATTGTTTTTGTCTGTAATGATTGGATCGTAAACGGGTTCTTTTTCTTCATAATTACCATTCTCGTCACATCTCACGAATCCGAACATCGGGTTGTCTGTCTGGAGAATCCAAGGCTTGCCATTGGTATCGATGTCCTTTAGCGTAATCTTCGGTCCGCGTTTAGGAAAACCGTAATATACCTTGTAGCCCCAGTCTGTCTTTCCGCTGTCAGGGATTTCAACATTCGTAGAGGCATCGATGAAATCGAATGTTCCTCCATCCTGCCATTCCTGGATAGTAGGAGTAACGGTGAGCTTGCCCATCTGTCCGTTGAGGAAATAACCATAAACTACCAGTTCTCTGTTTCTGATGGCATTTCCTTCAGAAGGAATATTGAAGGTCGCGCTCTTCTCGGTTGCTCCGCCATCTAATGAATACCAGATGGTGCCTTTGATGGCTTTGTTGGTCTCACGGAGATAACAGAGATTGTGAGTACCAATGCTTGCCTGTTTAAAAGCATCCAGATATTCTTGGGCTGACTGGTTATTCTTTTTGATGAAACTCTCAGGATTATCCACTTCTTTGATATCCTCTACACCAGCCAGTTTCAGAGCGGTTGATACGTAAGCCGTACCGGAGTTGTTATATTTCTGGCTGGTTACGTCCTGGGTGTAACCATTCTCGTTATATATCGCTTCGTCGGGAAAAACATAACTGGCAGTAGGAATGGTGTTGCCTTCTACCTCTATTTTTGTTACCTTTACCTGACTGGTATTGGCTTCAGAACCCGACTTGCGGGCAAAGTAAAAATGGAGTTTCGAAACGGCGCGCACCAGGGGAATCCTGATACCTTTGGCTTTGGCTCCTTCTTCTGTATCAGCCACATGGCTATCAACAGAGATTTGAGTGATGGCACGGGAGATAGGGAGTCCCTTTTCCTTTGAAACCTTTTTGGTTTCTGCTGTTCCGTCGCTATTGATACCGAAAGGTGAGGTAAAACAGACTTCTTTCAGATCTTTGCGGGTAACAGAACTGAGGTCTTTGCCTTTCATCTGGTCCAACATGTTGATACTCTCAGAGTTTGCCAGGATGTAAAGGTCGATGTTCTTTACTTCTTCGCCGCCAATCTTTCTCAGAAATCGGAGGTTCAGGGTATAGTTACCATTCTTCACTTCGCTCAGCGTTTCTGCTTTATAGGAGATAGGAGTGGCTTCATCGCCGGTATTTGATTTGAACACCCACACCTTGATGTTGTGGATGTCGCTCTCCTGAGTAGGATTCGCATCAGTCTCATTGTCGGCAAGAACCTTTCCGCTAGTTTCTCCGGCTCTGGTACTGTTTCCGGTGCCGGTAGAGAAACTGAGGCTCAGATAGGCATTGTCGCCTAGAGCTGTTTCTGTATTTTCGTTCTCTGAACAGGATGCCATTGCGCCTACCATGAGCAAGGCAGCGAGTGCCATACACACTGGGCGTGTCATCTTGGTCAGAGTAGATTGATAGCGTTTCATGTTTTCTTTCTTTTACTTATACTTCTTTCTTTTCTTATTTTCCCAGGTCGGCATTCTGAAGATTCAGAACCCAGTTGTTTACCTTGATTCTTGCATCCATGCTGTAGGTAGAACTTGGAGCTGGCACGTAGAATACCAGAGTGTAATGGTCCTGGCGGTCCAGATACTGCTGGTCGCTCCAGTCTTTGCCGTAGCGGTCGCTGGCACAGAGTGAGAGGAACCAAGGCAGGGAGTGGTTGAAGATGACTTTGTTGATGCGCTTGTCTGTGATGACGATGCGCTTGTCATCATATTGGCTGGATCCGTCGGCAGCGCGACTCTTGTTGTCATCTTTGGTTTCGAACATACGTGATGATGACAGGTCGTAAACCAGCGCCTTTTCTACGTCTTCGCCTTCTACCTCGGTCTTGCCGCTGTGGTTTTCTACCAGTTTCTTCTCATAAGGAAGATAGGTGATTGCCTTTGGCTTTACCTTGTCGCCCTTATAGTCGAGTAGGGCTGCAGAACCTTTGATTTCTACATCGAAGTTTTCGGCTGTGAATCCTTCCTGGTCGGCTTCGAATGGGAGCATCACCACGCGGTATGTTTTGGTACACTTCATCAGACTCAATTTTCCCTGTACATCGTTTTCTCCATCAAAGTTGAGGGAGTCCTGTGCGGTATAGAGTGCGGTGAAGTGCTTGTCGTTTACGGATTCTTCTTCGTTTCTTTTACCCATTTCCTCTTGCAGGTCGTCGATGGTAGAGATACCTGGGGTAAGTTTAGTAAAGCTAAACTCGGTCTCATCATCACCTTCGGCTCTTGTTCCCATTGCGGCAGGCTGCTTGTCACGAGCCAGGCAGACGAAGGTATACTTGCCTGCCTGCAGGTCTGTGATTTCCATCTTATGACCTGTTTCAAACTTGTCAGCCGACTCGGTATAGTTATCTACGAACTTACCGTTCTTGTCGAAAACATAAACGTTGAGGTTCTTCACCTCAGCAGAGAAAGCATCTGCCTCCTTCACATTGTAAGTATAGTCGAATTTGAGCGACAACTTAGCAGCAGGGCAGCCCGTGATATTATCTTTCATGCATGATGAAAGAGAAGTGAGTGCGATGGCTGAGATGCAAACCAGCTTGCAACATTTGTTTTTGAGGAAATGTGCCATATTCTTTATCTTTTATAATCTTTTACTTTTACTTATTTTATATAGAGAGTGCCGTAGGTAGCGAATATCTTTGCTTTGTCAGCTCTCTGTTTCGTTGCCTTCGGCATCGTTATTTTCTAAGGATGAAAAGTGCCAGTCTTTCGGGTTGGGGTATGACGGCACGTCTTTGTGTCTCCCGCCTTTTATACATGGGCGGCAATGTTAGTTATCTTTTAAGAATGTTTTCGTTCTTTTCAGAACGAACGTTTGATTGATAAACTCTCGGAGGAGGATTGCTCCTCCGAGAGTTTTTTTGTATATATATAAGTATTTATATTTTATCTGTCTGGTTTGACGGAATATTACTGCAAGTTAATATTATCTTCGTTGAGAACCCAAGGGTTAACAGTAACAGTAACGTTGAGATAGTAGAAATCATTCTCTGTTGGTTTACCATTAGGAACCTGAGCACCTACGTTGAAGATATTGTTAATATTGAGGCGATAGATGCTGTTACGCTGGATAATGCCGGCGATGTGATTATCCTTGATAACCTGCTTGTAGTATGTCTTACCTCCCTTGAATACTTCAATCTTGTTATCCTCACGGAACTTTGCTAACTCTTGTTCGCTATTGATGGCATTACTCAATTTTGTCTTCATTGTAGCTGCGGTCTCGCCTTTGCCGAAGAGGTCTGCTACATCCTTGTAATCTTCGAAGATCTGAGTGAAAGAGGTGTAGATAACGTTGTTGTAACGATAGAATGTACCATCCGTGAAGTCTGCAGCACCAGTAAACTTGCTGTCATCCAACTTAATCTGATACTCGAAGTACATGGTTGTAGGATTTTCTGATGAATTGTTCTCAAATACGTAGTTTACCTTGGTTGCTTCAGTAGTAGTGAAACCACCATCCTTGTAATCGTAATTGCCACCGAAATCTACTGTTGGCTGGTAGTAGCTGAATCCTTCTGGAATGAGGAGTTTATTATCAGCACTCCAAGTCTGCATCACGTAAGACTTATTTGCCAAGTTAGAAACAGCATAGTTTAACAACTTAATCTCCGCAACCTTCTCCTTAGCATCTTTCATAGCAACCTTCAAAGCATCTGAAGCATTAGCTGGAGCTTCTGCAAGAACAGTTGATTTACCAGGATTTGGAGCATCAATACGAGCTACTACACGCTCAACCTTGATAGGAGCATTAGTTGTTGTAGATTTTCCATCTTTTGTTGTATAATTAACCTTTGCAGGGTTCTGCTTGTTATTGTTTGCCTTGATGAAGGTTACAGAATAACCGTTACCATTTACCTGTGCATCGTTCTGGTTGAACATAGCAAAGTTGTCGTCTTTAGCGAATGGATCTGCGAACTTGCTAGTCGCTGTAAAGACGTTTTTGTTGGTAGCTGCGAAGTCCATTTCAGGTGCTGGCTTGTTGTTACCAGCCAAGAAATATACACGATATGTCTTACCTGCTTCAACTTGCGGAACCTTGATTTCGTAAGTCTTGCTACCATCCTTCTTTTTAGAAGCATTATCTTTAACATCTCCAGACCAATCCAAATTAGATAAGTCTTCATGGAAAGCAATGTTGTTTTTGTCATCTACCAAATACAAAGTACCATTTTTGATAGCTGCTTCACCTGCTGTAGCATTCTCAGTAGGATCAAGAACAGAAGTTCTTGTACCGCTAGCATTTGGAGACTGTACAGTCAAAGTCATGTAGAAACCATCTACCTTCTCCTGACCAGCGTTGCCAGCCAAATCATCATTACTGCTGCAGCTAGTGAATGACAAAGCTGCGGCTGAAACCAAGCTCATTACGAGCAAATTCATTTTTTTCATAATCTTTTTACTTAATACAAAAAAGTTATACAATATATTTAATTAATTCTTATTCTCAAAATTAAGTTTCGCACATATTGGCACAATCCGCTGAAAACAGATCGTATTTAACATCATCTTTTATCTTATACTTATATAAATAGAAAGTAAATAGTTACTTTAAAGTGCCTGGTTTACTTTATCCAGGTTTTCCTGCGCCTCCTTCAAACCACCGGCAACAGCTTTCTCGAAGTATTGCTTGGCTGTCTGATAGTCTTCCTTCATGGCAGCCAGACAACCGCGGGCATTGTCTGCCTCGGCGCTGTCGCCTGCTTTCAGGAGATATTTCTCTGCACTCACCTTGTCGCCACGTTCGATGGCAGCTGAGGCTGCATTGAGATTGGCAAGCTTATCTTCAGGGAACATTCTTACAGCTATGTCGAAAACATTGTTGAATTCGTCGCTACCCTTAGGATAAGTCTGGGCTACCAGATACATCTCCTGGAGAGAGAGCTTCTGAGGACGAGTCTTGATAACCTCTCTAGCCTTTTCTACATTGAATGCCTGAACATCATATTCTATCGTATAGTCGGTACGGCGAAGTGATGGCCATACATTCTGCAGGAGATAGTGATAAGCCTGAGGAGCCTTCTTGAGCAATGCTTTCTCTTTGGCATCTGGCTGCATGTTGCTGTTGATAATCTCAAGTGCAGCTTCCTTCTGCGGAATATCGTTCTCATTTACATACTTGATAGTTCCAGCCCAGTCCTCTGCAGTAGCTGTTGTCGCAAACAGTTTTGAAGAAATTGGATAGGTCTTCAGAATATGCTGCAAAAGTGCCTGTGTACGATTAAGCGACAACTTGTTATTGTTGGCATATCCGCCATCTGGTGATGCATAGCCGTGAAGTGTTATTTGGGTGATGGTTACATCCGAATCGTTCTTTACAAGGTCAAGAGTCTTGCGGATATTATCCAGTTCGTTGGCATTTTTGCCCAAATCGTACAGTATATCCCACTTGTTCACCTTGAAGTTCAAACGGGCAGAACCATTCTCCTTTCTTGCCTTTACGGCTTCTGCCTTAGGCTGTACATAAGCGTTGAAGAGATTCTTCGGAGTAGCGAATGCACGTCCTTCCGGATTCAGGATACCTTCGTCGAGAAGTTGCTGGTTGCAGCCACAGGCATCATTGCTGATGGCGAAGTTTGAGTTCTTCATCCAGTCGCTGAATGGTGCGGCGTATTCATAATGAAGCGTCTGTGCTGTCTTGTTCTTACGGAGCGCCACGATGAGTGGGTTTGCCGTAGCTGTTTTCTGGTTACGCTGATAGTAAATATATCTCTTTTTACCCATCACCTCAACGCTCGGCATGAAAAGTGTATCCTTTTCGTTGAGGATCATTGGGGTATAGATGAGACCATTGTTGCTGGCAAGCTGAATTTGGTCGAGATTCAGGTCCATAGCCACTTTCACTTGGTTGCCAACCTTTCTGATTGCCTTATTCTGGATTTTCAGGTTCTTGTAAGCCTGCTGGGTATTATCGGCTGATATAGGAAGAGCGATAAGCAAGGCTCCGAACATACTACCTATTATATTATATGTATTCATGACTGATTCTTTTTAAAAAACATACACTAAGTTGAGAGCAGCTTTCGTTGGGCCCACATAGTTGTGTGCCTTGTCATCTTCAAGTTTATCTCCGCATTGTGCACAGTTAAACTTATCAGCCTTAGAGTAGACATAGCCTACGCCAAGTTCAGCTTCCAAATTCCAATGTTTCGAGAGAGCCCAAGCGTAGCCGTAAGCTACACCTGCACCGATAAACCATCCTTCATACCGATAGTCTTTCAGCTTAGAAAAATCAGTGCCCAGAAACTTGAAGTCAAGATCCATGCCACCGATGTTGTGAGATCCACCCAAGGCATGGAAGCCGATGAATGAACCCATCATTTTGTTACAGAACCAGTATCTGGCCTCTGGCTGAACGAGCCAGTGTTTCCATTTCTTGTTCTTTGAAAACGTCCAAGGATTGTAGTTTCCGGATACGTCGAGTGTCCATTTTGGGGAAAGACCGAATTCAACACCCAAGTTCATGGTTGTTGTTGCATCATACAGCAAGTTGGTCTTTACCGCTGCTTTCTGCGCTAGTGCGGGACAGATAAAACTGCCGAGTGTCACTAACGCAATTAAAATCCTTTTCTTCATACCTCAATTAATCTTTTCTTTATTAAAAAATACATTGAATGATTTAGAATCACCTTTTACTTACTTATACTCTTTTAAAATGATTACCAATACCTGAATCTACTGAGAACTCTTGTTTCCTGAAGTCTGATTTCCACTGTTTCTTTTTTACTTCCAGTTTACTTTCAACTTACTTTTTAGCTCATCTGTATCTCAAATTTTTGGATTACGTCTGCAAAAGTATAGTGAATATTTAAGACGACCAAACTTTTCTGCACTGAAAAATACTGAAAAATACCCATATTTAACAAAATAGTACGCTGATTTATGCTTAAAATCGTTAAAGTTGCACGATTTTCTGATATTTGTACAAGTTTTTCTGATATAATTTGTATTTTTGCAGCCGAAATCAATAATTCCCTTAAAAATGGCAATTTCCTAGAAAAAGAGCCGTTTGACTTACGAAAGTATAAGTAAGATTTAAGAAAATAACCAAAACGAAATGAAACTGAAGAATGACATGGTAAACCTGATTGTGAGGGTAGAGCATCATTTATGCCCTCTATATTGTGGTGTGGTAGACCGCCGACGCATTATCGCCTTTCTACTTCTGACGATAAGCGAGCTGAT
>OOCI01002220.1_pt1 | contig 12336 bp, 12 predicted proteins | sample 1671761 | NCBI WGS metagenome assembly OOCI01 (sample SAMN06348190, study PRJEB24527) | human gut metagenome | biome: human gut; feature: ankylosing spondylitis patient; material: feces | host: Homo sapiens | place: China | collected 2015-10
TGGGCGGTGCTGCCGTTATGATGTTCTCTTCCATCGTGGTCAGCGGCATCCAGCTGATCACCAAGGAAAAGATGACTCCGCGCCACCTGACCATCGTGTCTGTGGCACTGGGCGTGGGCTATGGCATGGGTGCCAACAGCGGCATTCTGGCACAGGCTCCGCAGGCCCTCCAGCTGATCTGCGGCGAGTCCGGCATTGTTCCGGCCGCCTTTGTGGCAATTCTGCTGAACGTGCTGCTGCCCAAGAACGATATGGCAGAGTAAGAAGCCGTTTTCATAAACATTGAACAATGCTTGCGAAAGCAGCTTCTAAGCTTCAGCCTTTTTGCCGGGCAAGGGCTTCCAGCTGCTGCAACACCTCCGGGGTGTCTGCATCCAGCAGCTCTGCGCTGTCCGCAATGTAGACCGTGCGCACCTGCGCAGGGTACTTTTTAAGCAGTACGTTGCCGCCTTTATTTTCCGGCAGGGTGAGCAGTTCCGGAAAGAAGCTGCTTCCAAACAGAACGGGACTTCCGACAAGAGATGCCGGGTCGTTTTCGGCCACGGCTCCCAGACGGAAGATCTCCCGTTCTGTTTCTTTTTGCCATTCTGCCGGGGAGGGCTGCTCACGGCAGAAAAGAGCGGTCATAGCTTCTACCGTCTCCCGGCGCAGCAGGGGCTGATCCCCGGGCAGAAACATACAACTGTTAAGCTCCGGCAGCTGCTCCAGCAGCGCCGAAAGACCCAGCCGAACGGTATCGTTGCGGCCAGGCAGGCTGTGCAGCAGCACCGGAACGCCCTGCGCCCTGCACAGCGCCTGCACCTCCTCCGAGCGGGTCACCACAATACGGGCGGAGATACCGGGTGTAGCGGTAGCGGCAAAGGCCCGGCAGAGCATGGGCTGCCCGCAAAAATCTGCCAACAGCTTGTTTGCGCCAAAACGGCGGCTCAGCCCGGAAGCCATGATCACACAGCCGACCGTAAGCGACTTTTTCATACAAATACACCCCTTCAGCAGCATTTTATAATAGTATTATACCGAAAGCTGTGCTAAAATAAAAGCAGAGATATCGCAGCGATAGAAAAGAGAGGTACTGCACATGATGACGATCCGAGAATACAAGCGGGCAGAAAGTCTGGAGGAAGCGTGGCAGCTGAACCAGAAAAAACCAAACCGCATTTTGGGCGGCATGATCTGGCTGAAGATGGAAACCATCAATGTCGGCACCGCCATCGACCTTTCCGGTCTGGGGCTGGATACCATTGAGGAGAACGAGGAGGGCTTTTCCATCGGCGCTATGGTCACCCTGCGTCAGCTGGAACAGCACCCGGGGCTTGCCGCCTACACCCACGGTGCCATGCGGGAGGCTGTGCGCCATATCGTGGGCGTGCAGCTGCGCAATCTGGCAACTGTGGGCGGCAGCATTTACAGCCGGTTCGGCTTTTCGGACGTGCTGACCATGTTCCTTGCCATGGATTGTGATGTGGAACTGTACAAGGGCGGCATCCTGCCTTTGCAGGAATATGCCCAGCGCCCCTACGACCGGGACGTTCTGGTGCGGCTGATCGTAAAAAAGACACCGATGCAGCTTTATTACCAGTCTGTGCGCAACAGTCAGACCGATATCCCGGTGCTGACCTGTGCTGCCGCCCGGATGGAGAACGGCGATTACCGCATCGTCATTGGTGCGCGTCCGCTGCGCGCCGTGCGGTTCGAACTCCCGGCAGAGCCTGCCCTTGCGGGAGAACAGCTTGCCGCGCAGTTTGCCGAAGGCATAAAGGCGCAGATCGTTACCGGCTCTAATATGCGCGGCAGCGCCGAATACCGAAGGCATCTGGCAGGCGTGCTGACAAAGCGCGCAGTGCTGGAGCTGGAACAGCGTAAAATGCAGGAGGAAAAGTAAATGCAGATCACACTTACCTTGAACGGCATCCGGGTGTCCGAGGAGATCGCCCCGGATATGCTTTTGATCGATTTTGTCCGTGCACACGGCTGCAAGAGCGTCAAGCGCGGCTGCGAAACTTCCAACTGCGGTCTGTGCACCGTGTTTATGGACGATAAGCCTGTGCTGTCCTGCTCCGTGCTGGCAGCCCGCGCCGATGGGCACAAGATCACCACGCTGGAGGGGTTGCAGGAAGAGGCTGCCGAGTTCGGTGCCTTTATCGCAGATCAGGGTGCAGAGCAGTGCGGCTTCTGCAACCCGGGCTTTATTATGAATGCGCTGGCTTTATTCCGGGAGCAGCCGTACCCCACCGAAGAGCAGGTGAAGGAATACCTTGCCGGAAACCTGTGCCGCTGCTCCGGCTACGAAGGCCAGCTGCGCGGCATTATGAGCTTTCTGGCATGGAAAAAGCAGAAGGAGGGCGTACAGTGAAAACCGTCAACAAACCGTTCCGCAAAAAAGACGCGATGCAGCTGGTCACCGGCCAGCCTGTCTATATGGATGATATCATCCCGCAGGACTGCCTGATCGTCAAGCTGCTGCGCTCGCCCCATGCAAACGCCATCGTCCGCACCATCAACACCGCTGTTGCCAAAAAAGTGCCCGGCATCGAGGCTGTCTTCACTTGGGAGGATGTGCCGCAGGATGCCCGCCGTTACACGCAGGCCGGCCAGACCTACCCGGAGGCCAGTCCCTATGACCGTCTGCTCATCGATCGCCACGTCCGCTTTGTGGGAGATGTGGTGGCCATCGTAGCCGGTAAGGATGAAAAGTGCGTGGACAAGGCACTCAAGCTCATTAAAGTGGATTATGAGGTGCTGGAAGCCGTGCTGGATTTCCACACCGCAAAGGATAATCCTATCCTTGTGCATCCGGAGGATAACTGGGAAAGCCTTGCCCCCGTGGGCGCCGACAACAAGCGCAACCTCTGCGCTCATGATGAATGCGGCAATGGTGATATCGACGCTGTGCTGGCCGGGTGCGATGTGGTCATCGACCATGTGTACCACACCAAGGCCTGTCAGCAGGCCATGATGGAGACCTTCCGCACCTATTGTTCCATTGATACTTATGGGCGGCTGAATGTGCTCAGCTCTACCCAGATCGTGTTCCATGCCCGCCGCAACATCGCCAATGCACTGCACATTCCCAAGTCCATGGTGCGTGTCTCCAAGCCCCGCATCGGCGGCGGCTTTGGTGCAAAGCAGACCGCCGTCAGCGAGGTGTACCCGGCCTTTGTGACTTGGATGACCAAAAAGCCCTCCAAGCTCATCTTCAGCCGCGTGGAAAGCCAGACGGCTTCCTCGCCGCGCCACGAGATGGAGATGCACGTCCGTCTGGGTGCTACCAAGGACGGCATCGTGAAGGGCATCGACCTGTACACCCTGTCCAACACCGGTGCTTACGGCGAGCACGGCCCCACTACCGTGGGTCTGTCCGGTCACAAATCCATCCCGCTGTACGGCAAGGCCGAAGCCTTCCGCTTTGTCAGCGATGTGGTATATACTAACCACATGTCTGCCGGTGCATATCGCGGCTATGGTGCTACACAGGGTCTGTTTGCGGTGGAATCTGCCGTCAATGAGCTGGCACACAAGCTGAACATGGACCCCATTGCACTGCGCCTGAAGAACACCGTACAGGAGGGCGATGTGATGCCCGCCTACTACGGCGCAGTAAATACCAGCTGTGCGCTGGACCGGTGCGTGCTCAAGGTGCGTGAGATGATCGACTGGGAGCACAAGTATCCCGCCCGGGATATGGGCAACGGCAAGATCCGTGCCGTAGGCATGGGTATGGCCATGCAGGGCTCCGGCATTTCCGGCATGGACGTGGGCAGTGCTACCCTCAAACTGAACGATGACGGCTTTTATACCCTTATGATCGGTGCTGCCGATATGGGCACCGGCTGCGATACTACGCTGGCGCAGATCGCTGCCGAGGTTCTGGACTGCCCGCTGGATAATATTACCGTCTTTGGTGCGGATACGGATTCCTCCCCCTACGATTCCGGCTCCTACGCCTCCAGCACCACCTATGTCACCGGTAAGGCTACCGAAAAGTGCGCCATGAAGCTGCGGGAACAAATCTGCAAGTTGGGCGCAGAGCTGCTGGACTGCCCGGCGGATGCCGTGGAGTTTGACGGTAAGGTCGTGTTTGAAAGCGCTGACCCCACCCGCCAAAAGACCCTGTCCGAGATCGCCTTTGCTTCTCAGTTTGGCCATAAGATCCCGCTGGAATTTACCGAGACCCATACCTCGCCTTTGTCGCCGCCACCGTATATGGTGGGCGCTGCCGAGGTAGAGGTGGATACCGAGACCGGCGAGGTGAAGGTGCTGGAATTTGACGCCTGCGTGGACTGCGGCACCCCCATCAACCCCAACCTGACCCGTGTGCAGGCAGAGGGCGGTATTTTGCAGGGCATCGGTATGACCCTGACCGAGAACATCACCTACGACAGAAACGGATACCCGGAGGAGAACTCTCTGTTCCAGTACAAGATCCCTGCCCGCAACGATATCGGGCATATCCATGTGGAGTTTGAGAATAGCTATGAGCCCAACGGCCCCTTTGGCGCAAAGTCCATCGGTGAGGTGGTCATCAATACGCCGCTGCCCGCCATCTCGGACGCCATCTACAACGCCATCGGCACCCGCTTCTACGAGCTGCCCATTACCCCGGAGCAGATCGCAATGGCAGTTGCAGCCAAGCAGTAATAGCAGATGCTGAACGAAAAAGAGCTTCCGTTTCTGGCAGAGAAAGGGCATATCGTTTCTCTGGTAGGCGGCGGGGGAAAAACGACCCTGCTGTATGCCATGGCAGACCACTGTGCCCGCAAGGGATGGCAGGTGCTTGTGACTACGACCACCCACATCCGGCAACCGGCAGCCTGCTATGCACCGGATGACGCAGCGCTTACCGCCTTATGGCAAGCGGGTCACTATGCAGTGATCGGAACCCCGGCAGAAAACGGAAAGCTGACTTTGCCGCAGCTGCAGCTTTTGCGCCGGATGGAGCAGGCGGATGCGGTGCTTATAGAAGCAGACGGGGCAAAGCACTACCCCTGCAAGGTTCCGGCGGCGCACGAGCCGGTGCTGCTGCCCCAAAGCGATATCGTTTTGGCAGTGGCAGGGCTTTCGGCGCTGGATAGGCCCTTGCGGGAGGTCTGCTTCCGTTATGATACCATCCGTCCGCAGTTTTTAGCGGCTGCGCCGGATGCGCCTCTTACACCGTCTGTGCTGGCACAGCTGCTTGCAAGCGCGCAGGGCGGCCGCAAGGCGGTGGGTGACCGGCAGTTTTACGCCGTGCTCAATCAGGCCGATACGCCGGAATTGCGCCAGCAGGGCATACAGATACAACAGCTTTTGCGTCAGCAGGGCATACCGTGCGTGCTGACGCATTTCAAAGAGGAAGAACGCGCATGAGCAAGGAAGATAAGATCGTGTTCTGTACCGGCGGCGGCTGCACCGCAAAGCTGGGTGCCGGGGTGCTGAGCCGTATTCTGGAAAAGCTGCCCCGGGGCGAAAAAGACCCGGATCTTCTGGTCGGCTATGACAGCCGGGATGATGCCGCAGTCTACCGCATTACGGACAACATTGCACTGGTGCAGACTGTGGACTTTTTTCCGCCGATGGTGGACGACCCCTATACCTTTGGGCAGATCGCAGCCACAAACGCCCTGAGCGATGTCTACGCCATGGGCGGCGAGGTAAAAACTGCCTTAAATCTGGTCTGCTTCCCGGAGGATATGGACTTGAATGTGCTGGGCGAGATCTTGCGCGGCGGTGCTGAAAAGGTGGCAGAAGCCGGCGGCAGTCTTGCAGGCGGGCACTCCATTGCGGACAGCGGGGTGAAATACGGTCTTTCTGTAACCGGCCTTGTAGACCCGCATCGGATGTATACGAACGACACCGGTATGCCGGGCGACAAGCTGGTATTGACCAAGGCTTTGGGTGTGGGGCTGCTGTGCACGGCAAACCGTGTGGGCGAAGCCGCCCCGGAGGAGATGGAAGCGGCAATTCGCTCCATGACCACTCTGAACAAAACAGCGGCAGAGATCAGCCGCAAATACCGCGTCCATGCCGCTACGGATGTGACCGGCTTCAGCTTTCTCGGCCATCTGCACGAGATGATGGGCGGCAAACTTTCCTGCGTCATCCATGCAAATGCCGTGCCAGTGCTGCCGGGCGCAGAAAAGGCAGCCGATGCGTTTTTGTACACCGCCGCCGGGCAGCGCAACCGCAACCACACCGGGCCGTTCGTTCGGTTTAAAAACGTAAGCTTTGCCATGGAGGAAGTCTTGTTCGACCCGCAGACCTCCGGCGGGCTGCTATTTGCAGTAGACCCGGCAGATGCAGCAACACTGGAACAGGAACTGCGCGCCGCAGGTCTGCCCGCGAGCATCGTGGGAGAGATCCTGCCGAAGCAGGAAATTGAGATCACCGTAACAGACAAATGAGAGGAGTAATCAACATGGCTGAATTTATCAAAGTGGATGCACTGGGCGATGCCTGCCCGCTGCCTGTCGTCAAGGCAAAAAAGGCCATTTCCGAGCTGCAGGGCGCGGGACAGGTGGAGGTACTGGTGGACAACGAGATCGCTGTGCAAAACCTGACCAAGATGGCACAGCAAAAGGGTTATCAGTACAGCGCTGAAAAGCTGGAAGAGCGCAAATACCGTGTGCTGTTCACGCTGGGCGAAGTAGTAAGCGCCCCAGCAGAAGATGCTCCTGTCTGCACCTCTGATGCCCGCACTGATACGGTGGTGGCTATTTCCGCTGCCGTTATGGGCGATGGCAGCGAGGAACTGGGCAAGACCCTGCTCAAGGCCTTTGTATTTGCACTGACCCAGCAGGACAAACTGCCCAAGACCATTCTGTTCTATAACGGCGGCGCAGCGCTAACCTGTGAAGGCTCTGCCATGCTGGAAGATCTCAAGGCGCTGGAAGCACAGGGCGTAGAGATCCTGACCTGCGGTACCTGTCTGAACTTTTACGGCCTTACCGAGAAGCTGGCTGTGGGCAGCGTGACCAATATGTACACCATTGCCGAAAAGCTGACGCAGGCCGGAAACGTGGTAAAACCGTGATCTATCTGGATAACGCGGCCACCACTCTGCATAAACCGCCGCAGGTGGAACAGGCTATTCTGGAGGCACTGCACACGGCAGGCAACCCCGGGCGCGGCGCACACGAGCCCACCCTTCACGCCGCACGGATCGTGCTGGACACCCGTCTGGCGCTGGCAGAACTTTTCCATGTGCCGGACCCTTCCTGCATCTTTTTTGCCGCCAATGCGACCATGGCGCTGAACACAGTACTGAACGGCGTGCTGCATCCGGGCGACCATGTCATCACAACGGTATGCGAGCATAATTCTGTTCTGCGTCCGCTGTACCGGCTGCGGGCACAGGGGGTAGAGGTCTCTTTTACCGGGGTGGATGCGGCTGCACAGCTTTGTTACGACCAGTGGGAAACGCTGTTGCGTCCCACGACTCTGGCACTGGTGGTGACAGGGGCTTCCAACGTGACCGGCAATGGCATCGACCTTGCCCGCGCAGCGGATTTTGCCCACCGGCACGGTCTGCTGCTGATCGTGGATGCAGCCCAGACTGCCGGTGCGCAGCCCATTGATGTACAGCAGCTGGGCATTGATGCCCTCTGCTTTACCGGCCACAAGGCACTTCTGGGACCGCAGGGCACCGGCGGAGCTTATGTGCGCCCCGGGTTACAAATTGCGCCGCTCCTTGTTGGCGGCAGCGGCGTGCACAGCTTTGACGAAATGCACCCCTTGCAGATGCCCACCGCACTGGAGGCTGGCACGCTGAACGTGCACGGCCTTGCGGGGCTTTGCGCCGGGGTGCGCTGGCTGTTGGAGCAGGGCGTAGAAAACCTTGCTGCCCGGGAAAACGCCCTTGCCCGCCTGTTTTATGAGCAGGTGCGTACTGCGCCGGGCGTAACAGTGTATGGTGATATGGCTATGCAGCCTCGTGCGCCCATTGTGGCGCTGAACATCGCACAGGAGGATTCTGCCCGGGTGGCAGATATCTTGTGGGAGGACTACGGCATCTGCGTGCGTGCCGGAGCGCACTGTGCTCCGCTGATGCACAAGGCCCTTGGCACTGTGGAGCAGGGCGTGGTACGGTTCAGCTTTTCCCATTTCAATACGGAGCAGGAGGTACAGCAGGCAGCGCAGGCAGTTTGCGCACTTGCCCGGGAGATTTTATGCGAGTAAAACGAAGCTATATCGTGCTTTCCTTCCGTACTACCTTAGAGGCTATGGAGTGGGAAAAGCAATGCAATGCCCGGCAGGTGCCCGGGCGGCTGATCCCGCTGCCGCGTGAGATTTCGGCAGGGTGCGGGCTTGCATGGCGTATGCTGCCGGAGGACTGGCAAAGCTGGCAGGCAGAACTGGATCAGACACAGTTTGATAAGGTAACACCTGTGGAGCAATAATTAAGGGAGAGAAACACCAATGAACAGACAAACGCTTGCAGACGTTCTGCAAAGTACAAACCAGACCGGCAGCTATACGCTGGCTACCGTGCTGGAAGGCGCAGAGGCAGGCAGTCAGCTGCTGCTGCGGGACGGAGACGCCCTGTGGCAGACCCAGAGTGCCGAACTTTTGCAGCGTCAGCTTGCCGTCCTGCAGGCCTGTACCGCTACGGGCTTTCTTACACTGGAAGGTCAGCGGGTATTTGCTGAGCGCTTTGGTGCGGTGCCGCAGCTGGTGGTCTGCGGCGGCGGTCATGTTGCTGCTGCCCTTGTAAAGCAGGCAAAGCTTCTCGGCATACCAGTGCTTGCCATAGATGATCGGGAGGAATTTGCTCAGCAGCTGCGCGCCGCCGGAGCGGATACCGTGCTCTGCGCTCCCTTTGCGCAGGCGCTTCAGGGTGTGCCCGGCGGGGCGGAGACCTATTTTGCGGTGCTGACCCGCTCCCACGTCTTTGATCTGGACTGCCTTACCCGGATTCTGCAAAAGCCTGCGGCCTATGTGGGCATGATGGGCAGCCGAGGCCGTGCCGCATTGGTGCGCCGTCAGCTGTTGGAGAACGGTCTGGACAGCCAGCGGATCGATGCACTCTGCGCACCCATCGGCCTTGCCATTGGCGCACAGACGGCTGCGGAGATCGCGCTTTCCATTCTGGCGCAGATCGTGCAGGTCAAAAATGCCCGCCCCCAGACCGAGGGCTATCCCGTCGCATTGCTGGATGCGATGGTGCAGGCAGAAAAAGCCCATACCCCGGCGGTACTGGCTACTATTATTGCGCGGCACGGCTCCACCCCGCGGGATGTGGGCGCAAAAATGCTCGTTCTGCCCGATGGCAGTATAGTGGGCAGTGTGGGCGGCGGCATTATGGAGCATTACACGGTACAGGCGGCTCAGAAGCTGTTAGCACAGGCTGTGCCCGCCTTGCAATGCTTACAGCTTTCGGCTGACGGCAAAAACGAGGACACAGCCATTGCTGCCTGTGGCGGCTCCATGGAGGTGCTATTGCAGACACTTTTCTCCGGGGAGGAAATAAAATGAAAAAGGACGCCCTAATTATCGTGCGCGGCGGCGGCGACCTTGCCACCGGTACCATCCACCGGTTGTGTAGCGCCGGGCTGCGGGTGCTGGTATTGGAAACGACACAGCCCGCAGCCATCCGCCGTCAGGTAGCTCTGTGTGAAGCAGTGTATGAAGGCGAAGCCACTGTTGAGGGTCTGCGCGCTGTCCGCATTGAAGCATTGGAACAGGCACAGTCCGTCTGGGCGCAGGGCGCTGTTCCGGTGCTCGTTGACCCAGAGGGGGCCTGTATTGCCCGGGCAAAGCCGGAGGTCGTAGTGGATGCCATTCTGGCCAAGCGCAACCTTGGCACCAGCCGGGATATGGCACCGTTGACTATTGCCCTTGGCCCCGGCTTTGTAGCCGGGCAGGACGTAGATGCCGTGGTAGAAACCAAGCGCGGCCACCGGCTTGGCCGGATCATCCGGGAGGGGAGCGCTATCCCCAATACCGGCATTCCCGGCGTCATTGGCGGGTACGGTGCAGAGCGGGTGATCCATGCACAGGCCGCCGGTGTTTTTATGAATGTGCGTAAAATCGGCGATTTAGTAGAGAAGGGTGAGACTATTGCCACCACCCGCACCCCGGAGGGGGCAGAAATCCCGGTCACAGCACAGATTCCCGGCATTCTGCGCGGATTGCTGCGCAGCGGCTATCCGGTTACGCCGGGCTTTAAGATCGCAGATATCGACCCCCGGCGGGAGGAGCTTTCCAACTGCTTCCTGATCTCGGATAAATCCCGTTGCATCGCCGGTAGTGTATTGGAACTTGTCTGTGCACAGGTGTGGCAGTAAAGCCTATATAACAAAAATACCCCCTGCCGTTTTGCAAAAAAGGCTGCAAATACGGCAGGGGGGTTATGGTTTTATGTTAATTGCGGTAGCAGCGATCCTGCCCCACAAGCCAGTTTTCGCACAGACGCTGGGCTTCCTCTAAGCTGCGGCTCTCGCAGTCGAAGAAGGCACCGCGCATAGAGCGGTAGGAGTAGTGTACCTTAGGAACACCGTTGCCATCCTTGAAGCGCTCGTATCGTTCTTCACCGGGCATCAGAAAAAGCTGTTCCATGGTTCCTTCTCCTTTGTGTTCAAGCAGTCCAAACGGCCGCCGGGCGGCGGCACACAACGCTTGCTATTGTATCACGATGGAGAACAGTTTGCTATGGTCTTTTTATCCAAAGATACGCCGCTTTTTTCTCTGCAGTTGTGGCGAAGAAGGGATTGACAAATCATTCGTGCAAACTGCGTTCCTTTTCCAGCGCTACTTTCATGCCGTGGATACGTCCCAGTGCATAGGAGAGCATTGCTGCGCACAACAGGTTCAGCCAGCCGTAGCGAGCCTGATTCAGAGAGTTCATTATGCCAAGAATCAGGTTTGCCAAGCAAATCAGGGAAAGCATCCGATTGATTCGGCTCAGATGCGTCAGACGGGAGTCGATATCTGAGAGCAGCTCAAAGCTGCCAAGCTCCGCTTTCCGACGGAAGTACACCCAGTTGACGCAGCCGCCGATATATTCTGCACCCAGTTCCTTTACAAAGGCGCGGTAATCACTGCTGGGGTTCATCTCCAAGCGGATGATATACTCGCCCGGTTCACAGCGCACAAAAGTATAAAAGGAAAACCCGGTATTGTCCAGTACCCAGCCCTCCTGTGCCATCTCGTTCAGCCAGCGCTCTTCTTTTTCAAAATCCCACACAAAGAAAAGCTTGAAAACGGTTTTCTTTTCCTTCATAAGGCTTCCTCCTTCAGGATGCTCTCACCATTTGCCACAAGCTGCTGCAAGCGGGCAAGCTCGTGCTTTAAAATCTGTACGCCCTCTGCGGTAAGCTGGTATTCCTTTTTGCGGCTGCCGCTCTCAGCGGGCAGGGGACGGGTCCAGCCTTTTTCACACAGGGAGGTCAATGCGCCGTACAGCGTCCCGGCGGCAAGATGAACTCTGCCCCCGGAAAGCTGCTCCGTCTGCTGCATGATGCCATAACCGTGCTGCGGATGGTAAAGAGACAACAGGATATAATAGGTCGATTCGGTCAGTGCAAGGTTTTCCATACTGAAACACTCCATGGATTCTATCGGACGTCTTTATATCGTTAGCCGATATATTGCGCTTAAAGTATATCGTCTCCCGATATACTTTGTCAAGCGTTTTCTGAAAAAAGTCATCAAAAAGCTTTAAAACACGGTTCGTATGGAAAAACCGATGGAACGCGGGAAAATATTTTGTGCACTTTTCATAGTTTTCTTCTGAAGATTTTGGTGGTACAATATAGTCATCAAATTCTGCAATTCGGGAGGAGCTCCATGGCGGAAAAGTGTATTGAATTGGATAGTGTAGAGATCGCAGCGGCTGTTTTTGGCAACTGTGACCGGAATATTCGCTTATTGGAAAAAGAGTTTTCTGTTACCGCTGTCTGCCGCGGCACACAGCTTCGCATTTCCGGCGAGCCTGCCAATGTGGCGGCAGCGAACCGCGCCGTGGAGGGAATGCTTCTTCTGATCGAGAACCGCACCCCGCTGGAAGATCAGACTGTGCACTACTGCATCAGTCTGGCGCATGATGGCGCAGAGAAGCGGGTAAAGGAGCTGACCGAGGACTTTGTTACCGTCACGGTCAAGGGACGCCCGATCCGCCCCAAAACGCTGGGACAGAAGGAATACCTGAGCGCCATCCGCTCCAATGCCATTACCTTCGGTGTCGGCCCGGCGGGTACCGGCAAGACCTATTTGGCCGTTGCTATGGCGGTGAAAGCCTTCAAGGCCAAGGAGGTATCCCGCATCATCTTGACCCGCCCGGCGGTGGAGGCAGGGGAGAAGCTGGGCTTTCTGCCCGGTGACCTGCAGCAGAAGGTAGACCCCTATCTGCGGCCTCTGTAC
>OOCI01002222.1_pt1 | contig 12328 bp, 14 predicted proteins | sample 1671761 | NCBI WGS metagenome assembly OOCI01 (sample SAMN06348190, study PRJEB24527) | human gut metagenome | biome: human gut; feature: ankylosing spondylitis patient; material: feces | host: Homo sapiens | place: China | collected 2015-10
CCGGAGGCGCACAATGATTTCATCTTCGCCATCATCGGCGAGGAGACCGGTTTCATCGGAGCGGCCATCGTCATCATACTGTTCGTGGTGCTGGGAGGATGCATGATCAGCGTGGCCCTGCAGACCGCGGACCGTTACGCGTCGGTCAGCCTGCTGTGCATCACCGTATGGCTTGTCGGGCAGGCGCTGATCAACATCGGCGTCGTGGTCGGGGTTTTCCCCGTCATGGGCGTGCCGATGCCGTTCGTCTCGGCGGGCGGGTCGTCCCTGATCATGTGTCTGGCGGCGGCCGGCGTGGCCGCCTCGCTCATGCGCGCCTAACCTCAGATCAAGGCCGATTCGTCCCGCGCCTGACCGGAGGCGGGGCTGTCGGCGAAGCCAGCTGGGGTGGCCATAAGGCCCTTCCAACAGGACGAAATATGTCAAAGTCGGCTTGACGAAGCCGCGTTTTTTCATCACTCACGCTAAGCTCGGAGATTATGAGTTCATCACCTGTGCATATCGTTCTGGCAGGCGGCGGCACCGCCGGTCATGTCAACCCGTTGCTGGCCGTGGCGGATGCGATTCGCCGTATCCGGCCCGAGGCTTCCATCAGCATCATCGGCACGGCCGTAGGACTGGAGCACGACCTTGTTCCCCGCGCCGGCTATGAGCTGGACACCATCGAAAAGGTCCCGTTCCCGCGGCGCCCCAACAAGGCCGCGCTCCAGTTTCCGGCCAAGTGGATGCGCGAGACCCGCAAGGTCCGCGATATCCTGCGTTCGCGTCACGCGGACGTTGTGGTCGGATTCGGCGGCTATGCCTCGGCTCCGGTGTATTCCGCGGCGCACAGGATGGGCATACCCGTCGTCATCCATGAGCAGAACGCCCGAGCCGGCATGGCCAACAAGCTCGGCGCGCGTTACGCTGCGTTCATCGGTACGGCGTACGAGAACACCGGCCTCAAGCCGGGATCCGGGTGCCGTATGGAGCGCGTCGGGCTGCCGTTGCGGCCGGCGATCAGCACGCTCGCGGCGCAGTTCGCGTCCGATCGCGCGTCCGTGCGCCAGTCGGGGGCCGAGGCGATGGGCATCGACCCAGCGCGTCCCATGGTGCTGGTCACCGGAGGGTCGCTGGGCGCGGTCAGCCTGAACAGGGCGGTGGCATCCAGTGCCGCGGTGCTGCTCGAACACGCGCAGGTCGTCCATCTGACCGGCAAGGGCAAGATCGACGAAGTGCGCTCGTTGGTGGGAGAGCGCGCCAATGCCGGGGTCTTCACCGGTGTGGGCCCTGATTCATACGGCAAGGGCGACTATCATGCGGCCGAATATCTGGAACGCATCGATCTGGCGTTCGCATGCGCCGATCTGGTGATTTGCCGGTCCGGGGCGGGATCGGTGTCCGAGCTCGCCGCCCTGGGCCTGCCTGCGGTGTATGTCCCGTTGCCGATCGGCAACGGGGAGCAGCGGTTCAACGCGCTTCCCGTGGTCAAGGCCGGCGGCGGGCTGATGGTGGCCGACAAGGATTTCACCGCGCAGTGGGTGCAGTCCCATGTGCCGTCGCTGCTCGCCGAACCGGACCGGCTGCGCGAGCTGGGCGACAAGGCATGGGAGTACGGCATTCGCGACGCCGCCGACACCATGGCCCGTCGCGTGCTTGAACTGGCGTAATGCGGCGCTCTGATTGGCGTCGGGTATGACCATAATGGTGACCAGCATGAATCATCAAGGAGAATCTGCAGTGTCTGAAGCGCAAACCAATGCCACCCCTATCGTCCTCGACCCGATGAGGGTCGCGTTCGCGCCCGACGCGACGGTGTTGCAACTGGGAAGGACCCATTTCATCGGCATCGGTGGCGCCGGTATGAGCGTGCTCGCCGAAATGCTCCATGAGCGTGGCGTCGACGTTGACGGTTCCGACCGTGAGGAAGGCTCGAAGACCGAACGGCTGCGATCCCTCGGCATCACCGTCGAAATCGGCCAGCAGGCCGACAACGTGCGTGGTGCCGACACCGTGGTGTACTCCAGCGCCATCAAGCCCGACAACCCCGAAATCGTCGCGGCGCACGAGCGGGGCATCCGCATCGTGCATCGCAGCGACATCCTGGCGTTGCTGATGAACGGCCGCCGGGCGGTCACCGTCGCCGGAGCGCATGGCAAGACCACGACAAGTTCGCTGCTATCCCACATCCTCGTCCATGCCGGAACCGGGGAGCTGGCCGATCCCAGCTACGCCATCGGCGGCACCATCCAGGCACCCGGGGGAGCGGTACTGGATGGCGGGCATGCCGGACGCGGCGACGTATTGGTCGCGGAGGCGGACGAATCCGACGGCAGCTTCTGCAAGTACCGTCCCTCGATCGCGGTGATCACGAACGCGCTCGCAGACCATCTCGACCATTATGGCGACGAGGCGCATTACTGCGCCGCGTTCGTCGACCATGCGGGGCATGCAAGCGGACATGTCGTCGTGACGGGCGATGACGAGGGTGCCGTGGCCGTGCTGCGCGACCTCGACCCGTCCGTGGCCCGTCGAACGATCGTGTACGCCACCAAGGATGCCGACCAGATCGGGGACCTGCGCGGCGCCACGCTGGTGCGCATCGATGCCGAGCATGAGAGCGCCGACAGCGGCCGGGAGACCTTCACCGTCCATGTGCCGGCGTCACTCGCGTCGGTCTGCGGCTGTGGCGACGCCGATCTGGCGTTGCCGGTCAGCCTCGCCATCCCAGGCATGCACAACGCGCGCAACGCGACCGCGGCCATCCTGGCCGCGATGCTGTTGGGCGTGACACCCGAGGCCGCAGCCCAGGCCGCCTCGACGTTCCTCGGAGCCTCGCGCCGGTTCCAGATGCGCGGCGAGGAGAACGGCGTGACGGTGGTCGACGATTACGCGCATCATCCCACGGAGATCAGCGCGCTGCTCGACGCCGCCCGGCGCCGGTACCCGCGTTCCGTCATCCGGGTGCTGTTCCAGCCGCACCTGTTCTCGCGCACGCGTACGTTCGCCCACGAGTTCGCCGAGGCGCTGTCCAAGGCCGATGACGTCATCGTCACCGGCATCTTCCCCGCACGCGAACTGCAGCGGGACTTCCCGGACGTTTCCGCCATGACCATCGTCGATGCCGCGCAGGACGTGCCGCACGCTTCGGCGCAGGGCGACGGGACGTGGATCAGCGCGGTCGACGACATGCAGGTGGCGGCTCAGATGCTGGCGATGCGCTGCCGTCCCACGGACGTGGTGTTCACCGTCGGCGCGGGGGACATTACCGCCATGGGCGCGGTGATCCTGCACGCACTGGGGGCCCGGCACAATCTCGGTGACCGCTGATGGCACGGCGGGTCGTTTCCTCACATGGCGATGCCGGTCGTGAGGCCGGGCAAGGGTCCGGCTCGCGCAAGCCGCGCACGACGGCAGACAGGGCCTCATCGTCGGGTGCCGAAGCCAATCGCGTCGCCGTGACACGGGAACGCCAGACCAGGAAAAAGCCTCGCACCGCGTCGAATGACGTGTCCCGGAAGGCCGCATCCGGAGAGGCGTCGCCGGGGAGAACCACGGTCGGGAAGGCGACGGGCCGGCAGATGACGTCCGGCAGGAAGTCGGAAAAGGCCTTAGGAAAGGAGACTTCCCGACAGGTAAAGGGCGGGAAAACAGTCTCCCGAAAATCGAGGTTCGGAAAGACGGCGTCCCGGAGCGTTTCGTCGTCCTCGTCCCGGTCGGTATCACGCGCCGAAGGTTTCGTCGACGCGCGTCGCCTGCACAGCGAGGATGTGGTCAAGAAGACGCTCGATGAGAACGTCGGCGTGCTCGGCGTGGCGACCCGTCCCAAAGTGCTGGATTTCGACGCGCGCCTGAAGGAGCGGAAGAAGGCGGGCACCCGGGTCGCCGCCATCCGCGTGCTGATTGTGATATTGGCCGCGGCGCTGGTGTCCGCGCTGATCTGGCTTCTGTTGTTCTCATCCGTGTTCCGTTTGGAAACCTCGCAGATCAGCGTCAGCGGCGGCAACGAATGGGTGAGCGAGAAGGATGTGCTGGATATCGCGAACCAGCAATCCGGCAAATCGCTGTTCCTGGTCTCCGCAGACAAGGTCAGCTCGCAGCTGAAGAACATCCCCGGCGTAACCCAGGCGAACGTCGTCAAACGGTATCCGCGCTCGCTGGAGATTGACATCAAGGCGCAGCAGCCCGCCGCCATGCTCAAGGAACCAGATGGAACCCTGGTGGCGGTCGACCGCAAGGCCCGCGTGCTCAACGCGGTGGGCAAGGCGTCCATGAAAGGTATTCCGGTCATCGAGGTGAGCTCGGTGGACAACGGTCTGAACAGCCGCGCCGTCAAGGAGGCACTGACCATCCTCGGCGGTCTGCCCGACACGATGCGCACCGTCATCACCAAGGTGAGCGCGAAAACGCAGGATTCCATCACCACCGAGCTGAGTTCCGGCAAATATGTCGTCGTCTGGGGTGATTCGTCCGAGCTGAAACTCAAGTCGGCGATCGTCGACAAGCTGCTCAGCGACCCGTCGCTGATAGGAGACAAGCATCAGATCGACGTGTCGGCCCCGAGCCGACCCATCATCAAATAGCGCGCGTTTCGCCGTGGGCAGGACGCGAAACGTGGGTGAAAATACGAAAAGGGCCGCATGATCGTTGGAATCATGCGGCCCTTGGCGAGTGGAGCTGCGGGGAACACGACCTGCCTCGACCTGCCGGATTTTGGCAGGTCGACCACCACCTCGTGTCCGACTGTGGTGGCGCTCCGTCTGACCGAAAGCCGGTGTCTGGCGAAATCCACGTCCTCGACGTGCAGTCCGGCCATCTCGCCCCATCTCAGTCCGCACAGGACGAGCACGAGCATCATCGTCCGCCGGTCGCCGGATTCGTCGGCGAGCCGGAACAGCTGTTCGACGGTGAGGTACGTGTGCTCCTTGCGCTTCTTGCGTGGCGTCTCGATGCCGTCGCACGGGTTGGATGGGATGAGCCTGTCGGCGGTGGCGTCGGCGCAGATGCCGCGCAGGATTCCGAGGTTGCGCAGCACGACGGTGGCGCTCCTGCTTTCGGCTTGGGCGCTGACCCATTCCTGGATTTCGGCGCGGGTCAGTGATTCGAGCGTGCGCGCGCCCCATTGCGGTTCGACATGGACGCGCCACGCGCGTTCGATCGATTCGACGTAGCTGGCCTTTGACGAGACGCGCTTCTTGGCTATCCACGCCGGCCAGAGCCCGCCGACCTTCCGGCGTCCGGCCTGCGGGTCGATGTACGTTCCGCTGGCCTTGGCGACGGTGACGTGTTCGGCCAGCCATTCCTGGGCGTCGCGTTTGCGTTGGAAGCCGCGCCGGCTGGTCTGCGTGCCGTCCGGCTTGCGGTAGATGACGCGCCATCGGCGTCCGTCCTTGGTGTCGTATGCGTCAATGGTCGCCATCTTCCGCCTTCTTCCGTGGCCTGCCGCCGCCGACGCCTCGGCCGGGGCGGCAGGCGTTCCACCGGTCGATGGTCTCCTCGCGCCAGCCTCTGGCCTTGCCGACGACCACGTCGGGGTCGGGCAGCCTGTAGCGTGCCAGTGCGCCTTTGGTGATGCCGAGGCGTTCGGCCACCTCGGTCATGCTCAGATAGCGTTCAGTCATCCTTGCCGCCCCGTCTGTCCATGGCGAGTGTGGCAAGGCTCCAGATGCCGGCCGCGAGTCCGAACAGTCCGGCCTGCCATGGTTTTCCCGCGAAGCCGAGCGTGGCCGACAGCAGGCCGCATGTGATGCCGCAGACGGCGAATATGGTGCTTGTTTTCATGATGGTCATGAAATAGGATGGAACTGGGGTTCCGGGCAATTGGAGTGCTCGGAACCCTTTCGTCATCTCTTATGGCGCGGTCTGCGCCGTATCGAGATGACGAGCGCCGCCAGTGCGATGATGTTGCTCACCACCGAGCTGATAGCGGTCACGATGTCCGTCCATTTCATGCTCACCTCCTTTCCGTTGACATAACTATTATAACAAAGTATGTAAAGTAATGCAAGTTGGGCACGACGAACCGCGCTCACCAAAATCATCAAAATGTGTCAGGATTATCCGGATTGTGAAGAAACGTTGACGAATCCACGCGCTCGCCGGTAAATTGAAGACGAAAGCAAGGAGGTGCCGTGGACGATGAGCATGAAGACGATGATGGAATCGATGCGGCGCGGAGCGGCTGCCGGAACGAGGATAGCGGTGACGGGACGTGTGGAATACAGGTCGCCGATTCAGGTGAAATCGGCCACGGAACTCCAGATGGCGGCGTGGAACAGGGTCGGCCGGACTCTTCGCGAGTCGATGGAACGGGAGAAGGCGTCCAGCAGGTAGCCCTTCAATGGCGTTCCGCCCCACTGCCGACCGTCGATGAATTCGCGGGCTACGAGCGGATCCAGCCAGGAGCCGCGGACCGGATCATCACCATGGCCGAGAAATCGCTCGACGCGGAGATCGAAGCTCAGAGAACATCGAACGAGGTCGCGGCCAAGGACCATAAAGCGCAGAACATCTGCATGATCATCGCCACTACCGCCTATTCGATCCTCCCGATCATCGGATTCGGAAGCGCGGTCGTCTGCGCCGCGCTCGGACAATCGGTGGCGGCCGCTTTCGGCGCGCTCATCGGAGCCGTCACGGCCGGACAGCAAATAATCCAGGAAATCAGGAAAAAGAGGTAACAGCAATACCCCGGCGCTCGCGATATGCGGGAGGCCGGGGTATTTGTTGTTATTCGTTCTTGTTTTTGCGCGGACGTCCGCCGCCGACGCCTCGGCCGGGGCGGCTGGCGTTCCACCGGTCGATGGTCTCTGGCAGCCAGCCGCGGGTGCGGCCGATCGTGGCGTCGGGTTCGGGGAGCTTGTAGGTGGCGAGGGCGCCCGTCTTGACGCCGAGGCGTCCGGCCACTTCGGTAAAGCTCAGATATTCAATGGGCATGTCAGTCCTTCCTTCCTGCGATGAGTGCGAAGACGGCGCTGACGATGGCGCATCCGGCGGTGAGGGTGAACGGCCACCGAACCATGCGCTGGCCGCCGTTCCGAGCGCGAATACCGCGCTGACTGTCGATTCCGTTCTCATGATGTTCCATGGCATAATCGGAGGTATGGGGTTCCGGCCCCTACGACTGGCCGGAACCCTTTCTCACTTTTTTCTCTTCGGTTCCCGTCTCATTTCCTTGACGAGTCCGGTAACCGCCTTGACGAGGGCCGCGAGGCTCGCGACGAGAAGCGAGAAGCTGGCGATGATCTCCGATGGTGTCATGTTCACCTCCTTTCCCGATATAACTATCATACCATAACAATGAAAGTAATGCAAGTCAGAACACGAAAAAACACAAAAAAATCAACGGATTGATAGACTTGATGCCACGCAAACGAAGGGGCGAGCATGGCCTACACAATCCGACAATATGAGACCAAATCCGGAAAAAGATACGAGGTGCGCTACCGCAAGCCGGACGGCAGCGCGACCGGCAAACGCGGCTTCAAGCGCAAAATGGACGCCGATGCATGGGGTGCCGCCAACGTGACCACCGCGAAAAGCGTCGGAGCCTACATCGACCCGCAAGCCGGAAGACGTTTGGTCGAAGACTTCTGGGAGCCATGGCTGGCCGCAAAAAAGACCAAGGCCAAACCAAGCTACATCGAAACGCTGGAACGGGCTTGGCGCGTGCGCGTGATGCCGAAATGGGGCATGCGCGAGGTCCAGTCGATCACCCACGATGAAGCGCAGGTGTGGGCCAGCGCACTGGCCGAATCGAAAAGCGCGAGCGTCGTGCTCCGCGTCGAAGGCATCCTCCGCGCATTGCTCGCAAAAGCCAAGGCCGACAAGTGCATGCACGACAATCCATGCGGATGGTCTCGAATTGCCCAGGAAATGCCGTAAGAGGCACGTGTATCTGGCCGTCGACCAATTGCTGGCCCTGGCTGACGCTTCTGATTGGCGAAGGCCCATTGTGCTCACGCTCGGCCTGTGTGGATTGCGTTGGGGCGAGCTGGTGGGCTTGCAGGTTGCAGGTCGGAGACGTCGATTTCAAGCGGCAACGTATCCATGTGCGCAGGTCGGCCACCGAAGTCAATCACGAGATCGTGGTGGACGCGCCGAAGACAGGGGAGGAGCGCACCGTCATCTTCCCACGGCTCCTAAAACCATGCCTGGAAGACGCCTGCGATGGCCGTCGGCCGTCCGACCTGCTTTTCCCCGACCGGCGCACCGGCTCGTATCTGCGCAAGACGCACGGGCCATGCAGCACGTCGAGCTGGTTCTATTGGGCGAAGAAGCGCAGTCTCGGTGACGAGATCGCGGACTCGATGACCATACACGACCTGCGCCACACGTGCGCGTCATTGCTGGTGCACGCTGGCGCGAATGTCAAGGCGGTGCAACGGCAGCTCGGTCACAAGAGCGCGACGATGACGCTGGATGTCTATGCCGACCTCTTCGACGATGATCTGGATGCAGTCGGCGATGCGATGGATGGTTTGCTGGTGCGGGCGATCGGTGAGGGTAGGAGTCTGACCGCTTGATTCGTGCCCACATTTTGCCCACATCCTGACGGTAATTGTAGTGATTTGCAGTGATTTGCAGTGATTTGGGGAAGTGGCGGGAACCGTTGGTAATAAAGGAAAAGCCGCCATTTCTGGCGGCTTCTTATTCGTGGAGCTGCGGGGAATTGAACCCCGGTCCGATGACCGAACCCTCAGTCTTCTACGTGCGTAGTCTGCTGGCCATATGGCGGTTTTTCTGCCCCCATCGATGTCGCAGACAACTGATGGCGAGCATATCTACAGTAAAAGTCCCTTGCCGGCCCTGTGGCTCAGCCGGTAAGGCAAGTCTTCTAAACGACGCTCAACATCCCCCCAAAGACGAGAGGGAGTGAACGGAGCGGCTGCTCACTGTTTAACCCTGGCGCGAAGCTCAGGCAGCGAGAGCGAACTCAGTGCGGTTAGATTTAGCACTTATTCTTTTGCAGGGGACATCCACGAGCGGACCCTGCGTTCTCGGCACGCTTCCCTGCGACGAACAGGTCACCGTCGAAACCGATCAGCCCCGATATTGAATTATCAATTCGCATTCCGGTTTATGGCCGGACATTTCATTATATCCCGGCTGCTCGAAAAAGCAAGTCGGTCATCAGTCGGTCACCCATACGCGCTTGGTGCCGGTCTGGACGCGCTTGGTTCCCGTCCGCACCTTTTTCGTGCCGGACTTGATGCTCTGCACCTGATACGAGCCGTGATCCTCCTGCCGGGTCCCGCGCTGCAGGATCTCCACAGCCACCTTGTCGCCGTCCTTCGCGCCGCCCTCGCAGTCGCGCTGGATGGTCATGGAGATGGCCGGGCAGTCATCGGGCACGAACTTCAGGCGGCCCTCGATGCGGCGGGCAGTGCCCACCATGTCGTTCTTCTGCTCGAGCACGGCAAGGATCTCGCCCTCATCGCTGCCCTCCACCCGGGGGTGGGCAAACTTTTCCACCAGAACGGAGTCGCCGGGCATGGCACCGCGGGTGAAGCGGCCCGGGATGAAGATATCGCCGGATTCATCCTCCAGCATCACAAAGGCAAAGTTCTTGCCCAGCTTGACCACTTTGCAGGGCAGGGCCTTTTCGGCACGGCCGGAGCGGGCAGTGAAGAACACGCCGGACTTCTGGCAGACCACAGCGTCGTGCACCAGCTCGTCCAGAGCCTCCATCACCTTGCGGTCCGCGGCACGGTCGCCGCCGAACTTTGCCTTGAGGTCCTTGACCATACAGGGCTGGTTCTGGATGGCATGTTCAATTTTATCGCGTAATGACATATTTTTCTCCTTAACACTTTTCCGGCATTCTCCAATGGAACCCGGACAACATCTTTCCCACTAAAGGTTGCAGACAGAAAAACAGCCCCGCCTTACACGGGGCTGTACACGGGTGCTCAGGCCAGACGGCTGGCGAACACACAGGCCAGGATAGCCACCACAAAGAACACGATGCCTGCAATGCGGGTCACCTTGGCCAGCATCTGATCCGCAGGGGTCAGGCGTGCATTGTTGGCACCGCCCACACCACCGTTGATGGCACCGGCCAGACCCTGACCGTGGGTGTGCTGCATCAGGGTGAGGAGGATGATGACGGCCGAGACGACCAGCAGGATGGCACCGCCGACGATTTCAATGACAGACATGGATGGAACGCTCCTTTTATCTTTAGTTTCATAGAGACTGCATACAAATACAAGTGTATGATAGCACAAAAGCCCGGGAAATGCAAGAAAAACCGTGGGCTACGGGGCCAGAATTTCCAGCCCTGCCGCCACCCGGGCAAAGATGGCCGCGCTGGAAAAGGCAGGCTCGGCCTGCGTGTCCTGCAGCACCACGATGGTATAGCGGGGCTGCTCTGCCGGGACAAAGCCCGCAAACCAGTAATTTTTCAGCTCTGTACCGCCGGAAAACTGACCGGTCTGGGCCGTGCCGGTCTTGCCTGCCGCTGTCTGGCCGGGCAGGGCGGCCTCATGGCCGGTGCCCCCGGCCACTACACCCGCCAGCAGAACCTGCAGGGCGGCGGCGGTGCGCTTTGTAAGCACCCGCCTGCTCCGGACATGGGAAAGCGCCGTGAGGGGCGCGCCGGTGGTCTCGTCCAGAGTGGTCTCCAGCAGCAGCGGGGTGCGGCAGATCCCCCCGCAGGCAATGGTGTTCATCATGGCGGCGACCTGCAGGGGGGATGCCAGCAGCTCCCCCTGCCCAAAGCAGAAATTGGCGTAGGCCCCGCTGGACGCAAGAGCCTCCCGCTCCGGCAGGACCCCCGCCGCCGTGTGCAGGGCATCGGTGAGCGGGATTGCCTGCCCGAAGCCCAGCTGCTCTGCCATGGCGCGGACAGCATCGGCCCCCAGTGCCTGCCCCAGCCGGATGAAGTAGCCATTGCAGCTCTTTTCCAGCGCGCCGGCCAGATCCACCTCACCATGGGGGATGCCGCCCGCACAGCGGAAGATCCGGCCATCCACCGCGCACCAACCGGGGCAGGTGTAGACAAAGCCGCTCTCCCCTGCCTCCAGCGCCGCTGCCGCCACCACCGGCTTGAACACCGAGCCCACGGCATAGCACTGGAACGCCCGTTCCAGCAGGGGGCTGTCCGGGGCGTTCAGGCTGGCCGAAATGTTTTCCGGATCATAGCCGGGGCGGCTGACGCAGGCCCGCACCTTGGCGTTGGCGGTGTCCAGCACCAGGATGCAGCCGCTCTGCATCGTCTCGTTGGCCACGGCTTCGGCGGTCTGCTGGATCTCCCGGGAAAGGGTCAGCTGCACCCCCACGGCCCCGCTGTCGGCGGGGGTGAGAGTTGGCTCGGCCCGCAGCTTTCCCTGGGCGTTGACGGTGCAGAGCAGGGTATCCCCCGCCCCGCTGCCGGTGAGTAATTCGTCAAAGGCGGCTTCCAGACCGGCAGCACCATGGCCCTCGCCATCAAGGTACCCCAGCAGCTGCACTGCCAGCGGGGCGGCAGAGCTTCGCCGTGCCGCTGGCCAGCAGGAAACACCCAGCGCGGAAACATCCCGGTCCACCTCCAGCAAGAACGGGGACGCGGCGTTCCGCTTCTGGTAGAGCGCCGCCTGCCCGGCGGCATCGGTGTAGGCGAACAGGCGGGCATAGCTGCCCTCCCCGGGCACGCAGAGGGCCATCCAGCGGGTGGTCTGCCCCGTGAGGAGCTGGCCCCTGTGATCATAAAAATTGCCCCGCCGGGCGGGCAGGTGGAGGGTGACCACGCTCTGCGCCGCCGCCCGGGCCCCATAGGCCGTGTCGGAGCAGAGCCAGTACAGGCGGCAGACCACCGCCGCAAAGCAGAACAGCAGGGTTCCATACAGGACCAGCACCCGTTTGCCGGACATGAAAACACCCCCTCTCCCGCTTAGGATGGGCAGGAAAGGGGGCGTGTAAACAAAAAGAAGGCAGAGCCTCCTGGATGGGAAGTTCTGCCTTCTGCGGCGTATTGAATTGGTACGGGGAGCCGGTGCGGCTTAGTACATGCCGCCCATGCCGCCCATGTCACCACCGGCTGCGGGAGCAGCGGGGGGTTCGGGCAGGTCAGCGACCAGGCTCTCGGTGGTCAGCACCATCTCAGCGACGGATGCTGCGTTCTCCAGAGCGGAACGGGTGACCTTGGTGGGGTCAACGATGCCGGCGGCGATCATATCCTCAACAAAGACCTCGTTCTGAGCGTCGAAGCCGTAGTTGGGCTTGTTGGCAGAGACGATCTTGTCGATGATGACGCTGCCCTCCAGACCGGCGTTCTTGGCGATCTGGCGCAGAGGTGCCTCCAGAGCCTTCAGGACGATCTTGGCACCGGTGCGCTCGTCGCCTTCCAGCGTGTCGCACAGCTCGCGCA
>OOCI01002241.1_pt1 | contig 12199 bp, 10 predicted proteins | sample 1671761 | NCBI WGS metagenome assembly OOCI01 (sample SAMN06348190, study PRJEB24527) | human gut metagenome | biome: human gut; feature: ankylosing spondylitis patient; material: feces | host: Homo sapiens | place: China | collected 2015-10
GTGGGCAAGTCCAGCCTGACCAACCGCATTCTGGGCGAGAACCGCATGATCGTGGCAAACGAGGCGGGCACCACCCGTGATGCCATTGACACCCCGGTGGACAACGCTTACGGCAAGTTCATCTTTACCGATACCGCCGGTCTGCGCAAGCGCAGCAACATCAGCGATGGTCTGGAGCGCTACATGGTGGTGCGTGCACTGGCTGCTGTGGAGCGCAGCCGCGTGGCGCTGATCCTTGTGGATGCCACCGTCGGCTTTACCGAGCAGGACAGCAAGGTGGCAGGCTACGCCCATGAGCAGGGCAAGGCCTGCATCATCGTGGTAAACAAGTGGGATGCCGTGGAAGGCAAGGAGACCAACACCATGGAGCTGCAGCGCCGGGGCTATGCCGAGTGCTTCAGCTTTATGGGCTATGCACCCATTATCTTCATCTCTGCCCAGACCGGCTACAACGTGAACAAACTGATGCAGCTGATCCGGGATGTGGATGCCGAGAACGGTGCCCGCGTGCCCACCGGCGTGCTGAACGAGATGCTGGCCCGCGCGACCGCCCGGATGCAGCCCCCCAGCGACAAGGGCCGCCGCCTGAAGATCTACTACCTGACGCAGGCCTCCACCCGTCCCCCCACGTTCGTGGCCTTCGTGAACGCAAAGCACCTGTTCCACTTCAGCTATCAGCGGTATCTCATCAACCAGATCCGCGAAAACTTTGGTCTGGAGCATACGCCCATCCGTCTGGTCGTGCGGGAGCGCGGCTCCGGCGAGGTGGGTGCCAAGGACGTATAACACGTCAGGGAGGCTCAGATGATGAAATCTGTTCTCATCGCTGCGGTGTCCGCTGTGCAGGCGTATCTGCTGGGCAGCATCGACACCGGTATCCTCGTCAGCAAGTTTTTGTACCACGATGACGTACGCAAGTACGGAAGCGGTGCAGCGGGTATGACCAATATGCTGCGCACCTTCGGTAAAAAGGCAGCGGCGCTTACCGCTTTTGGTGATGTGCTCAAGGGCGTGCTGGCCGTGTGCATCGGCCGCTGGCTGTTCACCCTGATGCCGGAAAGCACCATGCTCTCGCCCTATCTGGCGGTGTACCTTGCCGCCATCTTTGCCATTATCGGCCATTTGAAACCCCTGTATTTCGGCTTCAAGGGCGGCAAGGGCGTGCTGGTGGCGGGCGGCACCATTCTGGCCATCCAGCCGGTGCTGATCCCCTTTCTGGCAGTCATCTTTCTGGCCTGCCTGCTGCCCACCGGCATGGTGTCGCTGGGCAGTGTGACCATGGCGGCACTTTACCCGGTGCTCACCATCCTGTACGGGGTGTTCCGGGGCTATTCTGCCGCCGACCTTACCGTGTGCACCATCGGCTCGGTGATCATGGCCGCAATGGTCATTTACATGCACCGCTCCAACATCCAGCGCATCCGCGAGGGCAAGGAGTACCGCTTTGGCCGTCACGGCAAAAAGTAACAGAAAATAGTAAACCACCCCGCAGCAGCCGTTCACCGGCCGCTGCGGGGTGGTTTTTGTATATGCTTATTCCTTTGTCTCGGTCTCTTCCTCAGGCTTTGCTTCGGAATGCCGCCGACGGAACCAGTCGGCGGGGATGCCGCTCTGGGCGGGGGTAAGATCCGGCGCAGGATGACCGTCCGGCAGGTGCGCACCAAAGGCCGGGACAAAGAAGAACTTGCGCACAATGAAGATCAGCGCGATTGCGCCCACGCTGAGCAGATTCTCCACGGCGGAATCGTGTCCCACCACCAGATGGCGGGCAATGGCGTAAAGCAGCACCTCAAGGCTGCTGCCGGGGCTGTGCTTGGCCAGCATCTTGATGAACTCGATGCCGATCACAATGTCCAAGCTGCGCTCCAGAAAGGTGCGGATCTCTGCCTCGTTGCCATCGAACAGCAGGCCGGGCATCCAGCGGATCAGAGGCACAACGCTGAGCAGCAGACCGATCAGCACCAGCCCGGATAACAGCACCTCCAGCAGACTGGAAGCCTGAATAATGCGGTTGCGCAGGGAAGTGCGCCAGTGGCTTTCTACCGGGTGAGAGGGATGTTCCATAGTAAGACCTTCCTTTCGGCATTCTGCTGCATAAAGATCGACAAAATCCTGCCTTTATTGTAGCAGACGAGAGAAGGTCTGTCAATTTCAATCCACGATGGTGACGGTGGTCTGCGGGCCGACGGCCACATAGCCGGACTTTTTGATGCAGTCCTGCCCGGCGTCGGTGTCCAGCCAGTCGTACAGACGGCGCTCCGGGCTGTCGGCGGCGGCATCTGGGTGGATGACGGCGTAGAAATCGTTGCACAGGGGGTAGCTGCCGTCGGCAAGAGTGTCGTTGCTGGGGGTCACACCGTCCACCGCCAGCAGCCGCAGCCCGGGCTTAGAGTACATCTGGTCGATGTAGTAATACACGGAGAAACCGATGGCGTTGGCACTGTTGTTGTAATCGGCAATGCTGTCCACCAGCTCGCCCATGGCGGCGGGAGCCAGCTCAGAGGGCGGGGTCATCAGTTCGCCGCCCTGAATGAGCAGCTTTTTGAACAGGGTCTGACTGCCAGAGTCCTCGCCGCGCTGGAAGGCAACGATTTCCTGATCCTTGCCGCCCACATCCTTCCAGTTGGTGATCTTTCCGGCATAGATATCCCGCAGCTGCTGCTGGGTAAGCGCCTGCACGGGGTTATCCCCGTTGACGATGAACACCAGCGCGTCCACCCCGATGGGCTTCTGCTCCAGCTCCACATTGGCCTCTTGCAGCTCTTCTTTTACATAGTCCGGCGCTTCGTACACCACCAGCATCCGGGTGGTGGTGTCGTACAAGCCAAAGTTTTCCCATGCGTAGGCGGTGGTGCTTACCGTAATGCTGCTGCGGGCTTCTTCCAAGTCCATACCGGTGGTATCGGCCAGCATCTGCGCCATCAGCGGGATGCAGGCGGTGCTGCCGTCCAGCGGGGGAAAATCCTCCACGGTCAAAAACGGCGCGGCCTGCTGCACAGTAGAGGACGCTGCAGAGGACGCGGGCTGTTTTACCACAGAGGAGGCGGTGCTGCCGGAGGGCGCATCCGTGCCCTTGCAGGCGGTCAGTACCCCGGCAGCGGAGCAGGCAGCCAGCCCCAGCAGAAAGCTGCGGCGGGAAATTTTAGCGTTTTTCATAAGAAAGCCCTCCTAACTCAATAGCCGTAACTCGGTTCATCGTCCGCAGTGGCAGACGAGAAAATACTCTGGCAGTACAGCCAGTTGCCGCTTGTGTCCATCCAGCCCACATAGAAGCCCCGTTGTGCAGCAAACACATGGTCGGGCAGGGCGTTCAGGCTGTTAGAATAGTACCCGGCGCAGCTGGCAAGCCCCTGTAATACTACCTTGCCGTCTGCATCCAGCACATCGTATACGTTGCCGTAGGCGCTGCCCACAGCGCTGCGGCTGCCGTAGAACATGGGTCTGCCGTCGGGGTCGGTGGTCAGGTAGTTGACGTAACTGTATTTGCCTTGCAGGGCGGTCAGGTCGCTGACAAGCCCCTGCGGGCCGTACAGCCGGGTGGCGGTGGTCTCGTAGCGGTCGTTGTCCTGCAATTTCAGCCAGACGTAGCCGCTGCCGTAGTTGCTCATCCGTACCCGCTGCTGGTGCTCCACCGGCTCTACGGTGGTGTCGGTCAGCAGCTTGCCGTTGTCCTTGCTGTACACCCGCAGGCTGCCGTCCAGCGCGTAGACGGCTATGGTGTTATCGGTGGTGTTCACATCGTACAGCGGGGTCTTGGTGCCGGTTTCCAGATCATAGAGCTCGTAGCCATGATCCTCGCCGCTGTGCCATGTTACCACATAGCCCGGGAAATATTGGCTGGGCTGCTCGTCAAAGGCGGCAATCAGTCCGCGGTCCTCGGTGGTCATATCCCGCAGTTCGTACCGGCCATCGCCGGTGGAAAAGCTGGCAAGACCGCCCGGGTAGACCTGCAAAAAGCCCGTGTACTGCTCGCCGGTCTGGGTGTTATACAAAATCTGGTCGGTGGTCTCGGCTCCGGTGGCAACGTCCAGCTCCACCCAGTCGCTCAGGGTATCGCTGTCGTAGAAAAGGCGGTATGCCGAGGCGGCATCGGCGCGGTAGACGGGGGTGCTGTCCTTTTCCTGCACAACTACCCAGCGGTTCTGTTGGTAATCCATATCCCAGTCGTAATCGTCCAGCCCTTCCGGGCGGGCGTAGCAGCTGAACACCAGCTTATCGCCGCATAGGGTGCAGCTGTATGCGCCCTCCGGCACCGGCAGCGCTGCGCCGGTGGCAAGGTCGATGACCTGACAGGTGCCGTAGCCGGACTCCGGGACGTAGCCGCCATCGATCAGGCGGCTCTCCTGCAGCACCAGCAGGCCGTTTTGCAGGGTAGCGTTCTGCTCGCCCTCAAAGGACATCACCTCAGTGCCGGTCTTGTCGTACAGGGCGGTGCGGCGTCCGCCCCGGCCGGTGGGGTCGGACCAGCTGCGCAGCCAGTAGTCCGCGATGCCGGTGGCACTGTCCTCCACCAGCGAGACGTTCTCGCTGCGGGCAGACTGGTGCAGCGGGGTGCTGCCGCACAGGATGGTGGTGCTGCTCCCCGCGCGGTCATAGCAGTACAATACCCGCAGACGGCCATCGTTCAGCACGGCGGGGTCGTACAGGGGCTTGCCGCTGTCGTCCGTGGGCACGGAAACGGCAGAGCTTGCAGCGCCCGGCACGCCGGTGGCGGGCGGCAGCAGGGCACAGCCGCAGCCCAAGGTAAGGGCAAGGGCTGCGCAGACCGCCCCGCAGCCGATACGCAAGACAACACGCTTCATAAAAACCACTCCTTTGCAAAAAACAGGGAGGAAAATTTTTCCGTTCACTCAGAATACGAAACAGCCGCATTTTTCATTGCAGAGTTTGCAGAAAAATGCGGCTAAAAACGGTTACAATTGCATTACAGCTGTGCCGGGGCATGGGACGCTTCTGCCTTGTCCATCTGCTCCAGCTGCCGCAGAAAGGCCAGCAAAAAGGGCAGAGAAATGAAGAAGGTGAGCGCATCCGCAATGGGCTGGCAGAGCTCTACGCCCACAAGACCCAGCACCCGGGGCAGTACAAGGATCAGCGGGATAAAGCACACGCCCTGCCGGCAGCAGGCCAGAAAGGTGGCGCGCCCGGCCTTGCCAACGCTTTGAAAGGTCATGTTGGCCACTACGATCACCGGCTGCAAAAGGACGGCAAGGCACTGGTAGCGGAAGGCAGGCAGCGCCACGGCGGTGACTTCCGGGTCGTCCCGGAACAGACGGATCAGAGCCTCATCGTTCCACCAGCACACCGCGATCAGCACCACCAGCAGCGCAAAGGCGGCTTTCAGGGTAAAGACGGCGGCCTGCCGTACCCGGTGGTACTTGCGCGCGCCGTAGTTAAAGGACGCCACCGGCTGCAAGCCCTGTCCCACGCCGATGGCCACCGAGAGGATGAACATAAAAATGCGGGACACGATGCTCATGCCCGCCACGGCGGCATCGCCGTAGCTGCGGGCGGCAATGTTCAGCAGCATCCCGCCGATGCTGTTCAGTCCCTGTCGGCCAAAACTGGGCGCGCCGCCTGCAAGGATCTGCAAAAACTCGCGCGGCTCCCTGGTGACGGCAGAAAGCCGGAACTGGCTGACCGTTTTGCCCCGCAGGAACATATACAGCAGAATGCCAAAGCTGATGGTCTGGCTGAGGGCGGTGGCAATGCCGGCACCGGCAGTGCCCAGCCCTAAAGCGAACATGAACAGCGGGTCCAGCGCGATGTTCAGCAGTCCGCCGGTGACCAGCCCGACCATGGCAAGGTTCGCCTTGCCCTCATACCGCAGGATGTTGTTCATCACCAGACTGGAGATCATCAGCGGTGCGGCAAGCAGGATGGGGCGGGCGTAGGCGCAGGCGTGGGGCAGAATGGTCTCGGTGCTGCCCAGCAGCATCATGAAGTCCGGCAGGGTGGCAAGACCGACCACTGCCAGCACTACGCCAAAGGCCAGCGCCGTAAAAAAGCTGGTGGAAGCAAAGCGGGTGGCGGCGTGGGTATCCTGACTGCCCAATCGGCGGCTGATGATGGTGCCGGAGCCGTGCCCCAGCATAAAGCCCAGCGCCTGTATAATAGCCATCAGGCTGGAAACGACACCCACCGCGCCGGAAGCGCTGGTGGAAATGCGCCCCACAAAAAAGGTATCGGCCAGATTGTAGATGCTGGTGATCAGCATACTTAAAATCGTGGGCGCGGCCAGACTGAGGATCAGCCGGGGGATAGGGGTCTCGGTCATTTTGTGATACTGCACCACAGTGCGGTCCTGCTGGGTCATGGGCAAATATCCTCCTTCAAAAAACGAGAAAACCGCCCCTTTCAGAGCGGCAGATAGTCCTGATGAAAACAGTATAACGCAGTTGCGACAAAATGTCGAGGGAATAAAAACGGCCTTTCGCCCCTGCGAAGGGGCGAAAAAGCAGGCGAAAACAGGGTGGTTTCTATATAAAGTGCTAAAGAATTGTCGAATTGCTTGTGAAAAATCACGATATGTGGTATTCTTTATAAGAAGGAATTGGAAAAATCTGTGCATTTTATGATTGGGAGGGATTTGTACATGAAATCCGTAGCACAAACTGTGATCGAGGCCGACCGCTTTTATACCATTGCCGCTCACACCGGCAATGTCATTCAGGCAGTGGAGGGCAGCAAGGACGGCGGCACTGTCCGTCTGGGCAAGTATGATCACAAGCCCGAGCAGGAGTGGAGCTTTGTCCGCGAGGGCGATGGTGTGTACCGCATCCGCAACCGTGCCTCCGGCAAGCTGCTGGATCTGACCATGACCGGCACCGCCAATGGCACATGGCTGCACCTGTGGGAGGACGTGGGCGGCACGTCCCAGATGTGGAAGGTGGAGCACACCCCGGAGGGCACCGTGCGTCTGCGCTCCTCCTGGGCAGGCGGCAAGTGCGTGGACACCGTGGGCATCGGTGCCGAGGTGGGCGCTGTGCTGCAGATCTGGCAGGAGGTGCCCGGCGGTGGTGACCAGCTGTGGGTCATCTCTGAGGTGAAGGACCGCGTAAAGCGTGCCGCCAAGGTTGAACAAGCAGCACCCGCTGCCGAGACGAAGGCCGCACCGGCCAAGGAAGCCGCTCCCGCCAAGAAGCCCGCAGCCCGCAAGCCCCGCACCGCCAAGAAGGTGGAGGAGAAGCCCGCTACGCCCGCCGCAAAGGCTGCAGAGCCGGTCAAGGCAGAAAAGCCCGATGCAAAGAAGGCTGCTAAGGCAAAGGCTGAGCCTGCTGCTCCCGCAGTAGAGGTGAAGGCAGCTCCCGCCGTGGCAACCAAGGCCGAGCCTGTTACTAAGGCTGAACCGGCTGCCAAGGCAGCGCCCGCAGCGGAAGCCAAGACTGCCCCTGCCGCCGCAAAGCCCAAGGCAAAGCGTGCACCCTGCAAAAAGACCGTAAAGAAGTAAGAAATCATAAAACGCAAAAAATCGGACAGACCGCGGTCTGTCCGATTTTTTGCGTTTATAGAAGCTTTTTATGCAGCAGGGGCGGCAGCATCATCGCTCTGGGCAGCGGTCTGCACGAACTGCACGATGCTCTCGATGGTTTTGCGCAGCTGCACAAGGCTTTCCACGTCAGAGTCCTGCATCCGAGAGGTGGGCGCGGTCACCACGGTCTGGGAGGCAGTCACCGTGCCGGAAAGTTCTGCATGGATATGGTGGGCGGGCACGTCCAGCAGGATGTGCACCTTGGGGGACAGGGTCTTGAGCAGACCCTGCTTTTCGATGCCCAGAATCAGCTGCGGCGCGTCCTCCCCGGCGGCGAGGTTCGGCAGCTGAAGGTAGAGGTAACCTTCTTTCGCGTTGGCGGGCTGCACGGTTTTGAGCTGTTTCAAGTCCAGCTGGAAGTCGTTCACCTGCTGCAAGCCGGTGGCGGCGGGGTCTACCCCCAGCAGGGTGGCCAGCTGGTCTTGGGAGATATAGCTGCCCAGCGACCAGCCCGGCAGCAGCAGGCTTGCCAGCGGATACTCGGCCACAACCGTGCTGCGCAGCTTGTTGTACAGCTGCCCGGCGTCGTAAAGGGTCTCTTCCTCGCTGATGTACATCCGGGTCAGAGGGGCATCGTTGACGGTGCTGGTGCCCGTCGGGTACAGCGCCAGCTGCACTGCCCGGGGGGTATACTGGCCGGTCAGGCTGCCGGTGGTGCCGCCGAACTTGTCCAGCAGGGCGTAAAGGGCGGGGGGCTCGGCCTCGGTGGAGGTGATGGTGTAGTCCAGCGCAAAGCTGGCACCGCTCTGGAATGCCTTGATCTTGCGGCTGACCAGGCTGTACAGTACCGCCGCAGCCACCACGCACACCAAAACCAGACACAGCAGAACGATCAGCGCCGCCCGCAGACCAGTGCGCTTTTTGTGGGAAGATGCCATGGGAAAACCTCTCCTTCCGGTAAAACGTATTTGCTTCAGCATAACGGAACTGCACGCAAATGTCAAGCGCCGCAAACTGCGGACAAAACAAAAAACCTGAAACATTTCTGTTTCAGGTTTCTGGCGGAAAGATGGGGATTCGAACCCCAGAACGCTTTTGACACGTTACACGATTTCCAGTCGTGCGCCTTAGACCAACTCAGCCATCTTTCCACATCTTTTATTCTGCCTTTGGGCGGGTGCCCTTGGCGCTCCACTATAATACCTGAAAGCAGGCTTTTTGTCAAGGATTTTTTTGAAAAAAATCAGACTTTTTTAAAAATGACGAAAAAACGCGAGAAAGCATTCTGCCGCATGGATGGAAAGTACAAAAAGCCCTTGACGCACCTTTAAAATAGGTCTATATTGAGGGCAAAGAGCACTGCGGTGGGTCATTTTGTGCCGCAGCGGCGGGAAATATAAGGAGGATGCTTTTATGACTTATCCTGAAGTACTTGCCAATGCCCGTACCTGCATTGGTCAATACTGCAAGGCCTGCCCGGTGTGCAACGGCGTGGCCTGTAAAAACCAGATCCCCGGTCCGGGTGCCAAGGGTGTGGGCGATACCGCTATCCGCAATTATAATAAGTGGGCAGATATCCGGGTGAACATGGACACCCTGTGCCCCGGCGGTGCACCGGACACCACGCTGGAGCTGTTCGGCAAAAGCTTCCGCTATCCCTTCTTTGCGGGCCCCGTGGGCGCAGTGAACCTGCACTACTCCGATACCTACACCGACATGACCTATAACGATGTACTGGTGCGCGCCTGCGCAGAAAACGGCATTGCAGCCTTTACAGGCGACGGCACCAACCCCACCGTGATGGAGATGGCTACCCGTGCCATTGGCGCTGCGGGCGGCTGCGGCGTGCCCACCATCAAGCCGTGGAACATCGACACCATCCGCGAGAAAATGGCACAGGCCAAGGCCAGCGGCTGCTTTGCCGTGGCCATGGACGTGGACGCAGCGGGTCTGCCCTTCCTGAAGAACATGACCCCGCCCGCCGGCAGCAAGAGCGTGGAGGAGCTGACCGAGATCGTGCAGCTGGCCGAGCGTCCCTTCATCGTCAAGGGCGTGATGACCGTTAAGGGCGCACTGAAGGCAAAGCAGGCCGGTGCCGCCGCCATCGTGGTGTCCAACCACGGCGGCCGCGTGCTGGATCAGTGCCCTGCCACCGCCGAGGTGCTGCCGGAGATCGCCGCAGCCCTCAAGGGCACCGGCGTGAAGGTGCTGGTGGACGGCGGCATCCGCACCGGTGTGGATGTGTTCAAGGCACTGGCACTGGGCGCAGACGGCGTTCTGATCTGCCGCCCCTTCGTGACCGCTGTCTACGGCGGCGGCGCAGAGGGCGTGAAGTGCTACATCGATAAGCTGGCCGGGGAACTGGCCGACACCATGCAGATGTGCGGTGCCCATACGCTGGCGGAGATCACCCCGGATATGGTGCGGGTCTGAGCGTTCTATTATAAGTAACAAAAAAGGAGATGCCCTGCAGGGCATCTCCTTTTTTGTTACTTCAAGGTGCCGTCCAGCACCTGCTGGTAATACCACGGCTTCGGGGCGTGGAAGGTCTTGCCGCTGAGGAAGGCAAAGTCCGGCTGGGTGAAGCGGGGCATGGTCAGCTCCCATGCGCACAGCGCCTGATACTTCAGCTTCAGCTCCCGGTTGGCGCTGTTGTTGCCGTACTTGCTGTCGCCAAGGATGGGGCAGCCGATGCTTGCCATGTGGGCGCGGATCTGATGGGTGCGGCCGGTGATGAGCCGGACCTTGAGCAGGGCCAGACGGCCGGAGACGGCAACGGTCTCATACTGGGTCTCCACGTCCTTGGCACCGGGCTGCTTGTCGGGCACGATCTTCACGATGCCCCGGTCTGCATCCTTGAGCAGGTAGCCGCCCAGGGTGCCGTCCGGCGGGGTGGGGCGGCCAAAGGTGACGCAGAGGTAGGTCTTTTTGACCTCGCGGTTCTTGATGACCTCAAGGAACAGCTGCTCGGCCTCGGGGGTCTTGGCAATGATGACCAAGCCGCTGGTGCCGGTGTCCAGCCGGTGGCAGAGGGCCGGGGTGTACAGATCGTTTTCCTTGTACTCACCCTGCTGGTTGAGGTAGAGCAGAGCACGGTTGAGCAGGGTGTCGTCTTCGGGGCCATCCACGGCAAGGCCTGCAGGCTTGTTCACCACAAGGATCTGCGGGCAGTCGTAGATGACCTGTGCCGGGCCGCGGGCGTTCTTCCACGCCGGGCCGTCCACACGCCTGTCCGCATCCAGAACTTCATCCAGAATGAACAGCTTGATCTCATCACCGGCCATCACGCGGGTGGAAAGCGGCTGCTTTTTGCCGTTCAGCTTGATCTTGTTCTCCCGCAGGGCCTTGTTCAGGCGGCCGGGGGTCAGGGCGGGGTACTGCTGGATTAGATAATTGTCCAGCCGGGTGGGGGCAAGACATTTTACTTTTAAAATTTTCACGGGAAATTCCTCTCTATCTTAAAATCAGTTGCAATAGAATGGGTTCTTGATTCGTTTTTATTGTAGCGGAACAAAAACCGCGCGTCAAGCGCAGAGAAAAGGAAATGTTGACTTTTCCGCACGGGTGACGTATGATACCGAGACAGGTGCGGAAAACACCGCCCCGACAACAACAGAAGAAGGTATAGAATATGAAACTGAATAAAAAGGTGCTGGCCGTTACGGCCATTCTGGCAGTGGGCATTCTGGCAGGTTGCGGCAGCAGCAACAGCACCGCAGGCAGCGCGGCAAGCGCATCGGCTTCCGGCGTGGAAAGCAGTGCGGCTTCGTCCGAAGCAGCCGGTGAGATGGGCGATGTGCTGCCCATCGATGCCGGGAATCTGAACGAGATCAAGACGGGTTCCTACAAGTTTGCAGCCAGCATCACCAAGGTGGCCGACGGCCAGGCGACACTGAGCGTATACGGCTACGACAGCTACCTGCCCGAGGACATCGACGCCTTGCAGGAGGGCAGCGTGCTTCGGATCCACGACCAGGGCGACACCACCGTGACCAAGCTGACTGTGACCAGCATCGACAGGGATGCCGACAACGGCTATGTGACCATCAACGGCGGCATCGAAGCGGGCGGCGTGGAGCTGACGCTGGACCACGATGTGTACCGCACCGTGACCTTTGACGATTACCCCGTCTACTATGAGATGGGCGAGGTGACCCTGCCTCTGGCCGGGGGCGTGACCCTGAGCGACAGCTCGGCCGACCCGCAGGCTTCCGCCGTGGAGACGGACGGCGCCGATGCCGTGGCCGAGGCCGTCAACGCCGAGCCGGACGGCTGGATGCCCAACAACACCCTGGTCTTTACCGAGGATGGCACCATCAGCAGCATCGTCCGCATCTGGGTGCCGTAAATTTTGCTCAAAACCGTTGACAAACGTTTTGCGTATGCTATAATTTAGCTGTACGCAAAGGGGCATTGTGTCTGCTTTGCGGAATGTAAAATTATGACAGATGGCAATGATGGGGTCAGAAATGTACACCGCCGTTCAGAGAGGGCGCTTCCAGCTGCAAGGCGTTCCGGTCGGTTCCATTTTGCGCCACCCCGGAGCTTCCGGCGACACAAGTCGGACGCAGCGCAGCGTTAACGCGCCGAAAGCGGCAGGGGACACATTTTATCCTTTGCAATTTGGGTGGTACCACGGAGTTTGATGCACAAGCAGCCTTCGTCCCTTTTGGGATGAGGGCTGCTTTTTGTTTTTTTCACCGTGCCGCCCCTCTGCCATAACAGCATAAA
>OOCI01002258.1_pt1 | contig 12127 bp, 10 predicted proteins | sample 1671761 | NCBI WGS metagenome assembly OOCI01 (sample SAMN06348190, study PRJEB24527) | human gut metagenome | biome: human gut; feature: ankylosing spondylitis patient; material: feces | host: Homo sapiens | place: China | collected 2015-10
TAGGTGTCCAGCGTGAACCCAGCCGAGTAGTGTCCGAGCATACTGCTGACGGTTTTCACGTCCACGCCGTTCTGGAGCGCGCAGCAGCAGGTCGTCGGGCCGGGCGGGGATTCCGGCCCCCAGTGTCTCTACATAGCCCCGCAGATGTCCCGGCAGATCTGTTACCCCCAACAGGCGCAGCACGCAGTGCAGCGTTTCCGGTGGTACCGCGGAGTTTGTTTCGTTAAACTTCCCGGCGCAGCACACGGTAGACGAAGGACATATCCAGTCCGCCGCGCACCACATCAGCCAGCAGGTCATACTGCCGCTCCTTGTAGCCGCGGGCGTCGAAAGTCGCCAGCGCGTCAAAGGACACGCCCTTTCTGTCGCACAGCGCCCGCAGGATTGTATCGGCGATGCCCGGCGCGTCAAAGATACCGTGGATGTAGCTGCCGTACACGTTTCCGCCGCCGCTGAGGGCGGGCATCTCCTGCAGGCTGCGCCCCATGTGAATCTCGTAGCCCTCGTAGGCCAGACCGTTCAGGGGGGAGAGCATCCCCTCCACGCCGCTGATGATGCCCTTCGTCTGGGCCTGCACCTTCTCGCCGCGGAATTCGGTGTCCATGCCCAGCAGCCCCAAGCCGCTGATCTCCGTGACCCCGGCGGCCTCCACCTGCTCAGGGTCGGACACGGTGTGCCCCAGCATCTGGTAGCCGCCGCAGACGCCGAAGATCAGCGTACCGGCGTCTGCCGCTTTCAGAATGGCCGCCTCCAGACCGGACTGCCGCAGCCACCGCAGGTCGGCGATGGTACTCTTGGTACCCGGCAGCAGGATCATGTCCGGCCGATGCAGATCGCTCACCTGATCCACATAGCGCAGCGACACGTTCTCGTAATGTTCAAAGGGACTGAAATCCGTGAAATTGGAGATACGCGGCACACGGATCACCGCGATATCCAAGAGCTTCCGCTCCGTGGAGCGGCCGAACCGCTCGGTCAGGCTGTCTTCATCGTCGATATCCACATGGGTGTAGGGGATGACCCCCGCCACCGGGATGCCGCACAGCTCCTCCAGCGTCTTCAGCCCCGGTTCCAGAATGGCCCGGTCGCCCCGGAACTTGTTGACCACCACGCCCTTGATGCGGCGGCGCTCATCCTCCTCCAGCAGCGCCATCGTGCCGTAGAGCTGGGCGAACACGCCGCCCCGGTCGATGTCGCCTACCAGCAGTACCGGCGCGTCCACTAGCTTGGCAAGCCCCATGTTCACAATGTCATCCTGCTTGAGATTGATCTCCGCGGGGCTGCCTGCCCCCTCGATAACGATCACGTCGTACTCTGAGGCCAGACTGTTGTAGGCCTCCAGCACGGCGGGGATGTAGTCCCGCTTGCGGCGGAAATACTCCATGGCCTGCATATTGCCCCGCACTTGGCCGTTTACGATGACCTGACTGCCCACGTCGGTGGTGGGCTTGAGCAGGATGGGATTCATGCGGGTATCCGGCTCGATCCCGGCGGCCTCTGCCTGCACCACCTGCGCCCGGCCCATCTCACCGCCGTCCCTGGTGATGAAGGAGTTTAGCGCCATATTCTGGCTCTTGAACGGTGCCACGCGGTAGCCGTCCTGCTTCAGAATGCGGCAGAGTCCCGCCGCCAGCAGGCTCTTTCCGGCGTTGGACATGGTTCCCTGTATCATAATATTCATTGCCATAGCGATTTCTCCTTGCAGAATTGCCGGATGGCCGTTATCAACGCTTCGTTTTCCTCATGGGGCCGCACGGCGATGCGATACCACCCGTCGTCCAGCCCGCTGAAATTCTCGCAGCCCCGGATGGCGATGCCCTGCCGCAGAAGCCCCTCCCGCAAGCCCCGCGACCCGCGGAACAGCAGGTAGTTGGCTTGGGACGGACACACCCAGAAGCTCAGCGCCGTCAGATTATCCGTGAGCCAGCGCCGCTCCGTATGGACGAGGGATCGTGTTCTTTGCAGGAAATCCTGCTCCGTCAGCGCCGCCACACCGGCGCTCTGCGCCAGCGAGGATACGTTCCACGGCTGGGATGCACTCGCCATGCGGTGCAGCAGCGCGCTGTCGGCGCACAGGCAGTACCCCAGCCGGATGCCCGCCATGCCGTAGCTCTTGGTAAAGGCCTTCAGGATCAGCAGCTCCGGGTGCGCCGCCAAAAGGGCTTTGGCGCTGACACCGTCCTCCGTAAGGTCGAGGAAGCACTCATCCAGAAACACCCGCGCACCCCACGCCGCACAGCCTTGCAGGATCCACTCCAGCAGCGGCAGCGGCAGCAGCCGTCCGGTGGGGTTGTTGGGAGTGCAGAGGAATACCGCCTCCGGCTTTTTCTCTTCCAAAAAGGGCAGAAAGCCCTCATCCACATCGAAATTCTCCGCCTGATGCAGAAAATACGGCGTCACGCGGCAGCCCACCTGCGCCAGTCCCGCCCCATATTCCACAAAGGTGGGGGCCAGCTCTACCGCCGTCCGGGGCCGCAGGGCGGCGCAGTAAGCGTAGATCAGGTCCGCCGCGCCGTTCCCGCAGAGGACATACGACGCCGGCACCTGCTCATGGGTTGCGATGGCCTGCACCAGCCGGCGGCAGTAGGGGTCGGGGTAGCGGTGCAGCTGGGGCAGCCCGCGGCGTACCGCCTCCAAAACGCCGGGGGGCGTGCCAAGCGGGTTGGTGTTGGCGGAAAAATCCAGTGTGATACCGCCGCCGTACACGTCACCGCCATGTTGATTTTCCATTTGATACAGCATCTACGTCTCCTTTACAGCGCAAAGGGCAGCTTGACCCCGCAGCTCAAAAGCAGGGTGAGGATGGCTGTGACGCTCATCAGGCGACACACACGGGGGATGTCCTCGTGGGTGATCTCCCGCGCTGCGTCGCCGATATACTCCTTTTTGTGCAGCACGCCGTGGTACCATGCATCCCCCGCCAGACGCACGCCCAGCAGCCCCGCGCAGACGGATTCCGTCTGGGCTGAGTTGGGACTGGCGTGCTTCCGGCGGTCGCGGCGGAAGATCCGCCAGCCTGCCACCGTATCCAGCCCCATCAGGCCGCCCGCCGTCAGCATCAGAAGTGCTGACAGCCGCGCCGGGATATAATTCACCACATCGTCGGCCTTGGCGGGTACCAGACCAATGTTCTTATAGGGCGGCTCCACATACCCCAGCATGGAGTCCATGGTGTTCACCGCCTTGTAGAAAAAGCCCAGCGGCGCGCCGCCGATGGCCAGAAACAGCAGCGGCGCCACCACGCCGTCGGAGGTGTTCTCCGCCACCGTCTCCACGGCGGCGCGGGTCACGGCGGCGTCGTCCAGCCGGTCGGTGTCTCGCCCCACGATCATGGAGACGGCACGGCGGGAGGCGGCCAGATCGCCGCTCTCCAGCGCGTCATAGACCTTCATGGTCTCGTCCCGCAGGGACTTGACCGCCAAGATCTGCCAGCACATCACACTCTCCAGCGCCAGACGCAGCCACGGACTGACCAGACCGCACAGCCACAGCAGCAGAGCCGGGACGGCGGTGGATATGATGACCACCGCGCCCCACAGAATGGCACCCGCCGCCCGCTCGCCGGCGGGCGTTTTGGGGCATACGCACCGCAGCACCCGCTCCAACACGCTAATACATTTTCCAATCAGAACTACCGGATGGGGAAAACTGTGGGGGTCGCCCACCAGAAGGTCTATGCAAAAGCCGATAACAAGTGCCGCAAGCGACCACATCATGCCGTTTCTCCTCCGCCCTGCATCGTAAAAATATAAATGGGATTCTGCCCACTCATCAGGTGATAGCCTCCGGCCCTTCTGTCCCGCGCCGCCTGCAGCGACACCACCTCCGTCTCCGTAAAGGGAAACGCCGTCAGGCACTCCGTCAGCTCAGCCACGGACTCCAGTGAAACGGCCGTGGCCACGATGCGGACACGGGGGTTTCTTGCCAGCAGCAGCGCCACGATCTCCCGCATATTCCCGGCGCTGCCGCCGATGAATGCGTGGGTAGGCGCGGGCAAACCTGCGCAGGCCTCCGGCGCACTGCCGCAGACCACCTGTAGGTTCTCCAACGAAAACCGCTCCCGGTTCTGCCCCAGCAGCGCCGCGGCGTCCTCCCGCCGCTCCACGGCACAGACCTGTCCCCGCTTTGCCTGTAAGGCCATCTCCACCGACACCGAGCCGGTACCGGCGCCGATGTCCCAGCAGACGCTCCGCTCCGTCAGCCGCAGCTTGGAAAGGCACACCGCCCGCACCTCGCTTTTCGTCATAGGCACCACCGGCATTCCCTCCGCGCTGCGGAGGAAGGCGTCATCCGGCAGACCCGGCGTGACCACCGCGTCAGGGTGGGGATTTTCGATGAGCGCCACGCTCAGGGGCGCGTAGGCACCTTCTGCCAGCTCTGCTGCCGTGCCGCACACAATGCGCTCATCCGGGTAGCCCAGCCGCTGTCCCACAGACACGGTGACGCCGCCCAGACCGCCTGCTGTCAGTGTGCGGCACAGGTCGTTGATGCCGCGCTCACCGCCCACCAGCGCGAAGAGCCGGCCGTTTGCCCGCACCTCCGGCAGGATGTTGTGCTGCCGTCCATGGAGGCTCACCACCCGCACATCCTCGTAGGAGGTTTGCAGCCGGGCGCACAGATAGGACAGCGAGCTCAAACCTGGCAGCACCGCCGTGTCGCAGCCCTCCAGCAGAGGAAGCAGCTTTTTGGTGCCGCTGAAAAAGCCGGTGTCGCCGGACATGACCACCGCAAAGCGGCGGTATTCCCGGTGGGCGCGGATAAAGTCCGCGATATCCTGCGGCGCAATGGCGTCATAGGTAGGCTGTCCCGGCCGCGCCACAGCATCCAACATCCGTTTTGCGCCAATGAGGCAGTCCGCCGTCTCGATGGCTTCACTGACCTCGCGGGTCATAGCCTCCCGGCTGCCGGGGCCGATGCCGACGATCCACACCTGCGGCCGGACGGTGCAGCCGAACCGCTTACACAGCACATCCAGCACCGCTGCAAAGGGAAGCCCCCCCCGCTGGGGCGGGCGACCAATGACCACCAGACCTGCGCCCGCCTTCCGGGCGGCGGACACCTTAGCAGGAAAACCGCCGGCTTCGCCGCCGTCCTTGGTCACCATCCACGCGGCGTTGGCAAACCGCAGTGTGGCCAGATCCATCTCCTCGGAGAAAGGCCCCTGCATGGCGATGATATGAGAGGCTTTTAACCCCGCTGTGCGGCAGGCCTCCAGTGAGGCATCCATGGGCAGCACACGGGCGTATACCCGCTGGGTAAAATCGGGGATACCTCTATACGCCGCCAATTCCTTACTGCCGGTGGTCAGGAGGATGCTGCCCTCGGTATTCGCCAGAAACGCGGCGGCCTCGGCGGCGTTTTCCACGCACACGAGCGCCTCCTTCGGGTCACAGGACTGCCGCAGCAGGCGCAGATATTCTGTTTCCGTCTCCCGGCAGGCCGTGCAGATGCTCTCGGTGATGGAGGCGGCGTAGGGGTGGGTGGCATCGATCACCAGATCGAACCGGGTCTCTTGCAGCATCCGGATGATGTCCGCCATCGGGATGCGCCCCGCCAGAACCGTGACGTTTTTCGCCTCTGGCAGCAGCGTCTCGCCGTACTCCGTTGCCACGCATACCGTGGCCTGTACCGGCTGTCCGGCGAGAAATTCCGCCAGCTCCCGCCCTTCGGTGGTGCCGGCAAACACGCAGATATTACACATTTCGGTATCCTCTGGGGGTGATGAGCTGTCCCGCCACCGTCTTTGCCGCACTGTTGCCGATAAACACGGTGCAGAACATATCCACCTCCGCCTCCCGCAGCTCTGCCAGCGTCAGGATGCGGCGGCTCTGCCCGTCGCGGCCGATGTTGCGCACGATTCCGCAGAGTCTGTCCTCCGGCAGACGGCGCAGCAAGATATCGCAGGCGCGCTTTACATGATCCGGTCTGCCGTGGCTGGCCGGGTTGTACAGGGCGATGGTCAGATCCGCCGCCGCCGCGCAGTCCAAGCGCTTTTCGATGGTCTCCCACGGCGTCAGACGGTCGCTGAGGCTGATGACCGCGAAATCATGGGTCAGCGGCGCACCCAGCACCGCCCCGCCGCTGCACGCCGCCGTCAATCCCGGCACCACCTGAATCTCAGGCTCCTGTGCCTCGCCCCGCAGCTCATAGACCAGCGCCGCCATGCCGTAGATGCCGCTGTCACCAGAGCAGACCATGGCGGCGGTCTTGCCGCTGCGCGCCAGCTCCAGCACCAGCTGGCAGCGCTCTGTCTCCCGTGTCATGGGCGTGGAGTGAAGTTCCTTGCCGGGATAGCGATCCCGCACCAGATCCACATAGACGGGATACCCCACAATGGCGTCGCACGCCTGCAGGGCCTCGTCCGCCCGGATGGTCATATCCTCATAGCCGCCAGGGCCGATGCCCACTACAATTACCTTACCCAAAGCGCACCTCCCAATGCTCCGCGGCGACGGCGACGGTCACTCCGTCCCGCGCTGTTTTTTGTACGATCAGCTTTTCGGCATCCAGCAGCGCCGCCCGTTCACAGACATTGTCTACGCCGGTAACGGAACGGACGAAGTCGGAGGGAGTGAAGTCACCCGCCACATCCCGCAGCTGCTGCGCCGTGTAAAAATGCACCGGCCAGTTGTTTTTCTCACAGGCGGTCAGCAGACCCGGCTCGTCCTGCTTCAGGTCGATGGAACAGACGCCGCGGATAGCCGCTGTGTCCAGGCCATTTTCCGCGAACACTGTCTGCACCGCACGCACCACCGCTTCGGCAGAGATGCCCCGCCGGCAGCCTACGCCTACCCGCAACACGCGAGGGATCAGCCGCAGGGTGCGGGCAAAGGGTGTTCTGACGTGCCAGCCGATGAAAATACCCAGAGGGCCGGTCTCCCCGGCAAACGTACCCTCCGGCAGGGGGGCAGGCAGGTAAAACTGGCTACAAAGAGGCACGTCCCCCTCCAGTATCGCCGCCGATACCGCCTTGGCAAGCCCCATGTCGGAGATGGCACAGCCGTACCGGGCGGCCCATGCGTCCACGGCGAATTTTCCCCGGACGTCGGTGGCGGTGGTGACCACCGCCGTGGCGTCCAGCTTCTCCGCCAGCTTTTCCGCCAGCGCGTTGGCGCCGCCGATGTGGCCGGAGAGCAGGGGGATCACAAACTGCCCCGCCTCGTCGATGCACACCACCGCCGGGTCGGTTTTTTTGCTTTTGACATAGGGGGCGATCTCCCGCACGGCGATGCCGCAGGCCCCCACAAAGATCAGTGCGTCCATGGAGGAAAAGCACACACCATATATCGCCCTGTCCAGCGGCAGAAAGCCCGGCTCTTCAAAACGCGGCATGGTATAGCACATCCATACCTCCTCCGGCAGCGCCTCCAGTACCCGCCGCGCCGTGGCACAGCCGCCCCGGCTGTAGGCAAACAGGGCGGCTCTCATTGGGCCCCCTTGCGGAACTCCGTTGTAAAATCGGGGTGGTACAGCAGCGACCGGAGATAGTTGTCGCCCAGACAGTTGCCCACCACGATCAACGATGTCTTGGTCAGGCCGTTGCCCGTCACTGTCTCGTGGAGCGTCCCCACAGTGCAGCGGAATATCTTCTCCTCAGGCCAAGTGGCCTTATACACCACTGCTACCGGCGTCTCGGCGGCATAGCCACCTGCCAGCAGCTCGACTTGCAGCAGTTCCGTCAGCGAGGTGCTGAGAAACAGCACCATGGTGGCCTGATGGGCCGCCAGTGAGCGGATGGACTCCCGTTCCGGCACCGGCGTGCGGCCGGGGGCGCGGGTGATGATGACGGTCTGGCTCACATTGGGCAGGGTGTACTCCGCCCGCAGAGCGGCCGCCGCGCCGCAGAAGGCGCTGACGCCGGGGCAGACGTCGTAGGCGATACCCCGCTTTTCCAGTTCATCGAACTGCTCCCGCACCGCGCCATAAATGCTGGAATCCCCTGTGTGCAGGCGCACAGTGGTCTTTCCCTCAGCCTCCGCCTTTTCAATGAGGGCGATGACCTCCTCCAGCGTCAGCCTGGCGCTGTCGTGGATCTCACAGCCCGCTTTGGTATAGTCCAGCACCGCCGGATTCACCAAAGACCCGGCGTAGATCACCACGTCGGCCTCTCCCAGCAGCTTGGCGCCACGGACAGTAATAAGGTCGGCAGCGCCGCTGCCCGCTCCCACAAAATGTACCATTGTCAGTCCTCCTTTATCCGGCGCAGCAGTGCCGCTGCGTCCTTTGTCTCACAGAGATAGCCATATTCCTTGGAAAAGAGGATGGCTCCCGTCTCTATATCACTGCATTTATAATGCATCATGTCGTCGATGCGCCCGGCCAGCCGGTTCAGCACTGCGTCATAAAGTCCCTGCTCCTTCAACAGCCGCAGGGCGTCGTCACAGGTGGCGCAGTGGAGCAGCGCCTCCGCGGCCGCCGCGTCCAAACCCTCCGCGGCGGCACAGGCCGTCAGGATGTCCATGCGACAGTCGCCGTAGCGGGAGTGGGTGTTCCACATACCGCCCGCCAGCTTTACCAGCTTGCCGATATGACCGATGAGCAGCGCCCCTCGGAAGCCCAGCTCCCGGCACATCTCCATCGTGTCGCCGATGAAGTTGGAGGTCATCACCGCCGTGGCGGGGTCGATGCCCATGACACCCTTGATATAGTCTGCGCCGTAGTTGCCGGGGGCCAGCAGTACATAATCCGCGCCGCCCTCCCGCCGCTGCCGCAGCTCTACATGGATGGTGTCCACCAGCGCCTGCTCGCTCATAGGCTCTACGATCCCCGTGGTACCTAAGATGGATATGCCTCCCTCAATGCCTAATCGGGGATTGAAGGTCTTTTTCGCCAGCGCCTCCCCCTCCGGGACGGAGATCACCACATACAGGCCGCCGATGTATCCGAACAGGCCGCAGACCTCCTCCACATTCTCCTGAATCATCCGGCGGGGTACGGAGTTGATGGCCGCCGCACCCACCGGCTGGTCAAGACCTGGCATGGTTACCCGACCTACACCCTGTCCGCCGTCAATGACAATGCCAACAGTCTCTGTTTTCCGCACCTCGGCATAGATCAGGGTGTCACGGGTGATATCCGGGTCATCACCGCTGTCCTTCCGGATGGCACAGCGCACACAGTTTGGGGACAGATGGATGTCCTCCACCGCCAGCGTCAGTTCCATGCCCTTGGGTGTCAGCAGGCGGATGGACTCCTTTTTGCTGCCGCTCAGCAGCATCCATGCGGCGGCCTTGGCTGCCGCCGCGGCACAGGAGCCGGTGGTGTAGCCCAGACGGAGCTTTTTCCCGTCCCGTATGATAAATTCCTTCATAACCTACCGCCTGATCTGGTAGAGCATGGCGTTGCAGATGGCCGCCGCCACGTTGCTGCCGCCCTTCCGGCCCCGTGCCACGATGTAGGGCGCGGCAGCGGCCTTGATGATGCGCTCCTTGCTCTCCACCACATTCACAAACCCCACCGGCACGCCGATGATGAGGGCCGGGTGAAGCTTGCCTGCCTCCATCAGCGCCTCTAAGGAGAAAAGCGCCGTGGGAGCGTTGCCGATAGCAAAGATGCAGGGCTTGGGCAGGGCTGCTGCCCGCTCCATGGATACAAAGGCACGGGTCACACCGCGCTCCTTGGCCTCCGCCGCCACGTCCGCGTCCGACATGAAGCAGTGTATCTCCCCGCCCAGTGAGGCGAGGATGGTCTTGTTGATGCCGGCCTTGGCCATCTGGGTATCGGTGACGATGTCACAGCCCGCCCGCAGGGCGGCAATGGCCTTTTGTACCGCGTGGTCGGAAAAGGCCAGATTGTCCACATAGTCAAAATCCGCCGTGGTGTGGATGACCCGTTTGATGACCAGCTCATTCTCCGGATCCAGCCGCCGGTCACCCAGCAGCTCGGTGATGATGGCGAAGCTGCGCTTCTCGATATCCATAGGCTTCATTTGCTCCATCATAGCGTCTCCTTTCTGCAAGCCGCCAAAAAGCGCTGTGCCATGACGGGCTTGGCGTAAAAATGGAAGTGAGGGAAACCCGCGTACAGCGTATCCGTGGCATACGCACAGCGCCACTGCTTGCCGGAGGGCTTTTCCGCCAGAAAAGCGCTGCCCGGCAGGGGCGTGTCCCAATGGTGAAATTCATGCATCGGCACCTGCTCTCCGGCGCGGCAGAGAAGGCTGTCCTCCTGCGCCGTGGCGGTGATGTAGCCGAACCGGGTCAGCTTCCCCGTGTCAAAGCAGTCACCGGGCAGCACACCCACCATGGCGTGGCCCGCGATGGTCTGCGTCAGGTACATAAAGCCGCCGCACTCGGCGATACAGGGCATCCCCGCGTGTACGACCTCCCGAATTCGCCTGCGCAGGACATGGTTTTCCGCCAACTGTGCCGCGTACAGCTCCGGGTAACCGCCGCCCAAGTACAGACCCTGTACGCCATCGGGAAGCCGCTCATCCGCCAGCGGGCTGAAGGGTACCAGCTCCGCACCCAGCTGCCGCAGCAGGTCGAGGCTGTCCTCATAGTAAAAGCAGAACGCCCGGTCCCGCGCCACGCCGATACGCACCGGCGCGCCTGCCTCCGGCAGCATCGGCGGCGTAAATCGAAGGGGCGGCGCGGCAGCCGCGATTTCCAGCAGAGTGGCTATGTCCAGCGTTTTTTCCGCCTCGGCTGCCAGCCTGCGCAGCTTCTCTTGCAGGTCGGCTACCTCGTCCGCGGTGATGAGCCCCAGATGGCGGCTCTCCAGCGCGCACTCCGGCAGACGGGGCAGATAGCCGCAGGCGCGGACGCCCAGACGGTTTTCCAGCTCCCGCGCCAGTGGGCCGTAGCTCATGGCGCTGCACCCGTTGAGGATGACGCCACGGATGCCGCTGCCCGGCGTAAAGCGCAAAAAGCCCTCCACCGCCGCTATCACGGACAGGGCCGCTCCTCGGGCATTGACCACCAGCACCACGGGGCTTTGGGTCTCCCGCGCCACCTCGTAGGTGCTGGCCCGGGTGGAGGTGAGGCCCAGCCCGTCATAATAGCCCATGACCCCCTCGATCACCGTGACATCGCAGCCCCGGGCGTTGCGGGCCAGAAGATAGCGCAGGGTATCGGGATCAAAGAAGAAGGCATCCAAATTGGAGCTCTTCGCGCCAATGATCCGGCTGTGGAACATGGGGTCGATATAATCAGGGCCGCATTTCGCCGCGCCTACCCGCAGGCCCCGCGATACCAGCGCCTGCAAGACGGCACAGGTGACGGTGGTCTTGCCGCAGCCGCTATTGGTGCCGGCCAGCACCAGCCGGGGGACTTTTTGCTCCATAGCGCCCTCTCAATCCGCCACGATGGTGGCAAAATAGCTGATCTCCTCCGGCAGCTGCCGCAGGTCGGTGTAGACCTGCTCTGTCTCCAGTCCGCAGTCCGCCACCATCCCGGCATTTGCCAGCAGACCGTGGCGCTCCAGCGCCGCTGCCGCTTTGTAGATGGCCTTGCCGGATTTCATCACGACCTTTGTTCCCGGCAGCGGCAGCGCGTTGTCCAGATCCGTGCTGCCCGGCAGAATGTGGAGCGGCTCCTCCATGCGGGTCAAACTCCGTCCCAGCCGCGCCGCCACGGCGCAGAAGCTGGTGACGCCGGGACACATCACCGTCTCAAACCCGTCAGCGCGGATGCGCTCCAGAATATAGTAGGCAGTGGCGTACACGGATACGTCGCCCAGATTGACCATGGCCACGTCCCGTCCTGCCGACAGCTCCGCTTCGATAGCGGCTGCCGCCATGCGGTAGCTGTCCTCCCGCACTGCCTCGCTTCGCTCCATGGTAAAGTCCAGCGGCAAGATGGTCTTGCCCTGCATATCTACCGCACCGGCGGCGATGTCCAGCGCCAGCATCCGCCCGGACTTCATCCGGGGGGCTGCCACCACAGGACAGTCCGCCAAGACCCGGCAGGCCTGCCGGGTCAGCAGCTCCGGGTCACCGGGGCCCACGCTGACGGCGTAAAAAACACCCTGTTTTTCCATGTCGCTACTCCTTACGGCACAAATTCCAGGCTGTCGAAGCAGGGGTCGTACTTCCCGTGCTCCATCCGGTACAGCTTTGCGATATATGCGCGGGTGAAGATCTCCTCTGGCGGGCCGATGCGGTCGATCCTGTCGCCCGCCACGCACA
>OOCI01002260.1_pt1 | contig 12124 bp, 9 predicted proteins | sample 1671761 | NCBI WGS metagenome assembly OOCI01 (sample SAMN06348190, study PRJEB24527) | human gut metagenome | biome: human gut; feature: ankylosing spondylitis patient; material: feces | host: Homo sapiens | place: China | collected 2015-10
TCCACACCGTTAAATTCCCGGGCGAATTTCTTAATGATCTCGTCCGGCACCAAGCCGTCCACCGCAGCGATGGCGGCCATGTAGTTTTCCACATTGTGCAGCCCCGGCAGCCGAATGTCCTCCGTGGTCATAATGACCCTTTCCCGGCCGTCCATGCGGCTTATAATATCCTGCCCCCGGAGGAAAACACCCTCTCCAGGCTCCTCCCGGCGGCTGAAATACCGTACCTGCCCCGGAGCTCTGCCCCCCTGCTCCCGGGTTATATCATTGTCCAGGTTAAATACGGCCACATCCCCGGCGGATTGGTAGCGGAAAATATTCTCCTTGGCCGCCACATATTCCTCCATACTCTTGTGTATATCCAGATGGTTAGGGGCCAGATTCGTCACCACCGCAATATGGGGGCTCTGCTGCATGGTCATAAGCTGGAAGCTGGAGAGCTCCAGCACCGCATAGTCCCCTGCCTGCATTTCGTCTGCCTGACACAGCAGAGGATTGCCGATATTCCCGCCCACATGAACGGTGTTCCCGGCGGCCTTCAGGAGCTCTGCGATGATGGTTGTGGTGGTGGTCTTGCCGTCGGACCCCGTCACCGCAATCAGTGTACAGGGGCACACCTTAAAAAATACCTCCATCTCCGAGGTAATCTCACTGCCCCGCTCCGCAGCTGCCAGCAGCTCCGGTACATCGGGTCGCAGCCCCGGCGTGCGAAAGATCACATCCTGGTCCAGGCCCCGGAGATAGTCCTCCCCCAACTGCAAACGGCAGCCATCCTTTTCCAGCTCCTCCGCCAGCGCCCCCAGGGCGGCCCGATCCCGCTTGTCACAGGCCGTGACCCGGATCTTTTCCCGCAGCAGAAGCCGCAGCAGCGGTGTGTTGCTCACCCCAATGCCGATGACGGCCACAGTCTTATCTTTCAGCGAATCTAAATACTCCCTCAGTGTCATATCTTCAGCCTCCACGACATTTTTATCGATAGGCTCATTATATCCCATATTATGCCCCAGTTCAATTCTTTTTTCCAATGAAATCTTCCCGTCCCCGTTGACTTCCCCCGCAGAATACTATATTATATTGTGTGAGTAGGTCGGACGGTCGCGGGGGCAAAGGCGAAAGCCTGTCCATGAGGAAAGTCCGGGCTCCGCAGGGCAAGGATAACGGGTAACACCCGCCGGGGGCGACCCTAGGAAAAGTGCAACAGAGATATACCGCCTCGTTTTCGAGGTAAGGGTGGAAAGGCGAGGTAAGAGCTCACCCGGCGGCGTGTGAAAGCGTCCGCCGCTGTAAACTCTATTCGGAGCAACACCGGTATGGGAGCAATAGGCTGGCCCGGCTGCTCCCGAGGTGGCTGGAGCGTGCCGGCAACGGTACGCCTAGATAGATGACCGTATGATAACAGAACCCGGCTTACAGATCTGCTCATATATGCCGTCGTCTGCGCAAAACGCAGGCGGCGGCTTGAAACTGTCGGATAAAACCGGAGGTTTTATCCGACAAAAGGCTTACAGTTTGCCGCCTGCGGGCGGCAAACTCTGCGAGGCCTTTTTGACACGCTGAGACCGTCGTCTGCGCAAAACGCAGGCGGCGGCCTTTCTTGTTCTACCGTTCCTCCATCCTCTGCTTCGCCGTTTCACTTCTGCGCCGCCCATTTACGCCTATTTCACAGGTTGCTTCTCCCCTCCGTTTGCTGCATATTTTCCCAATCCTTCGTCCTATTTGTATATATCCAACAATACGGCTCTCCAAATTTGTGCAGTATTTGTAATTTTTACTTCTTTACATTATCACGCTAAAGTGGTAGTATGATAGTGCAATAAGAAATTGGCCGATGCAAATAACCGGCCGGAAAAAGGAGCAAACAGATATGAAAAATATGAAGAAAACCCTGTGCCTGCTGCTGGCAGTGCTGATGACCGTTTCCCTCCTGGCCGCATGCGGCAAGAAGGACGATAACAACGCCGACGGCAAGAAAGTCTTTACCGTTGGCATCGACGCCGAGTATCCCCCCTTTAGCTATCTGGGCGATGACGGCAGCTACACCGGCTTTGACATTGAGATTGCCCAGGCGGCCTGCGATCAGCTGGGCTGGGAGATGAAGGTCTTTCCCGTCAACTGGGAGCAGAAGCTGACGCAGCTGGATGCTAAAGAGTGCGACTGCATTTGGTCCGGCATGACCATCCTCGACAGCATGAAGGAAGCCGGCTACACTCTCTCCGCCCCCTACTATGACAACACTCAGGTCATCATGGTCAAGGAAGGCAGCGACATCAAATCCTCCGCTGATCTGGCCGGTAAGGTCGTAGCCGTGCAACTGGGCACCTCCGGTGACACCCTGCTCAGCGAGGGCGGTGATCTGGAGTCCCTGACCGCCACCTTTAAATCCCTGATCCGCAGCGACAGCTTCCTCAAGTGCTTCACTGAGCTGAGCGGCGGCGCCGTGGATGCCGTCATCGTAGATAAGCCTGTTGCTACCGCCTATGCCGATAAGAACGCCGGCTTCACCATTCTCTCCGAGGAGCTGGGCGCCGAGCAGTACGGCATCGCCTTCCGCGCCGATGACAAAGAGCTGTGCGCCTCCATCGAGGGCGCCGTCAAGACCCTGGTGGATAACGGTACCTATGCCAAGATCGCTGAGAAGTATCCCGACATCGTCAATAACCTCCTGTTCCTGAACTAAGCCATTCGCAGTATAAAATGTAACCAACGCACCTCCCGGAAGCCCCTCCCTGCGGGGCTTCCGGGCTCGTGTGCCTACTATAGAGTTGAGGAGAGACTATGACATTATCCACCATGATCCTGAAAATGAGCGAGGGCCTGGGCAATACCTGCGCCATTTTCTTCCTGACCCTGCTGTTTTCCCTGCCCCTTGGCATGCTGTTTGCCCTGCTGCGCATGAGCAAGAATAAGGTCGTGTCCTCTGTGATGCGCTTTATCATCTCCGTTCTGCGCGGCACGCCCCTGATGCTCCAGCTTTTGGCGGTCACCTACGGCCCGCACTATCTGTTCCCGGACATGGGCGTGGCCCGAAATAAGCTCATTCCCGTGGTCATCGCCTTTGCCATCAACTATGCCGCCTACTTCGCGGAAATTTACCGCGGCGGCATTGATTCCATGCCCGTGGGTCAATATGAGGCCGCCGGCGTCCTGGGCTATACCAAGCTCCAGACCTTCCTGCGCATCATTCTGCCCCAGGTGGTCAAGCGCATTATGCCCAGCATCACCAATGAGGTGGTCACCCTGGTGAAGGACACCTCCATCGCCTTCTGCGTGTCCTACGAGGAGCTGTTCACTATCGGTAAACAGATCGCCAATTCCCAGACCAGCTTCATGCCCTTCCTCATTGCGGGTATTTTCTACTTCGTATTCAACGGCATCGTGGATGTGGTCATGGGCCGCATCGAAAAGCGGATGGATTATTATCAATAAGGGGGGCTGCGAGAAATGAACATATTGGAAATCAAAAATGTAAAAAAGAGCTTTAACGACTCCACGCTCCATGTCCTCAAGGACATCAGTCTCACCGTAGCCCAGGGCGAGGTGGTGGCCATCATCGGCCCCTCCGGCAGCGGAAAGTCCACCCTCCTGCGCTGCGCCACGTTGCTCACGGAGATGGACAGCGGCGATCTGCTTTATTCCGGCGACTATGCCGCCAAAACCAATGAGCAGGGCGTGGCCGTATACGCCGATAAGCAGCAGCTGAAAAAAATCCGCAGCCGCTTCGGTCTGGTGTTTCAGAACTTTAACCTTTTTCCCCACTTCTCGGTACTGAAGAATCTCACGGATGCGCCCATCCAGGTACTGGGCCGCAGCAAGGAGGAGGCAGAGAAAAAGGCCATGGCCCTGCTGGAGAAAATGGGTCTTGCGGACAAGGCGGACGCCTATCCCTGTCAGCTCTCCGGCGGCCAGCAGCAGCGGGTGGCCTTTGCCCGGGCGCTGGTGATGGGGCAGGAGATCCTGCTGCTGGATGAGCCCCTCAGCAACCTGGACGCCAAGCTCCGGGTGGAGGTGCGGACGGAGCTGCGGCAGATCCAGCAGAAGTTCGGGATCACCACCATGTACGTCACCCACGATCAGGACGAAGCCTTGTCCATGTCAGATATCATCGCCGTGATGCGCAGGGGCCGCATCGAGCAGATCGGCAGCCCCTGGGAAATCTACTTCCGCCCCGCCACCCGCTTTGTGGCGGACTTCGTCGGCACGGTGAACTTCCTGGAGGGTACGGCCCATCGGGAGGCAGACGGCAGCCTGTCCGTGGACCACAGGGGTATGCGCCTCCGGGTGGACGAGGACACGGACCTTCAGGGCGGCGAGCCGGTGACTCTGGTGGTCCGCCCGGAGGGTATCAGCCTGATGGGGCTGGAAGAGACTGTCCCGGAGGGCACGGCGCTGCGCGGCACCATTGAAAATTACAGCTTCCTGGGTCGTATGATCCGCTACTGGGTGCGGGTAGGGGAGGAGGTCTTTGTCATCGATGACGCCAATGTGGACCTCACCGGCGCCCGGACAGGGGATGTGCAGCTTCGTTTGGATACTCGCAAGCTCCACGTGCTGAAAGGCGGTGGTGCGGATGCTGCTGGTTGACTTTATCAATGTGGGCTATGGCGACGCGATCCTGCTGCGGGAGACGGAGACACCCTTCGCCATGCTGGTGGACTGCGGGGACGCTCGCATCGGGCGCTCCCGACCGGACGGACGGCGGATCACTGCGGCGGACTACCTGCGCCGGGAGGGGATCCGGGAGCTGGACCTGCTGGTGCTGACCCACTTCCACCGGGACCACATCGGCGGCCTTGGCCGGGTGCTGGACGCGGCAGAGGTGGACGAGCTGGTTTGTACCTATCTGCCCCCGCTGGAGGCACCGCCCCTGGAGCCTGACCGGGACATGTCTCTGCCCCGGGCTGCCCGGAGTCTGATGCGCTGTGTGGAGATGTGGGGTCACACACTCCCGGCAGTGCCGGGAGCTCCAGCCGGCGCCCGGTGTCTGATGACCTCTATGGGGATTTATGTAAAAGCCCTGGCTCATCTGCGAAGCCAGAAGACGGAGATCCGGCTGATCCGGACGCCCTGTGATTGCCGGCGGCTGACGGAGACATTGTCTGCCGGTGTTTTTCTGGAGGATGAAGAACTCCGGCTGCGGCAGGCTTCCATCTGGGACGCCGTCCTTTCTGGCGCGGGCAGCAGCGGGGACCTGGAGGCGCTTGACGGCTTTATCAACAACACCAGCATCCGCCTGCGGCTATCCTATGCCGGGCAGGAGATTGAGCTGCCGGGGGATGTGTATGCCTCCTGCTGGGAGCGGCACCAGCTCCCGCCCTGCACCCTCATAAAGCTGCCCCACCATGGGCACGGGGACGCCTTGACATCCCGACTTCTGGAGATGCTGCGGCCACGGTACGCCGTTATCTCGGTCTCGGATGATCGGACAGATGACTGCCCCAGCAAAAAAATTATTCAGCTTTTGTCGCAGTTTGGCGTTGAATGCTTTTTTACGGATGCAGTACCGTGTCAGTATGCTCCGGATCAGCCTCATGTTGCCATACGTTTTCGGATTGAAAAGGGAGTTCTTATGGTATCGGACGTGTAAAAAGATGTGGGGGGAGGGAACCGCTCTGAACACTGGACCCCAACGATTTATCAGGATGTGAACGACTCCTGCCTGACGCACGCCGATATTCCCGCCAGGTTGGATTACAATGGGGACTGGCGCGGAGACAACAAGTGAGAGAATCTCAAAAATTATTCCCGGATTCCTTCTGCATATTGTTCTATATGAGAGACTTTGTTCCACTATTTTATGGAATACGACGTTTATTACCCGCGGGGCATACCGAGGGCATCTTGACAGCATTTCCCGTATCCAAAGCGGTTGTAACCTGGACGGATCAGCCCATCTCCACCGATGGGGTACAGGTTTCCGCCATCATCGCGTGTCAATGCATGAGCCGGAAGCGGCTTACGTGCAGACTGCAGGGCATTCGGGCAGAAATGCGATTGCGGCTTCGAGAAAAGGGCAGGCGCTTCGGCGCCTGTCACTTTCCTAAAATTAGGAATGCGCACAAAAAATCAGGATATGTACGTGGAAGGAGTGCCGTTCTGCCCGTCGTGGCGGGATAGAATGCTGCTTCCGGCCTGACGTCTGCTGTCATACGCTTTCTGCTTTTTGCGTCACAGTTGGCCGACGCGATACCGCCCGGAGGAGACTCTGCGCTCTTGTACCGGGACGTTTTTTGCCTTTTACGGGGCCATGAAAAACAAGCCCAAATTGGTCTGGCAGACCCAACCTGGCTTTATAGCTGTTTGAAACAGCATCGGCTCATAGATGGAAATCTCGGGCTTATCTCTGCCGCACCTTGAGCAGTGGGCATTGCCCCTTTTTCTCTGCCTTTTCAAAGTGGACACAGGCTACCGCCTGGTATTGCATTCCGCTTCTCTCCCGGCTGGTTTCCAAAGAAATCAGCCGGGTTTCCTGCGCCTTCAAAGAATTAGATGGTATCTGGAAGAATTTTTGCGTGGTTTTGCCGTATTCTGAGCTGCTGTGATAAGCATTTCTTGGCTTCATAGCCGAGACGATGATCTGGTGAATGCTTCGCGCTGTCTTAGGGCTCAAGCCCTTGAATGGTCTCTTGCTCCGGTTCCAGTCCACCCGGCCCTTTTCCGTGTCGCTTATACCTTTTACAGCAACATAACAGATGGCACCGCGGTGTCATTCTCAAACTACTTGTTTTAATGTGACAGAAAAATATTATGTTAAGAAGTATAACGGCTGAGGAGCGGGTTTATCACTCCGCGGCCTGAGTAGGCGTATAAGTCTCCCCATATACAATAGCATTGTTTTACCGGACGGTTCATCATGCCCTTGGGCACTTTTTTAAGTGTGATTTACGAAAGAAGCTTGTATTCTGGTGCGTTTGCAAGGTACCGTCTGATAAGTGAGGTATATATGCACATGGGCATGGACATCCGGCGTGAGCCCGGCAGAGAAGTGCTCCCGGCATCTTGAGCGTCGCCCCGATAGCTGCCTCTCCCCACGAACCGGGACGATGGAGGGGCCTGTCCGTGCGGCGGTTTGCATATACGCCGACAGCCGGAAAATCCGCAAAAATGATTCAGCACCTTTTCTTTTCGACAAAATACGATATAATAAAGAAAAACGCCTGTTCCACAGCCGGGACGCTGCCTCTCCGTTTGCATGGAATGGATTCGGTGGGATTTGCCGGCGGGAGCTGTTTGAAATTCAGAACACTGCGTATGGGGAGGAGACTCATGATTTCGCTGTTTCTTGTTGAGGATGAGCGGATTGCCCGGGAGAGTATCCGAGACAATGTCCCTTGGCAGGAACACGATATCCTGTTCCTGGGGGATGCGCCGGATGGAGAAGTCGCTCTGCCGCAGCTCCTGGAAAAACGGCCGGATATTCTGCTGACGGACATCAAGATGCCGTTTATGGACGGCCTGGAGCTGGCCCGGATCGTGCGGAAGGAGCTGCCGGATACCCGCATCATCATCCTCAGCGGACACAATGAATTTGAATATGCCAGAAAGGCCATCACCCTGGGCGTAAATGACTATCTGCTCAAGCCTGTCTCCAGCAGGGATATTCTGGAAGCCGTGGACCGCAGCAAGGCGCAGATTTTGGAATGCCGCGCACGGCGGATTGAGCGGCAGAGCCATAGCATCACACAGCGGGAGCTCTTTTTCAGCAATCTGTACAGCGGCATCCTGATGGGACCGGCGCAGATGTTCCAGCGTGCGGCGCAGCTCGGGATCTCTTTGGCTGCAGGAGCCTACCAGATCATCCTGACGGAGCTGGACGGTGTGATACCGGATCGGGAGGCGTTGCGGGACAAGCTGTATGCCGCGCCAATGGCATACGGCTCCGGCTTTGATGGGGAGCGGGCCACGTTCCTGCTGCTGGCGGAAGACGCGGCCGGGCTTCCCCCGAAATTGCGGGAGTTCTCTGCATGGCTGGATGCGCTGGCCGGGCAGGAGGGACTGAGCGTGCATCTGCTGCCTGGAAAACAGGCGGCCCGGCTCAGCGACCTGCCGAAAGCATACCATCTGCTGACGATTCAGAAAAAGCAGCGGGAGTCCGCAGACAGCAAGACGCTGTCCCACTCCACCTCCTTCCAGCGGGACACCCTGCTGGACTTTTTGCGGACTGGGAAGCCGTCTGCACTTCCGTCATTTTGGGCCCACTACCGGCCGACCATCGAGTCCGGGTATTCCTCCTTTGTCTATCGCTGCTATCTCTATACAGAGCTTTTCTTTGTGGTCCATGAGTTCTGCCAGGAAAACCGGATCCCCCTTCCGGAATCCCTGCGCCAGGAGGATCTGCTGGAAAAGCGTATTCTGCTGACGAATTCCGTAGATGATTTCCTGACGCTGGCTTGCCAGCTCTGCGAAGAGGTGATGGAGGTCCGCCCCGGGGGCAGCCGGCACACGCCCTCCGCAGAGCAAGCCAGAGCGTATATCGACCGCCACTATATGGACCCGGAGCTGTCCCTCTCCTCGGTTGCGAATGCAGTGTCTGTAAGCCCCAACCACCTCAGCACGCTTTTCAAATCCAAAATTGGCGTCGGGTTCAGTGAATATCTGACGGAGGTCCGAATTCGCCAGGCCAAACGCCTGCTGATTACCAGCGATCTGCGGGTCAGTGAGGTCGGAGAACGGGTGGGGTATCAGAATATGGAGTATTTCAGCATGCTGTTCAAGAAAAACACCGGGCAGACGCCCAGCCAGTACCGCCGCTCCCACACGCTATGAGACGGATGAGTCGTGCAGCCGGCGCCCTGAAAACCGCCCTGGGCCGCCGTGGGAGCATACGGAGCAAGATCCTGGCGGGGTTTACGGTCATCCTGGTGGGGATGTTGAGTATCAACCTGCTGGTTATCGGCCTGTCCCACCACTTTTTGGGAGAATACCATATCCTGGCGGAGCGGGTCATTTCCGCAAACAAGCTGATCCCCACTGTCCGGGATGACGTGAGCCTGGACGCCTATTATCTGGTGGCGGGGCGCCGCACCCTGGAGACGACCCAGCTCTTCCACCACATGGAGGAAATTCGCCAGGGGCTGTATCTGCTGAAGCAGGAGAACAATTCTGAAAACGGCCGGATCCAGCTGCAGATTGCCACGCGCACCTTCGGCACCCTGCAGCGGTACTGTCAGAAGCTGGGGCAGGAGATTGATGCGGACGTGTCCCTGGAACTGCAGAATGTGACGCTGGAGCAGATTCGGGATGTCTCCGCCCTGGTGTACAACCAGATTGAGGAATACATTTATCTGGAGCTGCTCTGGGGGGAGTCCATTGATCAGATGCTCCAGACCGGATTTCAGCTGCTGCTGCTGGGGGATCTGGCGGCGGTGGTGCTGATGGTGGCGGTTCTGGCATTTTTGCTGATGCGCATCAACCGGACCATCAACGACCCCATCCAGGCGCTGGTGGAAAACACCCGGCGGCTGGCGGAGGGCGACTTTGATGCCCTGATGGAAGATGCCGGGGAGAATGAGGTCACCATCCTCAACAAGAGCTTCAACCGCATGGCGGCAAAACTCCAGCGCCTGATGGAAAAAGTGGAGGAGGACACCCGCACCCAGGAGCAGCTGGAGCTGCGGCTGCTTCAGGAACAGATCAATCCCCACTTTCTCTACAACACGCTGGAGATCATCGTCTGGCTGGCGGAGTCCGGGGACAAGGAGCAGGTCATTCAGGTGGTCCAGTCCCTCTCCCGGTTTTTCCGGGTGGTCCTCAGCAAAGGCCGCGCAGTGGTGTCCCTTCAGGAGGAGCTGTCCTGCATCCAAAGCTATCTCTATATTCAGAAAGTGCGCTATGCCGATATCCTGAACTATGAGATCCAGGCGGAGCCCGAAGCCTTGGACTGCCGGATCCAAAAGCTGAGCCTGCAGCCCCTTGTGGAAAACGCGCTGTACCACGGCATTGAAAAGAAGCGGGGGGGCGGCACCATCCGCGTCTGCGCCGATGTGAAGGACGGTTGCCTGGTGGTTCAGGTGGCAGATGACGGCTGCGGCATGACGCCTGAGAAATTGGAGGAAGTGCAACGGGAGGTGGCCGGAGATCTCGGCCAGATTTCCGAGGGCGGGTTTGGGCTGCCCAATATTCAAAAGCGCATTCAGCTGGCCTATGGAGCGGATTACGGCATTCACGTGAGTTCTCGGCTGGGCTGCGGGACTCGGGTCACACTGCAGATTCCGGCAAAATCGTAAAAAAGCTGAGAAGCAGCAGAAAAAAGCAAAAGTCCGGCTTTCCGGCCGGACTTTTTTCTGTAAAATTCAAATAAAAACCCGTTGGAGCGCCTCTTTTCAAAGGTGGAGGCGTCTTGTATATTATTTAACACAGGGCGCGAGACCGCCCATTCGGAAGATGAAGAAAGCGAGAAAGGATTGAAAGGTATGAAACTGAAGAAATGGTTGACCGGCGTTTTGGCCGCTGCGATGGCCCTGTCTCTGGCCGCCTGCAGTGATGGAGGCGCGGAAAGCGCCGATGCCGGCAGTGAGGACAGCATCACCCTTGGATTTGCCCAGGTCGGTTCTGAGAGCGAGTGGCGCACTGCCAACACCGACAACATCAAGGCTGCCGCGGAGGCCGCCGGCGTGACCCTCCAGTTCTCCGACGCACAGCAGAAGCAGGAGAACCAGATCAAGGCCATCCGCTCCTTCATCGCATCTGACGTGGATGTGATCTCCTTCTGCCCCATCGTGGAGACCGGCTGGGATACGGTCCTGCAGGAGGCCAAGGACGCCGGGATCCCGGTGGTCCTGGTGGACCGCGGCGTGACTGCGGACCCCTCTCTGTATGTGACCCACATCTTTGCCGACGCCCTGAAGGAGGGTGCCAATGCCTTCAATTGGGTTGACGAGTATATGACTGCTGAGGGCAAGACTCCCCGTGCCGGCGGCGATCAGTTCCAGGTGGCGATTCTGGAGGGCACGGTCGGCTCCTCCGTGGCCGCCGACCGCCTGCAGGGCTTCACCGATGCCATGGCCGAATCCCCCAACAGCGGCAAGTACAACGTCATCTGTTCCCAGACCGGTGAGTACACCCGTGCCAAGGGCATGGAGGTCATGGAGTCCTTCCTGAAGTCCGACGGGGACAAGATCGATATTCTCTTCTCCTGCAACGGCGATATGGCTCTGGGCGCTATTCAGGCCATTGAGGCTGCCGGACTGAAGCCCGGTGAGGACATCGTCATCGTCTCCATCGACGCCGCCAAGGGCGAGTTCAACGCTATGATCGAGGGCAAGATGAACTGCGCCGTGGAGCACACCCCCAACTTCGGCGAGACCCTGATGGAAACCGCCAAGAAGATTGTGGCCGGCGAAGAAGTACCCGCCACCATTGAGCTGGAAGAGGGGATCTTCCCCGCTGACATTGCCGAGCAGGAGCTGCCCAACCGCACCTATTGACCGGCTTTCGCCAACCGTTCCATGATCCCGCGGGCGGGGGATGTCCTCCCCGCCCGCGGACTGTTTTGCCCTGGCTCCCCAGGGCCTCCGGCGGGATGCCAGGCCCGCCGAATCCAAGACAAAGGATGTGATGACCTGTGGCAGAAGAAGCCCTGTTGACAATGCGGGGAATCTGTAAATACTTCCCCGGCGTCCGCGCGCTGGAGAATGTGGATTTCACCCTGCACTCCGGTGAAGTCCACGCGCTGGTCGGCGAAAACGGCGCGGGAAAATCCACCCTGATTAAGGTCCTGACCGGCGTCCACGCAAAGGACGGCGGCAAGATCGCCATGGAGGGCAGGCCCATTTCCCCCTCCAGCCCGCTGGAGGCCATGAAGTGCGGCATTTCCACCGTGTATCAGGAGGTCAACCTGTGCCCCAATCTGAGCGTGGCGGAGAACATCTTTATCGGCCGTGAGCCCAAAAAGGCGGGCGGCATCGACTGGAAGACCATCAACCGCCGGGCCGCGGAGCTGCTGACTACGCTGAATCTGAACATTGACGTGACAAAGACGCTGGGGAGCTACTCGGTGGCCGTCCAGCAGATGATTGCCATTGCCCGTGCGGTGGATGTGGACGCAAAGGTGCTGATCCTGGACGAGCCCACCTCCTCCCTGGATGAGGAGGAGACCCAGCGCCTGTTCGCAGTGGTCCGCAAGCTG
>OOCI01002261.1_pt1 | contig 12122 bp, 10 predicted proteins | sample 1671761 | NCBI WGS metagenome assembly OOCI01 (sample SAMN06348190, study PRJEB24527) | human gut metagenome | biome: human gut; feature: ankylosing spondylitis patient; material: feces | host: Homo sapiens | place: China | collected 2015-10
AAGCCACAGCAGGCAAGTATGAAGCATATCAGCAGGACTGCTACGTTGTGCCGACCTCCTACGGCGGTGATACATCTGGCTATCAGATTCCGTTTACCGTCAATTATACCGGCAAACGAGTAAAAGGAAAATTTGATATCAGTTCCGGCACATTTACAGCTGACAGCGAATAATTTTTTTTTAGGAGGGCATAGAAAATGGCAAAAACAATTAATACAAACATTGATGATGGATTTCTTCTTTTCACATTCACGAACAAGCAGGGTGAAGTGTTCTCTTCATTCAAACTGAATCCTACCGACATCAACATTGCAGCAAGAGCGGAAGAATTGGAAACTTTCTTTGAACAGGCTCAGGAATCTGTTAAAAATGTCTCTTCCGGCAAAGAGATGGCGGAGATTAATAAGCAGATCGAGGACAAAATCAATTATATGCTCGGATACGAAGCATCTAAGGATTTATTTAAAGAACCAATTACCGCAACAACTGTTTTTGGAAATGGTCAGGTATTCGCTTATATCGTCCTTGACAAAATCAATGAAGCACTTACTCCAGAGATTGAAAAGAGAAAGAAAAAAATGCAGGAAGTGGTCAATAAGTACACGGAGAAGTATACAAAATGACCGCCTATGAGTTGCCCACCTCACTAAATATCAGTGGGGTGGATTTTTCTATCAGAACGGATTTTCGAGTAATTATTGACATTCTGGTCGCCATGAATGACCCAGAATTGGACGAACAGGCGAAAGCTGTTGTTATGTTACAGATTTTGTTTGAGGACTGGCAAAGCATACCCCTGGAACATCTTACAGAAGCTTGTCAGAAAGCTTGCGAGTTTATTGATTGTGGTCAATTCGATGATATCCCGAACAAGCCCAAACCCCGTTTGATGGACTGGGAACAGGATGGAGATATGATCGTTCCGGCTGTGAACAAGGTTGCTGGTAAAGAAATCAGATCAGTACCTTATATGCACTGGTGGACGTTTTTTGGATACTTTATGGAATCTGGCGAGTGCCTGTTCAACACCGTAGTTGGAATCCGGTCAAAAAAAGCAAAGGGCGAAAAGTTCGATAAATGGGAAAAGAAATTCTATCAAGAGAATAAAAACATAATTGACATAAAAACACGTCTCAGCGACGAGGAGCAAGCTTATAAAGATAAGCTGAATGAGATGTTGAACCTCAAATAGTTAGGAGGTGGACACATGGCTGCTGATGGCTCAGTCATTATTGATACCAGAATGGACACATCAGGCGTGCAAAACGGCGTATCAGCAATCAGGCAGTCTTTTAACGGACTTGGCAGCGTAGTAAAAAAAATAGGCGTACTGATTGGCGGAGCATTTGCGATTGGAAAACTGACGCAGTTCGGTAAGGAATGCGTAGAACTCGGCTCTAACCTTGCCGAAGTGCAGAACGTGGTCGATGTTACATTCACAACCATGTCGGACAAGGTAAACGAATTTGCAAAGAATGCTATGACCTCTGCCGGACTGTCAGAAACCATGGCAAAACAGTATGTCGGAACGTTCGGAGCAATGTCTAAGTCGTTCGGTTTCTCCGAAGCACAGGCTTACGACATGTCAACAGCTCTGACGCAGCTGACTGGTGACGTAGCATCATTCTATAACATTAGTCAAGACTTGGCTTATATCAAGCTGAAATCAGTGTTTACGGGAGAAACGGAAACGCTCAAGGACCTCGGTGTGGTAATGACCCAGTCGGCGCTTGACCAGTTCGCGCTGGCAAATGGCTATGGTAAAACCACATCCGCCATGACTGAACAGGAGAAAGTGGCTCTCCGCTTGGCTTTTGTACAGAAACAGTTGTCTGCCGCATCTGGTGACTTTATCCGAACATCTGGCAGCTGGGCAAACCAGGTACGAGTGATGCAGTTACAGCTGCAATCTCTCAAAGCAACAGTCGGACAGGGATTAATCAATCTCTTCACTCCCGTTTTGAGAGTTATTAATATTTTACTGGGCAAACTGGCAACTCTGGCGAATGCCTTCAAGTCATTTACGGAGTTAATCACCGGGAAAAAATCTTCTGGTCAGACAGGTGCAAGTGGCGCAGGTCTTGCCGGGACAGATGCAATAGCTGATACGGCAGACCAATATGGAAATGCTGCCGACAATGCCGAAAAGCTGGCAGATGCAACAAATGATACAGCGGATGCAACTAAGAAAGCTACTAAAGCGGCAAAAGGGTATCTTAGTCCTCTCGACGAAATAAATAATTACTCAACGGATAAAAGTGCGGATTCATCGTCAAAAGTACCGGGCACAACTGGCGGACTTGCAGATCGGATGAAAGATGCTGTACAAAATGTTGATTACGGAAAAATGGCAGAGGGTGAGACAGTCCTTGACAAAATTAGCAAATCAGCTGAAAAACTCGCGAAGCTCCTTAAAAAGCTCTGGAAGCCATTTCAGGACGCTTGGAAAAAAGAGGGTAAGAATACTATTGATGCGGCACAGATTGCTCTATCTGGAATTGCGAAGCTTGCTAAGAGTGTAGGCAGGAGTCTCATGGAAGTCTGGACAAACGGTACAGGTACGACAATGCTTACAACCATGCTAAGGATTGCTCAGAACGTGCTTAAAACTATTGGGAATATTGCATCCGGTTTTGCCGACGCGTGGAATAAGAACAATGTCGGAACGCAGATTATACAGAACATCGCAGATGCTCTTGTGGTGGTTATGCAGTTCATTGAGAGGATTGCCGCAGATACGGCAACGTGGGCGGCAAACTTAGATTTCTATCCGCTGTTAGAATCTATCAGTAATCTGACAAGTGCATTTGCACCAATTCTGGAATCCATTGGAAATGTTCTTGAATGGATTTACAATAACATCGTTCTTCCGATGTTGAAATGGGTTATTGAGGTAGGACTTCCGACAGTGATTAATTTAGTCGCAAAAGTAGCAACTTTTCTTGCTGATCATCAGTCGATTGTTGAAGCGTTCGGCGCAGCCCTAATCGGAGCGTTCGCGGCAGCAAAGATTGCAGAATTAGCATCGGGAGTTATCAAAAGTGCATCTGGAATAGCTACAGCCGTAAAAGGACTTATCGCGTTAATGACTGGTACTGGCGGAATCATGGGTGGAATCAAGGCCATTGCGACAGCAATCGGTACTGGCGGGATTTTCGCGATCGCAGTCGGTGCTGCTATAGCAATCGGAGTTTTGCTGTACAAAAACTGGGATGAAATATGCGCGGCAGCAACAAAATTAAAAGACTGGGTTGTTGAAAAGACTCGTGAATTGTCAGAATCAGCAACACGTACATTAAGCAATTTGAAAGAAAAGATAGCTAATGTTTGGAATATTATTAAAACATCAACATCTACTACTTGGAATGCAATCAAAAAGACACTTTCTGGCCTTTGGAACTCTCTTAAATCCACAGCCAGCACAGTATTTAATGCAATTAAAACTAAAGTTGTAGGCGTATGGGACAGCGTAAAGAACAAGACATCAAAAACATGGGAAAACGTAGCTACGTTCGTATCTAATAAAGTAGAAGCGATAAAAAATGCTATCACTAATAAGTTTAATGCCGCCAGAGATGCAGTCAGATCTGCGTTTGAAGGCATTGTGGATTTTATTAAAGCTCCGATCAATCAAGCAATCAGCATTGTTAATAATGCAGTTGGAATGATTAATAATGCAATTGGTGGAATTGAATCTGCATTTTCCTTTGGACCCTGGACTGTTCCAACACCGTTTGGTTCAAAGACTATTGGATTTCATGCGACATTTCCACGTATCGGAACTATCCCATATCTGGCCAGTGGCGCAGTTATTCCGCCAAGGTCAGAATTCCTTGCGGTATTAGGTGACCAGAAGAAAGGAAATAACCTGGAAGCACCGGAAAGCCTATTACGGCAGATCGTCCGGGAAGAGTCAGGAAAAGGGCAGGGAGATGGAAATACCTACAATGTTACAGTTAATGCATCTGGCAGAAAACTGTTAGATATTATTATCAGTGAAGCTGAAATGAGAAGAAACCGGAATGGGAAGAACCCATTTGAGTTAGCGTAAGGAGAAGAATATGCCGCAGGAACAATTTAAAATAGACAACGTTGTTATAAGAGCACCGGACAGCTACAAGCCGGTGTTCGCAACCACTTCTACGGAAGATTCTAAAAGAAGTCAGGATTTGATTATGCACAATACACCAATGGGAACAATTGGTGGGTATGACATGCAATGGGGCGAGCTTACATGGGCTGAAATAGCAACCATACTAAATACTGTACTTAACAAGAGCCAATTTACATTCCACCATAAAGACCCTACTGTTCCGGGAAGATGGATAGACAGAACATTCTACGCATCAAATTTCAACATGGCTGCGCAAACTTTAAAAGATGGGGAAGAAAAGTGGACGGATTTGTCTATTAATGTAAGGAGGATTGAGCCGATTTGATAAATGTATCTACTCAGTTAAAAAAAGAATCTCTTACAAACAGAAATTATTACGTGACAGCAAATGTTACATTGTCAAATGGCGCAACTCTTAAGCTAGGCAAAAGACTTTTATCTGTCTGGAAATAGTCTCGTAGATTCAGCAGACTCTGGGGACTTCCCGGTGGGTGTAGCAATAGAAAAAACGGCAAGTTTATCATTGGTAAATGATGACGGACGCTTTGACGGATATAATTTTAATGCTGCAAGGTTTGTTATCTTTCTCAATGTGCGGTTATCTGACAGGATAGAAACTATAAAAAGAGGTACTTATATTGTGTCAAAGAAACCTGCAACGGCAAGCGAAATAAGTCTTTCCCTCTTAGACAAAATGCATAACGCTGATAAGACGTATGATTCTAATTTATCTTTTCCTTGTACGGTCAAGGAACTGCTCTCAGAATGCTGTCAGCAATGTGGAATCACTCTTGGAGATGCAATGTTTCCAAATGCGGACTTTCAGATTCGGAAAGCGCCATCTAATGCGACATACCGTACAGTAATCGGAATGTGTGCCGGGATAGCCGGTGGAAATGCAAGAATCGACGAAAATGACTTACTCAGGATTATTACGTTTGATAAGACATTTACCAATACGACTATTTACGATGGTGGAGCAGTAAAGAACTGGACAAATGGTGATGATCTGGATGGCGGCACGCTTAATCCATGGACAATGGGGACTGTGATTGATGGTGGTACGTTAAGCAATAACGATTATCACGCGTTATTTTCAATTCAGAATCTACAATATGACGTAGACGATGTTATTGTAACAGGTGTCAAATATGTAGAAGATGAGACCGAATATATGTCAGGTCAGGACGGCTATGTGATTACTATTGACAATCAGCTATTGTCGGGCAATGCACAGGCAGGAGTCGAAGCTATTGGAAATCAATTAATCGGTTTGCGAATGCGTCCTTTCTCATGTGACGGAATTGCCAACGGATACGCCACTTTTGGCGATCCAGTTGAATTTATTGACACAAAGAATCGTGTTTTTAGATCATTTGCAACTAATGTAGAATTTGTGTTTGGTGGCTCAACATCATGGAACTGTGGCGCAAAGAGTGCTGAAGAAGATGCAAGCGAGTTTCTTGGTGGACAGCAGGCAGTGGTAGAACAAGCAAAAAAAGACACAGAGAAAAAGCTATCTGCATATGACGTAAAGCTCAAACAGATGAATGAACTTGCAGCGAACACGCTGGGTTTCTTCTATACAGAGGAAGCACAAGAAGATGGTTCCGTAATTACGTACCGGCATGATAAGCCTACACTTGCTGATTCTAAAGTAATTTATAAAACAAGTGCTGATGGATTCTTCTTGTCAGTAGACGGCGGTCAGACATGGAAAGCCGGCTTTGATAGTAATGGAGATGCCGTTCTGAATATTCTCTATGCCATCGGTATTCAATCAGAATGGATTAACACGAGAGGTTTTACAGCAAAAGACAATAATGGGAATACGACATTAAGAATAGATGCCAACACAGGCGCTGTCACATTAGAGGTTGAAAACTTTACACTGAAAAGTAGAACTATTGAACAGATTGCCAAGGACGTTGTGGATGGGTCAGTTCGTAATGTGACTATCCCGAACTATTATGGCACGTATACACCAACATTGCAGAATTATCCGGCATCTGAGTGGAAAAGTGAAGAATATGAAAAGCATGACGGCTCGATATTCATGAACTTCTCTACAAGCCAGGTATATATGTTTTCTGGGACTGATGGCACTTGGCGGGAACTGGACGCTGAAAAAATTGTCAATTTTGAAAGAGTTTTTAACGCTTTAACGGATAACGGTAAGCAAGAGGGAATTTATATGCAGAACGGACATCTGTATATAAATGCTTCCTATATTAAGTCCGGCAAGATTTCAGCTGATTTAATTAGCTTGAAAAACATTAATGTTACAAACAATTCTGGAACATCAACATTTGCGATTGATAACTACGGAAATGTTACGCTCAGACCTGATACATTTGTATTAACAAATGGTGATACAATATATAGTGTTGCGGAAGACAAAGCTTCGACAGCGCTATCAAGTGCAAACAGCTATACAGATAAAGCGCTCAGTGATCTCGACATAGGAAAAATGTCCAAGCAAGAGATTATTAATGTGCTAAGCGATAACAGCAGCAATAAAGGCCTGTATCTATCAAATGGCAATGTGTACATGAATGCCGATTATATTAACACAGGCGAATTAGCAGGATGGAAAGTTGGAATTAAAAAGCTTTCAGCAAGTGGCACGTATGGAGAAGTAATACTAGATGCTTCAACTGGAGAGATCTATTCAGAGACGAATACAGGAATATATGTACCGGGGTACGGGACATTGTATGGAACGCGTATTAGAGGAATCAATCTTTATACAGGAACCGTACATGCAAGTTCAGCCTCGTTTAATAAAAGCGTTTCGGCAGACAGCGTTTCGGCGGACAGCGTTTCGGCGGACAGTGTTTCGACATCAAAAAAAGTTACAGTAGGTACGCACGTAGAAGCCAGTGGTCATTTCTATAGCATCGGAACGGGGACAGACCTTGCGGATTTAAGTGTCCGAGGGACAAAGAAGAGGATTTTTCCAACAAAAAACTATGGTACACAGGCGTTTTATTGCTACGAAATGGCATCCCCCATGTTTGGAGACATCGGAGAAGCATCCATATCAGAAGACGGCACATGTCTGATAGACATAGATGACATATTCCAAGAATCTACTAATGTAAGGATTGAATATTATGTGTTCTTGCAAAAGGAAGGAGATGGAGATTGTTGGGTAGACCAAAAAGAACAGACATATTTCACTGTAAAAGGTACTCCGGGGCTTAAATTTGCATTTGAAGTCAAAGCGCGTCAAGCTGACTATGAACACATGCGTTTTGCTGATGCAAGTGAAACAGCTTACGATAGGGCAATAGACACAGACATGCCAGAGTCAGACTACAGTAAAAGCCTTGAAATATCAGAACCCGATTACGAAAAAGAGCTTCTTAATAACAGGGAAAAAATTATTGACGAAATGGAGGAAATATCATGAAAAAAATTCTTACAAGTTTTATGAATCTCAGCACTGGAGAAGGAAGTCGCATTGCTTACACCTATTCAGAAGTAGACGAAAACACGGGAAGTATCATCAGTCAGAATAATAAAGGTAATTTCCTTGTGATGAATGACGATGTGCAGAAAAATCTTGATTCCGTAAAGGATTACATAAAAAATAATTTCCTTTCATAAGGAGGTAAGTCTAATATGGCCAATACATACACAATACAATTCCGGCGCGGTATGTACGCCGATTTTGATACGTCGAAAATTCGTCCCGGAGAGCCCGTTGCGATTCTTGGCAATGACCCGTCCGTTCCATCCGGTAAAGCCTTATACATTGCATTTGCGGCTAATGATGTAAGGCGGTTGTGTTCCATTGAAGATATTTCAGAGATGATTGATGCTGGAGAATTTGTTGGTCCGCAGGGCCCCAAAGGTGAAAAAGGAGATAAAGGTGATCCGGGAGAAAAGGGTGCGGATGGCACCGTGACATTTGAATCGCTGACACCTGAGCAGAAAGAATCACTGAGGGGCGTCTCTATCACAGCGGTTAACATTGACATAGATGGAAATTTGACAATAACATTTTCAGATGGTGATAGTGAAAATATTGGGAATATTATGGGACCTCAAGGAGTGCAAGGCCCAAAAGGTGAAAAAGGAGACGTTGGTCCGCAGGGGCCAGTTGGTCCGCAAGGCCCGCGAGGAGAAAAGGGTGAACAAGGAAATGACGGAACATCTCTTAATGTCCTTGGTACAAAAGAATCTGAGGCAGACCTCCCCCTGAGTGCAGAGAAGAACGATGCATATTTAATAGACGGAGAAATGTGGGTTTTCGACGGCACGAATTGGAACAATGCTGGCAAAATTCAGGGGCCACAGGGGCCAGTTGGTCCACAAGGCCCAAAGGGCGACCCAGGACCACAGGGTGTAAGAGGAGACCCCGGAGAAAAAGGAGAACAGGGAGTACAGGGTCTAAAAGGCGATACTGGGCCGCAAGGTGAACAAGGTCCAGTTGGTCCAAAAGGTGAGCAAGGAGATACTGGTGCGCGAGGAACCACATTCACTCCTGTTGTAGACAGCAAAGGAAACATAAGTTGGAGTAATGACGGAGGACTTGAAAACCCCCAGACAGTAAATATTACCGGGCCGCAAGGCGATACGGGTGCAAAAGGAGATACTGGACCGCAGGGAGAAAAAGGTACTACGTTCGTCCCAAATGTGGACACTGATGGGAATATAAGTTGGAGTAACACTGATGGAATTACCAATCCCGAAACAGTCAATATCAAAGGACCAAAAGGAGACAAGGGAAGTGACGCAACTGTTCCGATTGCTACAATCGAAACTCTTGGTAAGGTTAAACCTGACGGCAAGACAACATTCATAGATGAAGACGGAACACTCCACGCAAAAGGTGGTGGCACAACTGTTACTCCCAAGCCCGTAAACAACCCAACGATCGAGAACTTAAACGCATCTGTCACGATTAAATGGCAAGACCCTGAAAACACGGTAATCAGTGGTTCAACATTCTCTACATGGGCTGGTACAAAACTTGTAATGAAAGAAACAGGCTATCCTGCAAATCCAGATGACGGAACGCTTGTGGTTGATAATACAACGAGAGATAAATACAAAACAACAGGATATACCGTTACAGGGCTGACAAACGGCAAGCAATATTACTTTGCGCTGTTTCCATATTCTACCGATGGCGTGTATAACTACGATGCGGGTAATAGACTGATTGGGGAACCAGAGAGCTTCAAGATTGTCACATTTGCCGACGGAACAGACGCAGAGATTGAAAAGATAATTGAAGCGCACTACGCAGGCAAAATCAACATTGGAGATTATTGGGCGGTTGGCGACAAGAGGACAATTCATCATAACGCCATGCCTGCAACTGGCGTAAGTGAGTCACACAAGGCAAATGATTACGCTTATGTGATTATCGGAATCGAGCATGATGACTTAGTGACTGCTATCAATGGCAAGACTAAAGCTGCTATTACAATTCAGACAGAACGTATGTTGTATTTAGACACTACGACAGAATATAACGCCTCCTATGATACATCACATGAATGTGGTTATATAAACGGTTCAAGTACAAATAGTGGTGGTTGGGAAAGCTGCGCAAGACGTACGTGGTGTAATAATGTGTACAAGAAATGTTTGCCTACTTATATTCAAAATATGATGAAGCAAGTCAAGAAGTTGACATCTGTAGGAAGCCGAAGCAATACGATTAAAGTCTCAAATGACTATGTATTTTTGCCTTCTGAAATTGAGGTTTTTGGCAGTATAAAGTATTCTTTCACAGGCGAGGGAGAGCAGTATCAGTACTTTAAGAACGCAACTGCTAATATGTATAAGAAACCGTACTTTAGCAGCAATTTCGTGTCTGGCCGCTATTGGGAACGTTCGCCTTACTTCAGCAGCGAAAAAGGCTTCTGCCATATGGACATGGGCGGGAAAACGTACTACAGCGACGTTAGCTACGCTCTTGGCATTTCCCCCTGTTTATGCATGTAAAATCCTAGCAAACCTCATCTACTGCTGCAAGGCGGTTAAAAGGATTTGCGACAAACACAATTTCCCCGTCAAGCCGAGAGAAACTGAATATTCATGAATAGTATCAAACAATCGGGAAAGTAAATCAATGAATTATTTATAGCTGAATAGCTAAGAACAGGAGGTGTATATGGACAAAAAGGAAATTGCAAATATCTACAAAGCTATCAATCGAGTTTCAAACAGGCTGAATGAGATGTCTGAGAAGTTAGATGTTGTGATGCAAATGCTTAATGCAGAATCTAATCGTAAAATTCTGATTAATGGTGATGGTATTGACGGTCTGGCTGAACTTGTATCAACGCATGATTCGGCACTTGATGAACTGGCTACTTTAGTTGCAACAATCAGAGGTGAGAATAATGGTTAAATTTTACGAAGAAAGAGTTATTAATGAATTGAAAAAATGGACAGATGTTCCCGAGTTGTGGAATAAGAAGGTAATTGAAAGGCTTCAAAAGGATGGCTATGTACTGAATGAGGACGGGACAGTAACAGAATCAAAACCAGGGATAGTGAAATAAAATACGTGCAAGGGAGAAAATATGGAAATTAAAGGAATTGACGTATCATCTTATCAGAGTAAGCCAGACTGGGCGAAAGTATCGAATTCTGAAATTAAGTTTGCAATATTGAGAATCCATCAAAAATCTGGAACTGATTCCTCTTTTGAGCATAACTACAAAGGATGCAAGTCAAATGGAATCCTTGTCGGCGGATATAAATACAGTTACGCTCTGACACCGGCACAGGCAATTGATGAAGCTGAGAGCGTAATTTCTGTTCTTGGCGGACGCGGAATGGACTTTCCAATCTTCTACGACCTTGAATGGAGTCAGCAGAGAAACCTTGGAAAACAGGCGATTGAGAATATTGCAGTAGCATTTCTGACCAGAATCAAAAAAGCCGGTTATAAGGTCGGTATCTACTGCAATCTTGATTGGTACAATAACGTTCTGTCAGACACCCTGAAAAAGTACGATTGCTGGATTGCTCGTTATCCGGCTAGTGATAATGGCTCTGTACAGGAAAGATTGCGTCCATCTGTTGGTGTAGGCTGGCAGTATTCCAGTAGAGGAAAAGTATCCGGCATTAGTGGTAACGTTGACATGGATGTATTCTATAAGGATTACAAAGAGGAGGTTTCTGCAATGGATAAAGCTATTGAAAAAGTGATTCTCATTGCAAAAAATGAGATTGGATACCTTGAAAAGAAGAGCAATAGTCAGCTCGACAGTAAGACTGCAAACGCCGGTTCGAACAACTATACGAAGTATTGGCGAGACATTAAGCCATCATATCAAGGACAGCCTTGGTGCGCAGCATTCGTGAGTTGGTGTTTTATGGAAGCATTCGGACAGGAAAAAGCAAAAAAACTGTTGAAGCACTGGCCCTATGTTTACTGCCCAACACTTGGTAATCTGTTTACAAGGAACGCTAATCCAAAGATCGGTGATATTGTAATTTTTTATCATAATGGAACTTTCACCCATACCGGCATCGTAACGGCTGTAATCGGAGACAGGTTCTATACCATCGAGGGAAATACTTCTGGCGCATCTGGAATTATTGCAAATGGCGGCGGTGTCTGCGCAAAGAGTTATCTTAACAGCCAGATGCCCGGAACTAAGTTCTGTACACCAGATTATAGTATTGCATCTGTACCCGCAAAATCTGAAAATGCATTGCCTAATACCGCACAAGCAGGAGAGAAATATATGTTTAATCCAGAAACAGTAAAAGCAGGAGACAAAAATACATCTGTGCTTCTCTTACAGGAAATATTAAGAGCCAGAGGCTTTAAAGGCAAAAACGGCAAAGCCCTGAAACTTACATGGACAGCAGATGCAAACACGATTTACGCTCTGAAAGCTTATCAAGAATCTAGGAAAGATGTTCTGGAAGTGGACGGAGTCTGTGGACCCGTCACATGGAAAGATTTGATTGCCATATAAAAACATCCCGGGGTTAATTCCCCGGGAACTTTATTTATAAACATATTTTG
>OOCI01002265.1_pt1 | contig 12111 bp, 6 predicted proteins | sample 1671761 | NCBI WGS metagenome assembly OOCI01 (sample SAMN06348190, study PRJEB24527) | human gut metagenome | biome: human gut; feature: ankylosing spondylitis patient; material: feces | host: Homo sapiens | place: China | collected 2015-10
ACGCCGCAAGCAGGTGGCCGGTACCCTCTCCGGCGGCGAGCAGCAGATGCTGGCCGTAGGCCGTGCCCTGATGAGCAAGCCCAGGCTGCTGATGCTGGACGAGCCGAGCCTTGGTCTTGCCCCCATTGTGGTGCGGGAGATCTTCGACATCATCCGCACGGTCAACCAGCAGGGCATCACGGTGCTGCTGAACGAGCAGAACGCCAACATGGCGCTGAAGGTAGCGGACTACGCCTATGTACTGGAGACCGGCAACCTGACGCTCTCCGGCACCGGCGCTGAGCTGCTGGCAAATGAGCAGGTCAAGGCAGCGTATCTGGGCAGAAAGCGCACCGAATGAGGTACCTTTATCCATATGTGGCAGGGGCTGTTGCATAAGGATATAAGCCAGTACAGCAGCCTTTTTTCTTGCTTTCACGGCGCAAAGGTGTGGAAAACCAGTGTCAAACAAGCAAAATGTTGAAAACTCAGTCAGCAAAAGCAGATCCTTCCGACTTTGGCTAAACAACTCTGGTCTTTTTGTTGGAACTTGTGCAACAACCCCTTCTTTTTGTTTACTTATGCTTTTTTAAGTGTCACACCATACCGGCGTTGCTGCGCTGATCAGGGTCCGAGGGGTCTCGGTAGCTTGGTGTCCTGTCCTGCTCTCCTACTGCTTTCCATGGGTGGTAAGCTGGGATCTCCTCCGGAATGGGGCCGAAGGGGTTATCTTCCTGTTCTCCCAATCCAGCCTCCAGGGCAAAGCCGAAGCGACAAGGCCGATCGTCGATGCGATATGTCGGCAGAGCATCTGGGCCGCAGCTGCTGTTGCCCAGACCCCGGTGGGCGTAGTCCAGATGTACATACAGGGCCTCCGGTGCAGGAAGCTCAGGGGGATGCCGGGCATTCCACAGCTGCAGATCACTGTAGGGCACCGCGCTCATGGCCATGGGGCAGGCGGCCTCAAACCGTACAAAATCCGCACGGTCCGGGTCTGTTAATCGCATACTACGAGATTCCGTATGAAGTCCGTATTCCTGAGGCCGTAGATAAAACGGCTGATTTCTCACATCTTCGCTGTAAACTCCCATGCGCCCGCCGCACTGGCGATCAGGATAGGTTTCTAACGGTCCCTTCCCATACCATTTCATAGCCGTAAACCGCACGGGAAGAATTGCCGTCATCCCGATTCGCCCCGGAGACAGCATATCTGCCGGAGATTGCACGTTGCAGTCAATAAATATACGATTTTGTCCTGCCTGCCATAAACCAACGGTAACATAGAAACTGTCCTTCTCCGTCTGGTATGCGGTGGTGTAGGTCAAAGACGGCTCTTCTACCCCGTTCCCCTGCCGGACTTCCAAACAAGTACGTTTTGGATGATCATACTGCTTTGTAAACCAGTTCTGTTTACCCAGTACCAGTGGGCTGTGAGCATCGTTGTCTGTGGGGGCACGAAAAGGGGTGAAGAACAGATCGTGCAGTAGCACACCGGATACGTTGTCGACCTGAAGTGCTCCGGTTTCTGTATCCAGCCGAAGAGTCAAGTCACCCATCTCACCCACCAGAAGAGTTCCCTGTTTTGAGAAATGAGCTGTGACCTTTTCTGTCACAAGAGCCGGGTGACATCCCTTTTTCCAAAGGAACTGCTTCCATCCGCTGAGGCCGCATCCTGCATGGGCCGGAGATTTCTCCATGAACAAGAACTCTAGAATCTGTTCTCCCGAAACCTGAGGAATATCCTGCAAATCGACCTTCCATACCACCGACTGTCCCGCAGCGCAATCCGGCAGAGAGAGCTCTCTGATTTCTCGACAGACACCATTTTCCAGCAGGCGCAGTTGAGCTGCAAAATCCCTCAAGTTCAGTTGCTCACAACGGTTTTCCAGAACAAAGATTCCATTCCGGAGGTCCTTCACCCGAAGGTCGATGGGCTGGTACACCGTCTGAACTTCCTGTAGCTTAGGCGTAAATCGACGATCGGGTGTTGTCAGTCCATCGATGCAGAAATTGCTGTCATGGAATTCCTCGCCAAAATCGCCGCCATAGGCATACCAGGTCGTTCCATCCGGGTTCGTCTGGAGCAGACCGTGGTCGCACCACTCCCAGATAAAGCCGCCCATCAGATTCTGGTGTTCATAGATTTCTTTCCAGTAATCCCCCATGCTTCCGCATGCGTTTCCCATAGCGTGAAGGTACTCATTGGTCAGAAAGGCCCGATTGGGATTTGCTTCTGCCCGTTCCCTCATGTTCTGAGGAGAAGGATAGGTCTCGCTGTCCATATCTGCAATCTTGTTCATCTGGCGCTTGTGGATCAGACGGGTGGGGTCCGCAGTGCGGCAGTAGGATGCCGCCAGTGCCACAGTCTCTCCATAACCAATCTCATTGCCGAGGGACCAGCAGAAGATTGATGCATGGTTTTTATTGGTTTGAACCATGGCAGCCTGTCGGTCCAGCACACGGGGGAGCCACCGCATATCGTTGCCGGGCAAAAGATTCTTGCGGTAAGAAATGCCATGACTTTCCAGATTTGCCTCATCCATTATATAAAGGCCGTATTCATCACAGAGCTCATACCAGCGTGGAGTATCGGGATAATGCGCACAGCGAACCGCATTGATATTGCATCGCTTCATCAACTCAATATCTTGGCGCATGCTCTCTTCGGTGATGGCATAGCCGGTGACGGGGTCGAACTCGTGTCGGTTCACGCCTCGCAGCTTGACGGGTGCACCGTTGACTCGGAATACGCCTTCTCCATCGATCTCATAATGGCGGAAGCCGAAGGGCACGGTGGTTTCCTCCAGCTTTTCTTCTCCCAGAAAAGTAGACAGCCGCACCTGATACAAATAGGGTGTCTCCGCCGACCAGAGGTGCGGCGTTTCCAGTTCCAGATGCCCATACGCTGTTGCGGTGATGCCCGCCGGGATCTGCAATGCGCCATCCAACCAGGCCGGATCAAAACCACGCTCTTTAAATACCGCTTCCAGGCTGACCTCCTCAAAGCGATCACTATCGTTGCCAGTCTTCCCATTGCAACTGCCCACTGGACACGCGTCGGCATCCAGCAACTCCATCTCTACCCGGATGCGTGGAGCACAGCGATGGCTCAAATTCAAAATTTTGCTTTCGGTATGCAGAACTGCCTTTTCCGGCGTTACCTCTGCCCAGAGATAGCTGTCCAGAAGGTGCAGCTCGTGGATTTCATACAATTTAACGCTGCGAAAGATTCCAGACAGCCTCCACATATCCTGACATTCGAGATAGGAACCTGGGCTGAACTCATCCACCCGAAGCAGCAGTAGGTTCTGCCCCGGCCGTACAGCATCGGTCAGGTCTACCTCACAGGCAGTGCGCCCGTTTTCCGCATAGCAAAGAATCTGCCCATTCAAAAAAACAGTTACAGCAGAGGAAAAACCGCCGATGGATAGGATCATCCGGTGGTGCACGGTAGGAACTTCCAGAGTCAAATCTTTCCGGTAGATGCCAACCATCCCCTGTCCTTCCGGAATAAAAGGCGGCTCCAGCTTGTTCGCATCTGCCCCGAAGGCATAGCGAGTGTTGATGTATTTGGGCTTATCGAAACCCTGCAGCTGCCAGCATCCGGGCACGGAGATTGCTTTGGGCTTTGGCAACGCCCCAAGCTGTTCCGGAGTCTGCATATCGGCTTCAGCACGGGAAATCAGCGCAAAATCCCAGACTCCATCCAGACAGTGTTCTTTCGTTCGCGGAAATCGGTCAAACCGATAGGGCATTCTTCCGACTGCGTGCGTCCAGACATCCATAGTAGTTCTCCTTCCTGTAGGGCATTCCGGGGCCATTTCATCCCGGCATTCGGGCATGTTGCTTGCGGTAATCGCTGGGTGTGACTCCTTCAATGGATTTGAACAATTTGGTGAAATGCGAAAAGCTGGAATATCCCAGTGCGACAGCCAGATCGCCCACGGGCATATCGGTGCCCGCCAACAACTGTCTTGCTAGATCGATGCGTTTATTCTGGATATAGTCGTTCAAACTCTGGCCGGTCTTGCGCTTGAATAGCCGGGCTGTGTAGTCCGGATTCAGGTAGACGGCCGCTGCAATATTTTCTCGCGTCAATTCTTGATGAATATTCAGTTCGATGTATTCCTTGATTCGGCGGATTACCTGTTCCTCGCCGGGCGAGTGCCGCAGCAGTCTTTCGGTCCGAGCAAGGTTGCCCTGCACCCATGAAAGAAACTGCGGCAGCGATTCAAACACCGGTTTCGCTTCCACAAGTTCTGTTGCCTCCGGGCAGCCTCGCTCTTGTAGCGTGCAGTGGAGCGCCTGTGTCAAGGTCTGTGCGATCCACTGCATCCGTTCCTGTGCTGCCTTGAGGGACAGCCGGTTGAGTTCGGTGGTAATCTCTGCCTGCACAGTCTGAGCATCTTCCTGCAAAAGCAGGGTCTTCCAATGTCGAATCCGGGCCTCCTCCGGGCTCTGCGACTCCTTGTAAAGGCTCGTTTCCCACTGTTCCAGCGCATCCGCAGTGGAACAAAGTCCCAGAATGCTGCTGGACACGGCAGGCGAAACCTTTACTGACTGCTTCAGCATCGTCTTGCAGGCCAGACCCAATTCTTCCCCGAAATGCGCAGCCGCAGCAGGTTCCATTCCAGCGCTGATGAGCAGAAAACTCTGTCCACTTCGGCGCTGCAAAGAGGTCCAGCCGGTACCGGTTTTATCCCAAAGCTCCTTGGCAATATTGCACACGCCGTATCCGAGCAGCTCCTGCTCGCTCTGCGGCAATGCAGCAGGCATCTGCACCAATACCCGTACCACCTGCAGCGGCGCACTGACATCCAGCTCCAGATCATACTTCTGTGCACAGTTAAAAAGAGATTCCGCCGTGGATAGGATGTTTTTTTCTAAAACGTCCTGCAAATACTGGTCTCGGCGCAGACTACGCCCGTTTTCATAGGCGCGGCGGGTCCCGCGCATGCTTTCCTGCGTCTTCCAAAGGTTGAGCGCATGTCGGATGGATGCTGTAAGCTCTGCCGGTGCAATTGGCTTGAGCACATACTCCACACACCCCAGCTCCATCGCTTTCTGCGCCATGGGAAAGGATTCGTGGCAGGTCAGGATCACGGCCTCGGTATCGGGACAGGAGGTCTTCATCCATTCCAGCAGCTCAATGCCGGACATCCGAGGCATTTCCAGATCACAGACCAGAACCTGTACCGGTTCCTGGCGAAGGATCTTCTGCGCTTCCACGCCGTTTGCGGCATCCAGCACCCGGTCCACATCAAGATTTTTCCAGTTGATCGAGCGTCGGATGGCTTGGATTGCAAGCGCCTCATCATCTACAATCAGAACGGTCGTCACAGTGTTTCCTCCTTTTCCGGCTGTTCTGTGCCGTAGTTCAGCGGCAGGATCACGCTCACATGTGTGCCGCCGTCAGGCCGATTTTCCAAGTGAACTTCCGCTTTGCCTGCATACAGCAGTTCCAGCCGCTGTCGGACATTAGCGATTCCGATGTGGACCCGCCCATCAAAAAACGGTTGTGCCTTTTGCTGCAGAACCTGCAGCACCTCATCCGAAAAGCCAGGGCCATTGTCCAGCACTTCCAGCCATAAGTAGGTTTCCCCCTCCCGGTTCTGCATCGAGGCGCGGATGTCGATTTTGGCTTCCCTGCTCATATTGCGCGCATATTTCACCGCATTCTCTGCAAAGGACTTGATGACCGAAGGAGGGATGCGTGCCTGCCGCAGAAAGGCCGGGACGGAGATAGTGTAGGAAAAGGCATCGCCGAATCGGAGTTTTTGGATGGAGAGAAAGTCATCTGTGAAGCGAAGCTCCTCTTCCAGCAGAACAAAATCATTTTCTACCTGTGCCATAAACCGGAAATATCGGTTCAGGTAAGTGGTCAGAGCCAACACCTGCTCAAAATCGCCAGTAAGGGAGGCATTGTAAACCGCATTAAAGCAGTTGCCCAGAAAATGCGGGTTGATCTGCATCTGTAGATTTCGCAGCTGGCTCATCTGCTTTTCCCGTAAGATCTGTGTCTGACGCTCCTGCAGCTCAGAGATCTCCTCCAGCGTGAGGTTGAAGGTCGTACCAATGGTGGAAAACTCTTGCAGCATTCCGCTTGTATCCACCCGGACGCTCAAATCTCCCTGTCCGGCTTGGTGCATGATCTGTGAAATCCGATCAATGGGTTCCACAATTTGCAATCGGGCAAAACGGTACAGCAGAAAGAGCGCAGCCAGCAGCAAGAGCGGAATCACCATCATCAACAAGCTGAGCCAGACGATGCCATTTGTAAGACCGGTGCGCACCAGCCTGACCCGGAGTTCAAAGCCGGTGCGCCCGATTTTAGCCGAAAAGCAGTTTTCCGGGCCGGCCTCCACTCCTGCAATCCGTTTGTTGTTCAGGTAGAGGCTGGTCTCCGCATACTGGCTGCTATCCTCTGCAAAAGGAACCGTCATCAGTTTCACTGGATCCAGCAAAAAGCCGAAGTAGGCATCGTTCATCTGATAGCTGTACAGAAGATACTGAGCGGCCTCATCCGTGTAATACTGCCATGTGCCGGTGGGGTATTCGTCCAGATCTTGGCAGATCGTCTCAATGGCATGATTCACCTGCTGACGTTCCGCAAGACTTTGGCCCTCTCCTCGAACCATTAGAATCGACCCATATGCAAGAGGACATAGAAATTCTGCACTCATGCCAGGATACTCGATCACGTCCACTGCCATCCGCCGAAAGACCCTTGTTGTGGCAAACACACGCTCTGCCTCGGATGTCAGATACTGCATATAAATGGTGTCGTTGTCCACTGTCGTAAAGGTCTGTACATTCATTTCAATAGCGTTCAGATTTGCTTCCAACTGATCCGCATAGTTCTGCAGCGCCGCCTGATCCAGCTGGGTCACCTGGCGATTCAGATTGTATATACTCAGTCCACAGCAGATGAGCATCAGGAACATCAGCACCAGAACCGGGATACTGTAAAACCAGAAAAGCTTTTGATGAACGGATGGTCTTTTCATAGGTAAAATTTCCTTTGGAAGCACCACAAAGGCCCGGCAATCATGTATGCCAGACCTTTGCGGTACCACATTGATTATTCTTTCACGCCGCCGATCACGATTCCCTTGACAAAGTAGCGCTCAAAGCAGGGGAACACCGCCAAAACCGGGATGGCAACTGCCGATGCAATGGCCATACGGACACCCGATGTGGGCAGATTGCTGACCGCAGCCATCATCTCACCAGAGATCTCACTGTTGTTTTTCAGGAACTGGATGTTTGCCAACATATCATTCAGAACATTCTGGATATTATAATACCGCGGATCAGTCAGATAGTACAGACCATTGTTCCAGTCGTTCCAGTATGCCATGAAGATGAACATGCCCAGCGTTGCGATGATGGGCAGTGAGATCGGAATTACGATCCGCCGAAAAACCTGAAACTCCGTAGCACCATCAATGAGGGCCGCCTCGATCAGTGGTTTGGGGATGCTGTTGCTGAAGAAGTTCCGTGCCAGCATGACGTTGAAGGCATTCATCAACAGGCCTGGAATCAGGAGGGCCCAATAGGTATTCTTGATGTGGAACACCTCGGTGTAGACCAGATAGGTAGCCACTAGGCCGCCGTTGAACAGCATGGTGAACAGCACCAGAAAGTTCAGCACCTTCCGTCCCGGCAGATTCTCGCGGGAGAGGGTATAGGCCAGCATCAGGGTGATCGCCAAGCTGATGGCCGTTCCCATTACTGCGATGACAATGGTCGTCAGATAGGCCCGTCCGATGATGGCACGGTTGCCCCACAGATATTCATAAGCGGCCAGACTGAACTCCGAAGGAATGAAAGAATATCCGTTCCGGGTAATAGATTCCTCGCTGGAAATGGACGAAGTGAACATCAGCACAAAGGGCAGAATGGCCGAAAGCGACAGCAGCGCCAGCACAATGTAGGAGACGACCGTCACACCGGAGACATGTTTTTTCTTTTTTGTTGTGGTATCCATACTCAGAACAGGCTCCCTTCCATATTTCTCTTTTTCACCAGCCAGTTGGAGAACATCACCAAAATAAAACCAACAATAGACTGATAGAAGCTTGCAGCCGAAGACATGCCCACGTCACCCAATTTCATCAGGCCGTTGTAAACGTAGGTATCAATGGTAGAAGTCACGCTGCTGATGATACCAGACTGCATCGGAATCTGATAGAACAGACCAAAATCCGAATGGAAGATACGTCCTACGCTCAGCAGCGACATCATAACGATGGTAGGAGAGATCAGAGGGATGGTGATTGAGAATATTTGCTTTAGCTTTCCGGCACCATCCAGCTCGGCCGCTTCATAGAGGGAGGAATCGATACCCACCATAGTGGCATAGTAGACAATGGCAGTGTATCCCGAACGCTTCCATAATTCCACAAAGGTCAGGATAAAGGGCCAGAATTTGCTTTCCATGTACCAGGAAACCGGGTCTTTTCCCATTACTGTGAGAATATGATTGAACATACCCGTAGTGGGGCTCAGGAATGCATATACAAGGTAGCTGGCGATGACGTAGGAGAACAGGTAAGGCAACAACACGGAGGTCTGAAAAAAACGGTTCCAGAACTTGGACTTCACCTCATTCAGGAACAGTGCAATGGCAATGGCCATCACGGTTTGCAGTACGATAAAGAGTAGATTATAGCCGATGGTATTGCGGGTGATGACCCAGGCATCCTTGGTGGCAAACAGATACTTGAAATTTGCCAGGCCACACCAATCGCTCTTCCAGATGCCCTTGGCGTAGTTGACATTGCGGAATGCGATGGTCAAACCTGCCATGGGCAGATAATTGTTGATGAGCAGATAAAGCAATCCGGGCAGTGCCATCAGATACAGAGGGATAAACTGCCTGATCTTTCCCTTTTTCTTCGGGACGGTAACGGTCTTTTCCATAAATACCACCTGTTCTCAAAAATCCCCTGCCGGATCAGGGCAGGGGATCATGTTTCATGTGCTGGTTCCCTGTATTTTACGGTTAGGAAACGCCATTCTCTTTTTTCCAGTCAGCGAACTGGGCAGCCTTTTCATCGAGGATCTTCTGCAGCCCGGCGCTCTCCAGTTCCTTGAGGAACTTGGGCAGATTGTCGTCGATGTCGATGCAGCCATAAGCCAGTGCGCTAAGATACTGATCACAGACATTCGTTACTGCCGTGTACTCGGTCTTTACCGGTGTCACGTCGTAAGCAAAGCCCATGGCCTTACTCAGCATGGCGCTCTCATTCATGGCGCGCACCTGCTCCGGGAAGTCCTCTTCCGTGCCGTCCCAGAAATAAGCGATCAGCTGGTCACCAAATGCAAAGCTCCAGTTGTGGAAATAGCCACTGGTAGAAGCGTCCACTCCATCAGCAAAGGTGATGATACGGTCAGAGCCCTCCTTCAGCTTATAGTGGACACCTTCCAGACCCCAGTCCAGCATATTCAGGAAGGTGGGATCCGAGTACATCATATCCAGAACCTGCATAGCAGCTTCGGGATTTTTGCTATTATTCAGAAGCGACCAGCCAAAAGAATTCACCTTTGTAGTGTACGAGAATACAGTGTTCAGCGGAATCACCGTCATATCCCGGCCGCACTGATTAGTTTTATCCTGTGCAGTGCCAGGGCCAACAGTACCATAGAAGCCAAGAAGCTTTCCGGCCTTGATCTGTTCCGCTGCACCGTCGGTGGTGGTAAGAATATCCGATGCAATCCAGCCCTTCTTGAACCACTCCCGGTGCTTTTCGCACTCAGCCCGGAATTTATCGCTGGAGAACAAGTCAGAGATCTCGTCGTCCTGACCATAGTTCAGCAGAACACCAAAGCTATCGCCCAGCGGATCATAGTCTGCGTAGACAAACGTACCACTACCCTCTAGGCGCATCATGGCCATATCCGGCTCGCCCGCATGAATGGTCTCGAACATCTCATCCAAATCATCGGTAGTTTTGATCGTAGCAGGATCGATCCCGTACTTTTCCAGAATATCAGTGCGCACCACAATACCGCCCTGATAGAACAGCGAGCGGTTGACCGGCACCTGATAGGCTACACCGGACACCTTGCCAGCCTGCAGATAGTCTCCCAGACATTCCTGAATATCCGTACCGTATTCATCCAGCAGGTCATCCAACGGAAGGAGTGCTCCCTTTGCCACACAACTGGATACCATGGTGCCCCAAACCAGAGCAATGTCCACCTGCTCACTACCTGCCATCACTAGATTGAGCTGGTTGTTATAAGAACTGCTGGGAACCACTTCCAACTGTAAGTCGATACCCTTTTTATCGGCCACGTAATCGTGAATGGCCTTAGCTACCTTTTCCTGATCAGGTTGGACTGAGGACAGAGGGTAGTACATAACGACCTTGGGCATTTCGCCGCTGGCAGCTGCCGAACCGGATGCCGTCGAACTGCTGGTGGAGCTGGACGAACCACCACAGGCGGCCAGGCCCAGAGCAGCGGTAGAAGCGCCTGCGACCTTCAGAAAGTTACGACGAGAGATCATCTTTTTCATAGTAGTACTCCTTCTTCTTTTGGTTAATATCTGCCACCGTCCACAGCATGAGGACGGAAGTTAGACTGAATAATTCCGGCGGCAGGGGCAAACGCTTTCGCCCTGCTGCAATTCCGGCTGGAGCGTGACGGTCTGGGCCGGGGCTCCGTGTTCGATCTGCCGCACCAGCAGCTCGATGCTCTGCAGTGCGATCTGTTCACTGGGCTGGACGATGGTGGTCATCACCGGCACGCAGTAGCGGGACATCGTGATGCCATCAAAACCGATCACTGAGACATCCTCCGGCACCCGCAACCCTGCGCTTACCAGCGCCCGGATCGCACCAAAGGCGATCACATCGCTCATGGCAAACAGGGCAGTGAACTCGGCCCGGCGGGCCAGCAGACTGTTCATGGCGTGGTAGGCGGACTCGAAATCGTAGTTGGACAGGCCATAGAGCTTATCGTCAAGGACAAGCCCTGCGTCCTCCATGGCATCCTGCGCACCCAAACGGCGCATCCGGCTGGGAAAGCTGGTGGCCGGGCCGCCCAGCACCGCGATCTTGCGGTGACCCTGTGCGATGAGATGGGAGACTGCCGCTTTTGCTGCGGCCCGGTCATCCACACCCACCATCGAGAGATTGGGGAAGTCCAATTCATTGGAAACCAGCGTGGCCAGCACGGAGGGAACGGAAATGTTAGCAAAGCCGTTCTGGAAGTTCGTGACACTGCCGCCCAGAAAGATCATGCCCTTGGGCTTGATCTCCCGCAGAATCTTCTCGGCAGCATCGATCTCGTTGGCGTTCTCGTCCAGGTAGGAGACGATGCCGTTGTACCCATACAGGGTAGCGGCCCGCTGCAGCTGAACGAGGAAGTCGGAGAAGAAGATGTTCCGGGTCCCCTTGACCACGAACACCAGACTGCGGGATTGCTGGATCTTCAGCTGCCGCGCGTTGGTGTTGGGGGTGAAGCCTGCCTCCCGCATGACCTTGAGCACATGCTCCTTGGTCTCGGGCCGGACATCCGGCCGGTCATTGATGACGCGCGAAATGGTGCTGACAGAACAGCCGCTGATGCGGGCAATGTCCTTGATCGTCATATCGCGTGCCCTCGCTTTCGGTTGGATTTTCGGGAACGGTGTCGGGAACGTTTCCAGTGACTATAGTATGGCACAGTTTGTGCAAAAAATCAATCATGTGGAAGTAATTTCGTAAAAGGTGTACAAAGAATCAACTTGCATTTGTGCAGATTGATTTGCCAATACATCAAAACACCGGTTGATTTCAGAAATTCCCGGTAACATTTTATGAAATACCGGAAAAACCGTACCGATTTGTAACTTTTTGACCGTTTGATGCAATTTTATGGACGAGGGTGATCTGCCCGGAAACTGCGGGAACGGTTCCATAAGATGTTCCCAGAATGCAGCAAAAAGAAACAGGCAGACTACTGAGTGCCGGGAGCACTGCACAAACGAAAGACACAACAAAAAAGCGCTTTCACCTTGTCATCGGTGAAAGCGCTTTGCTGATTGCTGATTATTTTGAATGGGTTGATAAAGTTCTGATTAGTCGCTGACGTAGGGCATCAGAGCAACGTGACGAGCACGCTTGATGGCGATGGTCAGTG
>OOCI01002266.1_pt1 | contig 12106 bp, 14 predicted proteins | sample 1671761 | NCBI WGS metagenome assembly OOCI01 (sample SAMN06348190, study PRJEB24527) | human gut metagenome | biome: human gut; feature: ankylosing spondylitis patient; material: feces | host: Homo sapiens | place: China | collected 2015-10
TGTGGGCGTAATCGGCATAAAGAAGATACTGACCGCTCTGGTAATACTGGATATGAAGAGCGCAGAGCGAGCGGTTCAGCTCCTGCGCTGTGATACCGAGTTCCTTCGCTATCTGCGTCGTGGTGAAGCAGGAAACGGAATCGAGAACGTTATCGCTATAGAGCGCTTTCGGCAAAAGATTACCCACCTGATTCTCCAACTGGATGATGTTATCACCATTCTTAGCGATGCGAACCACCTGTTCGTCTACCACATCATTGAGACGGCGGATTTCCGTATCCTGTTCGCCGATAAGCTTCTTCTGCTGTTCAATCTGCAGACGTTGCTTCTTCAGCAGATTCTCCTTCTCCTTGAGCGTAGCACGGAGGATTTCTTCTGCATGTCGGATTGTCTCCTCATCGCTCTCGCCCTGCTGTACCGGGATATAACCACCCGTCTTGCGAATCTGCGGCAGCACATCTGAAGTAACCCAGTTCTTGAACTTCACCGCAGTAGAAAGCTTAGAGCCGAGAACCAAAGCATAGAAACCGCTCTCGTTAACGAAGATCATCTGTTGGGAACGTACTGTTCGGCTTCCATCTTTACGCAAACGCCCCGAAAGTTTGACGTTGTGTTTCGCAACGTCAAATGTATTAACTAACTGACGCACAGCACATCTTGCAATCTTATACCCCAGCACATCACAGACATCCTTTGCGCAGAACAAAGGTTCTCCGTTCTCATCGGTCAAGGTACGAATCTTACCGAATTCAGAGTTTTCAAACACGACAGCAATTGCTGCCTTCTTATCCATTTCTACTTTATTTGTATTTACTGACTTTACCATAATAATTCGTTTTTAAAATAATCCCTAATAGCTAACCACTAATAAATAATCACTACATCACCGTAATCCAAACGCTCTCCTCCCGTTCCCTTGCTGCGGTAATGGCATTCATGAGCCTGTGCAGCCAGATGCGGGAATTGAAGACGGCGCCCTGTAATTTATTTTCACCTACCAGAATGCAGCCCTGCGTATCATCGGGATAATTACCGGCATGAATGCGGATGCCCTCAAAATCGGGAACACCCTGCACCAGCGGAAGCCACTTCTTAAACCTTGGCGATTTCGAGATAACCACAGGATACGAGCCCTCCGGTATCGCCGTATGCCCCGGTATCTTGCGGGCTTTCTTACCCGATACCCTACTGTACCGTCCATCCTCCTCTTCCGGTTTCAGTTCGATACCCAGGAGGTTTCTCCACGTAGGCTCCAGGGTATCACAGAAGTAATGCTCCTTGTCCAACTTCGCCTTATCGAAGCTGTGCTCAAAGATACGCTTGTCGCCTATTTTTACCCCCGAACGCCAGGTACGTTTCACATCCTTATCGCTCAAAATATAAAGATGACCTATCGTATAAGTCTTCTTTTTTGCTATTCTTTTTACTACTATTTCCATACGCTATGAATTCTCCTTTCTGAATTTAAGTTTAATAAAAACTGAGGAACTGAGGAATTGAGGAACTGAGTCGTTCTCCTTAGCCCTGATGTAATGGCGATCCTTCCAGTTTCCCAACATCTTGGAAGTACCTTTCTGACTCATCCCGTTTGCTACACGCAAGTCTATCACCTGCTGGTAAGTAAACTCATCCGGCAACTGCATCAGCATATTGGAAGGTCCTCGCTTGCTCGAGTTCTCGCCTGTATCATTCGCCCTCTTAATGGCATCACCGAAGAAACGCATCTTGCAGTAGAGGTCGTAACGCTCGCTCCAGCGGATGAAATTTTCAATCTCCGGCTCCCACTGGTAACCGTTCGCCACATAGAGCACACACGCCTTCAGATAGCCGATTACGTTGGCACGGAAGCTCAGATTCTCATAGACCCTGTCCTGCGACAGACGGGAGAATTCCGCATTCTCATCCTTCAGCACCTCAGCAAGCTGAAAAGCCTCCTTGCACTCCACCAGACCCGAAGCCATGCAGAGATTATCGATGTAAGGTTTCAGAGAATTTCTGAATTCATCGTCGTAGGTTCCATAGACGGGAATGTCCTCGCCGATATCTCTTTCGGGGATGGTACAGAAGTTGATTCGGGAAACCGGACCATCGGTCAGCACTCGCTTGAAATACTTGATGCCTTTATGGATGGTGGTAGAAGCATTCCAGTTGAAACGGATGGTGACACGCTCGGTGACACTTTGTGTTCCGACTCGCGTTTGTCCGTATAAATTACCTGGGTCAAAGGCGAGACACATAATGCGGAACTGCTGATTGCCGATACCCTTGAGTGCATCAAACTGGTCGATTTCGTTCAGCGAAGTATAAAGGAAATGTTCCTTGGCTTCAGCGGTACGCATCACGAAGGCAGGATTGGTCATATCGGCATCAATCTCCTGTATAATCAGATTCTCAGGGCGTTTGCGCTTATCCTTGTTGGCACCCTTGCGCATCATTTCATCCTTCCATTCCTTCTCACGCTTCAGGTTTTCGGCATCTCTTTTACGGATATCCTCCATGATGAAATCGATAGGTTTCTGTACGCAACTTTTACCTGCGCCTGTGCCTGCAAGCAGACAGGTCATCAGGGTAGCTTCGTGCTCCACGTTGTCGATATATCTGAATCTGGTTCTCCAGAGATGGGTAGCGAGCGAAGGAAAAATGGCGTGCGCCACAGCAGGCTGATAGATCTCCGGAGTCTTGGATATCAGCAGCTCCACCAGCTTCGGCAGCTTCTTCGGCATCGGAGGCGGAGCTGGATAATCCTCGTCTTCACTTTGAACTTTGAGATTTGAACTTTGAACTGTATGATTAGCATTGCCTGCCATTTGCCCCATAAAGTCCCCCGCCAGGCGTTCCGGGGATTTGCAATCCCCGGCAAGCAAGCTCTTAGCAGCCTGTTCCGCCAAGGCATTCACGCGAATCACATCCCTCGAAAACGGCTTGGAGCTGTCCCCATATTTCGCATAGAAATCATGAATCAGCTGATGGCAGTCATTTTCCTGATAATAGCTCGGCATCTTCTTCGCCACCACCTTCATCAGTTCCTCCTCGCTCATCACACGAGAAGCGCCAGCACTCATAATGGCGAGCAGGGAGGAATGCCTTGACCCGATGGTATCGATATTCATCCCCTTCAGTCCTGCGGATTCCTGAAAGAGGTCGAAGGCTATGAGATTCTTGGCATCAACTTGCCCTGCTTCTTGGGCTGCCAGTCCGCCAGCTTTCTGAGAACCTCCAGTATGGCTGATATAATCATCATCAGCACGATGGCTATTACCAGGTTGGGCAGGCTGAATAGCAGCGCCAGAAGGAACAGCAGAATGGCTGTCAGTGCCCTGAAATCGATTGTCTTGAACATCGTCATTACTTTGAACTTTGAGATTTGAACTTTGAACTTTATGATTACTATCGCTAGGTACTTGCCCCTGAAAGTCTCCCGCAAGGCGTTCCGGGGATTTGCAATCCCCAGCAAGCAAGCTGTAGCGAGCCGTCCCCTTACCATCAATCGTAAGCCCACGCTTCAAGAAAGCCTCTCTGCGGGCTTTGATCTCCTCTGCGGGCAGCACCCCATACCACTCCTTCGAGCGATAGATTTCCGAGCCCTTATCCGTGATAAAGATGATTCTCTCGGGCGTGATGCAGCTCTTGTCGTAGGGAATCCCAGCCGCCTCGCAATACGCCTTCTGCGTCTCTTCAATCGTCATACCCATCGGCATTCTGATATCAATATGCAGCTTCTTTCTAGCCGAATATTCCAGATGCAGCAGTTTCCCCTTCCAAATCGTGTTGCTGCAGTTCAGCTCACGAGCCTTCTCCAATGCAGCATCCACATAATCCACATCATCCACATCGATGGTAGTCTGAAAGAGAAAGCTCTCAGGGTCCGCATCCTCACCAGAACGGTGATTATTCCTGAATCTGTAATAATGAATGGCACGGATAGGCAGCTGTCTTTTCAGCCCCTCCTTCGCCTTCTTCACCGCCTTTTCATCACCAGCATCTACGCCGGGGATTGCCTTCTCCCCACGTATCTGCGCAATCACACCCTTCAGCCACGGCTGTGCTATCAGGTTGTCATAGACATACAGGGGCTGGGAAGAATTCAATCTTCCCATATTGCCCTTGCGTGCCGGATTCAGAGCCATTACTTGTACTGTTCCCATGCTATATTCTCCTTGAAATGTTTAGCCTTGCCCTTCATCTCCATCACCTCTTTGTAGAGATATTTCAGAATATCCGACTTGTGCATTTCCTTCGGGAAAGAGAAGGAGACGAACACACGCTGCGACGAAGTACGGAGGGCACCATGCGAGGTATGGATAATCTCCGTATATAGCTTCCCGCCCGACTGTGCGTAAGGCTTGAAGTCGAGCTTGTCGCCGCATTCGCCACCGCTGCAGATCATTCTGCCCGGAATCACCTTAGGCACCTCGCAGATGGTCTCCGCATCGTTCCAGGGAGCCTTGCGGATAGCTACGTTACCACACTCGTCAGTAATGATACTGGCATCTACCTTCTGGGCGTTCAAAAGCGCCTGTACAGCAGCCTCTGCGGCTGCAGAAAAACTTTTCTTGCTCATATATATTGAAGTTTTAGAAAGAAATGTTGTTAATCAAAAATCTGGTCATTGATGGTTAGGATTCTGCCATTGAAGCGGACATCGATGGGGGTGACTTCTGAATTGTCCGACAGCAGGAAGACACCAGAAGCACAGTAACAATGAACTAACATTTTGTTGTTCAAACTGTCCTTGATAAATCCCAGCAACCATTTGGCAATCAACTTATCACCACGTTTCTGCGGGTTCACCATATCAGTCACCATCACCTCATCGCAGAAGTTATAATCTACGGCAACGTTTTTCTTTCTTCGGTTAGAGGTCATCATTTCCAAATCAAGGAAGAAGGTTCTGAATTCTACTTCCTTCTTTGGCTCCATCACGATGTTGAAGTTTCTCACTTCGCCCTCCGAATCAGCAACAATCTGATAGAGATCTTCGGGTGTCTTGTCAAATACTCGCTGCAAGTCGCTCATGTTGAAGAAGAGTTTGCCCCCAGCTGTCAGCACTCTCATCTTTCCATATTGAGGATGCTCGAAATAATATGGTTTTATCACGTTCATTATTTGATATATTATAATCGTTGGGGCTGCGACCATCCGCTAAATTCCGTACCAGGAAATGGTACCGGTTTTCCATATACAGAAAAGCCCCGCAACCAGACTTTATCATCTGATTGCGGGGCAAAGGTACGGCGAATTTTTGGTTCCTGCTTGGTAGTCGGTTGGTAGGCTACCAACTGGTATTACCCTACAATTCGCTCCAATTTCTTATAATAAAGCATAGCAGCTTCAGTATCACAGTGCTTCTGATAGGCACTCTGCAAAGCACCTTTGTCACAATGCCACAACTCAGCAAAAGGCTTCCACATGCACATTCTCTGCACCTTCCCCGAAAGGAATGCGACAATCACGCTACGCTGAGTCCACGATTGGTTCTTCAAGGCATAGGATGCCTTCAGGATACCAGCTTCTGCAAGCTTATCCAGCAAGTTTCTCATCTCTGGAAAGTCCAGAGACATCGGCAACAACGGCTCATTCCCACAAGCCCTATCATTGTCAACACCACAAAGAGAAGATTCTATCTCTCTTATCATCACCTCCAAGGTACTAGCCTCGGTCATTACTTTTTCCAACTGCGCTTTCAGGTTATTGATTCCTGTTAAAATTATTTTTTCAGTCTTCATTATAGTATTTATAAAATAAATACCGATTTTGACGTGTTTGTTCCGCATAAGGCCTTACACCAAAATTGCCCATGCAAGATCGGTTTGGGTTAATTAATAGACAAAAAAAATCCCGTCTCCAACAAGTGAAAACTCGTCAGAGGCGGGACATTCATTTATCTTTCGATTACAAAGGTATAATAATTTTTTCGAATTACAAAGAATTTCTGAAATAATACTAAGAAAAACTCATTTTTTCTTTCGTTTTAAAACGAAATCACATAAAAAGTGAATTTCTTAGATATATTTGTTTTTAATAATCCCAATTTATGCCTCAAAAGCATGCTGGTAACCCAACATAATTTTGATATAATGCACAATCCTTATTTCATTTGCGATACCTTATAATATATGGCTTCATTTTCATACCACCATGATTAGCTACTATCTTTCTTACATACTCTGTTCTTTCTGCAGTTTCAACATCCAGCAACTCAAAAGTCCAATATTGTTCGCCAGAGGGATTAAATCCCAAATTTTGCAGATATGAAGCAGATACCAATCGGGGCTCTACCTCTTTTAATAAAAACAAGATAAATGAATCCTTCTTGTGCAGAAAGAGATAACGAGGAGCTTTCATACCTAGAGAAAACTGCATAGCTCCAGTTCTGATACCGGCTCTGACATAATACAGTTTGTTTTCCAAGGTCATACGAAGCTGTTTCTCATCGCGATAGGTCGCAACAAGAACTGAGCACGTTTCATGATTATAATGTGAGAAAGCCTCTTTTACAGATAATGCTATAGCCCTACCTAATCTTGGCGGCACAGCATTTCCAACCATTTTATATCCATCGCATACATCATGATAAATAAAACGGAAACCATCGGGGAAGGTTTGGATTCTGGCACATTCCCGAACACTAAACCTTCGATATAAATGTTCATAACCAGGACGGAAAATCTGCTTATCCCGAGATACATAAACCATTTTCGGTGCTTGGGGATGCAACGGACAGTTACGGGCTTTCGCCTGCATTGTATAGGAGACTTCATTCCAGCCACGTACACGGTTTCTAGCCATAAAACGTTCATCAAACGGTTCCATGTAAACATCATGATTCAACCATTTGTCATATCTTGTATCCACCCGTTCTGAAGTATATTTCCTTGGCTCTTCTGTTATATCGCCAATAGCCTGGCGTAAGGCAATAAAACAAGAGTTATCAGGTTGAGGGAATTGATAATTAACATCAATATCCCTTCTTATACCTACTACAAATACACGATATCTCTCCTGTGGCACATGATAATCCATCGCATTCATCAACTGATAATGCACTACATAGCCCGCATTTTTCAGCTCGTCAAGCATTTTCATAAAAGTCTGGAAATGCTTATCACCCAAAATGCCTTTTACATTTTCTATTACAAAGAACTTGGGCTGCTTGGATTGGATGAATTGAATGTAAGTCAAGAACATCTTGCCCCGTTCATCATCCAACCCAAGCTGCTTTCCACCTTCGCTCCAAGACTGGCAAGGAGGACCGCCAATAAAGCCGTCACATTCAGGAATTTCTTCCATAGTAAGTTCACGCATATCCTTTTTGCAAAGATATGTGTTAGGATGGTTTAACTGATAGGTTTCAGATACTGCAGGATCGTTGTCATTTGCCCAAACGACCTCAAAACCAGCTTGTTCAAAACCTAAATCCAAGCCACCACACCCTGAAAAGAATGAAACTACTTTCATATTGTTACCTCCTATAAAAATGTTTTCTTAAGCCTTCTTGCTCCTGATGCCTCTAGACTCAAGCGTCCTCTTAATCTGCTTAGCCATGTGATAAGCCAGATTCACGGGCACGGCATTGCCTATCATCTTGTACCCCATATTCACATCGGTATAGATAAACTTGAAATCATCGGGGAATGTCTGGACCCGAGCTACTTCTCTTACCGTCATACGGCGATAGAGATGCTCCTTACCTGGCACAAACTTCTGCAGATTCTTCTCTACCTTAATCATCTTCGGCGCCTGAGGATGGAGCTGGCACTGACGACCGCTAGCCTGTACCGTAAATCCAGGTTCATCCCATGCTCTTACTCTGTTTCTCGACATGAAGATAGGTGAGAATGCACCTATAAAGTATTCGTGGTTTGGCACCTTGCAGGCATCACCATTGCTATGATTCTTCTCCTTAGCAGGGATTGCCGAATCCTTCAAGTCCCAGATTGCCTCACGAAGCGTTGGTCGATGACTCTGCGGAGTAGGATAAACAAACTCCTTGATGCCCAGATCTTTTCTGAATCCTACATAGAACACTCGGTCTCTGTCTTCAGGAACATCAAAATCGTTGGCATTCAACATCTGAAGATTCACATCATATCCTGCCTCATCGAAGAGAGCCAGGAAGTTCTTAACAGCCTCAGCATTGCGGGCAGCCATCATCCCAGACACATTCTCTGCTACGAAGAAGAGTGGCTGCTTATCTTTCAATATGCGGATGTAATCATAAAAGAGCTGTCCTCGTGCATCATTGATGCCCTTTAGCGAACCCGCCTCGCTCCAAGACTGGCAGGGAGGACCGCCGATGATACCATCAATATCATCCGGGAAATCCGAAGGCGACAGCTTCCGGATATCTCCCTCGATGAGATGAACATCGGGGAAATTGGCACGGAAGGTGGGGCAAATCTTGGCATCAATTTCATTTGCTATCATTATCCTGAAACCAGCTATCCGGAAGCCTAAATCAAGACCTCCTGCTCCTGAAAACAAACTGATTAAATTCATAGCTATCCTTATGCCTTACCCATAATATCGTCTGAGGCACGGAACTCCTTCCCGTCCCTTCCATTAATCAGACTCCTTACATCAACATCCAACACTTTAGCTATCCTATCCAGAACATTGATGGTAGGATTCCCATTGATATATTTATAGCAAGCATCTCTAGTTACGCCCAACAGTTGGCTCAATTCCTTCACAGATATACCTTTGCGCTTTAAAACTTCTTTTATCAGCAATTCCATAATTCGTTATTTTTAGATTGCAAAGATACATTCCGCACAAATAATTCTGTAAAGAAAAAGGCCAATAAAGGCCAAAAGAAGGCCAAAGTTTGTTAATGTATAGCTACGACTATACAAATACCTGATAATCTTATAGTAATAAGTATACAACGGCATCTTACACGAATTCTAAAAACAAGGTTCCCAATAAGTCATAATATAAGAAAAGTTTACTTAATGTATAGTTATAGCTATACAAATAATAGGATTTTCTCTTGGCCATATCGACAAAAAACCTTATCTTTGCCTGAAAAAAGATTCTGAATTATGCAAGATACAAACATTCAATATCAATTCTTTCCACGTTCCATAGGATTAATCGAACCTATGGAAGAAGTTATCAATGTATTTAAGAAAGCAGAAGATAAGATTTCGTCTTCTACAAACGACTTGAAGTCTGATGATGTTTTATCTATAGTTCGTCCAGAACTCGAAAAAATCGGTTATTGCGTAGAACAAAACAAGAAGGATGAGGGAAAAATAAAAGTACCTGTTCTTTTCGGATGCAACAACAGCATAGACAAACATTTTTATGCAGATGCCATTAGTGCAGACAGGAAAATTGTTATCGAGGTAGAAGCTGGCAGGGCCACTGAGAACCACCAATTCTTAAAGGATATTTTCGAAGCTTCTATGATGTTTAGCGTGGAATACTTAGTGATTGCAGTGAGAAATATTTATCGCAATCACAATGATTTTGAAAGAATCTATCCGTTCTTAGAAACAATGTATATTACAAATAGAATCAAATTACCTTTGAAAGGGATTTTACTTATTGGATACTAAAACAAGGACATTCACTAAGGCTTATTTATCAAAGCCTTGATGAATGTCCTTACTGATAGTCTCTGCTATATCCGCATGTATCTCACGCGACATCAAATATCAGAACTGAAATTCAAAGTCGCACTTCTCTATATGATGCAACTTCTCCAGTTACTCAGCCTTATGAGCCTTCAGTCTCTTTACCCATTCTGCCAGCTTGGGAGAAGAGCTCTTTATAACTATTGTTTCATTTACATGTACCATAAGCCTATAGTTTTATATTATTCTTGAATTCTTAGAGTAAGAGCACTTACACCTGTTGTGTCCATAACGGTTCGCTCTCCCATCCATTTGGAAATCCAAGAGCTGCCAGATCTATCTCTGGATAATTGGAATATAGCGTGTGCATCTTTCCCAACATATCATTGTTGGGTGATATGATGTCAAGGAAATACTTGATGATACAGATTGTAAAATACACTCTTTGAGGGTTTGCCGGCAGGATAATCCAAGGATGAGCAATTCTTCTTGGAGTAACAGGCATAATAGAACTTACCTTGTTCCACACCCTTGAATGATGACAACAGGCATTTCGCAACAAAGTCAGAGATGTTATCCAAGATTCCAAGACGATAGGTTGCAAGCCGAAATAATGAGAGATGCGCTTGCGTATCTTGTCTGCTTTCAGATTACGGTAAATCATATTCACATTGCCCATCGTCAGCAACTCACCCAAAATCCATGATGGAGGATATGGGTCGCAATAGCTGTTCTTGAAATGCTTGATAAATTCTTCTGTTGATTTTGCATATTCTCTGTCGATGGTGTTCTTTGTTTCTTGAAAAGTTCTGTGGTTGGCAAAGTGAACAGAATTTGTCAGCCAATAAATATCTCCTGTCATCTGCACAGGAATATTCATAATAGCACGACGGATTGCTATCTCAACTTTTTCAATCTCATTGAGAAGAAGCATACGCAACTTCTTGTCGAAGCGATACAGGTTCAACACTTGTTGAAAAGTTGTACCATCTTTATACTGATGAATTTCCTTTGGAACTTTCAAGAATGGGTACATATAAGCGGAAAGACGATAGTACCCGATGCTCTCCAAATACCGTACCGCCTTGTCTTCATCGGAAATAACAAGCCCACGACTTTTCAACAGAGCCATCAAGTCTGCCTCTGTCATATAATGTTTCATGAAGTGCGGTAATCTTTCCATTAGCGTATTTTGAGAGTGAACGTATATATACAAAAAAGCCCCACGCATTTGAGCATCGTTGAGAGGCTTGGTGGGAACTGACGTTGCAAAGATACGAATAATCTTTGATAAAACAAACTTTTTAGCAAGAAAAATCACGCAAAGTGGATTTCTTTGATATATTTATATTTAATAATGTTAAATCAGGGCTTAAAATCATACTTTTTCCAGCCAAACAAAGTGGTTTTCAAGGTTAATTGGCTTTCATCAGAACTGAAATTCAAAGTCACACTTCTCCACGTTGCGCAACTTCTCCAGTTGCTCAGCTTTATGAGCCTTCAGTCTCTTTACCCATTCTGCCATCTTGGGAGAAGAGCTCTTTATAACTATTGTTTCATTTACATGTACCATAAGCCTATAGTTTTATATATCGGGGCAAAAAGACTATTTCACTTGAAATTACCTCCATAATGGTTCCATTTGCCATCCCTGCGGAAAGCCGAGAGCTTTTAAGTCAATTTCGGGAAACCGAATGAACAACCATGTTATTTTGGGATAGCAATTTCAATCTTTTCTATCTCATTGAACATGAGTAGTCTCAGTTTCTTATCAAAACGATAAAGCATCATCACTTTCTTGAAGGATGAACCTTCCTTGTATAAATGTGCTGTCTTGGGCATCTTCAACAAAGGATACATATAAGCAGACAATCTGTAATAACCAATATTGTCAAGGTACTGTATGGCTTTGTTCCTATCATAAATCTGTAAACCTCGTGATTCAAGCAAATTAACGAGATTTTCTGAAGATTCAAATCGTTTTGTAAAAGGTATAAGATTTGCCATATTCAAATGTGTATAAATAAAAAACGCCTCGCACGATTTGAGCATTGTTAAGAGGCTTGGCGAGGACTGACGCTGCAAAGATACGAATATTTATTGAAATCACAAAATTTTCCGCAAGAAAAATCTCGCAAAAGTGAATATTTATGTTTAATAGTAATAATGGAAAGGGTTTAATGATATGAAACAACGCTAACACTCAATTTCCGAATACCTTTCTTACTGCATACGATGTGAAGGAAAAAGCCATCGTAACACCAGAGAATTGGTTGGAATGGGTGCTATAAATAAAAGGTAAAATCACCATATAACCAAGGGTCTATACGCCACCTTTTCTTCGTGGCATATAGACCCTTGTCGCTTCCCGTGAGGCGCAATGTGTACCAAACCTGTTAATTATAAGTAATAAAAACAAAAAATCTATCGTTTTTGTTACTTATGTGAAACAAAAAGAGTATCTTTGCGAAAAGTTTTACTCGTATGAAACAAAAAATATTAGAAAGACTAGGGTATTCCAATCG
>OOCI01002267.1_pt1 | contig 12100 bp, 9 predicted proteins | sample 1671761 | NCBI WGS metagenome assembly OOCI01 (sample SAMN06348190, study PRJEB24527) | human gut metagenome | biome: human gut; feature: ankylosing spondylitis patient; material: feces | host: Homo sapiens | place: China | collected 2015-10
CAGAACGTCGTGAGACAGTTCGGTCCCTATCTGTCGTGGGCGTAGGATATTTGAAGAGCGCTGTCCCTAGTACGAGAGGACCGGGATGGACGCACCGCTGGCGCATCGGTTGTCATGCCAATGGCACGGCCGAGCAACTATGTGCGGTTTGGATAAACGCTGAAAGCATCTAAGCGTGAAGCCATCTCTAAGATAAGATATCCCATAGCATAAGCTAGTAAGACCCCTCAAAGACTATGAGGTTGATAGGCTGCGTGTGTAAGTACGGCGACGTATTTAGCTTGGCAGTACTAATAGGTCGAGGGCTTGACCTTTTGTGACAGCTACGTCACCTTTGGTCGAATCTTTTGTTTCTTCCTCTTCTCCTTTCTCTCTTTCCTTTGTTCAGTTTTTAGGGTGTAATTCAATATGCACCATTAGCTCAGTTGGTAGAGCACCTGACTCTTAATCAGGGTGTCCGGAGTTCGAGTCTCCGATGGTGTACCACCTGATTTAAACATGGCCCGTTGGTCAAGTGGCCTAAGACTCCGGCCTCTCACGCCGGCAACAGCGGTTCGAATCCGCTACGGGTCACCAGAGTGTATAACGGGGCAACCTGTTTATATAAATCCCACTTTTGTGGGCTAAATAGTTAGAAATCAGTTTTTGCTGATTTAGTCGGTGTTTATTACGATGAGGGTCCACCCGTTCCCATTCCGAACACGGTAGTTAAGCTCATTCGTGCCGAAAATACTTGGCTGGAAGCGGCCCGGGAAAATAGGTCGATGCCGACATAAATAACCGATTAAGCTTTGCTTAGTCGGTTTCAATATTCCTCCATAGCTCAGTCGGTAGAGCACGCGGCTGTTAACCGCGGTGTCGTTGGTTCGAGTCCAACTGGGGGAGCCAAAAATCCCGTCCACTAAAGTGAACGGGATTTTACTTTTTACTTCTTACCTCTTCACTCTTACTTCAAATAAAGTTTGATACGGGATTTTTGGGAAGTAATAAGTAAGAAGTAATAGGTAATAAGTTAGGTGTGCCTACGGCACTAATTATAAACGCAAGGTTGATACCTTGCTCTTTTTATTTTATAGTGTTATAATCGTAATAGAAAAGGCGGTAATATTATGGCAGATAGTCCTTTGATTATAAAATCCAAAGAATTTGCTTTAAGGACAAAACATTGCTCAATAAATGCACGGAAGTCAAAAGAATTTTGATTTCTTCTATCAATACGGCAAAGGAGAACAAATGATAATCAAGGCTATTACCGCATCTAATGAAATGTGGAACAAAGTGAAAAATTATGCAGATAGTTGTTCGTGGAAAGCAGGGAAATCATTAGCGAGTGCTATGATGAACAATGGTTTTAAAGATTGGGAAAGAGTTATTGTCGCCCTTAATGATGATGAGATCTGTGGATATTGCACTGTTGCAATAACAGATTGTATTCCTGATGTACATTATACGCCTTATATTGGGTATTTGTTCGTTGACGAAAAGTGGCGTGGTAACAGGTTGAGTCAAAGGCTTATAATATATTCAATGTCATATTTAAAATCGATTGGTTTTGATAAAGTATATCTAGTGAGTGATCACGAAAATTTATATGAGAAATATGGATTTGACATTATTGATAGGAAAATGTCTCCTTGGGGTTCGGAAGAAAAGATTTATTATCAAAAAATACAGTAGTACTTCATATATATTGGAATTGTAATTGTGCTATTCCGTCGCGTAATCACAAGAAAAAAGCACTTGCGAATGCAGGTGCTTTTTTCAGTTATATTTGCCTATGGCGAGCGGTATTGCTACGCAGTGGTATTATGCTGCGCATAGTGATATTGCCTGCGGCAGCTTTATGCGAATAAAATACCACTATGCCAACGGCGAATATCACTTTTGCGTTAGCAAAAATGTCACGCCGAGGGAGACTCGGCATATCACTCGTTTTTTCTCCTTAAATTTGAAAATTTTTTCCAAGATGAGTTTATAGATGCCAAACAGCAAATAATCCATTCCTGTTGGATTTGAACTCTCAAACAATTTAATATCAATAAAATCAGGCAGATAGAAATCGAAAAATCTATCTGCCTTTTTCATTCTTAAATCGGAGGGATGTAAGTACGCCCATTTTTTCAGTTTTACATCACCGAATGTTATCTTTGCAGTCTTTAAATAGAGTAGTTGTATTTAGAATTATGCACTTTATTAGTCCGATTCCTTTTTCTTACGAATAAGAGTGAAAATACATACTGCAAAAGGAATAAGGCTCGCTGCGCTGATACAGACGAGTTTATCGCCTGCAGTTTTCGGAATCTCCGGGCTCTGTGTATCTGCGGGAACGGACGAATTTTCAGCAACTGTAGGTTCAGTCGGTTTTACCGGGTCGCACGGCTCTGTCGGATTAGTTACAGGCGGTGCAACAGGTTTTAATTCTAAACCGTTTATTGCATCTGTAATTGCCTCTGTTTGTGCATCTATCTCTGCTTGCTCGGTGATGTTCTTACCGCTTACATCAACAGCAAGTGCTTCGTCAACTTTTGAAAAATCTACATAATGATCACGATTAAGTGATTTAGCTTGTTCAACAGCTTTGTTGTACTCGGTGTAATCAGCTGATTTATACACAAGTGAATTTATTGCGTTGATGATTGCCGCTGTTTGAGCATCAACAAGTGCTTGGTCTTTTACAGGCAAATTGCTGACATCTACGCTTAAAGCCTCATTTACTTTTGAGAAATCCACATAATTATCACGATTGAGGGTATTTGCCTGTTCAACTGCTTTGTTGTACTCGGTGTAATCGGCTGACTGATATGTGGTGTTCTCCGTTACATTTGTACGGATTTCAATGGGGTTGTAGCCAACATCTGTACTTGTTACAACACAATAATAGTATGGATATGCAGGATAGTCGGCAGGGTTAAATTCTTTGCCTGTTGCGTTTGGTATTGGAGTGCCTGTGGTGTTATCATTTGTATCATTTGCGTACCACTGATAAGTGCGGTTAAAGCCGATTACATCTGCTGTTAAAACGCCGTCTGCATCGGTGTATTTTTTAGGCAGTGGGGTAAGCACAGCAGTATCCTGCGAAATCTCAATGAATGTATGCTCGTTTTCATTTGCCCATTGCTCCGCATATGTTCCTTTTGTACCGTAAACCTTGTAATTTCTGCCCTTTGTATCTTCCGTACACTCCTTGAATGTTGAGGGCATAGAAATTATACAGCCCTCTGTCTGTGGCAGGCTTTTTGCTGATTCCAGATGTGAAAATTCTATGTGAGTAGTCGGATGCTTTCCAAAAGCATCCTGCTCAATCTGTGTTACACTGTCCAAACGGAAACTACGAAGCTTTGTGTATTTATTAAATATTGAGAATGAAAAACTTCCAAAAGCCTTTTCAGGAACAGCAAGAAGTGCCGGCATATTTATATACTCTAATTCAAAGCAATTATAAAACGATTCTTCTTCTATCGTTTTTACAAAAGGAAAATCAGCTTTTGATATTGCAGTACTATTAAATGCATCAAAAGTTAAATTGGTAATAAGCGGCATTTCTACACTTACTAATCGAGAACAGGAGTCGAATACACCATTATTTCCCCAAATTTCATTGATTATTGTGCATTGCGGAAAATATACCTTTTCCAATCTTGAACATTGTCCGAAAGCACTATCATCAATTTCTTGTACCTCTGGACCGTAGAAGGATATGATTCGTGAATACGAAAAGGCGTCCCCTTCAATGATTTCAACATTTGGGAAATAGCCTACGCAAAACTTTGCAGCAAGATTAAAAGCATGATCTTGAATACATTCGGCGACAGGAAATTCGACATACATAATATTGGACTGTGAAAAAGCACCTGATTTGACAGTAACTATACCTTCACCACGAACAAATTCTATTGTGGAATTTTTTGCAAAAGCGCTTACGGGTATTTCCGTAACGGTTTCAGGAAGTGTTAGCCCGATTACAGTATTAAACGCACCTTTAACAAATCCCGTTACTGTAATTCCGTTTATTGCTTCGGGAACAAACAAGTCAGAAACATTTCCCTTATAGCGTTGGATTATGCCGTCATTACTGATTACAAAATGCTCATCGCTGTCGGTATACTGAATGCGGGGTGTTGCCTCGATTTCATCGCTGTAATATCCCTCGTTCGCATAGTATGCAACCGCGCGGATACGGGTGTGCTGTGTAATCTGAAACGGCTCTGTATATACATCAGCATTTTCAAGAGCAGGGTATGTGCCGTCCGTTGTGTATAAAATAGTCGCATTTTTATCCGAGCAAGTGATTATGCAGGGTTGCTCGCCGACATAAACCTTATCTTCTAAGTTAATTTCAGGTGCGGTAAGCTTTTCCAGCCCGAGAGCATTGCTAAACTGAATCATCCCAACGCCGTCCCACAGAGAACAGTAATTATCCATGAAGCCGCCCTGTGACGATTGGCTTTCGTTATACCGTTCAGCATCAAAAGATGTTTCTTTTAATCGGGTGTCTATTTCGTCAACCGTCATTTCAGGGTTAACCGCTTTTAAAATTGCACCTAAAGCGGCGGCATAAGGGGTTGAATAAGATGTTCCTGAAAACCTGGTGTATCGGTTGCCCGGAATTGCTACTGCTACATCCTCTCCGGGAGCGGAAACATCAGAGTTTGGGGTCATGGTATTCATAGATGTAGTTGTATTGTTCAAATCAGTAGCAGATACAGCAATGCATTCCGGTACATTTGCCGGCACAGGGGCTATTTGCTTAACTCCTCTATTTCCTACCGCAGCAAATATCGGAATATTTTTTGAGTACGCTTCCAATACAATTTTTGTAATTAGCGATACATCACTCAAAGATGAAAGACTTGTGTTGATAACATCACATTTTTCAATTGCCGCTAAAAGTCCGGCGCCAATTGCAGTGACGGTCATGCTATCATTGTCACCGACTTTATATACAGCCACCTTTACATTTTTCGGCGAATTATTCACAATAACGCTGCTGACGGTTGTTCCGTGATAAGCTATTTCATCATCCATTTCATCGTCTGCATTGCCGGAAGCTGTCACATTAAATTTTGTTCGTTCTACTCGACCCTTAAAGATTTCATGATTATAGTCTATGCCGGTGTCTACAACGCCGACAATGATTTTTTTCATGGGAATATCTGCTCCTGCAAGATATTCCTGCAATCTTTTGGATTGCGTTCTGTCACGGCTCCAATCATTTAAAAATTCATCTTTTGGGATAATATCCGGGTCGTCAGGAGAACTTTCATATCCGCAATAGGTACAAACCAAATCAAGGTCAACTTCTAATATGTTTTTTTCTTTCTGCAACTGTCCATATGCATCCATAGCCGCTTCGGGACTTTCATATTGCAAAATATGAAAGTCCTCAAAGCCGCTGACATCCTCTAACGCGCCGCATTTGTCAAAATTACCATCAGCACGAATAATCAATCGGGCTGTTTGAAAATCCTGTAAGGTATATTCAGTTTCAGTGCTGTCTGTGACTTCTTCTGAATTTCGAGCAGAAAAAGCTTGAATTTGTGCCGTTTCATCCTCTTCGGGGGCAACAAACTCTTTCTCCTTATCATACTCATGTGTCAGTTCAACAATACCGTCAATGAAATTGTTTATTCCTTTTGACTCTTTTTCTTCCTCCGCATAAACGGCAAAGCCTGTAAGTGCAGATGACATTGCAATAACAAATGCAATTAAAATACTTATTGCCCTTTTCACAAATTCCAACCCGCCTTTCAACCTACTTTACATTTTGCTTCAAGGTAATCATAACATAAATCCTATTTAATTTTCAACAATTCATTATTTGCAACTTTAAAATTTAATTTTATCTACTAATATGATTATTATCGTTAGTTCAAGTCCTCGTTACAATTTGCAAAAGGTATCTCTTTTATATCATCTTTACAAAAATCCTAATTCGAAAGAATGGGGATTTTTACTTTTTTGTTTTATGTTTTTGTGTTACAATAAATAAAACAAAGTTTGACATCGGAGTGTAGTAATGAACAGTACGGTAAAAAAAGTAATGACGCTGTTTATGGCGATAGGAGCACTGTTTTTTATTATCGGATGCATTATAGGTTTCAGGTCGCTTAACCGCAAAAATATGACTACTGCCGAGGCGGAAATTGTTAGGATAACGACCGAGAGAGGCGCCGATGATGAGACAAACCATCGAGTCTATGTCGCATTTGATGTTGACGGTGAAGAGCATATTACCGAAATAGGTACTTATATGAGCTCGTATCGTGTCGGAAAGATAATTAAGATTTACTATGACAACGATAACCCCGACAGAGTCGTTGTCGGCGACGATTACGGAATATCAATATTTATATGTGCTTTCGGTTTTATATTTATTGCGGTAGGCGGCTTAAGCCTTATAAAAGAACACCGTGCTTATAAGCGGTATCTTAAAAATTCAAGGACGGTTTACGCGACGTACACCGAAGTCAGCATAAATGAAAATTATTCTGTCAACGGTCACAATCCGTATGTCGTGCTCTGTGAATGGACCGATCCCGTAGACGGAAAGGCTTACGTTTTTGTAAGCCCTAATCTCTGGTTTGACCCTACGGATTTAATTGCCCGCAGAAATATTACATCATTTCCCGTGCAGATAGATTCGGAGGACCCGTCCTATTATTATGTCGATATAAGCTGCCTGCAAAATCGCACCGACGAATAATGCGGCAGACGCAATAAATTCAATTTCAGTATAGAAAGAAGTATAGCCGATGGATATTATGGAATTATTAAAGACCAGGCGTACATACCGCAGATTTAAGCAGGACCCCGTGCCCGACAGCGTGGTAGAGGATATTTTGACTGCTGCGCGCTACGCTTCAAGTGCGGCTAACAAACAACCGCTCTCGTTTGTTGTGGTGAAATCACCGGAAGCGGTTAAAAAGACCTTTTCGTATACAAGATGGGCGGGCTATTTGCCGCCTGAGGTGGGACAGCCAAAAGAAGGAGAAGAGCCGACGCTGTTTATAGGAGTGGTTGAAAACCTCGATATAAATAAAAACTGCGATACGGACGCGGGACTTGCCATTTCCAATATGACGCTTGCGGCGTGGGATAAGGGCGTCGGAAGTTGTGTTATAGGCGCCTGTAACAAGGTAAAGCTGTCTGAGCTTTTCGGACTCACGGAAAATCAAACGCTCCATACTGTGGTCGCATTCGGTTATCCTACACATAAAAGCAAAATAAAAGACATAAATGACGAAGACGTGAAGTATTTCATCGACGGTAACGGCGATTACGTTGTCCCGAAACGAAAAACCGAAGATGTAACAAAATATTTGTGATTTAGGTCGCATATACGGCTTGATACGCAGTATATACAAAAACGGGAGGTGAAAATTTTTCACCTCCCGTTTTTTGCTTTCAGCAATTGCCCTTGTTTTTTATACCGTGCATAATATGCGTAAATATCGGCGAGACTGCACTCTCGTAAGTCTTTCCGCCGAGAAGAAGCTCCGTAACTTTGATTTCTCCGAGTCTTTCCTTAGGGATAGTATAGGGATTTTCGGAGAGAATTGCCATATCGGCGATTTTTCCCGTTTCCAGAGAACCGCGGTCCTTTTCGTCAAATGTGGCGAGGTACCCGTTGTAGGTACACATTCGCAGGGCGTCTTTTACGGACAACGCTTCTTCGGTGCAGGAGTGATTGCAGGCCTTGTACATCCAGTTAATGGGGTCGGGCGTTGTGCAGGGCGCGTCCGAGCCCGCCGAAAGCCTTATACCGTTTTCGGAGAAAGTCTTAATCGGATTTAGTCTTTTTGAGCGCGCGCCGAGTATCTCTTTGAGATATTCATCCGGCTCTTGTCGCCAGTCGATGAATGCGGTTTGCACCGATAATGAGATGTTGTATTTTTTGCATATTTCAATGCCCTCTTCGGTGGGCAAACACGCGTGAATTATTGTGTGACGATGATCTTCTCTCGGATAATCGTCAAGGGCTGCTTTCAGGGCTCTTGTCGCCTGATTAAAAGCCCTGTCACCTATTGCGTGCATCTCTATCTGTAAGCCCGCGCGGTTTGCTTTTTTACAAAATTCCGTCACCTTTTCATCGGAATAATATAAAACTCCGCAGTCGTTACTGTTTTCATACGGCGTGAGAAGAGATGCGTCTTTTGAGCCGAAGCAGCCGTCGAGAGCTGTTTCAAAGCATCCGCCGATTCTTGTAAGACCGCGTTTGATTACCTTTTCGGTATCCATGGTTTGGAAAAATACACGATATTGCATACCGTTTTTCAATCCCGCACCGAAATAGCGTTCCATATCGACGTCCAAATCGTGAGAAAATCCGACGCCGCTGACGCTGTGTATCATTCCTATGCCGACAGAGGCCATATAGTCGGCTGCCTTTTGCATATTCTTTATAAGGTGCAACGGTGAAACAGAATTTGTAACATAATCCGAAACGGCAAAAAACGCTTCTTGATTCATTTCGCCTGTATCCTTGTGAAAGCCGCGAAGACCTTTTATTTTATCACGGATTTTATTTAAAAGAGCGGTGTTTATAACGCAGGCGTGACCGTCGTATTTAACTATAAACACAGGCTTGTCGGGGCAGACGCGGTCAAGCTCGGTGCGCCTGACAAGATGACCGTCGGACACCGAATACGGAGAGGCTCCGAAGCCTATAATTATTTTTTCCTTACTTTTTCGGACGTGAGACTGCAGCATTTCAAGTATTTCCGAGTTGCTTTTTGCCTCCATAACGTTAAGACCGGCATAAAAAGTGGCAAAGCTCGCAAAATGTATATGAGTATCGGCAAATGACGGTACCAACGCCTTTTCACGAAGCTCTATCGTCTTTGCGTCTTTAAACGCCTCCGGCAGACTGTCACCGACATAAACTATCCTGCCGCAATTTTCAACAAGATATTCGGCGACGGTATCGTTTTTATCTACCGTAAGTATGTTTCCGTGATAAACTTTCATATTTTTCACTCCTAAATAAAAAAGAAGCGAGCTGTACAACTCGCTTCTTTGCTTTAAATCATTATATTATCGCAAACCGTATTTGTCAACAATTATTCTGTTTTGCACACAATACCGCTTTGGTGTTTATCACTTTTCGGGGAATTGTTTATTGCCGATTTCGTGTTTGTGTGATATTATTAACTTGATGATGTATCCGATTTGTCGCTGAGAAAACCGGGTGCAATTTATAAGTGTATTATGGGAGTTGGAACAAATGTTAAAGCAAAAAGAAATGCCGGCTGTCGGCGAAAAAATAGCAGTTATCAAGACCGACAAGGGCGATATTAAGGTGAGACTTTTCCCGGAGGAAGCACCCAAAGCGGTTGAAAACTTTGTTACGCACGCTGAAAACGGGTACTATGACGGACTTATATTCCACAGAGTAATAAAGGATTTTATGATTCAGGGCGGTGACCCCAAGGGTACCGGAACGGGCGGCGAGAGCATTTGGGGCAAGCCGTTTGCCGATGAATTTTCAAGCGAGATGCACAATTTCAGAGGCGCGCTTTCCATGGCTAATGCAGGCCCCAATACAAACGGCAGTCAGTTCTTTATAGTTCAGGCGGATTCCGTTTCCGACGATCTTGTTGATCAGCTTGAAACCGCTTCGGAAAAGCTTTTCCCTCTCGAGGCTGTGCGCGAATACGAGAACAACGGCGGTACTCCGTGGCTCGATTATCATCACACGGTATTCGGCCAGGTCTTTGAGGGAATGAATGTCGTTGATGACATAGCAAATGTCAAGGTGGATTTCTTCCAAAACAAGCCGTTAGAGGATGTAAAAATACAGACAATAGAAATAGTCGAGAATTAAGGGCGCAAAACGCCCTTTTTTCGTAATATGCAAAGAGGAGCTTTTATGTTATTTAAAAATATCGGTATTGTTGATGAAAACTTTGATTATGTAAAATCAATGTTCGTGGAAACAAAGGACGACAGAATTGTTTATGTGAGCAGCGTCCGCCCCGAAAATTATGAAGGTGAAGAATACGACGGTACCGGCAAGGTGCTGATGCCCGGCTTTGTAAACGCACATTCGCATTCGCCGATGACGCTTTTGCGCGGCTATGCCGAAAATCTGCCGCTTCAGCGTTGGCTGAACGAAAAGGTTTTTCCGTTTGAGGACAGAATAAAGGGCGAGGACGCATATTATTCGTCAATGCTTGCGATAGCCGAAATGCTCCGATACGGAACCGTATCTTTTTCCGATATGTATTTCTTTTCCGAAAATGTCGCGAAAGCCGTAACGGACAGCGGTATTAAATGCAATTTCAGCCGTGCAATAACGAGCTTTGAGGATACCGATATTGAAAATCTGCAAAGCTTCCGCGAAAGTGAAGATATAGTAAAGCGGTTTCACAATGCCGCAGACGGCAGACTTAAAATAGATATGAGCCTGCACGCCGAGTATACAAACAGAAGAACAATAATTGAGCAGTTCGCCGAAAAGGTCCGCGAGAGGGGGCTTAGGGCGCACATACACCTGTCTGAAACGAAGAAAGAACACGAAGAATGTAAGGCGAAGTACTCGTTAACTCCGACGCAGCTCTTTTGCGAATGCGGAGTTTTTGACGTGCCGACAATTGCGGCTCATTGTGTTTGGGTTGAGGACGGAGATATTGAGCTTTTACGCGAAAAGGGCGTGACGGCAGCCACGTGCCCGGCGAGTAACCTGAAGCTAGGCAGCGGTATATGCGATGTCTACAAGCTCTTAAAAAGCGGCGTCAATGTGGCAATAGGTACAGACAGCGTCGCCTCAAACAACAATCTTAATATGATAAAGGAAATGTTCCTTTGCGCGCTTCTGCCGAAAGGTCTTCATAACGACGCCTCGGTGGTTTCCGAACGCGATATTTTAAAAATGGCTACCGTAAACGGTTACAAGGCACAGGGCAGAGAGGACAGCGGTGCAATAAAAGCGGGGTACAAAGCTGACCTTTGCGTTTTAAACATCGAAAGCGAGCATATGTATCCGCAAACCGATATGATAAATAACCTTGTATATGCCGCAGACGGTGCCGATGTTGTGCTGACTATGGCGGACGGAAGAGTGCTTTATAAGGACGGAGAATTCACAACGATTGATATCGAAAAGGTCAAAAGCACCGTAAATGCCGCAGCGAGCAGAATTATAAGCGAGGTAAAGAAAAATGGCTGACATCATAGAGCGAAACGCAGATTATATAAGGTCGAAAATAACCGAAATACCGAAAACAGCAATAGTTTTGGGCTCGGGGCTCGGCGATATGGGCGAAAAAATCGAAAATCCCGTGTATATAGATTACGGCGAGCTTGAAGGCTTTGCCGTATCTACCGCTCCCGGTCACAAGGGCAGATTTATCGTAGGCAGGCTTTCGGGGAAACCCGTTATTTGTATGCAGGGCAGGCTTCACTGCTATGAGGGTTGGGAGCTTGATAAAGTCGTATTACCGATAAGAGTTATGCGTGCCCTCGGAGCGGAAAATCTGATACTTACCAATGCCGCCGGCGGAGTTAATCTCGACTTTAAACCCGGGGATATTATGCTTATAACCGACCATATCAATTTTATGGGCAGAAATCCGCTCGTGGGAAAAAATGACGACAGCGTAGGCACACGTTTTCCGGATATGTCGTTTGCATATAATCCGTCACTTCGTGAAATTGCCGAATCGTGCGCCGCAAAAACGGGTACCGACCTTAAAAAGGGAGTATATCTCGGCTGCCTCGGGCCGTCGTATGAAACACCGGCGGAAATTCGTGCATTTCGTATACTCGGAGCGGACGCAGTCGGTATGTCCACCGTTCCGGAGGTAATAGCCGCCAATCATTGCGGATTTAAAGTGCTCGCTTTTTCTCTTATCACAAATATGGCGGCAGGAGTTTTAAAACAGCCGTTAAGTGAGGAAGAGGTGCTGACCACGGGTAAACTCAAGGCTCGCGAAATGCAAAAGCTCATTTCGGAGATACTTCTGAATTTGTGATTTTACGGTGCAAATCTTCTTCCGAAAGCTTGTTATAAAGCAAAAAAACATTGACACAAAGCGAAAACTGTGATATTATAGTTTTCGCCTAATACGGAGAGATACCGAAGTGGTTATAACGGAACGGT
>OOCI01002272.1_pt1 | contig 12085 bp, 10 predicted proteins | sample 1671761 | NCBI WGS metagenome assembly OOCI01 (sample SAMN06348190, study PRJEB24527) | human gut metagenome | biome: human gut; feature: ankylosing spondylitis patient; material: feces | host: Homo sapiens | place: China | collected 2015-10
CTATACTCCCCTGCCCTTCTATTGGGTGATGAGGGGTTGTATGATAGAGAGCCTTCCCCGGAGGGGAAGGTGGCCGAGGCTCCGCCCGAGGCCGGATGAGGCGAGACTGTACCGCTATTACCCGTGTACGGGCTGCGGCGGCAAGGTTTGCCCTCATCAGTCCGCTGCGCGGACAGCTTCCCCCGATGGGGAAGCCTAAAGAAAAAGCGCCCCTTGCGGAGCGCTTCCCTGTTCTTACTTATTCGCTCTCTTATAATACTGCCGGTACTGCTGCGGGGAAAGCCCCGTGGCATCCTTGAACACGCGGCGGAAATGCGCGGTCGTCATAAAGCCGGTTTTTTCAGCAATATCAGAGATGCTCTCGTTGGATTTTTCAATCAGATTTTGCGCGGCCTTGATGCGCACACCGTTGATGTACTCGATCAGGCTGAGGTTGATGGACTTTTTAAAGAGGCGGCTGAGATAGTAGGGGCTGATATAAAATTGGTTGGCAATGCCGGTCAGGGTCAGCTTCTCCGCATAATGCTCAGCGATATAGGCCTGAATCTGGTCAACGATGTGGTTGCTTACGCGGCCGCTGTCGCCGCCCTTCTCCTGCTGCTGGCGGCAGAGCTCCTTCAGCTCAAGCAGCAGCGTTGCCAGCAGCATCCTGCGCATAGCATCGGCCTCGGGCGAGGTTTCCTCCTGCAGGGTAAGAAGCTGCTGCAGTATGCCTTGGATATGGTTCTGCTGCTTGACCGTGATGACCGAGAGCAGGTGGTTATGCTCCTCACTCAAAAAAGAGAAGAAGTCCACATCCGGGAACAAATCAGTAATTTTATCGAGAAACTCGCGGCTGAAGTTGACCACGATGCGGCTGGACGCACCATCCCCCAGCGCGGCGGTCTTATGGATCTGATTTTCACCGATCAGCACCACACTGCCCGCATTGACGATGTAGGCGGCATCCTCAATAAAATAGCGGCGGCTGCCCTCGATCTCATAGTAAATCTCATACTTATGGTGGATATGGAAGCTGGCCATCTCGTAGCCGGTATCACGGTCGACTCGGTCGATGAAAAAGTCCACATGGGGCGAGTAGACATATTCCAAAACCATACTGCTGCTCCTGACTGCCGCGGCGCGCTGCACCCGGCGTTTGATTCTTGTTCTATTTCTAAGGATAGCACAATTTTTGCTGTTTTTCAAACTATTTTTATACAAATTTTCAATCATTTGGGGGTTCACTCATGAAAATCACGCTTGTTCGTTCTATGTCACGCAGCGCGGTGTTTGAGCTGGTCAATGACAGCTGCTATCGCGCCCCGGCGCCCTACACCGTCACGCTGGATGGCGCCGCCGTCTGCAGCGGGGACACGAACGTATTTTCGCTCTATTCTCTCGAGCCTGCCCATACCTATACCATCGCTGTGACGCTGGACGGCGTGACCGACACGCTCACCTTCACCACCGCAGAGGAGAGCTTTTTTGTCGATGCCAGCCGTTACGGCCTTGTGGCAGACGGCGTGACTGACAACACCGCCAAGCTGCAGGCGGCGCTTTCCACCTGCCCGGCCGGCGGTACGGTCTATCTGCCCGCAGGCACCTACCGCACCCAGAGCCTCTTTTTGCAGAGCAATACGACCCTGTATCTTGAAAAGGGCTGCACGCTGCTCGGCGGCACCGACCGCCGTGACTACCCGATCCTGCCGGGCGTTCTCCCCTGCCATAACGAGAAGGACGAGCAGTATCTTGCCCTGTGGGAGGGCAACCCCCTTGACAGCTTTGCCGCGCTCATCAATGTGATCAACGCGGAGAATGTGACGATCACCGGCGAGGGAACGCTGGACTGCAACGCCCAGAACGGCGACTGGTACCAGAACCCGAAGCAGAAGAAGATCGCATGGCGGCCCCGCCTTTTCTTTACAAGCGGTGCCAAGAATGTTGTGCTGCACGGCGTGCTGGCCTGCAACAGCTACTCCTGGACGATCCACCCGACCTACTCCGAGAATGTAGACATTCTGAACATCCGCATCCGCAACAGCTCCCAGAGCCCCAACACGGACGGCATCGACCCCGAGAGCTGCGAGTATATCCGCATCATCGGCATGAACATCCATGTGGGCGATGATTGCATCGCAATGAAGGCCAGCAAGGTCTTTCTGGGCATGAAGCTGAAGCGCAGCTGTGAGCATACCGTCATCCGCAACTGCCTGCTGGACAAGGGTCACGGCGGCATCGTCATCGGCAGCGAGATGAGCGGCGGCGTGAAGGACATGGTAGTGACCCAGTGCCTGATGGACCACACCGACCGCGGTCTGCGCGTCAAGACCCGCCGGGGCCGCGGCAACACCGCCGTCATTGACGGGCTGGTGTTCCGCAACGTGGAGATGCGGGGCGTCAAGGCACCCTTTGTCATCAATATGTTCTACTTCTGCGACCCGGACGGCCACGGCCCCTATGTGCAGTGCCGCGAGCCGATGCCGGTGGACGAGTACACCCCCAAGCTGGGCAGCCTGACCATGGAGAATATCGTGGCTACCGATGCCCAGTTTGCAGGCTGCTACTTCGACGGCCTGCCGGAGCAGCCCATCGAGCGGGTGACCATGCGGGATGTGAGCATCACCTTTGACCCCAACGCCAAGGAGGGACAGGCGGCCATGGCCGACAACCGTCCGCTGGTGAAAAAGCTGGCTATCTATGCCGAGAACGTCAAGGAGATCGACCTGCACAACGTGAAGATCGAGGGCTACGAGGGCGAACGCCTGCACTTTGCAAATGTCGGCCATTTTGAGGAGGACTAAACCCATGACCCATGAAGAAATTCTTACCATGCTGGGCGATTACGTGGACTACCTGATCGCCAATTCCAGCGCCGAAGCACCCATGTGGAACATCGAGAAGGTGCGCAGCGGCAAGCCCAACAAGTGGAACTACATCGACGGCTGCATGATCACGGCCTGCCTGAGCCTGTACAAGACCACCGGGGACGAGAAGTACCTGAGCTTCTCTAAGGACTTCATCGACTTCTTTGTGCAGGAGGATGGCTCCATCAAGACCTATGACCCCAAGGAGTACAACCTGGACAATGTGAACCAGGGCAAGAACCTGTTCACCCTGTACGACATCTTCGGGGATGAGAAGTACCGCCGGGCCATTGACACCATCCGCAGCCAGCTGCTCACTCAGCCCCGCACCAAGGAGGGCAACTTCTGGCACAAGGATATCTACCCCTGGCAGGTCTGGCTGGACGGCACCTACATGGCCCAGCCCTTCTACATGGAGTACGAGACCCGCTTTAACAAGATGCAGGGCTGCATCGACAGCTACAAACAGTTCATGAATATCAAAAAGCACATGCGGGACGAAAAGACCGGCCTGTACTACCACGGCTACGATGAGAGCCGCCAGATGTACTGGGCCGACCCCGTCACCGGCTGCAGCCCCAACTTCTGGCTGCGTGCCATGGGCTGGTTCATGGTAGCCATGGTGGACGTGCTGGAGCGGATGGACGAGCAGCTGTACAACGAGTACCGCGGCATCATGGCAATGCTCAAGCAGACCATTGAGGATGTGCATAAATTTCAGGACGAGGAGACCGGCATGTTCTGGCAGGTGATGGATCACCCCGGCGTGGAGGGCAACTACCTCGAGACCAGCGGCACCGCTCTGTTTGCCTACGCGGTGCTCAAAGGCGTGCGTCTGGGCTACCTGCCCAAACGCATGGCCGCATGGGCCGAAAAGGCCTTCTACGGCACCTGCGACAAGTACCTCTCCAAGAACCCGGATGGCAGTCTGCAGCTGGACGGCATCTGCCTGGTGGCGGGTCTTGGCGGCAAGGATCACCGCGACGGCTCTCTGGCCTACTACTTCAGCGAGCCGGTGGTCTGCAACGATGCCAAGGGTGTCGGCCCGCTGGTGCTGGCTTACACCGAAATGATCGCACGCAAGTAAACTGCATATCGTGGGCGGGCAGCTTTCTTGCCGGACACGAGTCGGGCCATTCCATCGCCCGCAGGGCTGTTGCAAAACAGCGTCTCTTTAAAATGTTGAAAACAGCCGCATTCACCGTACAAAACGGGCAGAATGCTGAAAACTCAAAGGCAAATCTCAAAAAAAAATGAGATAGGCAGCCCCTTTCGGGGAAGTCTATCTCATTTTTTCGTTGGGGCTGTTTTGCAGCAGCCCCTTCTCTATGAAAAGAGGTTCAACATGAATTCTCGAAGATGTCTTATCAGAACTTGAACAGGTTCACGATGCGCTGCCACAGGCGGGTAAAGATATTGCCTTCCTTCACCGTCTCAGTCTCGGCTGCAGTGGTGTCGGCAGCGGCCACAGTTTCAGCGGTCTTATAGACGAACTTCACGCTGCTCTCGGCATCGTCCGGTGCACCGGCAAAGCTGGTGTAGTCGTTCAGGCGGTCGGTCATCTCGTCCAGCACGGTCTTCAGGCCATGGAGCTGATCCTGATCCAGCGCGCCGGTCAGCTTGGAGATGCCTTCCTCGTTGAACTGGTTCAGACCGTCGTTCAGCCGGCCTGCGCCGTCATTCAACTGACCTGCACCGGTGTTCAGGGTGTTCACGCCGTCATACAGGGTCTTGGTGCCTGCAGCCAGCTGTGCGCTGCCATCCTTTGCGGAGTGGGCACCGTCCGCAGCGGTCTGCACGCCTGCGGTGTACTGGTTCACGCTGGAAACAAAGAACTGGATCTGAGAAAGGCTGGTCTTCAGGGCGCGGACATCGGCCATATCCTGACTGTTCTCCACCTGATACTTCAGCTCGGCCTTGGCAGTGTTCTTGGCATCCTCGCTGGTCAGCAGCTGTACCAGACCGCACAGCATGGAGGGGTCGTAGTTCTGCATCAGCTTGAGGGCTGCTTCCAAATCGTGGTTCGTCTTGGTCGCAGACAGATACAGGGCCAGATCCAGCTGGCTGTCCTTGAAGCTGGGAGCCTGCTCCCAGATGGTGCGCACCATCTTTTTGCGGCCGGCAGCAAGGGTCTTATCGTTCATGGTGAGGATGTTGTCGATCACAGCCTCGTAGTTCGACCATGTCATGTCCTCGTCGATCAGGCCGCCTTCCTTCAGGGTCTTGTTGGCAGAAGCCAGCACACCGTCAGCCACCTGCTGCGCACCGGCGTTCAGTGCTGCATTGTTGGCGCTCAGGGTGTCCAGACCGTTGGTCAGCTGGCCAAGGCCGTCGTCCAGAGCGGCAGCGCCGTTGTTCAGGGTGTTGGCACCGTCCAGCAGGGCCAGAACACCGTTTGCCAGCTGAGAGGTGCCGTCCACCAGCTGGGAAGCGCCGTCCATGAGCTGGCTCATGGCATCGTTCAGCTGGTTGATGCCGTCGGTCAGGTCGTTGATGCTGCTCAGGTCGAACACGTTGCTCGTGCCCAGAGCGGCCGTGCTGGTAGCGCAGGCCACCATGACCTGCGGGCAGGTAAAGTCTTCCACATCGGCTTCCACAGTCACGGTGTCCTGCAGATAGTCTTCGATGCTGTCCACCTCATCGGGCAGCAGGCCGGACAGGGAATCCTTCACGCCCGGCAGGGTGACAAAGGCGGCAACGCTGCTTTTGGCGGCGCTTTCGATCATACCGTGTTCTGCGGTCACGTTGGAAGCATCCCCGCCCAGAATGACACCCACAGCGGTGATCAGCGGAGTGACGATGGTGCGGTCCTTGCCGTTCACGTTCACGGTGCCGGTCTCGTTGTTCTTCAGGTTGACGGTCACAGTCAGGTGGCCGCTCTTGCCAATGATGTCCTCAAGGGCGGCTTCCTGACCGTCCAGAGCGTAGGTCACCTTCACATCGATGGGCAGGGCCTTGTCGGTATTGCCCTTGTAGTAAACATCGGTGTCGTTGGTGTTCCACACCAGCTCTTCCCCGTTCTGGGTGAACTCGGCATCGCTCTCAGTGTTCTGGATGTCGGTCAGGGTGGTCTTGTCGGTGACGTTTGCAAGGCCGGAGGCGCTGTACAGGTGCTCGCTGACGGTGGTGCTCTTGATGGAGCCGTCGCCGTTCATCACAGCATAGACGGTCTCGGATTTGGAAAAGCTGCTCTTACCAGCTGCAAATGCGGGCATTGCACAGCCTGCGGCGAGGGTGAGAGCCAGCGCCGCACTGGCGAAACGAAGCGATTTTTTCATAACGTAATTACTCCTTTTCAGACTTCTTGGCGTTGGCGGATTCGGGTACCATCCACTTGAGGGTGGTGTGGCGGATGATCCAGTCGCACAGCATCAGGGCTGCGGGCAGCACCACCAGAATGACCACCATGCTGATCAGTGCGCCGCGGGAGATCAGCAGGCAGATGCTCTTCAGCAGCTCCATCTTACTGATGGCAGCCACACCGACGGTGGCGGCAAAGAAGGTCAGGCCGCTGGTCAGGATGGACTGGCTGCAGTGCTCCAGCGACTGCTGGGCGGCTTCCTTCGGGGTGCGGCCAAAGGCGCGCTCCTCGTGGTAACGGGTGGTCATCAGGATGGAGTAGTCCACGGTAGCACCCAGCTGGATGGTGCCGATGACGATGCTTGCAATGAAGGGCAGCTGCGTACCGGTGAAGTACGGGATGCCCATGTTGATGGCGATGGCGGCTTCAATGCTGGCCACCAGCAGCGCCGGGATGGAAATGCTCTTGAAGGAGACGGCGATGATGACCAGAACGGCCATGATGGACCAGACGTTGACGTTCTTGAAGTCCACATCTGCCACTTCGATCAGGTCCTTGGTCATGGCACCCTCGCCGGTGATGACGCCCTCGGGGTCAAAGGTCTTGATGAGGTCGATCATCTCGGTGAGCTGGCTGTTGATGGCATCCGTGCCGGTCTTATAGGAGCTGTTGGCCAAAATCAGCTTGTAGCCGCCGGACTGCAGGATCTCCATGATGCTGTCGGGCAGCAGCTCGGTCTGGAAGCCCGGGCCGGTGATGGAATCCAGACTCACGACCTGCGTAATGCCATCCACGTCCTTGAGTTCATCGCACAGGTCGCTCACCTCGGTGGCAGTCAGGTCGTCATGCACCAGAATGAAGTGGCTGGTGGTCATGCCGAAGTCCTCGCCCAGCTTGTTGGTGCCCACGATGCCGGTCAGGTCCTGCGGCAGGGAGTCGAACAGAGTGTAGTAGACCTCGGTCTTGTTCTGCGCGATGGCAAAGGGGATGAGGATGAGGATAAAGATAACCACGATGGGCACCGAGTGGTTGGAAACAAAGTAGCTGAGCTTTTTCAGCTTGGGGATCACGGTGCGGTGCTTGTACTTTTCCACCCATTTATCAAAGGTAAGGATCAGGGAGGGCAGGATGACCACGGTGCAGATGACACCGAGGGCAACGCCCTTTGCCATGACAAGGCCGATATCGCGGCCCAGCGTCAGACGCATGGCGCACAGTGCAAGGAAGCCTGCAATGGTGGTCAGGCTGGAAGCGGAGATGGAGGTCATGGTCTTGCAGATGGCGCTGGTCATGGCCTCCTCGTTGGAAGAGCGCAGCTCCTTTTCTTCCTGATAGCGGTGCAGCAGGAAGATGGAGAAGTCCATCGTGACACCCAGCTGCAGCACGGTGGCCAGTGCTTCGGTGATGTAGCTGATCTGGCCCAGAAAGATGTTGGTGCCGAAGTTGTACGCAATGGGGAACAAAAGACCCAGCATGAACAGCAGCGGGGTGATGGTGCTTTCCAGCGAAAGGAACAGCACCAGAAGGCTGGCACCCACGGCGATCAGGATGTACATGGGCATTTCCTGATTGACCAGTGCCTTGGTGTCCTGCAGGATAACGCTCATACCGCCGAAGAAGCAGTCCTTGCGCAGCAGCTTTTCGATCTGAGCGACGGCTTCCATGGTCTCGTCGCTGGCGCTGGGGGCGTCAAAGCGGACGATCAGCATGGTGGAATCGTTTTTGCCGAACATGAACTGCTGCACATCGGTAGGCAGCATGGCGGTGGGAATGTTGGGGTCGATCACATCGCTGAGCCAGAAGGTCTGGGTGACGCCGGGAACGGCTTCTATCTCCTTTTTCATAGCGATGAGTTCGTTGGTTGGCAGGCCCTCTACCGTGATCATACCGGTGGAGGCCAGATGGAAATCGTCCTCAAGGGCTACCTCGCCGATCATGGAGTCCAGATCCTGTGGCAGGTAGGTGAGGATGTCATAATTGATGCGGGTGGCAATGGCGCCGATCGCGGAAGGGATCAACAGCAGCACGGCCACTGTTAAGATCAGCTTGCGCAGACGCACGATGCCTTGTGCGATCTTTTTCATGAGAACCCTCCAGAATAGAAAGTTGATTGGGAAAGCCCGCGAAACTGACCGCCGGTCATCTTCCGGGCAAACACTATTATATTCAGCCCAGGCAGTGTGTCAAGCGGAAAAAGTGACCGAAAGTCAGTTTTTTTATCACCTGCAAAACATTGTATAATAAATCGGGCTTGCACAAACGGCAAAGGACTGCTAAACTAAGGTACGCAGACCGGACGCAGTACATACCTGCGTCTGAATTCAGAGAAAAGAGGAATCTACCCAAAGCATGAGCACCGTGGAAGGGAAAAAGCAGGAAAAGCGGCGCGCCCTGCTGGATGCAGCCTACGAGCTGTTTCTGGAGCGGGGCACCGCCAAGACCAGCGTGGAGGATATCACCAGCCGTGCCAAGGTGGGCAAGGGAACGTTTTACCTGTATTTTCAGGATAAGGGCGCGGTAATGCAGGCGCTGCTGGGGCGGGTGAGCTACCAGCTGCTGAACGATGCCTGCCTTGCAGTCGAGCAGCACCCCGAGCTGCCCGACTTTACCGCGCAGGTAGTGTTCGTCATCGACCATATCATCGAGGCTTTGCGGCAGGATGTGCTGGTGCTGCGGTTTCTGGAGCGCAACTTCGTCTGGCCCGGGTTGGACCAAATCGAAGCCAGCAGGGAAGCCGAGCCTCTGATGCGCAAGCTGCTGGCCATCGTGCTTTCCAGCCCGGAGATGGCCGGACGTAGTGAGCGGGAGGTCTACCAGCGCATCACCGCCTTGGGCAGTATGTGTATGTCAGTGTGCTATTCCAGCATTCTGGAGGGCAAGCCGGACAACATCGACGCCATGAAGCCGGTGCTGTACGATATCATCCGCCGGGCGCTTTCGCCGGAAAAGTAAAAAAGAACGCATAAAAAAGCACAAAAGGTCTTGCTTTTTGCAAAAAGCTGTGGTAAACTATCCAAGTCGATATGACATGGACGGTTAGCTCAGCTGGTAGAGCATCTGCTTGACGTGCAGGAGGTCACAGGTTCGAGTCCTGTACCGTCCACCATACAGTTCGTACTCGAACCCGATTCTTTACGAAAAAGGGTTCGGGTACGTTTTTTGTTTATCGGAGGTTCTGCGGAAGGACTACTCGGAACGGTAAACGAGCAAAGGCAGGGTATCACTATGATAGTGGTATCCTGCCTTTTGCTTTGCGGAATCAAGTTCGCTTTGTGCGAACTTGGTCGTCATATCAGGGATGTTCTTTCATTGGCGGGTATGGTATACTCGGCTTAATAAACTGGAATGAAGTGGTGCACCACATGAAAGACGTACATTGTATAGAATTCCATACAGGCAGCAGAGAAGAGCGCATCCCGGAGCTTGCAAAGGACTTTCCATATACTGCCTCAAGAGCCACGTTGGATCGCTACATCGGCAGCACTGTGCCATGGCACTGGCATCAGGCGGTAGAGCTTTTCTACATGGAAAGCGGCTGCGTTGAATACACCACACCAGGTGGAAAACTTGTATTCCCGGCGGGAAGCGGTGGTTTTGTCAATTCCAACGTACTTCACACCACAAGGGCGATTTCTCAGACGGAAGAGAACGTGCAGCTTCTTCATATTTTCGATGTTTCTCTGCTGGCAGGGGAACGAGGAAGCCGAATCGAGCAAAAATACATTCTGCCCATTACATCCGACCCACAACTTGAGATCCTTCCTCTTTTACCGGATCATGCGGCAGGGCGAGAAATCCTGAAACGACTCAAAGAATCTTTTTGTTTGTCTTGTGATACATTCGGGTATGAGTTGAAACTGCGAGAGATCCTGACCGAGCTATGGTTAATGCTTGTGGAGCAATCGCATTCTGTAAGCTCTTCCAATCGGAACTCTGCCGGAGGCAACGATAAAATAAAGCTGATGTTGATTTATATCCATGAGCACTACCCGGAAAACCTCTCAGTCAAGGAGTTGGCAGCAGCAGCCTACACAAGTGAACGAGAGTGCTATCGCATTTTTCGTGAACACCTTCATACGACCCCGATTGCTTACCTGACCGCATACCGCATTCAGATCGCCTGCCAGATGTTGGCGGAAAGCAAGGCTTCTATTACAGAGGTCGGGACTGCTTGCGGTATGGGAAATTCAAGCTATTTCGGAAAAGTTTTTCGGGAGGTTGTCGGCTGCACGCCACGTCAGTACCGATACAAACGGCAGAATAACAACACCATCTGACAGCATCAAGATATTATTTTTAGGCTGTAGGCGTTATAATGATAGTAGCAGAAGTGCACGATCCGTAAGTGCATATCATATTTGAAAACCTTTGATCTTCGGATGCGTTTTGCTATGAGAGAAAGGACGGTCCCCTTGGAGCTGAATTGCAATACAGCAGAAGCCGCTCTGGCTTGGGCAGGGCAGCAGAATCCCGGAAATTGGATTGGACATTCCCGTTTTGTAGCCCTTGCCTGTAAAAATATAGCAGCCAAATGCAACAATATGGATGCAGATCAGGCATACTGCTTTGGGCTGCTGCATGATATCGGGCGTTATGCAGGGGTAAGTTCTGAACGTCATTTGATCGACGGATACCGTTTCTGTATGGAACGAGGATGGAAAAAGGCTGGACAGATCTGTATTTCTCATGCTTTTATGATCCAGGATATCCACACTTCTATCGGAACCTTTGACGTTTCAAAAGAAGATTTCCGTTTTATGGAAAAATTCATTCAAACCGCTGTCTATGATGATTACGACCGTTTGGTACAGCTATGCGATGCCTTGGCGCTGCCCACCGGATTTTGTCTTTTGGAAAAACGTTTTGTAGATGTAACGCTTCGGTACGGTGTCCATCCGGCAACGATAGACCGATGGAAGAAAACGCTTGAGCTAAAAAATCTGTTTGAAAAACGAATCGGAGGATCGGTTTATACCCTGCTCCCCGGCGTTCTGGAAAATAGTTTTCCGCTGGAGGTAACCGTATGATAAAAATCGCTTTTTTTGATGTAGACGGAACTTTGCTCAAGTTGGGCAGTAAGGTGCCGTCATTCCAAACCGTACAGACCTTACAGCAGTTGCAGGCAAAAGGGATCTTACTGTGCATGGCGACAGGCAGAGGCTACCTCTCCGTCCCACATTTTGAAGGCGTTGATTTTGATCTCTGGCTGACCTTCAACGGCTCTTATGTCCGTAGCAAGGATGCAGTGATCTCGAAGAACCCACTGGACGCTGACGACAAGCGCAGAATTTTGCATAATCTGAAGCAAATGCACCGGGCGGCTGCCATCAGCAACGAACACTTTATCGTGACAAATGGGACAGACCCGGACTTGGAGCAGTATTTTTCCTTCGGCAACGAGAAGCTGATGATCTCCGAGCATTTCGACAAGCTCTGTGAGGAGGATATCTATCAGATCATGTGTTCCTGCAGCCCTTCTGAATACGAACGCATCCTGTTGGGAACCCACGCCACACAGATAACCGCATGGTGGGACAAGGCAGTGGATATCATTCCGCTGTCCTGCGGAAAGGGAAATGCTGTAAGAGCTGTTTTGGCGCATTACGGCTTTTCAAAAGCAGAAGCAATCGCCTTTGGGGACGGCCGAAACGACATTGAAATGCTGGAAGCAGTCGGCACAGGCGTTGCCATGGGAAACGCCCTCGATGAAGTCAAGGCAAGGGCAACAGATTGCTGCCGTTCTGTGGATGAGGAAGGCATCTATCATTATTGCCTTGAAAAACACCTCATCTAAAGGAGCTGTAGGAGCTGTTTTCTGGGTTTTTGTATCCGTCTACAGCAGGGTTTGGGGCAGGCACGCCCCAACAAGAAGCTGTCCCAAAGGGGCAAGAATTTTCAAGAATTGAAAATTTGTGGCCACGGGACGATTCTTGCTCTC
>OOCI01002275.1_pt1 | contig 12068 bp, 7 predicted proteins | sample 1671761 | NCBI WGS metagenome assembly OOCI01 (sample SAMN06348190, study PRJEB24527) | human gut metagenome | biome: human gut; feature: ankylosing spondylitis patient; material: feces | host: Homo sapiens | place: China | collected 2015-10
TCTGAGCCGCAGGATCCGGCTGGTTGTTCTCATTACCAATCTCCAGATACTCGATGTTGTATGGTTCCGGATGACCGTTCTTGGCACGCAGGGCACCATACTTGGAGGTAACAGGACCATTGGCATACTCCAGGGCATTCATGCACTCGTCAATCCAAGGCTGGATGCTATCTACCGGAGTCATACCGCCGTGCCACAAACCAACATTCACCACATAGAGTGGCTTGGCATTCAAATCCTCAGCCAACTGCAGATACTCATCAAATCCCATACCGTCGCTGGTACGGTAACGCCAGTTCACGTTCTTATGTCCAGGACGTTCCTCGATAGGACCGATGGTCTTCTCCCAGTGGAAAGCATTCTCCGGAGATTCCTGTCCCTCTACATAGCAACCGCCAGGGAAGCGGACGAACTTAGGATGGATATTATAGAGAAGCTGCGCCAAGTCAGGACGCAAGCCATTCTCGCGATTCTTGAAAGTAGGAGGGAAGAGGCTTACTACATCCAGAACGATGGTTCCCTTGCCATTAGCAACGAGTTCGAACTGCGCCTTTGCATCGTTTCCGTTGGCGGTCAACTCTGCTGTATATTTAGTCCATTTCTTGCCTACCTTGGCATTGAGAGCGGTTTCTGCATACACCTTGTCGCCCTTTGCGTTGATGAGACGAGCCTTCAATCCGCCCTTGTAGTTACCTTTTGCCCAGAAAGAGAGTTTGTAGGTTCTGCCTTGAACGGCATTGATGCCCCAGAAACCCTCGTTGATGATAGAAGCTGTAGCAGCAGGTTTGGCAGCGATGGTCAATTGGAGTGCCTTACCCTGAGCTTTGTTGAGCAAGTCCTTGTTGATAAGTTGCGCATTGATTTTAGCACCTTCCTGAGCGGCAGTTTTCCAAGTAGGAATATCCTTTTCCGAATCCTCGAATGATCGGTTGCTGATGAGTTCGGCATAGAGACCGCCGTCAGCAGCATGGTTGATGTCCTCGAAGAAGATACCATATAAATTAGGTGAAACCTTGATGCCTGGATTAGAGGCATCCACATTGATGGTAACTTGGGCATTGGCAGCCATGGTTGAGGCGAGCAATGCAGAAAGTAAAATCTGTTTCTTGTTCATTGTTTATTCTTAGGTTTTTTATTTCCGTTTTATTTAATTACAGTTGCAAAATTACGAAGAAATGGCAAAAATGGGGTGGACAAAAAGCGAAATATAGTGTAAAAGGTGGATTTTCTGCTGAAAATCCACCTTTTTATGGTATAATTAAAGACTAAAATTACAAATAATCTTGTAAAAAACAAAAGAAAATAGTGTTTATTCTTCAAATCTTTTACCCGTAGAATTTTGTGGGATTTTTGCTTGCAAAGCGAAAAAAATCTTATTTCCTAAGTACAAAAGACTTGTTTGCGACTCGTATCTCTGAAAGATAGGAATCTGTGTTTCGGGTTTACGGGTGGTGTCTTACTTGCGTCCCCCTTGTGCTTATCGGGGGCACAAATGTGCTCTTACCCGAGCACAATGTTGCCTTTACCTTGGCACAATAGTGCCCTTCCTTAGGCACTTTACAAAATAGAAAGGTAGCCACCTTCAATTTTATAAAACTGAAATAGTAGCCACTTCTTATTTGTCGTTCTGTTCGCTTGCGATTTTACTCTTCACCCTTCACCTTTTCGTCTGGAATGCCGATAAACACAGGGGTTTTGAGGGTGAAGGGTAAAGTTCAACCCTTCACCACCCTTCACCGCCCTTCATCTTTTTCTTGATTTAGCCCCCTCTTATGAGTCCATCCAGTCGTCTATTAAGACTATAACTTGCCTTCATAGACGACAGCCTTAGGCTTCATAGACGATTCATTTTGAGGTGAAGGCCGATGAAGGGTGGTGAAGGGTGATTTTTAGTTATTTTGTTTGTAATCACTTGTATATCAGATGATTATGTTGATAGGGTGAAGGGTGATGGGTTTTTTCCGTTTCGCTTTTCAAATTTTCGACTTTTATTTATTACTGCCAAATAACATAGTCTTATTTTGTTTAATATAGTAATACCAGCCCGGCGAAAGCCGAGTAGAGTATCATTCTTATCGGATTGATCTTCATTACCTTCACGCCGATAAAGGTGGCAAGGAAGAGGGCGATGGAGATGTAGAAATGCCAGGGATTTTCTGGAGTAGAGAAATTCTCTGGAGTCATCAGGAGCAGGGCTGCGGCGCCTACCAGGCCCACGATGCATGGGCGCAAGCCGATGAAGATGCTCTGCACCATCGATGTGTTCATATATTTATACAGCATTTTGCTGATCAGAATCATCAAAATCAAAGAGGGGAGAACCAGGGCAAAGGTTGCCACGGCACTTCCGAGTATGGCCATCATGCCGCCCATGCCTGCATTGTGCACAGCGGTATAGCCGCAATAGGTAGCAGAGTTGATGCCGATAGGTCCCGGTGTCATCTGTGAGATGGCCACCACATCGGTAAACTCTTGCATCGTCATCCAATGATACTGCGTAACCACCTGTCCCTGAATCAGGGAAATCATGGAGTAGCCACCTCCGAATCCGAAGATGCCTATCTGAAAGAATACGATGAAAAGTTGAAGAAATATCATAGTTTATTCTTTTTTTAATTGCAAATGTACTGATTTTCTTGATTACCGCCAAATTATTTTAAAAAACTTTACGCTCTTTTTGGTAAATAAGTGTAATTTCCTTGCTGTTATTGGAAAAAAGTTGTAAATTTGCACGTGAAAAGCTGGAAAAAAGTTGCAACTTAAAGCCTGAAAAGCTGGAAAAAAGTTGCAAATAAGTATCCGAAAAGCTGGAAAAAAGTTGTAAGAATATGCTTAAAAGAAAGATAATCAGTGAGTTGGTAAAGTGGAAGCAAGAATCTTCTAATAAGGCACTTCTCATAAAAGGTGCTCGACAGATTGGCAAGACTACAATTGTTCGCCAATTTGCAATGGCTCACTATAAAAATATGGTTGAGATTAACTTTGAGCAGATGCCTATGGCAAAACAAGCTTTCGAAGGAAATCTGGATGCACGTACCATTCTGATAAACTTATCAGCTATGGGATTCGGACCTTTGGAGCCTGGGCAAACTCTGATATTCTTTGACGAGATACAGGCTTGTCCTAAGGCTCGTACTGCAATCAAATTTTTAGTTGAGGATGGACAATATGATTATATAGAATCTGGTTCTTTGCTAGGTATTAATTATAAGGATGTGTCTTCTTATCCTGTAGGATTCGAAAGAGAATTGGATATGTATCCACTTGACTTCGAGGAATTTCTTTGGGCATGTAATATCAGCAAGGATGTAATTGAAATGTTGAAAGAGTGCTACCAAAATTTGCGTCCTGTGCCTGAATTTCTACATGGTCAAATCATGGAGCGTTATCGTCAATACTTGATAGTTGGTGGTATGCCAGAAGTTGTTGTTACCTATTTGAGCAATGAGGATTTCAATAAGACGATAGCTGTTCAGAAGGACATATTGAATGGTTATCGTAATGATATTTCTAAATATGCAGGTAATGACAAGTTGTTGGTAAAGTCTGTGTTTGATGCTATTCCAGGGCAGTTGAGTAAGCAAGATAAGCGTTTTATATTAGCTTCTATTGAAAAAAATGCTTCTCGTCGCAAGTATGGAGCACCTACGCAATGGCTTGTTGATGCAGGTATGGCGTATTATTCCTTTAATGTCGGGGCTTTCGAATTGCCTTTTCCTATCCATGAGAATCTGAGACTATACAAGTTGTTTTTTGTCGATTCTGGTTTGATGTGTGCCATGATGCTCAATGGTATTCAGGCACAGGTTTTGTCTGGAGATATTGATGTGAATGAAGGGGCATTGACTGAGAATTATGTAGCAGGAGAATTTGCCAAGCATGGCATTTCTCTCAACTATTATGACAGAAAGAGTAAGCATGAGCTGGATTTTATTTTCCCAGAGAAGAATAAAATTAGTATTGTGGAAGTGAAATCTGGTAAGGATTATAAGCAACATGCTTCTCTCGATATGGCTCATTCGCTTTTTGCTGACAAAATCAATCGGCGTATTGTCATGAGTGGTAATAACTTGGAAATAGAAGATGGGTGTATCTATTTGCCGTTTTACATGAGTATGTTTTTGGGTGGTGAATAAATTTATTAGTCGTGGAAATATACTAAAAATATGAGATTTCCACGACTAATACTTCTTAAAAAGGCTTCTTTGCGGTGGTAATAGCCTTGCGAAGCCTTTTAAGTTCCTTTTCATCCTTGCACTCTTGAATCAGCTTCAAGAAGTCTTGGTTTGAAATGCTTTTGTCATTAAATGCTTCGAGCAGTTCGATGTATTCTTCCTCCTTGTTAAACTCTATTTCTTGGTGAGAATGGCGATACTCTTTTCTCAACATAATATAGGTAGTAAGAAATTCAGGACAGAGCGAGAACAGTTCTTTGCAGAAAGGAGCTACAGGATTGCCAATATGCTCATTGACCCTTGCCTCAAAGAGAAGTAGCTTCTTGTCAATGGCTTTTTTCTCCTCACCTTCCTGAGAAATGCTAACAATTTGGAATGTTACATCGTATGCCTCATCATACCTTTTGAGTTCATAAAGAGCACGCCCTTTAATGAACATCGCTTCAAGACAGGTTCTTTGTCCCAGTACCATGTTTGTGTAACCGATGGCTTCCTCATATCGTTTGCCATACAAGCAGAGAACTGCATTGAGAAAGTTTGCAGTCATACTACAGTCCTTAAGTAATTGAGCATCCTTTGTCTTTCCTAATAAGCATGTATCATCCAGCATGATATCAAACATTCTTTTGGCTGTCAAGGCTGCATTCCGATAGTCATTCTTGCGAATCTTATCTTGCATCAAATGCAGGCAAGTTTTGGTAGCCATGTCGTAGTCTTTTGTGCATAGATATTGGTAGATTCGCTTTTCCGCACCTAATACGTCATCAATCATCTCTGTGTCATTGTAAGAGTTGGCAAATACTCTTACCTCTTGATTTTGGGTGACGTGATAAGGGTGGATAGGATTACTAAGTGTCAATCCTTCCAAAGAACGTAAACGACTGATGGCAACGTAAGCTTGTCCAGGCAAGAAGGTGCCATGAGATAAGTCAAAGTGCATTCTTTCAAAAGTCATTCCTTGTGATCTATGGATAGTTATAGCCCAAGCTAATTTCAAGGGAAATTGTGTGAATGTTCCCATAACTTGGGTTTCTAACTTGTGGGTTTGACGATTGTATTTGCTCTTGACATTATCCCATGTCACTTCTTTGACATCAATGGTTTTGCCGCTTTCCAAAGTCACTTGTATTTTATCATCGCTAAGTTCTGAAACTTTACCGATTGTTCCATTCATATAACCACTACCTATGTTGTTGCGGCAGAATATGACTTGTGCGCCTACTTTTAGTCTGAGTTTCTCTGGTACAGGTGCTTCATTCTTTTTGAATTCGTTTTGAATCTTTGCCTGATAGCAGAATTCTTCCGATTGGATTGCTCCTAATTTCTCCTCGTTGATATTCTCAGCCATCTTGTTGAATGCAGTTAAGGTTACAGAGAAATCTTGCCCTTCATACTCCTTGCCGACATGCTGATTTAGTAGTTCTAAATCTTCAGGGTTTACTTCACCTGTGCGCATCTTGTTCAGAACGGCAAGAAATTCTTTATCGCTTTGACGATATACTTTTTGAAACTCAATCTTGGGAAGGTTCATTCTTTTCAAGACAAAAGCCTTGTAAAAGAATGGTGTTCCAGCACCATAAAGGTCTTGGAGCATTTCTGCATCGGCGCTATTAGACTTGATAATAGGAGGTAACTGGAACAAGTCACCTACAAAAACGACCTGTTTTCCACCAAAAGGCATGTTGGTCTTGAATACCATGCGAAGACATCGGTCCATTCCATCCACCATATCACACCTTACCATAGATACTTCGTCTACGATGATTGTATCTGTTTCTTCGAGAATGCATTTGTTCTCATACGAAAGTACAGTGTTGGTATGCGGTCCAATAGCTTGCATAGGAAAGCCAAAGAAGGAATGCATCGTTTGTCCTCCGACTGTGATAGCTGCAATGCCAGTAGGTGCCAATACCAAGAAGTTTTTGTTGATTTCTTCCTGGATGCGTTTGATAAAGGTTGTCTTACCTGTGCCAGCCTTTCCTGTGATGAAAAGGCAATTGTTGGTGTTTGCAACAAGGTCGAATGCTTTTTGCTGTTCTGCATTCTGCAAGTCGAGGTTTGAATTGTTCTTTCTCATATCGTCGTTCTTTTGTTTCTCGAAGCAAAATTACGACGTTGCTGTGTGGTCTTTCTTCACAACAAAATAAAAGTAGGGCGATATGATGAAATCTGTCATATCGCCCTAAATTTATAGTAGTATAGTTATTCTAATTGCTTAACTTTTGTGGCAAAAAATGGAAATTGTTCTTTCGTGTTTTTGTCCTTGTTTTCTTCTTTTTCTATCACCAAAACTTTTTTTCCAATAAGATTATTTCTTTTGGCATAATTTGCATTAATGCAATAGTTTGAGCCAATACGACAATAAAAAAGATTGTTTTCTAAAGGCTCAATTATTCCTTCAGAAAGATGGGCTTCTGATGTTTCGTCTTTTTGAGTGTCGATTTGAATACTTTGACACATACGTCTGTTTTCCTCTATGTTTTGATGAGTTGATATATATCGATTCATCCACATTACAACTTCACAAACTTGTAGGGCAAGACTATAAATCAGATATTTAGAGTTGTAAACATTTGTATGTATATATTCTGATAGAGTCTTTTCTTCGTCCTTATTCAGCTGGACCGTATGGGAGTTTGTATTCCCCAAAGATAATATTAGGAACATGATATCCTGTATATGCTTGGGAACTACTCGTTCATTTTTCGCTCCATATCTAATTCCCAATTGTTTTGCATTGTTACCACTTAGATAGTGACAACATTGGTTTAAGTTTACTACATCATTTTGTATACAGACATCAGGAATAATCTCGACCTTATTGGCTACTCTAAAAACAGATTCCAAAATTTGCCGTAATTGATTATAATAAAGAACTGGTTTGAAGTCTTTATGCATATCTGGAAAATGCATGGCTTCAAAGATATCAAGAATAGCTTCCTTAGCATCTGGGGCGATTTTTGATAGTTGCTCAATTGCATCACTATATAGGGATTGAACTTGTCGTCGTGGCGTACTGTCGATTGCTTCTTTTAACTTGTCTATTAATTCCAAGTCATCCTTTTCTTTAACATAAAAATGCCCAAATGATTGAGAAAATGTATCATTATCCATAAGATCTGGCTGACCTGTAGATATAAAGTATGGAATGGATTTTTTCATAGATAATTGGTCAATATGTCTAATGGCTTTTCTCAATCCATCAAGTTTGGGAGTTTCATCTTCTGATTCATCAAACATTTTTGCATCCAAGATGACCGCATCCCATGAATTTAGATTTCTATCTAATTCTTCCATACCACTTTTTTGTGTGGTAAATGGCTCAAGGTGGATACCATGTATAACCTCACACTCATCTTTAAAAGCAGACATTTTTGTCCACTCATCATCAATCCAAATGACATTGTATTTTATTTCTTTCATATTACAAATATTTGGGTAAGTAAATACGTATTGTTGTTATTCCATCGGTTGAAAACAGGTCGAAGTCACCTCCATAGTGCTCAACGATTGATTTAACAATATAACCTCCACTACCAGTACCTGCATTAGGCCCGGCTTTTTCACCTTTTAGACCATATCTTTCCTTGGTCATTCCCTTCGGGAGTGGTTTACCATTATTGCTAAAGTCAATTTGGTACATATCTCGTTGGTAATCAATCTTCACGTCTATAGATATATAATAGTCTGATTTTCTACCATCGGATAGCCCACCATGTCGCCGAGCATTCTCGATGATGTTATTGACTATTCTGTCAAGATCTACAGGAGCGATATATACATCCAATGAGCATTCGGTAATGGTCTTTTCATCCATATCTTGCATTGAAGGCACATCTTCCTTTTTATTTTTTTCTTTCAGTTCTTCTATTTCTTTTTTCCTTTGAGCAAGAGCTTTTTCACAAGAAACTTTTATTGTAAAGTTTACTTCACTATTTTTCTCTATATTGTGAAAGTAATCATTTAGGTTCACACATTCGGGTTCCCCAAAACGTTCTTCATTACTCAAATGTTCTACAAGTTCGGATAAACTCTGTAACGCATTATGACTTGTGGAAATCTGTTTTTTCAATAGTTTTTTCAAGTCTTCTATATCATTGATGTTATCTAAATAGTGCAACATTAATCTTTCAGAAGATGCCATTTGACGAAGATGTGGACGCATATCATGTTTACGCATTCTAACTTCGTTGATGTATTCAGCCTTCTTTTCGTTAAGTCTATCTTCCATCTTCTTTTTTGAAGAACCTATAGCCTTGTAGTTGGCTTCCGATAAGAATGTAGCTCGTTCCAAATCTGTGTGACTTGGAACAATAATCTTATCCATAATCAGTGGAAAAAGTTGTGCGTCGACTTCTCCTTCACAGATGGATATGATTTGGTTTCTGACCTCTGGGGTAAGCAATAAGGCTGCCACATATCGCACGTCGATGCCTTTCTTGGGAACAAGGCACACCAACTGTCTATAAGCAACAATGCCTTCGGATGGTATTTTTCTAATATAGCCAGCAACGAACTTATCTTTTCTACCATAGCAAAATACACAAGGTAGTGAAATCTTGCCAAGCCATCCTAAGAATTTCTCAAACAAAGGGTCGCCCGCTTGTTTAAGTTGTGCCTCATATAGCTCTGCATCCTCGTATCCTGTAGATAGATTAATAGGAGCAATAACAGGAATCGTCTTTTCTTTATCAGAGAGTATCCACTCTATACATTCTTTCTCGTCGTTAAATGTTGTCTTCTTAAAGACAATGTCTTCTTTTTTCTTAGGTCTAAAGTCTAAGAATGATACTATTTCTGAAAGAGAAATGCCTTCTTTTGGCTTTTCCGTTAAATAATAGCTTGGCCAAAGTATAGTTGGGTCAAGCATATTAGTAGACAATTGCATTTGCTCACCCGTAGCATTGTTCTTAATGCAAACAACATCACTTGTGGACTTATTTGCTCTAACACAAATAGTCGTTTTGGTCGTGCTGAGAATAGTATTAGGTTCTTCAAAAGACACTATGGAATAGATGCATTTCTTTTCTACAAGCATTTTGGTCAAACCTGCCATAGAGTTGCCTGCTGCATTCTGTTTGTCCAGAAATAGCAAAAACTCGCTATTTGGCTTCATATATTGGAAAAGATGTTCTGACCCGTTGGAAAATGGGTAAGAATAACGGTCGGCTGTGTCAAAGATAGCAATATCGACATCTGACATATATTGAGAATTTTTCGTATCCTCATACAAGGGTTTAATTTCTGATTTAATGCCTGCAGCAAATAGTCTGATTTGCCCTAATGCCCACATTTCTTTGTCACCACTAAGTTCCTCAAAAAAGCCGTATTCGCTATATCCCTTAATTGTGCAGTTAGGAAATAGCAAAGCCATATCGCATAAACCTGCTCCGCCAATGAATATAGTCTTTCCAGCTTCTACTTTTTTAAGTTTTTCAATGATTTCATAAACCTTTTGAGTAGGTCTACTAATCCAACCTTTGGTGTATTTATCAGCAAAGTTGTTAAAAATAAAGGTTGAAACTTTGGAGAAGTGATTAGCCAAGAAATCCATCTCCTCTTCATTGAGCGCATTTGTATAAAAAGCGGCGACATATTTTGAAAGTGATTCCAAAATGTTCTGGTCTGTATTTTCGCCTGCGATTCTTTTATAAAGAGTAACAAGCAAATGCGCTTCCGCATAACAATCTATAGGATCAAAAGGACCGGAAATGTTCCCTTCTTTTGGATCCCAATATGACTCTTTTGGGCAATGCTCATCTACAAAGTTACGATACTTGGCAACAAGTGCCTCTACTGTGAAGTTGTTGTTTACTGTCTGCATATTCTTTTGCTTTTTGTTTTACGACTGCAAAATTACAGGGATGTTGTGCAGTCTTTCTTCACACCAAAATATTTTTGATACATTTTTGCGATTATCTCCTTAATTTCTTCTCGAAGAGACTCTGGAGAGAGTATTTCCACATCATCACGGAACCAAATGAGCTCAGAAATCAATTCCTTGTTAGGGATAAGATTTAGTGAGATAATTCCTTCTGATTCATTCTCCACTATTTGCGAATGGTGAATCGGCTTGGAAATCACGTATGGTAGGCGTTGTGGGGAGAATTTCAGACGAATATGCTCTATCTTCTTGTCCTTCTCTATGGATATGCCAAGGATATCACGGAAATAAGCATCGAAATCGAAACGCATGTTTCTTTTGAATGCTGTATCGGAATATTCGATATTTTCGATTCGGTCTAATGGGACAATGGATAAATCTTCAAATTCTGAATTATATCCTAAAAGATACCACCTATTATTATATTGCTTGAGGTAGTACGGATGAATCGTCCATTTTACGACCTCTTTGTTAAAAGGGTGATAGTCGATGAGGATAGGTTGGCGTTTGATAACACAGTTGGTAAGAGTGGATAGAAATCGCAAGCCTTTCATGTCTCGGTTTTGTTCAAATCCGATAAAGTTTGTCTCTACTCCTCTTAGACCAAAGCGGTATCGAAGATTGGTAAGCAATTCTTCAATCCAACTATACATAGGTATGCCCTGAAAACGTGATAGTGAAGTAATAAGCGTTTCGAGTTGTTCAACTTCCATTTCTGTTATTGGAGTCTCGATAATAGAAAAGTCATATTCGTAGCGGATATACTTGCGCTTACCATCTTGATAGGACTCTATTGGAGCCTCCCATCCTTCGCTACTTTTCATAAACTTGATGTCGTCGTATATCTGTTTCTTAGATATAGATTTTATTCCGGCATCAGCTAATTGACCATTGACTTTTTCCATAAGATCTTCTATGAAGTACTTATGGTATTTGTCACTGAAACATTTGTCCAGTATCTTGTATCTTATGAAAGCATTTTTGTTTATTGGCATGGTATCTGTTAGTATGTTTTTTACTTTCTTTTATTTTCGAATAGTTGAAGCTGGCGACTTAAATCCTCTTCTGAAGGGAGAGCTTCACGTATTTTCTTGATACGTACCTTGTCATAAGAGGCAACTCCCATTTTTGGGGAATGTTCGGTTTCTTGAATTTCTGCACCAAGTTGTTGCAGCTTCGTATTTAGCTTATTATCAGAGTTTTGTAATTCTCCACCAAGTTGGTGGAGTTTTTCGTTCGCTTTGTTTGTGGAATAAAAAAGATACCATTTTTCATATTCCAAAGGTTAGTGGTACTGAATCCTTTCGCCTTAGGAAATGCGGCTTTTAAGTCGAGACTAACCTGTTCTACTACACCTGCTCCCCAATGCTCTTCTGCACGACGAACGACAAGGTCACGTCCCAGTTGCCAATTGAATAACAACTGTTCTGAATTTACCTTAACCGCAGATTTTATCTGCGCTTTCTTGTATCTACCTTTCAGTTCTTCGATCCATGACACATAAGCTTCGTCTATGTGAACATTTTGAGAACTTGCAAAATGTGGTTTTGTCTCTTCCATATTCTGATTTTTTAATTACTCCGTCGGTTGGATAAACTGTCCATAGACGTATCCACCTAAGGCTGCTACGATAATTACCCAGATAGGGTTGACGCCCATCAGCCATATCAGGAGGGCAGATAAGATAGGAACCCAGCAGTTGACGAACGAGATGTGGGCACTCTTGGCCAATGAAAAGGTAGGAACAGCTATCAGAGCCACGACGGCAGGACGGATACCTGCAAACATCGCCGCAATCACCTTGTTGTCCTCAAACTGATGGAAAAACATAGCAATCGCTAATATAATAAGGAAGGAAGGCAACGAAGCGCCGAGGGTGCAGACAATGGCTCCCGGCATCTTTGCCAGCTTATATCCGAGCAGGGAACTCATGTTGATGGCCAAGGCGCCCGGACAAACCTGGGTAGTAGCAATGGCATCCAAGAATTCCTCCTTCGTCATCCAATGAT
>OOCI01002276.1_pt1 | contig 12066 bp, 11 predicted proteins | sample 1671761 | NCBI WGS metagenome assembly OOCI01 (sample SAMN06348190, study PRJEB24527) | human gut metagenome | biome: human gut; feature: ankylosing spondylitis patient; material: feces | host: Homo sapiens | place: China | collected 2015-10
AATACGGCGGCATACCCTCCGGCGGCGGTATATTCTCCGGCCGCATGACGCTGCCTCTTGTATTCGCGGGGGCCGTGGCCCGGCAGCTGCTGATGCAAAGGGGCATGACCGCAGGCGGGCATTATTACGATATCGGCGGAGCTTTGGACTCTCCCTTCGACCCGCTGCAGGTGGACAGATATACGCTGGACAGGTTGAGGGGCTCCGACTTTCCCGTTCTGGACGTAAGCGCCCGCAGGGCCATGGAGGACAGGATAGGAGAGGCGGCGGAGCGGGGCGATTCCGTAGGCGGCAGCGTGGAGCTTTGCGCGCTGGGATTGCCCGTAGGGACCGGCGGCCCTCTATGGGAGGGGCTGGAAAGCTCAATAGCTTCAATAATGTACGCCGTTCCCGGGGTGAAGGGCGTCGAATTCGGCGCGGGCTTCCGCTTGGCGGATATGCATGGCAGCGTCGCCAACGACGGCATAAGGATAAAAGACGGCAAAATAGCCTTCGAGAGCAATAATTCCGGCGGCATAAACGGCGGCATGGCCAACGGCGCGCCTGTGCTTCTCAGGGTGGCTTTCCGGCCTACCCCTTCCATAACTCAGCCCCAGCACACGGTAAACCTGCGGGAGCTGCAAAACGCCCGGATAACTGTAGGGGGCAGGCATGACAGCTGCATAGCCCTCCGGGGCCTGGCTGCGGCGGAGGCGGCGCTGTGCTTGGGAATACTGAACTGCATGGAGGGGCTATGATATACCTCATTGGCATGATGGGCTGCGGCAAGACCACCAAGGGCCGCGCCGCGGCGGAGGCGCTTAAGCTGCCCTTTTACGATATCGACGAAATCATTCAGCGTAGTTCCGGAATGACGATACCCGAAATTTTTAAGGAATACGGCGAGGCGCATTTTAGAAAGATGGAGCAAAAAGCCCTGTTTTCCTTGGAAAACCAGCCCTGCGGCATAGTCTCCACGGGGGGCGGCATAGTGTGCCAAGGTGAGAATATACAATTCATGCGCCGCACCGGTGATATAATCTGGATATTCCGCGATATCGAAGAAACCGTGGCGGATATAGACGCCGCAGACAGGCCGCTCCTTTCCGGCGGAGCGGGCAGGCTCCGGGAGATATTCGCGCAGCGGCGGCAGCTCTATGAGGACGCCGGGGAACTGTTTTCCGGCAGCGCGGAGGATCTTGCCCGGCTTATTTCTTTAAAACTGAGGAGATAACACTTACCGTATGACTACAAAACGCATGACACGCATCGCCCTCTGCGCGGCCCTTCTCGCCCCCTGCGCATGGCTGTCGGTACCCACTCAGCCCCCCTTCACCATGCAGACCTTCGGCGTTTTTCTGACGCTTTTGCTGTTGGGCGCCAAGGACGGGGCCATAGCCATAGGGCTGTACATACTGCTGGGCGCTATGGGCGCGCCGGTGTTTGCCGGCTTTAACGGCGGCATGGGGGCGCTTCTCGGGCCCACCGGCGGCTACATAGTTGGCTTTCTGCTCATATGCCCCATCTATGGCCTGCTCTGCCGCAATAAGGCGGGGCTTTGGGCTAAGACGCTGGCGCTGTTCCTCGGCCTGCTGGCCTGCTATGCCTTCGGCACCCTCTGGTTCGTAAAGGTTTACGGCGACACGAAGGGGCCCATAACGCTTCTTGCCGCCCTCTCCAAGTGCGTGTTTCCCTTCATACTGCCCGACCTCGCCAAGCTGGCGCTGGCTCTGTGGGCAGGGAAAAGGCTGGAAAAATATAGGCAATAAAATAAAATAATAAATATCCCACGGCTGCGCCGTGGGATATTTATTTTGTACTTCATCAATAAAAAGTTGCGACCTCCTGCTCGGGCTTTTCGGCGGGCTCCACTGAGATTATGTTTAGTACCGGGCCCTTGCGCCCGTAAAACTTGCTGAAGCGCAGCTCTATCTTTGCAGTCACCGTGCCCCAGGTGCGGTTCTTCAGCTTGTTTGCGTCCAGCCACTTGCATACGAGGCCGCTGTACTGTATGTCCTGCACGCAGCAGGTCATGACGTGACGGCCCGCCACGAACATGTTGTCGGGCATTTTGGCGTTTTTGGCTATGAGGGCCTTGAAGCGCACCGTCTTGCCCGAATACTTTTCCATCTCCTCGGACATGTCCCTGTACCACAGGGCGTAGTCGCTGTCCTCTATGACTATGGGGTCGGCGTTCACGTCGAAGGGCAGGGGGTCTTCTATCTCGTCGTACTCTACCCTCCCGTCAGGGTACTCGTAGGCGATGTTCACACGGCGGGACACGCCGCGGATTACCTTGTGTATCGCCATCTTGTCAAGGTCCGGCGTGGCGCGGTTGAGCACTATGAGCTCGGCTGTCATCAGCTTGTCCACCATAAGGCTCCTCATGTTGGCGTTGTAGCTTAAAAAGCATCTGGCATCCGCAAACATGAATTCCTGATAGACTATCCAGTTTTCCGGCATGGCCTGAGCAAGGTCGTTCAGGTTCCACATGCCGTTGTACTCTATGAGCACCCGCTCGGCCTTTGCTTTTTTCGCCAGCTCGTTCAGGTAATCGGCGTTTATCTGCTCCGGGGAATCTATCTCCTGTATCAGTATGTTCTTTCCGCCGCCAGGGAACCTTGAGGGGTCCAGCTCCTCAATGCCCTCCTCGCACTGCAAAAGCAGCGTCTTTTCGCCGGAATTGAACCTTTCGTCCTCCAACGTCTCCTGCATAAAGCGGGTCTTGCCCCCCTCCAGGAAGCCGGTGAACATGTATACTGGGATCTCCTTCATAAAGCGCTTACGTTCCCTTCATCAGACGCCGAACAGCTCGGAAAGCTCATGCTCGTTGAGCTTGGAGCCTATGACGCAGAGGCGGCCCATAACGGAAGCGGAGCCTGTGCGTATATTGCTCTCGCCGGGCACGTAGTCGAAGTGTATCCAGCAGCCCTCGCCCTTTACTATGCCCTTGGCGCGCAGCACGGCGCCGTACTTCTCCCCATCGTCCAGCGCCGCAAGGTCTGCCTTGAGTTCGTCCATGGTAAAGGCCTTGGGAGTCTCCACTCCCCAGCTGGTAAACACCTCGTCGGCATGGTGATGGTGGTGATGGCACTCGCATTCGGGATCGTCGCACTCCCCGCCGTCGTGATGGTGATGATGCTCATGCTCTTCGCCGTCATCGCCGTCATGATGGTGATGCCCGCAGCACTCGTGCTCATCGTCATCGTCGTGATGGTGGTGGCCGCAGCAGCACTCATCGTCGTCATCGTCGTCATCGTCGTGATGGTGATGTCCGCAGCACTCGTGCTCATCGTCGTCATCGTCATGGTGGTGATGCTCATGCCGGCTCTCCTCCCTGAGAAGCTCAAGCTCTGCCTCAAGGGTGTTGCGCTTTTCCATGGCCTCCAGTATCTGGGCGCCTGTCAGTTCGCTCCAGGGGGTGACTATGAGGGAGGCATTCGGGTTGTGCTCCCGGAGAAGGGCTATATCGGTATTCAGCTTATCGCCGCTTATCTCGCCGGTGCGGCTGAGTATAATTGCGTTGGCGTGCTCTACCTGATCGTTAAAGAACTCCCCGAAGTTCTTCATGTACATCTTGCACTTGTTCGCGTCCACAACGGCCGTGAAGCTGTTGAGCTGCAGGGCGTCAGAGCCTACGTTCTGCACCGCCCGTATAACGTCGCTGAGCTTGCCCACGCCGGAGGGCTCTATAAGTATGCGGTCGGGGGCGTACTCCTCCACAACCTTCCTGAGCGCCTTGCCGAAGTCGCCTACCAGGCTGCAACAGATGCAGCCGGAGTTCATCTCGGTAACCTCTATCCCGGCGTCCTGCATGAAGCCGCCGTCTATGCCTATCTCGCCGAATTCGTTCTCTATGAGCACCAGCTTTTCGCCCTTGTAGGCCTCGGCTATGAGCTTCTTTATAAGGGTGGTCTTGCCCGCGCCCAGAAAGCCGGAAAAAATATCAACCTTGGTCATTTGCTTTTACATCTCTTTCCCATAGTTTTTTCTTATTGAAAAGGCAAAGCCTTCACAACTTTGTATTATAGACCAGCCCACGCCGATTATTCAAGCTGTTTTGCCCAACTTCACAGCCTGTTGACAATGTTTCTTGAAGATAAGCTCCGATGTTGGTATTATTATTATGCAAATACACAAAAGGAGCCGTTCCCAATGAAATTCCCTCTGGAAGAAGTCACTCATACAGATAACATAAAGCTTTCCGACGACGGGCGCTCGGTGGTGATAATCGATCAGACGCTGCTGCCCAACAGGCTGGAATACATAGCGCTTACCACAAGAGAGGAGATGTTCGAGGCGATAGCCATGCTCCGCGTGCGCGGCGCTCCGGCAATAGGCATATGCGCGGGCTACTGCGCCTACTGCCTGGCCCTTCAGGCCCCCCACGATTCCTTCGACGATTTCTACGACCACTGGGTGGAGGACTGCCGCTATCTCAACGGCTCCCGCCCTACGGCGGTAAACCTCAGCTGGGCGCTGAACCGCATGCTGGACGCCGCTGAGGATCACCGGGATATGCCTGTGGAGGCGGTGCTTTCGGCGCTGAAGCGGGAGTGCCTTGCCATACACAGCGAGGATATGGAGATGTGCCGCAAAATATCCGAATACGGCCTTTCCCTCCTTCACGATGGGGACGGGGTGCTGACCCACTGCAACGCCGGGCCCCTGGCCACCTCCCGCTACGGCACGGGGCAGGGGCCGCTGTTCCTTGCAAGGGAGCGGGGCATGGACATAAGGGTGTTTGCGGACGAGACCAGGCCCCTCCTGCAGGGCGCCCGGCTTACGAGCTTTGAGCTGTACAACGCCGGCGTGGACGTCACCCTTATATGCGACAGCATGGCGTCAATAGTCATGAAAAACGGCTGGGTGCAGTGCTGCATGGTGGGCTGCGACAGGGTAGCCGCCAACGGCGACACAGCAAACAAAATAGGCACCAGCGGCGTAGCCATACTTGCAAAGCACTACGGCATACCCTTCTACGTGCTGGGCCCTACCTCCACCATAGATATGAGCTGCACCACAGGGGAGGACATAAATATCGAGCTCCGGGACGGGGAAGAGATCCGGAGCAGATTCTTTGCGGAGCCCGTGGCGCTGCCCGATGTCAAGTGCTACAACCCCGCCTTCGATGTGACGGACAATTTGCTTATCTCCGCCATTATCACGGAAAAGGGCATATGCCGCCCGCCCTACTCCGAGAGCCTTAAAAGGCTGTTCGAATAAAAAAGAAGGAGCGAAAGCTCCTTCCTTTGCTTTTACAGGTTACAGGCCCATCTCTTCCTTGACTTCCCTGAAGCACTTGACCGCGAAGTCAAGATTCTCCTTGGTATGGCCGGCGGAGATCTGGGTACGTATGCGGTCCCTGCCCTTGGGCACCACGGGATAGCAGAAGCCTACCACGTATACGCCCTTCTTGAGCATTCGGGCGGCGAACTCGTTGGCTACCTTGGGGTCATAGAGCATTACGGGGACTATGGGATGCTCGCCGGGCAGCAGGTCGAAGCCGCACTTTTCCATCTCGGCGCGGAAGTAGCGGGCATTTTCGTGTACCTTGTCCCTGAGGGCGGTGCTCTCGGTCAGCATATCGATGGTCTTGCAGGCCGCGGCGCAGATAGCGGGGGCAACGGTATTTGAAAAGAGGTATGGACGGCTGCGCTGGCGGAGCAGATCCACTATCTCCTGCCTTGCGGCGGTGTAGCCGCCGGAAGCCCCGCCCAGAGCCTTGCCCAGGGTACCGGTGATGATGTCCACCCGGCCTTCAACTCCGCAATACTCGGCGGTGCCCCGGCCGTGCTCGCCCATGAAGCCTACTGCGTGGCTGTCGTCCACCATTACCAGCGCGTCAAACTCGTCGGCCAGGTCGCATATGCCCTTAAGGTTGGCTATGTAGCCGTCCATGGAGAACACGCCGTCGGTGGCGATGAGCTTTATCTTGCAGCCGGAATCCTTTGCGTCCTGAAGCTGGGCGCGAAGGTCTTCCATATTGTTGTTCTTATAGCGATACCTCTTGGCCTTGCAGAGCCGCACGCCGTCTATTATGGAGGCGTGGTTCAGCTCGTCGGATATGACCGCGTCCTCGGGACCTAAAAGTGTCTCGAACAGGCCTCCGTTTGCGTCGAAGCAGGAGGAGTACAGTATGCAGTCGTCCATCTTTACAAAGTTGGCTATCTTATGCTCCAGCTCCTTATGCAGCCCCTGGGTGCCGCAGATGAAGCGCACGGAGGAGAGGCCGAAGCCCCATTTGTCATAGCTGGCCTTTGCGGCCTCGATAAGCTCCTTGCTGTCGGAAAGGCCAAGGTAGTTGTTCGCGCACATGTTCAGCACGTTCTTCGCCTCGGTGGTGTCTATGCGCGCCTTCTGGGGGGTAGTGATTATGCGTTCGTTCTTATAGGTGCCGGATTCCCTGATGCTCTCCAGCATCTCGCCGTAATGCTTAAGTGCGGATTTCATATGCTGTTCCTTTCTATGTTATTTTTTTATTGCGGGATTCCCTTACTTTGTCCAGTCAAGAACTACCTTGCCGCTCCTGCCGCTGTTCATGGCCTCGAAGCCCTTGTCGAAATCGCGATAGTTGAAGCGGTGGGTGATCATGGGAGTCATGTCAAGGCCGCCCTCCACCATGGTTATCATCTTGTACCAGGTCTCGTACATCTTGCGGCCGTATACGCCCTGAAGGGTCAGGCTGTTCCAGATGACCTTGTTTATGTTTATCTCTATGTTGCCGGGGTGTATGCCCAGAAGGGCGATCTTGCCGCCGTTGCGCATGTTGTCTATCATGGTGTTCAGGGCCGCTACGTTGCCGCTCATCTCCAAGCCTACGTCAAAGCCCTCTACCATGTGCTGGGGCCCGAATATGCTCTCCAGCTTGTCGTGCGCTACGTTCACCGTGGCTGTGGCGCCCATCTTCCTTGCCATCTCCAGCCGGTAGTCGTTCACGTCGGTGACCACTACGCTGCGTGCGCCGTTGCGCCTGCAGATGGCGGTGGCCATCATGCCTATGGGGCCTGCGCCGGTGATGAGCACGTCCTCGCCTATCACGTCGAACATGAGGGCGGTATGTGTGGCATTGCCCAGCGCGTCAAAGAAGGATACCACGTCCTCCGGGATACCATCCGGTATGGGCACCACATTGCTTGCCGGTATGCAGAGGTATTCCGCAAACGCGCCGTCACGGTTCACGCCCACACCCTTTGTGTGGCGGCAGTACTGACCGTTGCCGGCACGGCAGTTGCGGCAGTGGCCGCATACAATATGGCCTTCGCCGGATACTATCTGGCCTACGTGGTAGGCCGTTACGCCGGGGCCCAGCTCCGCTATCTCGCCCACGTACTCGTGGCCTATGACCATGGGGGGCTTTATGGTCTCCTGCGCCCACTGGTTCCAGTTGTAGATGTGTACGTCAGTGCCGCATATAGCGGTCTTGTGGATCTTGATAAGCACTTCGCCCATGCCTGGCACAGGCTTTGGTACCTGAGTCAGAACAAGCCCTTTTTCCGGTGCCGCTTTTACCAATGCGTCCATCATTTCCATTTTTTTGCCGCTCCTGTTTTATAAAATAAGATTTGCCGGGGAATTGACCTTCTCTGTGTCCGTATTCAAAGGACATCTAATAATAGTATATATCAAATTTTGCCGTTGTAAAGAGCTTATATCATGTTTTTCCATGTTCGCGCTCTGCGGACTGTTGTCTTTTTCGCGGCCACCTCAGGTTTACAAAGTCTTAATAGCGCAAAACGGCGACATGTGATATAATAACTTTAAATATGGATACTCATTTCATTTCCCTACATTCTGAAAGGAGATATATAACAACATGGGTCTTTTACAGGCAGGAATAGGCGCGCTGAGCGGCGTACTGGCCGATCAGTGGCGCGAATACTTCTACTGCGACTCCATGCCGGAGAACGTCCTGATGACCAAGGGCGTAAAGCGCACGGGCAGCCGCAACGCCAACACCAAGGGCGAGGACAACATCATCACCAACGGCTCCATAATCGCCGTAAACGAGGGCCAGTGCATGATGATCGTAGAGCAGGGCGCCATAGTGGAGTTTTCTGCGCAGGCGGGAGATTTCGTGTGGGACAATTCCACCGAGCCTTCCATATTCTACGGCAACCTTAGCGACAACCTCAAGTCCACCTGGGAGATATTGAAGAAGCGCTTCACCTTCGGCGCTAACCCGGCGAAGGACCAGCGTATCTACTATTTCAACACCAAGGAGATAATCGGCAACAAGTACGGCACCGCCAACCCCGTCCCCTTCCGCGTGGTATATAACAACATAGGCGCGGGGCTGGAGCTGGAGGTATCCGTAAAGTGCTTCGGCGAATATTCCTATAAGATAACCAACCCCATGCTGTTCTACAAGAACGTATGCAGCAACGTCACCGACAGCTACACCCGGGACCGCATAGATGGACAGATGCGCTCCGAGATGATGACGGCGCTCCAGCCCGCCTTCGCCCGCATAAGCGACATGGGCATAAAGTACAGCTCCCTCCCCGGCCACACCACAGAGCTGGCCCAGTGCCTGAACGAAGAGCTTTCCGCAAAGTGGCGCGACCTCCGCGGCATCGAGATGGTCTCCCTGGGCATCAGCTCCATCAAGGCCAGCGACGAGGACGAGCAGCGCATCAAAGAATTGCAGCAGAGCGCAGCCCTCAGGGATCCCACTATGGCGGCTGCATATCTGGCAAGCTCCCAGGGCGCGGCGATGCAGAATGCTGCCAAAAACGAGGGTGCAGGCGCATTCGCAGCCTTCGCCGGCATCAACATGGCTCAGGGCATGGGCGGCAACGTAGGAAACCTGTTCCAGATGGGTCAGCAACAGCAGTATCAGCAGCCCGCCCAGCAGCCCGTTCAGCAGCCCGCCCCTGCGGCCCCCGCAGCCAACGGCTGGAAGTGCGAGTGCGGCGCGGTGAACACCGGCAAGTTCTGCATGGAGTGCGGCAAGCCCCAGCCCAAGGCTGAAGGCTGGACCTGCACCAACTGCGGCGCGGTGAACAAGGGCAAGTTCTGCATGGAGTGCGGCGCGAAGAAGCCCGACTCCGCACCTCTTTACAAGTGCGACAAGTGCGGCTGGGAGCCCAATGACCCCAAGAACCCGCCCAAGTTCTGCCCCCAGTGCGGCGACCCATTCAACGATAACGACGTAAAGAAGTAAAACGATGCTTTTTTCCACAGGGGGCGAGCCAGCTCGCTCCCTGTGTTTTGAATTTGAGCGAAAAACCGGTATAATAAAAATATACGGAGGAACAGGCAATGCGCCGCAAGGACAGAGAGATAACCGACATATGCGCAATATTGGAGCTTGTATCCGAGTGTAAGGTCTGCCGCCTCGCCATGACAGACGGCGGCGTCCCCTACATAGTGCCGCTGAACTACGGCTATGAGTACGCGGACGGCGCGCTGACCTTCTACTTTCACAGCGCCAAAGAGGGCCGCAAGCTGGAAATACTAAAAAAGAACCCCACGGTATGCCTCGAGCTGGACGGCCGGGGCCAGCTTGTTGAAGACGCGAACCCCTGCGCCTATGGTTACACCTTCGCCAGCGTCATAGGTACCGGCAATGTGGAGTTCATAGAGGATACGGAAGAAAAAATATACGCCCTGAACAGGATAATGAAGCATCAGGCGGGCATAGAGGCGCCCTTCACCGCCGGTATGGCGGATGCCGTATGCCTGTATAAGATGACCACCAATGATTTCACCTGCAAGATAAGGGCAAAGTAGTGCAACATACCATATATGCACATACAGATGAATAACCCGGCAGAAATGCTGTATAAATACTGATTCTATAAAATACACTCACGAAAGGCGCCATAAATGATACGCTGCGGCTTTGAGCAGGGTGCGGCCCTGATGGGCTGTACCTCTGTGCAGAACATCTTCATACTGGAGTACATGCCCAAGGCACCCGAGCTATACTGCAAGGTATACCTTTTCGGCCTTATGCAGTGCGGCTGCCGGAGGCTGGAAAACGCCGACCTCTGCGCGTCCCTCGGCATCGACAGCGCCAAGGCGGTGGAGGCCTTCTTATACTGGCAGGACATGGGCCTGCTGCGCATAGTGGAGCAGGAGCCGTTAAGCGTTGAATTTTTATCCGTTCAGGCAGGGCCCGTCACCGGCGGCACCCGCAAGTACGCCCCTCTCGTTTCGGCGCTTCGTCAGGTATGCGGTGCGCGGGTGCTCACCCCCGGCGAGCTTTCAAAGATATACGATTGGATAGAGGTATTCGGCCTGGAGGAGGCGGCGGCAGTAATGCTTGTACGCCGCTGCATGGAGCTGAAGGGGCCCTCCGTCAAGATACAGTTCATGGACAAGATGGCCCGGGAATGGGCCAAAGAAGGGGTGCTTACCGCCGCAGACGCGGAGCAGCGCATAAAGCTGGACACCGAGCTTCAGGGCGGCGCAAAGGCCATACTTGCCCGCTGGCGCAAGGGACGCATGGCCACTGAGGACGAGCTTGCCCTGTATAAGAAATGGACCGAGGAATGGGGCATGACGCTGGACGAGATACTTTCCGCCTGCCCCGCCATGACCTCTTCAGATAAGCCCACCTTCGCATACCTGAACGCCATACTGGAGGGCATGCGCATGGAGGGAGGGGTGCAGGAGGCCATTAAGTCCGCCGCCCTCACCGAGGAGCTTGCCCGGGAGATTTATTCCCGCGCCGGGCTAAAGGGCGCGCCGGGGCGCAGGGAAAAGGAAGCGGTAAGCACATGGACGGTATCCTGGCACATGCAGCCGGAGGCGGTGCTGCTGGCAGCTGAACGCTCAGCAGGCTACAGCCACCCCTTCGACAGGACCCGCCGGCTCATAGAGCAGCTGCACGAAAAGGGCGTTACCACTCTGCAGCAGGCCAGGAAGGCCATAGAGGAGCTGGAAAAGCAGCCCGCCGCAGAGGGCGGCAAAAAGCAGCAATCCTCTTACTTTATGAACTACGGCCAGCGCAAATACTCCGATGAGGATCTAAAGAGCATCGGAATAACCCTCTTGGAGGACGAGGAGGACAAAAAATGAAGCCTACGCCGGAGCTGATATACGAATACAGAATGAGCCGCGAAAGGGCGGAGCGGGAGGCCGGGGAGCGCCGGGAGGCCGCATGTACGGCCATACCGAGGCTCAGGGAAATAGCCGACCAGCGCCGCCGTCTGGCCTTTGACACAGGGCTTATGATAATGCGGGGGGAGGACTCGTCTGAGCTTCGCAATAAAGTTGAGCAGCTGGACAAAGAAGAGCTGAATTTGCTTCTTTCGGCCGGTTTGCCGCCAGACCATATGCTGCCACACTATCGCTGTAAAGCCTGTAACGATACCGGTTATGTGGGGGATACGGTGAAAAAGCTCTGTCCCTGCATGAAAGCCCGCATTCTGGAAGAAATGTACGCCACATCGGGTATCGATACGCAACAAAGCTTCGCAATGTTTCGCTCCGACATATACCCGTGCGACCGCCAGAAGCGCATTGCCCTGAAGGCAAAGGAGCTGTGCGAGGGGTACGCAATGGCCTTCCCAAAGTGCGACCCTATGGGGATACTGCTCATGGGCGGCACAGGCCTCGGCAAGAGCTACCTGTTAAACGCCATAGCTTTGGAGGTATCCTCCAGGGGCTACGACGTATACAAGGCCTCCGCCTACAACCTCATCAACGCCTTTATGGAGAGCATACGGGGCAGGGGCGAAAGTCCGGACATCCTCGGCCCTGATCTCATGATAATAGACGACCTGGGCACAGAGCCCATGATAAACTCCGTCACACGGGAGACGCTTTTTTCCATACTAAACGAGCGGCAGAGCGCCAGGAAGGCCACCCTTTGGGCCACCAACAGGAGCCTTGACGACATTCTCGCAAGCTACGGAGACAGATTCTTTTCCCGCCTCGTAGCGCCCCGGGAGACCATGGTGCTGCGGCTGGAGGGAGACGACCTCCGGCTCAGGCTCAAATAAAGCTTATTGCATTACGCTTATATATACCAGTCTGTCGAAAATCCCGGGGTTGATAAGGGGCCGCAGCCCCTTATATTCAATCCGGCTCTGACGACATGTGCGTCAGAACGGATGAAAACCCAGAGGTTTTCGT
>OOCI01002282.1_pt1 | contig 12041 bp, 9 predicted proteins | sample 1671761 | NCBI WGS metagenome assembly OOCI01 (sample SAMN06348190, study PRJEB24527) | human gut metagenome | biome: human gut; feature: ankylosing spondylitis patient; material: feces | host: Homo sapiens | place: China | collected 2015-10
GAGCATTCGACGTCCATATTGTCATAATTTGCATGGCTCTGAATAGTTACATTTTAACATTATTGACAGCAATCCGTCAAACAGAGATTATTTCGGGAGTTTGACACTTCTTTTATCACTTTATAACTATTCTGAGCAGTTACCTTTTTTTCAAAAAATGCTCGCGATTGGGATAAATCTCACGGAAGGCTTCGAGAGCAGCCTTTCTTAGCGGTTCAAATTCCTTTTCCATCCGGAGAATATGCGGTGCATCAAATAAAAGCCGGCTCAATTGCTCTGCGATCTTTCCGGCAACACTTTCCTCAGACAGCTGTCCCATTCCGAAAAGAACGGAGGTAAAGCCACGTCCCCCGGTGCTGACCTCAATATAGGTTCTGCAGGTATTTTTAAGCTCCTGATAGATAAGCTCCTGCTCCATTTCCGTTTTCTGTTCAAATTCAAATAATTTCAAACCATGGACGGCCTCCATTGCAAGCTTTTTCTTTCTGCCTCCCCAGTCCATGCCTCCACTTTCCGCAATATATTTCAGATTCATCAGGTAACCAACGTAAGCATCCTTCCGTGGTTTTCCTTTACCATATCGGGCCTCCCAGAGCTGTTTACGCAGCCTGGCCTCTTCCCTTTCCGTTTCCCCTTCGTTTTCCGAAAGCAGCTGCTGCCTCTTCACCGGATCTGTCTGTGTATAAAAGCGTTCCAGCCAATTCTCCATATCTGTCTGTCCTTTCCGTGAAGGAACGGCCTCCCTCCGGCAGTTCCCCTCACCATTACTGCGTTGCTTATTTACCGGTGCAGAAATTCTTCCACATTGGCAGCCGTGACCTTTTGATACGGCAGGAAAATATATCGTTCATTTTCAAAGTCATAGCCCTCAGGCTCCTTCCCCTGAAATAAATCCATCGCCAGACGGGAAATCTGTTCGGCCTGTCCTGCCCTGTCATTATAAACTGTCCCCTGAATCAAATCGTTTTGGATTGCATCCAGGGCACTGTCCAATCCGTCTATCCCAAAAATGACCGGACGATTCTCCTTCGGATATCCGGATGCTTCATACGCAGCAACCGCCCCCATTGCCATCTCATCATTATTGGAAAGCACCAGTTCAATCTCATCCCCATAGTGATGAATAAGCTGGGTCATCTTGTTTTCTGCCTGTCCCCGGTTCCAATTGGCAAACTGATAGCTGAGCTTTTCGAGCGTGATCCCCTGTTCCTGAAGGGTTTTTACCACACTGTCCGTCCGGATAATCGCATCCTGATGCCCGGTTTCACCCTCGAGAAGAACATATTGGATCTTTCCGTCTGCATTCCGGTCCACCGTATGATCGGTTCGTATCACCTGTGCTGCAATTTCTCCCTGCATCGTGCCGGACTGTCTGGCATCTCCACCGACATAATACAGCTTGTCCCATTGCATCAGATCCTCCCGTACCGGCTCACGGTTAAAAAATATAACCGGTATATTTTCGTTTTTGGCCATCTTAATGATGTTGGAAGGCTCCGTCCGGTCAACCAGATCGACCACAAGGATATCACAGCCTGCATCGAGTATTTCCTCTACCACCTCGTCCTGAAGCTTCTGATCATTCTTACCATCCCTTACCGTCATGATGATTTTCAGGGAATCGGTCTCATAATCCTCCAGATCCTCCTTCAGACAATCTGTAAGCGCATTAATAAAGGGATCATCCTGTGTATAAAGTACTACTCCGACCCGGAGAACACTTCTTTGCGCTTCCTTGTTGCTGCCACATCCTGTCAGACATAACAGCACGCAGCAGACCAGCACGTATATGCTCCACCTAACCTTCATTGTAACCATCCTTTCCACACCATGTATTCTGCCGTATATTCTTCCATTTATATGATGCCGGGGTCAAAAGCCCCCGACTTTGATACCTACGGATTGCTTCGTGCTACGCACTCCCACAATCCTACCCAATATTCGCATATCGTGGGATTATCACATAGTTTACTCATGTGATTAATCATACGTATGAAGAAACTGCTGTACCTCTTCCCTGAAAATATCCTCCTTATGCAGCAAACGATAAGCTGTCTCACGGTTTTTCATGGTATACAGCTGATTCTTCAGTGCCCCGGAAATCTCCAGGACACTTTGATACCCCATATCATATCCGTCTGCGGCAACCAGTCCTTCCACCACAGCCTCGTCCAGATAGTATACACACTTGATACTGTTTCCGATTCCATAAATTTCCGGATGGTTTCCATTCTCCTGTGCATACATCCCGGCAATCTGTTCCAGTGCACTTGTTTCAAGTACAATCAGGTAATCAACCGCCTTCTCCTTTCTGAGCTTCTCCGTAATTGCCATATCATAGGTCGTATGGATATGAAACCGGATTTCGCAGCCGGTATCCGAAAGAGCGTCCAATACCCCCTTCGCACGCTCCCTGCTGCATTCTGTTTCTGCTAGTCCGCCTACAATTCCAATCCTTTTCCCGCGGATATTCTCCCGGCTTTTCAGATCTTCTCCCAGTACATATCCCATACCGTAATTATCCGGCATCACGACCGAAAGCTCCGGATATTGCGTCCTGTTCCCGTTCTCCGGTTCCTTAGGGACATCATTGGCAACCAGTAAAACCGGCTTCTGTGAACGGATCTCCCGAAGCATCGCTCCGGTATCCTCCCCCGGCGCTGCCTGGACAATAAAAGCATCCACCTGATTATCCAGCTGCTCGTAAATCAGACTTTTCTCTTCCTGTGCATCTTCAATTTCGTCGGTATTGCAGATAATCAGATGAATATTCCTGATCCCTGCTGCCTGCTTAAGACCGTTAATAAAAGAATCCCATTTTTCATCACCGGATTTTTCAACGATAACAGCTACCCGCTTCTGCGGTTTTTCACCGGAAAAAATCAGATGCATACACAGCAGAAGCAGTATAAAGAGGCAGATTTCCGACAATAGAAACGTCATTTTGGTTCTTTTCATGGTTCAACCTCATTTCTGGGTGGTTTTCCCGGTGCCTCCAGTATCTCACAGTTTTCTTTGGTATACGGTATGGCCGGCAGGTGAATGGTAACGGTAGTACCTTCATCCGGTTCACTTTCTACTGTGAGTCCGTATCTTACTCCAAACATCAGCTGTATGCGGGTATGCACATTAATAAGCCCTACTCCCGAGCCATGCTTTGGCACCTTCTGATTATCTGTCAGAATATTTTCCACATCCTCACGTCTCATTCCCATTCCATTATCGGAAACCACCAGATAAATCTCCTCCTCCTTCTTAAAGCCTCTTACGAGGATTCTGGGATGGTCATCCTCATCCATATCTCCTACTCCATAATAAATGGCATTTTCCAGAATCGGCTGCAGAATAAGCTTTACGGTACAGAACGGATAAATCTCCTCTGAAACATCATATTCGGTTACAAACCGTTCCTTATAACGGTATTTTTGTATATTCATGTAATTCCGGCAATGCTGCAGTTCATCCTCAATCCGGATAATGGTCTTCCCTCTTGACAGACTGATCCGGAAAAGCCGTGCCAGCTCTGAAATCATGAAAACCGCATCCTGATTCCGGTTTCCCTCAATCATCCAGGTAATGGATTCCAGTGTGTTATAAAGAAAGTGGGGATTAATCTGGCTTTACAAAGCTGCCAGTTCACTCTTTCTGCGCTCATTCTGCTGTTCCACAATTTCCTTCATCAGCCTCTCAATCTCTTCATATGATTTCTGGACAGAATTCCCCAGATGCCTGATTTCATATGAGCCCCCGATATAAATATCCGGTTTTTCCCCCGCCTCATATGCCGTTACGGAAGCATCCAGCTTCAGAATCGGACTGGAAATCTTTTTGGACACAATACGGTTTACTGCAAGCAGCATCATAATCAGCATGATCACAATGATCATCATGTAAATCCGGAACTTCTCCAGACTGTCTGTCCGGATATCCGGCAAAACGACACCCACCAGCTTCCATCCGGTATATGAAATGGTGTTGACAATCATGGTCTGCCTCTCTCCATGAGGACTGCGCAGATTCCTGTATATGCCGTCCTCACTGCTGCTTGCCAGTACTGAATTTTCCTGAAACAGACCATTACTGATTTCGTTGGCATATGGATGATAAATCAGCTTTCCCTCCCTGTCACACAGGTAATAATATCGTCCTCTGGTTCTGTCATTAATCCGGTCCATCATTTCTTCTATAAAGGAATATTTCATATCCACCAGCAAAATACCGTTTTCCGGACTGTCTCCGTCAATCACATCCACTGCACGGCTTAAGGAAATTACCCAGTGGTACCGCTTTGCATCATCCTGAAATAAATCCTGCATGTGAGGTGTGGAAAAATGCATATTTTCGATTTTCGCTTTTGCGTTCTCAAACCAGGACTGCCTGCTGACCTCAACACCCTCCTTTTGGAGTGTGACAGGCTCTGCCACAAGCAGCTCTCCCTCCATGTCATAAAGTGCGATACTCTGTATTTTATCCTTATTGGAATCATAAAGGAGACTGAGCTCCTGATTGAACTCAGGACTTGATATATCCAGCGCCTGTATAATGTTATAATTGGCAGTATCAGAAATCTGTCTCATACTCTTCAGATACTGTTCCATGGAATTCACAATGGTTTCCATCATATTCTGTGCATCCCGGACATCATTCTGGCGCATAGCTGTTTCATACCGGTTATAAAGCAATAATCCCATGGAGATTGAGGTAATCACAGTCATCAGGGAAAGCACCGTCATAATGACCGACTGAATATCCGAAGCTCTTCTTTTTTTCTTCATCATACTTATTTTCCTATATGTTCAGTGCGGTATTTGGAGGGTGACATTCCATATTTACGCTTAAAAACATAGCTGAAATAATTAGCATCCTCATATCCGACATGCTCTGCAATTTCATAGCTCTTTTCATTGGTTTCCAGAATCAGCCGGACTGCCTGCTGCATCCTGTAATCTGTCAGATACGTGATAAATGAAATACCGGCTTCCTTCTTAAAAATAGATGAAAAATAGGAATTCGACACACCAAGACCCGAACACACCGTATCCAGGGACAGACCGGCATCCGAGTAACGATCACGGACAATATTTTTGGCTTCTGAAATCAGATAACGGAGCGAGGAGTTTCTGGCATTTTTCAGTTCATCACTGATCGATAATGCCACACTGATCAGCCAGGCCGATAATGCATTCTTATCCATCTTCGGAATCTCCTCATAGGCATTCCGGACTTCTCCGGTATGATCTTCAAATTTTATATAGTTATTTCCACAGAAGCGGTACAAATGCCCGACAATTTCCATAACCGTAAAATTATGCTGCATAATTGTTTTTGCATTATCCTTAAGCTCATTTACAAGAGAAAGCACTGCATGCTCAATGTCTTCACGCACACCGATATGAATTGCCTTAAACACTCCATTCATGTCTATATCCTCCGGCTGCATGGAAAGCTCCTGGCCCTTCGGTGCAATATCTGCAATGTTGATTGAGCGTCCGGCTCCATATATCACACGATAGGAAAGCGCTTCCCTTGCCCCCTCGTAGGAATAACGCAGAGAGGCCAAGTCCTCACACACCTTGCCGAGTCCTACGGTTACAACTGCACCGAAAAAACGGTCTGCCCACTTGCAGAAGCGGTCACATTCATCCGTCAGTCTCGTAATTTCGCTCTCTCCCTCAAGATTCACCAGCATAACGATGTTTCCAAGATAAGTAAAATATCTGCAATCCCACTTTTCCTTAAACCGTTCCTTCGCTTCCCTCTGCACTGATACGGAAAGAAGGAGAGGTGTCATATTATCCGGGACATGATTTTCCGAGATGTGCAGAACGGCACAGCAAAAATATGGCCCCGGCAGGGAAATCCGGTAATCACCCAGAAATTTACAGATTTCACCTTCCGTAATCCGTCCCTCGATCAGTGAATAGAAAAAGTTCGTCTGCAATACCGGAAGGGAATCGGTATAGTACTGCTCCAGCTTCCTGACATTTAATTTTTCTTCCCGTTCCTTATCAAGGACATCCTTTAAGCGCTTCAGACAGTCCGATAGCTCGTTGGCATTAACCGGCTTCAGAATGTATTCCTCGATTTCAAGGTGAACCGCCTCCCTGGCATATTCAAACTCATCAAATCCGGTAAGAATTAAAATCCGCATATCCGGATTATCCTGCTTCAGATTACGTGCCAGCTCCAAACCGTCCATATAGGGCATTTTAATATCCGTAATCACAACATCCGGCTGCATTTTCTCTGATATCTCCAGTGCCTTTACCCCGTTCCTTGCCTTTCCGATTACTTCAAACCCCATCTCATTCCAGCTGATCCTGTGTTCAATTGTGTCCATAACCTCTTCTTCGTCATCTACAAGAAGCACCTTGTATGTCAGCATCTGTACCCCTCCATGTTGTTGCAAAATGGCACGAATTCACTGAATCATAAATTCGTGCCATCTTTTTTTACTGCTATTCTTTATTTCCATAGTCATCTCGCAAATCCGCACTTCGTGCTCTCCATCCTGCTTCGCAGGATATTTGCTCGTTAATGAGTCCTGAAAACCAAATGTCTGCTTCGCAGCCGCTTGGTTTTCCTTGGGCTCATTACATTATACTCTTTTTTTCAGGAAATTCCCACTGTAAATCCTGTGAATTTTGCCGTTCAATGATTTACCTGCAACAGTCCGTCCATGCAGATGTCTTACTGTTGCCAGAACCTAAACCTTATTTCTTCTTTACATACTTCAGACAGTCAAGCGTAACAGCTGCCAGAATAATAATACCTTCAAATATAAACTGAAGGTTTGTATCTATACCAAGAATCGTGAGGGAATAGGTCAGTGCGGTAAAGATTAACACACCGGTTACAACACCGGAAATCTTACCGATACCACCTGTGAAGGATACACCGCCGACAACGCAGGCTGCAATAGCATCCATATCCCATCCCTGTCCGTAGGCTGCGCTACCTGATCCGATCATACGGTTACATTCCAGCCATGAACCAAATCCGTAAAGAATACCTGCAAGAACAAACGCTCCCATGGTTACTGCAAATACGGAGATACCGGATACCGCTGCTGCTTCCGGGTTTCCACCGACTGCATACAGATTCTTACCAAAGGTTGTTTTATTCCAGATAAACCACACAACCACAACTGCAACAACTGCCCAGAGAATAATGGTCGGGAATTTCCCGATTCTCGGGATAAACATCGCCGGGATGGAGGAATCAATAGCACCGAAGGAAACACCCTTCGTAGCATACGTTACCAGTCCGAAAATAATCAGCATGTTTGCCATGGTTGAAATAAACGGATGCATCTTGAACTTTGCCATAAAAAATCCTGCAATGGATGCAAAGCCTGTTGTCAGGATCACACAGACAATCAGCGCAAGCAGTGCACGTGCCGGTACCGGAATTCCGGTAAAATCAAAGATATGACCGAACACTCCACCGGTATTGATTCCGTTGTGCATAATAATGGTTGCCGTTACCATACCCATACCAACCATTCGTCCTACGGAAAGATCCGTACCCGTTAACAGAATCAGTCCGGCTACTCCAAGTGCCAGGAACACACGGGGTGACGCCTGCTGAAGGATATTCAGAATATTGGCCGTCGTCAGAAGCTGTGTATTTTTTACCAGCGGCGTAATGATACAAAGAGCAATAAAAATCATGATAATGACAATATACAGTCCGTTCTTATACAGAAACTGTGAGGTATTGAAGGTATATCTGTAGTTTTCAAAGCTCTGTGCCTTTTTCTGTGTAAAGGTGAATTTCGACATACGAAGCAGATCAATCAGATGATACTTATGCACAAATGCTTCATGTTTTCTGTCCTTGATTTCCTGAAGTCTGGATTCATGCATCATCTGGGCATCATACAGACGGTTTTTATATACATACTTTTCGTCCTTGATTTCCTGCTTGTCCGTCAGTCCGGAAAGCGTACGCTCATGCTCTGCCTTAAGCTGTCCGCGAACCTTCGCATATTCCGCATTTTCCTCTTCTTTTTGGGCTTTACAGCTTTCTGCAACCTTTTCGTAATAATCCTTATTAAAATGGGCAGCAAGATAAGCCTCCGCATCTTTAATCAGCCGGGAAACCTCCTCCTTGTTTGCAGCCTCCACCGCTTTTGCCTTTACAAGCTCTTCCTGATCCTGCCGGATAATTTCGGCCTGCTCCTCTTTCGTATAGTTTTTGTCTTCCTTCGTCAAGGCAATGTGCGTTTTTAATGCCTGCACCTTATCCGAACCATCCACACGCAGGACATCAATCTTTTTCTGTATCTTACCAATATATTCATCAATCGGCTTTAAAAGCTTTGCTTCTTCCTCTGCCGAAAGATATTTCCTGTCATTTGCCATAGTTTCTGTACTCCTTTCTACAAATACTTTGCACTAAGTCTAAGCAATTCTTCCTGATTGGTTTCTCTGGTATTTACGATTCCTGCCAGATGTCCGTTGGACATTACTCCGATCCGGTTCGTAATTCCCAGAATTTCCGGCATTTCCGAGGAAACCACAATAATGGTTTTTCCCTGCTTTGCCATGTCAATAATCAGTTCATATATCTCATACTTGGCACCAACATCGATGCCTCTTGTAGGATCATCCATCATAAAAATGTTTGGTGAGCGTTCCAGCCATCTGCCGAAGATTGCTTTCTGCTGATTTCCGCCGGAAAGGTTTGCAATCATATCATCCGGTCCCATACATTTCGTATGCATAACACGGATTTCCTCTGCGGTTGCCCTCACCATTTCATCATGTGACAGGGCTACCCCTGTCTTATACTGGTTCATATTGGCAATGGTGGTATTAAACGTAATATCCGCCTTTATGAACAGTCCGTCTGCCTTACGTTCCTCCGTAATCAGTGCAAATCCATGATCCATTGCATCCTTGGAGGAACTGAAATTCATCAGCTTGTCCTTATAATAAACACGTCCCGCTGCTCTTGTACGAATACCGAATATGGTTTCGAGAAGCTCCGTACGCCCTGCACCGACCAGACCATACAGACCAAATATTTCTCCCTTTTTCACATCAAAGCTTATATCCTGAAGCTTAGGTGCATATTTCGTAGATAAATGCTCTACCTTTAAAACCACCTCACCCGGAGTGTTGTCTACCGGAGGGAAACGGTTATCCAGTGACCGGCCGACCATAGCGGATATCAGTTCATTCATATCGGTATCCTTACAGTTCTTGGTCATCACCAGCGCACCATCACGAAGAACGGAAATCTGATCACAAATCTCAAACACCTCATCCATCTTATGAGAAATGTAAATCAGTGAAATTCCCTGTTCCCGAAGCTGCCGCATCATCTTAAACAGCTTTTCAACCTCAGGTGCGGTAAGGGATGAGGTTGGCTCATCCAGAACAATCACCTTGGAATTATAGGAAATTGCCTTTGCAATTTCACACATCTGTCTCTTTGAAACAGACATTTTCTTCATTGGCTGTGAAAGATTTACCGTAATTCCAAGCTTACGGAATAAATCGGACGCTTCTTTTTTCATTCTTCCTTCATCTACCACTCCTAAGGAATTCTTAGGGTAGCGTCCAAGGAACAGATTATCAATTACATTTCTTTCCAGACACTGGTTCAATTCCTGATGAACCATTGCCACACCGTTTTCCAAAGCATCCTTCGGCCCGGTGAAGTTTATTTCTTTTCCATCCAGAATTATTGTGCCCTCGTCTTTCTGATACGTACCAAAAAGACATTTCATCATTGTCGACTTACCGGCACCATTCTCACCCATAAGACCCATAATTGAGCCCTTCTTCACATCCAGATCAATATGCTTTAAAACCTTATTTCTTCCGAATGATTTGCTCATGCCGCGGATCGACAAGATGATATCCTTCTTATCTTCTGCCATATCCTTACTCCTTTTAGAAAAAGAGGGTGTCAGGAGGTCCCGACACCCTCAGACCTTTTGCTAACAAGAAATCTCTATCATCTTACTGCTGAAGGAGAGATGTATAAGATGTTGCATTGTCTGTTTTAACCATATTGATTGCGAACGCATCATATTCTCCGGGATTACCAAGGCGGTTGGTAATATTGGATTCTGTCTGGCCATCACCACCAATGTAATCAACAGTCAGGTTCATCAGATCATCGTAGTTCTGAAGCAGCGGCTGGTAGGTTGAGCTTAAGAAGTTATCAGAAGCATTGTAAATATTTAACCATACCTTTTTCGCCGGGCTTGTAGAAGCATCCAACTGATTTGCAACCTTATCATATACCTTGGTAGAATCTGTGAAATCCTGGTAATTATCAGCTGTTACCGCAATATTTAATGCATAGTAGGATCTTTCCTCTGCACTGTATCTGTAATCCACACCTTCCTCAAGCACGTTGCCTGCTGCATCTGCTGTACCGATACCGGTATTCACATCTACTCCGTCCAAAGCGTTTCTCAGAACTCTTAATGTCAGATAAGCCTGTACGTCTGCATGCTGGGAAATAGTTCCGCCGTAGCCTTCTGCGATTGCAGCAACTGCATCGCTGTTTGCATCATAACCGAAGGTCGGTACCTTATTGTCCTTTGCCCAGGCATTGAACATGGACATTCCCATACCATCGTTATTGGATACTACAACATCAATCTCATCACCAAAGGATGCGGACCAGGTTCCGATTGCATTACCTGCAGTAGCAGCATCCCATGTAGCACCTGCGGAGTTCTTCATTTCCTGTGATGCAAGCTCACGGATGGTATATGTCTTTCCATCAATGTCAAGTGTTGCATCCTGAACAACGCTTGCTGAACCGTCTGTATTGGTTCCTGCGGGAGAAGCATCGATCACTCCGGAAGCATCAACGCCGGTTCCAAGTGCGGAACGGACACCACGGGTACGTGCAATGGAATCGTTATGTCCGATATCACCGATTGCAAGGATATAACCGATCACGCCGTCACCGTTACGGTCGATGGTAGCAGCATTGGCCTTGATGTAATCAAGTACCATCTGTCCCTGAAGCTCTGCTCCCTGATTTGCATCGAATCCGACATAGTACGTATTCTCATTAAAATTCAAAGCTGCCATATCCAGCTCTCCTGTTGAGCTGTTAGAAGGCTGGCGGTTAAACCACACCAGGGGCTTCTTGCTGTTTTCGCCACCGGCACTGCTTGATGCCTCACTTGATGTACTGGTTGATGTGTCACCTGATGCACTATTGGATGTGCTGTTCGATGCAGAACCGCATGCAACCAGTGTGGTGGAGAGTGCTCCTACTAAAAGCAGGGATAATAATTTACTTCTTTTCATAATTTTCTTCCTCCTTTGAAGTCTGTTCGTTATTAACTGTCTTTATTATATTTTTGAACGAGGAAGATTTACATAGAAAATTTTTATATGAATCATTAAAATTTTGTGCAGTTTGATATTTTCATGCCTTTACAGGAACCATTCCGGTCATGTCCGCGAACAATTTGTCCAATCCACAAAAGGTGCGTCTTTGCATTTCTGTGCAGATTTTCTCTCTGCAGCCATTCTTCAGTTAATAAAATAATAAAAGGTATGCTTTAAATTATTATGTCCTGGCAAAATATTAATCCGGACAACTTTTCAGAGAATATGGATTTCTCTACCTTAGCATGATACACTTAAGGAAGTAAAAAACGGGAGTAAGATACATGGAACAATTACTGATTATTGAAGATGATATCGGATTGAATCAAGGCTTATGCAAAGCGCTGAAAGCAGATGACCGTCAGATTATATCCTGCCATGATCTAAAAGCGGCAAGAGAACAATTGCTTTGCGGGAGTGTATCCCTGATCCTGCTGGATATCAATCTGCCGGATGGCAGCGGGCTCGAGCTGCTCCGGGAGGTCAAGGAAAACACACCCTATATTCCTGTTATTCTGCTGACTGCCAATGACACCGATCTGGACATCGTAGACGGACTGGAGAGGGGCGCTGATGATTACATTACCAAGCCCTTTTCTCTTTCGGTTTTGCGGGCAAGGGTGAATACCCAACTGCGAAAGCAAGCGTCAAACCATAAAAATGCGCCGT
>OOCI01002289.1_pt1 | contig 12020 bp, 10 predicted proteins | sample 1671761 | NCBI WGS metagenome assembly OOCI01 (sample SAMN06348190, study PRJEB24527) | human gut metagenome | biome: human gut; feature: ankylosing spondylitis patient; material: feces | host: Homo sapiens | place: China | collected 2015-10
GCGCTTGGCCTCGTACTCCTCCTCGGTGATGAGCCGCTGGTCGTAGAGCTCGCGCAATTTACGCAGCCGCTCCTCCGGGTCCTCGGACGGGGGCGTCTCGTCCTCGATGTGGACCTCGGGGCCGATGTATTTCTTGCCGAAGGCGACATAGGCGTTGTAGCCCGTGATGCACACGGCCAGCAGCGTCCAGAGTATGCCGAAGGCCCCGGCGGAGGGGATGACGACGAATATGCCGATGAGCACGAAGACGCAGCCGAAGATCAGGCCGAAGGCTCCGCTCACCTTGCTGGGCCGGTAGGTCACCCTCCGGCCCCAACGCCGGTTGTTCATCAATAGACGCCCTCCGGCGTGTCGTCCTCGCGCTGCTGCTCGAGGGCGATGGCGAGCTTGACTATGCGGCTGGTGCCGAGCCGTTCGGCGCCGAGGTTGATGAAGTCCTCCGCGTCCTGGAGCGTCTTTATGCCGCCGGCGGCCTTGACCTTGACGTGGTCGTCGCAGCAGGCGCGCAGCAGCGCCACGTCCTCGCGCGTGGCGCCGCCCGTGGAAAAGCCGGTGCTGGTCTTGATGAAGTCCGCGCCGGAGTCCGAGACGATGCGGCAGAGGCGGCGCTTTTCGTCGTCGGTGAGCAGGCAGCACTCGATGATGACCTTGAGGATGCGGCCGCGGCTGACCTCGCGCACGGCGCGGATATCGGCCGCGACATCGTCCCAGCAGCCGTCCTTGACCATGGCCAGGTTGATGACCATGTCCACCTCATCGGCACCGTTGCGGATGGCCTCGGCTGCCTCGAACGCCTTGACAGCCGGGGTATTGTACCCATTCGGGAAGCCAATGACCGTGCAGATGCGCAGGCGGTCGCCGACATATTTCTTCGCCCCGGCGACATGGCACGGCGGGATGCACACACTGGCGCAGCCGTAACGCATGCCCTGATCGCAGAGGGCGCGGATCTCCGCCGCAGTGGCATCCACGCGCAGGAGCGTGTGGTCGCAGCGGGAAAGAATCTCTCGAAGTTCCATGATCGTTCGTCCTTTCTGATGAGACACGAAAAATAGGTGCTCTTATTATACCGCGTCCGGCCGCATTGCACAAGACGCATATTTTCCGCCGCCGGCACATAGGCTGTGGTACCCAACAAGAGAGGTGCAGCACATGGACGAACTGGAACAAAACAACTATGCCGAGCTCTGCGGCACGCTGGCGGCGCCGCCCGTGCTGTCGCACGAAAACCGGCAGGAGCGCTTTTTCACCTTCCCGCTCGAGACGCAGCGGCTGTCCGGCACGATCGACCGTGTGAATGTCGTCGTGCGCGAGCGGCTGCTGGCCGAGATGCCGCTGGAGGAATCGGCAAGGCTGTGCGTGATCGGCGATGTGCGCTCGTTCAATAACCGCCGCGGGCCGGGCGCGAAGCTGGTCATCACGGTGTTCGCGCGCGACATCTCGCTCAGCGACGAACCGTATGACCGCAACCTGATCCTGCTCAGCGGTACGCTCTGCAAACCGCCGAACCTGCGCACGACGCCGATGGGCCGCGACATCTGCGACCTGATGCTGGCCGTGAACCGGCACTACGGCCGCAGCGACTACCTGCCGTGCATCACCTGGGGCGCGCGCGCATGCGAGACCGCACTCTGGGACGTGGGCACGCGCGTGTCCCTCGAAGGGCGGCTGCAAAGCCGCAGCTACATCAAGGTGCTGGACACCGGCGCCGTCGAGCGTACGGCGTTCGAGGTGTCCGTACTCGACATCTGCCGGCTGTCGGTGCCGGACGACTGAACGCACATACCAGCCAACAAAGCGCGCCCCGCAGATTTTTCTGTGGGGCGCAGGTCATTCTATCCATTTTATCATCCCGCGAGCGCGGACACGAGCACTTCGAAGCCCTGCACGCTGCCGTCCGCCGCCGTGCCCTGCCCACGCAGGACATAGATCGGATAGAGCGCATAGTCGCCCTCGGCATTGAACCCGGCGTTCCTGTAATACGCCTGCTCAAACCCAGTGATCGTGCAGTCTGTGAGCTCCTGCGCGATATTCGCCGAAAATTCGTGCGCATCCAGCCGTGCCTGTACGGTCTTGGCATCCGCCAGGCGGACGGTCCTGGTGCCGCCCATCTTGAGCGGGGCATACTGCTGCGTCAGTGCCGTCACATTGCCGTCCCTGTCAAAGGAGACGGAGATGTGGTACTGTCCATACACCATCCGGCCGTTGACCTCGGGCGTCACATCGACCGTTTTGCTGCTCACGTTCGTCTCATAGGTCGCGCTGCTGAAGACGATCCGGGACGTGTCGGCGAGCTCCGGCTCAAACTTTTGCAGCCGCTCGCGCACGGTCTGCTCGAGCTGCGCGTCCGTCGGGAATTCGCTCAGGTCACCCCGCGTCAGCTCCTCGGTCGGCGTGTAGTACTGGATGTAGCCGGTCTGCGCATCATACGAGAGACGGCCCGCCAGCTGCGTCTGCATCGTGTCCGCGTCCATATCCAGCAGCGCGGCTGCCAGTGCCATGGAATACGCCTTGTCCACATAGCTTTTGTAAACCGTATCCCTTCCCTTATCCGGGAGCGAGATCGTATCCGGCAGCGTGAGATCCAGCGTCGGTTCCATGCCCGTGGTCGCCAGCATCAGCTTGCTCTGCGCGCCACAGGCACTCAGCGCCAGCAGCAGCGTCAGCACCGCCAGCAGCAGGCAGAGTCGTTTTCTTCGCGTCATATTCGGTCGCTCCTTTCCAGATTTTCAGATGTTTTCCAACGCGCTTCCAAACTCAGGATACCCATTTCCCAGATATTTGTCAAGTAAACGAAGTGTAAAAAACACAGGAGACGTCTTCCGTCTCCTGCGTGGGGGTTCACTTTTCCGGCACGATCTCGATCCAGTACCCGTCCGGGTCCTCGATGAAATAAATGCCCATGCCGGGGTTTTCAAAGCAGATGCAGCCCATGGCCGCGTGCTTCGCGTGCGCGGCGTCCATGTCCGGCACGGAAAACGCGAGGTGAAACTCCCCCTCCCCGAGGTCATACGGCTGCGTGCGGCCGCGCAGACCGGTCAGCTCGAGCTGAAACGGCGAGTGCCCGTCGCCCAGAAACACAAGTCGGAACGAGCCGTCGGCCGCATCCTTCGTGCGCACAGGCTCCAGCCCGAGGGCGTCATGATAAAAGCGCACGCTGCGCTCGAGATCGAGGACATTGAAATTAAAGTGATTGAAGGTAAACATACCGCGCCTCCCAAATACATTCTATCTGTCCCAAGTATAGCGGCTGCGGCGCGCATTGTCAAAGCAAGGCCGCAAAAAACTGTTGGAATTTCATGCCGGGCACGGTATAATGATCGTGCTAGACTGGGATATTGGAGGCGCGCCATGGATAAGACAGGACGCGCGCCCGGCTCTGTCATGGAGCCGGAGCTGCAGGAATTTCATACCGGCGCGGCCGTGCACGCTTACCGCACGTTCGGCTGCCACGCGCTCCCCGGCGCGGCGGGGCACCGCTTTGCTGTCTGGGCGCCGCACGCGCAGCGCGTCGCGCTCGTGGGCGACTTCAACGGCTGGGACGCGGCGGCAACGCCGATGGACCGGCTGCCGGACGGCACATGGGTGCAGACCGTGGACGGTCTGCGCGACGGGGCGCTCTATAAATACGCCGTCACCGGACCGGACGGGCAGACGGTGCTCAAGGCCGACCCATTCGCCGCGCACTGCGAGACCGGGCCTGCGACCGCGTCGAAGGTCTGGGCGCTCGAGGGCTACGTCTGGCACGACCGGAGCTATCTGCGCCGCCGCGCCGCACGCGATGTGTACCGCGCGCCGATGAGCATTTACGAGGTGCACCTCGGCTCCTGGCGCCGGCCGGAGACCGGCCTGCCGTGGTACCGCTCGGTCGCAGACGAGCTGGCGGACTACTGCCGGACGATGCACTACACACACGTGGAGCTTCTGCCCGTGACGGAATACCCCTACGAGGGCTCCTGGGGCTATCAGGTGACCGGGTACTACGCCCCCACCAGCCGCTATGGTACGCCGCAGGACTTCATGTACTTTGTCGATACGCTCCACCGCGCCGGCATCGGCGTGCTCATGGACTGGGTCCCGGCGCACTTTCCGAAGGACGCGCACGGGCTCGCGCGCTTTGACGGCACGCGGCTCTACGAGTGCAAGGATGCGCGCATGGCCGAGCATCCGGAGTGGGGCACGCTCATTTTCGACTATGAAATGCCGGAGGTGCAGAGCTTTCTCATTTCGTCGGCCATGTCGTTTTTCGACCGCTATCACATCGATGGCATCCGCGTGGACGCAGTGTCCTCGATGCTGTATCTCAACTACGCCCGGCGCGACGGCGAATGGACGCCGAACCGCGACGGCGGCAACATCAACCTCGGCGCGGTCGCCTTTCTGCAAAAGCTCAACACGACCGTGCTCACGGCGTGGCCCGGCTGCGTGACGGTCGCGGAGGAGTCCTCCGCCTACCCCGGTGTGACGAAGCCGCCCTATGACGGTGGCCTCGGCTTCAGCTTCAAGTGGGATATGGGCTTCATGCACGATACGCTCGACTATCTGGAGCTCGATCCCTATTTCCGCAAATACCATCACGACAAGCTGACGTTCTCGATGATGTACGCCTTCTCCGAGAACTTCATCCTCGCGTTTTCGCACGACGAGGTCGTGCACGGCAAGAAGTCGATGCTCGACAAGATGTACGGCACCTATGAGCAGAAGTTTGCCACCCTGCGCGCGCTCTACGGCTATCAGTTCGCGCACCCGGGCAAGAAGCTCACGTTCATGGGTTCGGAATTTGGCCAGTTCATCGAGTGGAACTACAAGCAGGGGCTCGACTGGCTGCTGCTCGACTACCCGATGCACAAGGCCATGCAGCGCTGGTGCAGCGCGCTCAACGCCTGCTACCGCAGCACCCGCGCGCTCTGGGACATCGACGACGGCTGGGACGGCTTCACGTGGCTGAACGTGGACGACGCCGAGCGCAGCGCCATCGCCTTCCTGCGCACGGCGCGCAACGGCCGTCGGCTCGTGTGCGTGTGCAACTTCACGCCCGTGCGCTATGACGATTTTGTCATCGGCCTGCCCAGGCGCGGCGTACTGCGCGAGCTGCTGTCGAGCGACAGCGAGGAATTCGGCGGCTCCGGCGTGCACAACGCGCCCGAGATCCGCAGCGAGAACGTGCCGTTCGGCACGCTCCCCTGCTCCGCGCGCGTGACGCTGCCGGAGCTTGCCGCTGTATACTTCACCTTCACGACCCGGTAAAGGAGGGAACGCCATGAAACCCGAACTGCGCGCAGCGCTGGCCGAAAAGGGCCGCTGCGACCTGCCCGGCGTGCTGCTGGCGGCCGCCGAGTGCGCACCGCTGGCCAAGACCGGCGGCCTTGCGGACGTCGTCGGCACACTGCCGAAGAGTCTGGCCGCGCTCGGCTTTGACGCGCGCATCATCACGCCGTACCACCGCGTGATCAAGGAAAAATACGCATCCCAGGTCACGCACCTGACGGATTTTTATATCGATCTCGGCTGGCGGCATCAGTACGTCGGCATCGAGCGGCTGCTGCTCGACGGCATCGTCATCTACCTCGTGGACAACGAGTTTTATTTCGGCGACCGCATTTACCTCGGCGGCGAGGCCGAGGGCGAGCAGTATGCGTTTTTCGCCCGCGCGATCCTGGAGGCGCTGCCCCGGCTGGACTTCACGCCCGAGATCCTGCACTGCAACGACTGGCACACGGCCGTGCTGCCCATGCTGATGAAAACACAGTACGCCGGCAGGATGCAGTCGCGCATGCAGACGCTGCTGACGATCCACAACATCGCCTATCAGGGCAAGTTCTCGTTCGAATTCGTGCAGGACCTGCTCGGCATCGACGCGCGCTATTACACGCCGGAGTTCATGGAGCTCAACGGCTGCGCGAACCTGCTCAAGGCCGGCTGCGTCTTTGCCGACCACATCAACACCGTCAGCCCGAGCTACGCCGGTGAGATCCGCACGGCGGCCTACGGCGAGGGGCTCGAGGGCATTCTCAACGCCCGGAAGCACCAGCTGTCCGGCATCCTCAACGGCATCGACACCGCCGTCTTTGACCCCGCACACGACGGCGGCATCGCCGCGCCCTACTCCGCCGACGACCTGAGCGGCAAGGCCGCCTGCCGCGCCGCGCTGTGCCGGGAGCTCGGTCTCGAGATCGGCGCGCACACGCCCATCGTCGCCATGGTCACGCGCATGACGCCGCAAAAGGGCTTCGACCTGGTGCAGTGCGTGCTCGACGAGCTCATGGACAGCGAGGACATGGCGTTCGTGCTCCTCGGCACGGGCAACGCCGAATACGAGGACTTTATGCGCAGCGCCGAGTGGCGGCACAAGGGCCGCCTGTGCGCCTACATCGGCTACGACGAGGCGCTGTCGCACCGCGTGTACGCGGGCAGCGATTTTCTGCTCATGCCGTCGAGCTTCGAGCCGTGCGGCCTGTCGCAGATGATCGCCATGCGTTATGGCACGCTGCCGATTGTGCGCGAGACCGGCGGCCTGCGCGACAGCGTGCAGCCGTATAACCGGTTCACCGGCGAGGGCACCGGCTTCTCGTTTGCCAACTTCAACGCCTACGAGCTGGCGGACACGATCCGCCGCGCGCTCGCGCTCTATCACGACGATCATGACGCCTACTGCCGCGTGCAGCGGCAGGCCATGTCGCAGGACTTCAGCTTCACGCGATCGGCCGAGGACTACGCGCACCTGTATCTGCTCCTGCTGCCGGAGGACACCACGCCGAAGCACGACGCGGCCGACGAGGCCTTCCGCAGCCCGATCGGCGCGCTCGAGACCGGTGCGGCCGTGCGCCTCGCTTTCGCGGACACGGAGGCGCTCGTGTTCGACGCCGCCGTGGAGCTCTACGGCGATGCGTACAGCGACACCGTCGCCATGACGCAGACGGCCGCCGGCTTTGAAGCGGCCGTGACCATGCCCGCCGAGCCGCAGGCGCTGCGCTACCGCTTCCGGCTCGCGTGCAACGACGGCAGCATCCGCTGGCTGTGCGCCGCGCCGGACGGCCGGCACGCCCGGCTGTGTGACGCACCGGGTGACGGCTGGCGTCTGACGGTCTATCGCGCCGGATTCACGACCCCGGCATGGTTTCGCACCGGCGTGATGTATCAGATCTTCCCCGACCGCTTCGCGCGCGACAGCTCTGCCACCGCGCAGCGCGGCATGGAGCACCACCGCCGCATGGAGCAGACCGTGCATGCGCACGCCGGCTGGGACGAACCCGTCGAGTGGCAGGCCAACACGCCGGAGGGCGAATACGCACCGGTGGATTTCTACGGCGGCACTCTGCGCGGCATCGCCGACCGGCTGCACTACCTGCAGAAGTTCGGCGTGACGGTGCTGTACCTCAACCCGATCTTCGAGAGCGCTTCCAACCACCGGTACGACACCGGCGATTACCGGAAGGTCGACCCCATCCTCGGCACGAACGCAGACTTCAAGAAGCTCTGCGCGGCCGCGGCGGACTGCGGCATCCGCATCGTGCTCGACGGCGTGTTCGCTCACACGGGCGCTGACAGCCGGTACTTCAACCGCTTCCGGCACTACCCCGGCTGCGGCGCGTACAACAGCCACAGCTCCGTCTATGCGCGCTGGTACAGCTTCGCGCACTACCCCGACGACTACAAGTGCTGGTGGGATTTCAAAGACCTGCCCGCCGTCAATGCCGCCAATCCCGACTGGCGCAAATATATGATCACCGGCGAGCGCAGCATCGTCAAGACCTGGCTGCGCGACGGCGCGTCCGGCTGGCGGCTGGACGTGGCCGACGAACTGCCGGACGATGTGCTGCGCGGCATGCGCAGCGCTGCCAAAGAAACCGACCCCGACAGCGTGCTCCTCGGTGAGGTCTGGGAGGACGCCGTGACGAAGGTCAGCTACGGCGAGCGGCGGCAGTACGCGCTCGGCGACGCGCTCGACAGCGTCATGAATTATCCCCTGCGCGACGGACTGGTGGCGTTCCTGACCGGGCGCAGCACGGCGCGCGCACTTGCCGACCTGCTGCTGAGCCAGCGGCTGAACTATCCGCAGCCATTGTACTACGCGCTTATGAACCTGACGGCAAGCCATGACGTGGCGCGCACGCGCTCAGCGCTGGCGCTGGACTTTGACCCCCGCAGCCGCACGCGCGCAGAGCTTGCGGCGCTCGAGATCACGGACGCCATGGCCGCACGCGGCGCGCAGCTGCAGGTTCTGGCGGCAGCCGTGCAGTTCTGGCTGCCGGGCATCCCGTCGATCTACTACGGCGACGAGACCGGTATGCAGGGCCTGTGCGACCCGTTCAACCGCGCGCCGCTGCAGATGTGCGACACGCAGATGCTGCAGTGGTACGCGCAGCTGACGGCCCTGCGCCACGCGCACCCGGCGCTCACGCGCGGCGAGGTCGCCGTGTTCGCCCCGGCGGGCGACGTGCTGTGTGTTCTGCGCGTCATCGCGGACGGTCGGGACGCCTTCGGCGAGGAAGCAGAGGACGAGGCGCTGCTGCTGACCGTCAACCGCGCAGCGCACCCGGTGCGCTGCCACGTGGAGCTCACCTGCCCCGGCGCCGGCCTGTGCGAAGAGACAAGGCTGGCCTTCGTGCGCAGCGAATACGACTGCGCCGCCGACTGCACCGACGATACCCACATTGCCATCCACGACGGCGTGGGCGCATTTGACCTGCCGCCCCATGCCGCAAAAATCTACAGATTGGAGAACCGACATGGAACTGAAACTGGATCGTAACAAAACCTATGGTCTGGCGCTCGAGGGCGGCGGCGCGAAGGGCGCTTACCAGATCGGCGCGTGGAAAGCCCTGCGCGAGGCGGGCATCCGCTTTTCCGCCGTGTCCGGCACGTCCGTCGGTGCGCTTAACGGCGCCATGATCGTCATGGACGACCTGGAAAAGGCCGAAAACGTCTGGAACAACATCCACTTTTCCCAGGTCATGGACGTGGACGACGAGGAAATGCGCCGGCTCATGAACCGCGACATCCCGCTCTCCGAGCTCAAGAGCACGCTGCGCAGCGTGGCCGACATCGTGCGCAACCGCGGCTTTGACGTGACGCCGCTGCGCAACTGGGTCGCTGAGGTCGTGGACGCGGACAAAATCTGCCATTCCGACACGGACTTTTTCATAGTCACCTACTCCCTGTCCGACCATCAGGAGTTGGAGCTCAAAGCCTCCGATCTTGACAAGGACGAATTGTGCGACATGCTGCTCGCGAGCGCATACCTGCCGGCGTTCCGGCTGGAAAAGCTCGGCGGCAAGTATTATGCCGACGGCGGCGTACAGGACGTGGTACCCATCCACGCGCTGGTGGAAAACGGCTGCAAGGACATCATTGCCCTGCGCATCTTCGGCTTCGGCATCGAAAAGCGCTTCCGCATTCCGGACGACGTGCATGTGACGACGATCGGGCCGACGGTCGATCTCGGCAACATTCTGAACTTCGACGCCGAGCAGAGCCGCAAGAACATGCGCCTCGGCTACTTCGACGCCCAGCGCGTGCTCTACGGTCTCTACGGCAGCACGTATTATATCGACCGCACCATGTCCGAGGACGCGGCGCGCCAGCAGCTGCTCGAATACCTTGGGACGGATGATGGCTCGCTGCGCACGTTCCACGAAAAGACGCTGCCGCAGATCGCCAGGGCGCTCAAGTGCGAGGGCGATTACTACGACCTGCTCATCGCCGTGCTCGAGCACGACGCAAAGGAGCTCGGCATCGCGTCCGAGCGCATCATGACGGACATGGAGCTGCTGCAGGCGATCCTCAGCCAGCCGGAGCCGCCGGAGGCCATTCTGCCCGCGCAGGGATCCGACACCCCGGCGGAAACGGAGCCGGAAGCCGCCGATGACACGCAGGCCGCCGCGCCCAAAGCCGCCGAAGAAGTCGCGGCCAAGGCCGCCGAGCTGTCGCAGGACATTGAAAAGCACATCAACCGTCTCCTCGGCAAGATGCGGCCGCGCCGCAATCGGCCCGGCACGACGGAAAACGCTGCGCCGGAAGCCGACGCAGACGGGCCGGAAAAAGAATGAACGCACCGGGGCGGCCGCACGGCCGCCCCATTTTTGAGCTGCGGAGCGCCCGAAACCGGTTGGAAATCATGGATTTTCACGGGCCGCGGGTTTCCGCTTGCAAATGTTGATGTTCTCTGATATGATGCTTATTGGTTAGAGCTATCTAACTTGTGAAAACAACCTGATCCATAGCAAAAAGGAAGCTGTCTTATGCAAACATTTTGGGGGATCCTGATCCCGTTTCTCGGCACCGCGCTGGGCGCGGCGTGCGTGTTCTTTATGAAGAAAGCGCTCAGTGACGCCGTGCAGCGCTCGCTGACCGGTTTCGCCGCCGGTGTGATGGTGGCGGCTTCGGTCTGGAGCTTGCTGATCCCGGCGATCGAGCAGTCGGCAGGTATGGGGAAGCTCTCGTTCCTCCCCGCATTTCTGGGCTTCTGGCTCGGCATCCTGTTTCTGCTCGCGCTGGATCACATCATCCCGCACCTGCACGCGAACAGCGCCCAGGCCGAAGGGCCGAAGAGCCGCCTGCAGCGCACGACGATGATGGTGCTGGCCGTGACGCTGCACAACATCCCGGAGGGCATGGCCGTCGGCGTGGTATACGCCGGGTACCGCTCCGGCAGCGCACAGATCACGGCGGCCGGTGCGCTGGCCCTGTCGCTGGGCATCGCCATTCAGAACTTCCCGGAAGGGGCGATCATCTCCATGCCGCTGCGGGCGGAGGGCGAGAGCAAGGGCAGGGCATTTTTCGGCGGTGTGCTTTCCGGCGTGGTGGAGCCTATCGGCGCGGTGCTGACGCTTATTGCGGCACAGCTCGTGATCCCGGCGCTGCCGTATTTTCTGAGCTTTGCGGCGGGCGCCATGCTCTATGTGGTTGTGGAGGAGCTTATCCCGGAAATGTCACAGGGAAAGCACTCTAACCTCGGAACGGTGTTCTTTGCCGTTGGCTTCAGCATGATGATGACGCTGGATGTGGCGCTGGGATAGGCGCGGAGGTACTGGCGTTCTTTGCCTCCGGCGTGTTCTATTACTTCCTGACCGAGCAGGTCAAAGCTCTTGTGCAGGGTATGGCAGACGCCTTTCCCGGCGGTGTGCTGGTGTTTGACGCTGCGAATCGGGCGGCGGTGAAGATGATCGCCAAGACATGGCTCAAGAGTGCGAAGATCAGGGATGTGGGCGCGTATTTCGCGGTTTCCGACGCTCCCAAAGAGATCGGCGCGTGGGACAGCCGTTTGCAGGTCTCCAGCCGGGGCTATATGTTGGGCTACAATGATTTGAAAGGCCCCTCCGTCAGCAGATTTTTCCGTTTTCTTGCCAAAGTCGGTGACGGAGTGATGAAAATGCAGATCGTGAGGATCAAATTCGGCGGCAGGTAATGAAATACACCGGGATGCCTTGGGACATATGGGCGTTGATTACACCGTTGTTTTGAGAGTAGCTTCGGGAAGAAGAAACTGTAAGATCATTCCGATGCCGCCATCGCGGCCATCGGTTTGACATATATATTTTATATAGGAGGACAATCATTATGAAAAAACTCGGTTTATTTGCAGCAGGCGTGCTGTTCGGCACGGCAGGCATCAAGCTGCTGGGCAGCAAGGATGCCAAGAAAGTCTACGCCCACACCACTGCTGCTGCACTGCGTGCCAAGGAGGGCGTGATGAAAACGGTCACGGCGGTGCGTGAGGGTGCGGAGGATGTTTATGCCGATGCGAAGGCAATCAACGAATGCCGCGCAGAGGCGGAGGCTGCCGCTGTGGTGGAGGACGCTTCTGCGGAGGAAAGCAAGGCGGAGTGAGCCATGAAATGCAAAATCCTACATGAAACGACCGGACGGCTGCGGGTACACCTGTGCTGCGGGCGGATGAGCTTATCCCAAGCGGATGTGCTGGAGTACTATCTGCGCGCCCAGGACGGCGTGCAGGCGGTCAAGGTCTACGACCGGACGCAGGACGCGGTGGTGCTCTATGAGGCGGAGCGCGGAAACAT